>Ga0181598_1000338_pt1 | contig 45601 bp, 51 predicted proteins | sample 041ome_4_FD_153295 | JGI IMG/M metagenome (GOLD analysis project Ga0181598, IMG submission 153295) | Coastal salt marsh microbial communities from the Groves Creek Marsh, Skidaway Island, Georgia - 041404US metaG (spades assembly) | ecosystem: Environmental > Aquatic > Marine > Intertidal zone >... | reverse complement strand
AAAATAAACAAATCGGAATGTTAGGTTTAATTACCACGTGTGTTTTAGGCGTTGGTTTATATGTGCTATCACGAAAATAAATATTTACATAATATATAAATATTTGATAATGGGCGCAAACAAAGATGTTATGAAAAATAATTTGAATGTATTAATTGGTGAATACAAGACACAACTTGAAAACAATTTACAATATAATAATAATAAGTTGAATCTGACTGATGCTACTAATGGAGGTTATATATTACTTCAAGCTTCTGGTGTTGATTTAGAACTTACACAAGGAAATGGCGATTCTAATGGAAATATAACTATTAATGATACTATTTATACAAATATTGGTAATGTCGCCGATGGAAATATAAATGAATTAATCAAAAATTATAACAAAGTTGTAATGTCATATACTAATATTGGTACTACATATGATGTTGTTCTCCAAAATCAAAACACACTTTCAAATATTATAAATACCGAACAAGACCGTTTAGAAGAAAAGAAAGAGTTGGTAGATACATCTATTTTCGAACAAAAACGCGCTCAATCTCTTAACGAAAGCTATCGTCAAAAATACAATTATTATATTTACATCATTGTAGCGGTTATATCACTATTTGTCAGCTTCATTGTTATTGGGGAAGTAAGCAAGACTATTACTTTCATTCCATCAATAATATACGATTTATTGTATATTGCATCAATATCTGTGGTTGGTTTTTTCATTTACTTCACTATGTTAGATATTGCTCGTCGCGACCATATGGACTTTTCCAAGATTAATGTAAACCCACCAAAAAAATTATCTGCGGATGAGTTGGAAAAACAACGGGACTCCAATTACGGAGGTGTTGATATGATGCCGAAATTTTGCGTAGGTTCGGATTGCTGTAATCCGGATGATGACACTAGTCCAACAACTTGGGATGTCGCAACAGGAAAATGTGTTATTCCTCCTACTGATGATATGCCTGCTGATGATATGCCTCCTACTGATGGCTTCAAAATGCAATACGATCATAGTTATACACCCATCAAAATGAAAAACGAAAATGTGAACTCAAAGCAATACAAATCATTTAATACTATTGACAACTACGAATATGTCTAATTTATCATGACTATATTTCATAATATAATCATGGTCTAATTGTGGCGATAAAATGTTCTCCACATAATATAAATAATGCTTGAAAATTTTTATGGACGAAACAATAGATATTTTTTGAAATTAAGAAAAAAGAAAATTAATAAATCACTTACAAATGACGAAGCATTTTGTTATTTGGGACGTTATCCACATATTGCGAAAAAAGTAGGTAGATATAATTTGTATGGTGGAAAAGAACATTGGTATACAAAGGGAAAATATAAAAATTTAGATAAAAGTTGTCCGTATTTAATACCAAAAGACGAATTTGAAGAACGACAAGCCAAACATGATGCGAAAAAGAAAGAAAAAGAAGATATCATATCTGACCGAAATCTTGCTGAAAAAGCTTACAGAGATAAAAAGGCACGAATGATAGATATGGAAAATAGTATAGATGATTTAAATTACAAGATATATGACAAACAATATAGTGTTCCTGAATTTGATATATCAAAACTTTTTTCAGAAAACGAAGGATTTAGTAATTACATTATTGAAGGCGCAATTGGTATGAATGAATATGCAAATGGTTTGAAAAAAGTATCAAACAAAGCAAATAAAGCAATATTAGATCAAAACAATCAGATCACAGAAATCGAGAATAGCCTTTCGTTGTTAGAAGAAGTAAATCAAGATGCTGAGAATACAAATCTAACACTACAAAATATCAAAAAAACATCTTCAAATGAAACAGTAAATAAAATGCGCGAAGTTGAAAAACAGAATGACGACATAGATAAAATTATTATTGAAAATACAAAGAATAACGCAGCTATGAACTACACAAAGGGGGGTTATTTACAACACGATACTACATCTTTGAAGGATTTTAATCAATACTACTTATTTTGGATATATTTCATCTTAGTGATTTCAACTTCGTTTATATTTATGTCGAAAATAAACCAAGATAACAAGGTTAATACAATTATTTTCATTTCTATTTTAGCAATATATCCATTTGTCATTGGTATGATCCAAACATTCGGATACAATTTATTATATAAGATATATGATTATTTCAATTTCAATATTTACAATAAAACATAATTTTTTGTCATTATATATTAGATTATAATGACAAGTGTGAATACTAATGAAGAAATGAGAACAGACGTGGAAATAGGTGATACTATTGCATTGAAGATAAACACCAGTCCAGAATATTATATTTCTTACAATCCAGACAGAAAACAATACATCAAAGATAAGACAAAAGGAGAGAATACACACTTTATTGTTGGTTCATCAAATGATGGATATACTACATTATACAATAAGAAACACAATTGTTCTTTGTATGTAAATAAAGATTTTAAAGTATTTTGTGCGAAAGATGCCAGAGGCGAAAAAAAAACACACTTTTCCATCATAAGAGGCAATGATGAAAATAAGATTGCATTAAAGAATAGATATAAACTATCATATCTGAAGTTTGGAGAATATGATGACCGTCTAGGTTCAGTAAGGTATAAAAAGAAAAATATGCCAATGTCATTCAATAATGAACTATTCATTCCTGAAATTATATCAAAACGCAGTGAAGTAGAAAACGTAAGTGATCTTCAAAAAAAAATCAACAATCGCATAGAAAGTGGTAGTATTACAAAAGACGAAGCTGTATGTTATATGCGCCGTTATCCGGATATTGAAAAAGAAGTAGGGGGAATTTTTAAAGTGAATGAAGGTCAAAATCACTGGAAACGCATAGGACGTTGGCAAAATTTGAATCCATTATGTGATGGTAAAGAATATACACCAACCCGATATAAAAAACTACGGAAGAAGATAAAAGCATACAACAAAACGATAGATAAAGAAGAAGATAGAATAAGTTCTATTACTAATAAAAGTGCAAACCTAGATAATGAATACAACACTTTAACAAAAAAGAATTCAGAATTGAATGATTTGTTATATGTGGATTATCCGTTTGAAGATGATAATGAAGGAGTAATGGGAGAAGAAAATATAATAGAAGATAATATAGAAGAAGAGGAAATGTTAGATATAGAGAATTTTGAAAATTACAACGACGGTAAGCAATATATGCTATACGAAGGTATGGGGTTATATGACAAGGCATTAGAGTTGAATGAAAATATTGAAAAAAGCAAACGTGACTATAAAGCAAATATTAATAAAATACGCGACTTGGAAAAGAAGAAGAACGATTTGAATACTGAAATGAAAAACAACTTTTTGAAACTACAGGAAACGATGAATAAATCCGGAAATACAAATGACAACGATACGAGTGATGAGTTTCCAGAAGAGGAAGATGTTGTTGAAAATATGACAGACAGAGAACGTTATAAAGGTTATTTGAAGATGAAACATCAAGAAATATTAGATATTGAAAATCAAAACAAATTCTTAGACAATGAAATGAAAAAACACGTAAATAGTAACATGACATATGAACGAAAATCTGAATTCAAGAGCGATCATAACACATTATTAACATATATTAATCAACAATTTCTAATTTATATTTATGCGGGTGTTGCGCTATTTGCCATATATTTAATCATATTCAAAATAAGTGACATTCCCCGTTATTTGATTGTGTTATTCACGCTAGCAATAATTATATATCCTTTCTATATTTATTCATTTGAACTAGGCATATATAAAATATGGAATTTCATATACTCAAATTTTGTTGGAGAACCGATGCATTAAAAAATATCATATTTTTCAAAATTATGATATTACCAAACAAATTCTAATCTACTCATAATTCTTCTTCATTAATAACAGATGAATCATCTGTATCATAATCGTACTCATCCTCAGACTCGCTCATTGAGTTACCGTGTAGTAATTCAATCCCTCGCCAACGGCCCTTAATATTGCGCCCAAATCGTTTATCCAAATAGTCGTATACATCCATCGCTGATGGTCCATTGCGTCCATATGTGGATTGATACCAGAAGTTGAATTCGGTTGACACATCTTGTTTTGTTACACTTGATGACGGGTTGCGCTTAATCTTATCGCGAATGAATTCAGCAATATGATCCATACTTTCCTTGTAGTTATTACTGGCAGATAGCACAACATCGCAGTCATTTACCTTCCCTTGTGTTTCAACCGCAATATCGATGAGAAGGGAAGCCATTACTTCTTTCCAACGTCCAAAACTTGCGTTTAAGTCTTTTTCATCTACCTTTTCAAACTGATGTGGGACATCTTCTCTTGGGAATTGTTTATAGAGTTGTCCTTTATCTACAAACAACGCGTCGTGTGGCACAATACGAATACGACGCCACGTACCATTGTCTGTTGCGTTGACCTTTGGAAGATTATTTGTAGTAATTGCTAATTTCAGTTGTGGCTGGAAGATGACTGCCCTTGTTTGATACAATCCACGACCTTGAACGTTATCATTACCAGCCGTCAATTGCTTGAATACACCTTCATTCAAAATATCTGTCTTTGAAAGCTCATTCATTACCACCAGACGCTTTCCCTTCATTCCTACAATTTCAGGAGCAACTCCTCCCACACGAGCACGACCACCTGTAATTACAGACGATTCACAATCATATTTATATTCTCCAAGCACTTGTGACATCAGTGATAGAACAGCTGATTTACCATTCGCACCAATACCCAAGTAAAAGTTTGCTGTTTGTTGATCGTTCCACCCGGTCATACAACACGCAAGGTGTTCCCACATATATTTTCGCAATATATCTTCTGGATACACTTTACTCATAAAATCGTGTATTTCGTTAACAATCGGTTGATGTATTTTCTTGTCAATAGGAACATAATCAATATTTGTAGACAAAGAGATGTAATCAGTAGGTAATCCTTGTCTGAATTGTTTTTCTTTGAAATCATATACACCATTATTAAACGCAATCAAATGTTTATTTGTATCTAGATTGTTGATAAAATCCGGATCGTAGAAGAATTCCTTTGCCTCTGTCATAATGTTTTTCTTTGTAATGGTGTCGCCTAGTTTATTAACCACGTGAGCTACACGACGAGTAATATCTTTGTTTGCGTTTGATAGTTTATTTTTATCTTCTTCGGGAATTTCAATACGACGTTCGACCGAATTATCTATGACAACATTATTTTTATACTTTTCTATATGTGTGCCGAGTTCTTTAATTTTTCTTCTCAGTGATACACCTTCTTCGTCTTCGACCCAACGATTATTCCTGAAGCGAAACCATTGATTCGATTTAAGACCAGCACATACAAATTCACCCTTGTAAAGAATATACATAATTTGACCTAATACATCATCAGGGATATTGCTTTTTTCCTCTAATGCATTATTGCGACCAAATATAATAATTTTCAATAGTGGAGATATGACTTCGTTGTGAAGCAAATCGTGATGTAGCTGTGGATTCTCTGTTTTCAACCAATATATAATAGAACGAATAGTAAGTCCTTGCCCGGTTGACGCATTATTCCATCGTTCTATCAATTCGGGTATAGATGAATACGAAAATCCAGATGCTTTTGCGCTGAATGCTATCCAGACAATCAATAAACGAGGGTCGGTATTTTTCAACGCCCAGCACACACGGATCCATTTTTCATATGAACCGTTTCCATAATAGCTTTCCGACAAAGCCATAGTATAAATGTATGCTTCATTCAGCGATGGTTCATTACGACACGTTGTTTCTAAAAATGTATTCACCACCATATTCAACTCATCTGCTGTTGAAATTTTACTCAACGCGTTTTGTTCATCGCCGCGTATTTGTTCCATAAATGGATTAACAACAATCGTTGAGTTATTGATGTTGGGATTGCGTCCGCCCTGAAGCATTTGCTTATAATTATTATATTCGTCGCAAAATTCGTGTTTTTTAAAGAACTCGGGGTTATTCGTATTACGCACGGATAGATTATGAATGTTTTCAGTAATATTAAAACGATTAATATCACATTCCTCCATCGCCATTTCACCATCGTCTTCATCGTAAGTCACTTCATATACATTCTTCAACAAATATGGACCAATTGAATTCGGTTTCTTACAACCATATAATTGCCAAGGCGCATTACCGGAACTAACGCTCTTATCATATACGTCTTCCATACTATTCACCAACGGCAACTTTCCAAATATATCGTTCATTTTTGGAAGAACACGGTCGCGTAATAACATTTCTACCACTTTATCGGATTTAATACCTATCAATATATGGACGCCATCCTTTGTTAGGTTCTTTTCCTCCATAATGGTGACGCCGTCTTTCAACATTACATACACGGAGAATGGATTGTCTTCGTCAAACTGATACATCGTTTTCAACTCTTCTAATACAACAGATATAAATGATGATATATGATTGCAGTTGCATTGACGCGTTCGAACATTCGACTCATAATGAAGATCCAAATCAATCGCAATAGGACCTCCTTCCTTATATTGAGCTTCTGTCAAATATGCGTTTTTACCTTTATTCAAAATATCGCTGCAATAAAGTTTCAAAAATTCTTTGTATTTATCACCCTCAATACTATAACGTCCTCCTAAAATGTTTTCTTCTTTTGACGGGATTTGTGTATTTGTCACACTAACACTTGTATCTCCTTTTTTCACACTGTTAGCAATTAGGAACTGTTTCAATCGCCCGTTAATGGACATTTTTCAATAATATTTATGGGGGTATATACATCAATAGTAGATTTTATTTGATTCAATTTTTAGGTCTATGTATTTATTTTGATCCAACAGAAAATTGAACGATTAATATATAAAAATTAATATCATTAGTATTTATATTACAATGAAATTCTGTAACAAATGCGATAACATGTTCTATTTGGGTATCAATAAAAGTAATCCCAATGATATTACACATTATTGTCGGTATTGTGGTAATGTAGATGAAAGTGCAAGTCAAAACAGTTCTTGTATTATTAACACGTCTACAGACTATATTAATGACAATAATAATATTGTTGTCAACGAATTCACAAAACTTGATCCTACTTTGCCTCATCTTGAAAATACAGTTTGTCCGAATGATAAATGTGAATCACATAAACCTAACAACAAAAATGATGTTATTTACATCCGATACGATAATAATAATATGAAATATGTTTATCTATGCACTTATTGCGACCATACGTGGAAAAATGAGTAATTAATATTACTATAAAAATTGATTTGGAAATATTTTTTTATATACAGGTAATATAATAAAATATGAGCGCATTTGACGATGAACCCGATATCTTCAATGAATCCGACGATGAAGAAATAGATACAAAAAAGGTAGTAGATAAGGGAGAAGATGATGTCATTGACGATGATAATGACGATGATAATGATGTGAATAATGACGACGACGGCGATGATAATGATGATGACGATGATGACGATGACGATGATGTTACTGATGAGGTTGCGATGAATGATGATAAAAAAGAAAATGAAAAACCATTTAGTAATAATAATAACTTATATCTATTGGATGATGATAACTTTTATGAGTCTGACAGTGATAACGACGAAGATTACGTTGAAAAATTTACAAAAGAAACATCAAAAGAAACTATTATGAATTATTATCCGGAACACATCCAACATAATATTGACGAAATTGATAAAATGTCAGTAGTTGTGCGTGATGAAAACGGTGCGATTATTGACCCTCTACATAAAACTGTGCCTTTCTTAACAAAATATGAACGAGCGCGTATTATTGGAGAACGCGCAAAACAACTTGAATATGGTTCAAAACCATTTATAACCGTCGAACAGAACGAGATTGATAGTTATTTGATTGCCGAAAAAGAATATTTACAAAAAGCGATTCCATTTATCATCAAGCGTCCTCTTCCTAATGGAAGCTGCGAATATTGGAAACTCAAGGATTTAGAAATTATGTAATTTAATACATACAATACAATTCTCCAAATAAAAAAGAATATGTTTTTTATTTGAAATACAACACAATCGCAATATTCATATACTTGCGTTTAATTCATTTTCCAGTTTTTACCACAATTCAAACAACTTACGAAGATTGTTGCAGGCTCATCCGCACTACGCGTCTGTAATTCATAATACGTACATTTCTTCGATTTACATTTCCTACACGTAAACATATCGGTAGATGCTTCCAGATTTGTAGAGTATTTGCTTTCATCTCTTCGGATTTTGCGCTCAATCATATCTTTCCACTGTGATGGTTGCATTTCTTGATGTGTCATAAAAGCAATATTCTGAGGTAATATCTCATTATTTTTGATTTGCTGGACCAGTTCAGGATTCTTCAAATTTGTCATCACCGTCCATAATTTACTCACATATAGTGTTTCAAACTGTTTATTTTCCCATTTGTTAATAATTTTTCTGGATTTACCTTCTTTGATACACGAATTATAAATACCCTTTTCAAGATTTATACATTTGGTTTCATCCTCTATTATCGCGTTGAGTTTAGTTACTATATTCCTGCGAAATTGTGTTGGGGATTTGATACTGAGACTATTCATATGTGTATATTAATACTAATAATTTATATATGTTTATTATTATTTGCTTTTGGGATTCAATTTTATCATCTTGAAAAACGGATATCCAACGTTCGTTGATATGTATAAATACCAGCATCTTGGACGGGTAAGACCCAGGCATTTTCGGTCGTTTCATTATGATGCGAATGCCATAATCCAGGGGGTGTAATGAAAACACACCCTGTTTTCCAATAACATTTTTGTGGATTCACAATATTTCCACTATTATCTAATGTTTCACCAATAAGTGTATATACTTTTGACGCATCTGGTGAATACGTGCATAAATCAAACGCAATTGAATTATGTCGGTGAGGTTTCTGCGTTGTTTGTGCTGGCAATATATTCAATAAACACCATAAAGTTGGTGTTAACGTAAGAGAACCATATCCACCATTCTTAATATAGTCAGTTACTTTGTTTGTTAATAAAACACCCGTTCTATTTTTACTTTTTACATCTCCAGACTCTATTGTTGCCAATACTTCCTTTTTTATGTTTTCCGACTTATATATTGTTGGAGAAAAAAGCGGAGAGATTGGTATTGTTTTCAAATAATTTACTAATGGTTCGTCATTAAACCAATATAGTACGCTATCTATGGTCCCTGTCATTTGTATATTTTGGGTATATGGTAATACAAATACATCTCCTTCAGACCATTCTTGTGTATACTCATCTGTGATAATTACACCACCTCCGTTAATCACATAGAAAGCATTTGACGTTGCGTTTGATGGTATGTTTATTTTATCGTATTTATTGATACGTATAAATCTGACAAGCATATTCGGACTACTTGCTTCATATGATGTATTCAGTTCACTTGAATTATTTAATGGTATTATACGTGTTTCACCACTTGAATACAAAGTGCTGTCATATTCAACAATTTGAATTTTAGATATTTCAGGATCTGCTGCTTTGACATACTCATAAAGGATTCCGGTTTCCATATTATCATGTATGAAAAAACATCTATATATACATTTTTATATATAATATTGTATGATACCATCAATTGACCCATAGAACCATACACATATGATTTTTTAAATATACTCTTCTTCATCAAGATCACTCTCGCATTCATAATCATCATCCATATCTTCATCATCATCTACAACAAAGTTGTCCTTTGCATATCCTGATTTCGTCTTTTCCAATTCATTATATTCATCGTTTTCGTCATCGCTTTCATCTTCTGTATCATTCAAATCCTCAAATCCACCAAATAGATGTTCGTAAATTTTATCCCACATTTTCTTTGTAAGGTCTTGTGGAACGCCATCATCATCAATAGATACAAGAGCATTTGAACCGAAATACAACTCCTTATCAACAGGAGGGGGATAATCATATTTATTTTCCTGGCCGGCACGACCTTCTTTTTTAGCATAAAGAGCAATGTTGTATGTCTTATCTTGAAGGGTTACACACCAGATTGTTTGTTTCTTGAAATCCTTCTTTTGGGTTAGACCGCACTTTTTATATAAATCATCTTCGGAGAATTTCTTTACTTTCAACTCCTTGATGGTTCCTGTCTTATCGACAATAAGAATTTTCACGCTTTCTGACATTATGTATGGACGAATTAATTAGTTTGTATTTATATGATTTCAAAATAATCTTTCAATTTTATTGGTTTGGATATTTAACTTTGTTTGTTTGAATACATTATAATCATGTATTTTATTTTAGAATTTATATTTTACATCGTATTCTATGGATTACTTATTTATGGACTTCATATGGGTTATTTGTATATAAGAGATAATTATACACAAAGTATTGTCATCGATCAACAAACAAAAAATAAAAAATATGACGAGATTTTGAACCATTTAAAAGAAGTTGAAACTACACATCAAGAGAATATTTTGTCAATGGATAATGAATTATCTGATTTATTAAATGATGAATTAAAAGAAGAGTGATTTAGTTGCTTATACAACAGGATATGAAGGTTGCATAGCAATACCGCAAATACCAGGGTCGTTTGTACTATCACTTCTTTCAATCTTGATATATCCTCCTTCTCCCCAAGAAGGTCCCCAGCTGTTCTTTACTAACCAGTAAGGAATACCGCTTTCTACGCCGTATCCTACAATTAATACACCGTGGTCCAAGTTTGTACCGCAAGCGTCGCTTGTCAACACACCACCAGTATACATTTGGAATACACGTGTATCTGCTTCAATCGCAATAGATACGGGTGTGTTGTATACTGCTTCTTTCAAGTGGACTTGATTATTGGGTGTTACATCTACACAACCAGATACTGATACGACAGGATTACATTTTTTGCATTCTTCATTGGACGTAGCGGTGTATGGATATTCTTCCTCCAAACACATACCATTATCCATCGCGTATTCGAATGCTTCATCCATCAAACCACCATAGCATCCGTGGTTTCCATAAGATTTGGAACATTCTACTAATTGTTGTTCGGATAAGCTTTCAAGTTGACCTTTAGAAATTTCCCATGCACCTTCCATCGCACCTGTAGCACTAAACGACCAACAAGAACCACATTGACCTTGGTCCTTTACGGGTGTAACGGCACCTTCCGTGCGCCAATCGCGTTCGTCCGCAACATCGCTGTTGGACGATTGAAATTTGGAACATTTGTTGAATAATGGACCACCAAGACCAAAACCGTTGAATTGACGGAACTCTTCCAATGTCATATCGGAAAACCGTGTCATACCTAATGTATAACTATTTCCTGCATTTTCACGTGCAAATAGCATATTATCTTCAAAAATGCTAAAACGTTCGCGGAATTCTTCTACGCTGGAATACATTTTGTTAAAACGGTGAGTGAACTGTTGGAAATCAGACCATAAGGGATGTGATGAATTAAACGCGGTTGATAGATTTACAAGGACAAGTAACGAAGAAACAAACAAAAACATATTGTTATACACTAAAACAATATTTTTTCTTTATGTCCTTATATTTTAGACTTTTTCAACAGCATAAATTTGGGGATACCATGATAATAGGGGGAAACGAAACCAGTATCCCTTTACTTTATATTTACCTCCTTCCTTCATCATCGCATAATCATCACCACTATTGAATTCCATCAATATAATTCTATCCACAATTAGATATGTGTTTCCTTCACTATCAATTACACTAAATTTCGTTTTTTTTCCTGGCTTAACGTATTTTTCACGAACCTCTATTTCCTTTTCAAATGAAGTTGCAAATACTGCAATTATTTGTAATAACTTATATAGAATGTAAACTGCTATAAATCCCACTAGGTAAAACTGTGCAGGATCTTTGGGTAAATACGACATAATGTTTTTCATTTTTCAACTACTATATATATTTTATGTATATATATAAAAATTGATTTTGATATACAATTAGTGTAACTATTATTACCAACGCATTATGGAACTTGACGATAGAGAAATCCAGACACTATTAAAACGACTTCCCGAATTTAAACTTTCATATGAAACTGTTTCACATAAGAAAGTTTCTCATTATGATACAGCATTAGCCATACCATATGGTAAAAAAATGTTATGTTGGTTCTCATACGACAATGAAAACAATCAAAATAACGTTTGTTATTGTTTGACTATGAATAAAAGTAAGGAATATTCAAGTTGTATTAAAATGACACATCAAGGTAATTACGAACTTGGATACAATACGTTGTTATATGGCACTTTATATCAAGAAGATAATAACCAAAATAAATATTTCATTATTGAAGATATATTCTATTATTGCGGCGTTCAACTACCCCACTTTCATATGATTGAAAAATGGGACCTAATAAGTTCTATATGTAGTGAATGTAGCACGTTGTTGTCAACATATAGGTTGTTTATTTGCTGTCCTATTATTTGGAAACATCCTTCCCATTGTGATTATAATGGTATCATTCCTAAGGATATTGAGAGTTCCATTTCATATAATATACATCATATTCAATACCGGTCTAATTATAATATGGAACCTTATTTGAATGTAAAAACCCAACAGTTGTCGATGTTGAAACAAGTCAAGAAAACAAAAGACAATATTTCCACTTATGCGTCCAAATATGATTGTAAATACATTAAAAACCTTAAAAGTCATTATTATAAAAAACCTTGTGTCTTTGTTGTCAAGGCGGATATTCAATCCGATATTTATCACCTCTTTGCATTTGGTAAAAATAATACCAAAGAATACTATGATGTTGCCTACATTCCCAATTACAATATTAGTTGCAAGATGAATACGTTGTTTCGGAAAATTAAGGAAAATAACAACATCGATTATATTGAAGAAAGTGACGACGAAGAAGATTTTCAAGACGTGAATCCATTCAAATATGTAGATGTGAATAAAGAACTACTCATGACATTTGTGTTTAATTATAAATTCAAGCGTTGGTGTCCTACCGGAATTGCCAAACAAAGTGATCGGATCATTCATATTGGGAAGTTAGTGTATAACTATAATAATACATATTAACGCATATTGACCCTTATTCATAATATATTTTTTTACATTATGAATGACTGATTATATTGAATCGCGCAAATGAATCACTAACTTGATTTCGGTTAATGTATATGCACGACCAGTTTGGACACGAAGACGATATTTATTGTATTTATTTATGGTTAAATTACTATCAGCTGTTGTTGTATCATTTACACGGTATGCCGATGGACCGAATGATAAATGGAGTTTTGCGCCCTTTTGGACGCTACGTGTGTCAATATCAACGGTGGATAAAGAATTGGGTTGTATTGGTGTAGTTTCTAAATCATTTCCAATTAACTCCATAATCACCCAATTGTCTTGGCCGGCACTGCCTGCTTCAGCATCACAATGTGCATATATTTCTATGTAACTGTTAGATAGTGTTTCATTTTCAAATGTAATACTTGATGTTGCGTTTGTACCATCTAAAAAGTTGATGATACCATTATTTTGAGAACGTGTAAAGTCAATATCTAAATATGCTGATGAAGCATCTTGTGATTCAAAATCAGAAAAATACAAAATTGTGTTGTTTGACGGTGATGTTGCCCCAGGTGGGCCTTGGGGACCTGTTGGACCTTGTAATGATACTGATTGTGTACTGGAACAACAAGGTTTTGTGCGAATATAATACGAATATGAGTTATCTCCCATATGAGAAAAATGTACTTTTCTTGGTGTTGGTTATAATATAGTATATATTAGTATTTTTATTTTTGATTTTGGTTATATTGTAGTCCCATTTCTATGTCTATTTTTTCTGTGGTTGGTACTATATGTAATGATGGTGCTGTGGGTTGAGGATATGTTTCTATAATATGTGCTTCTGCTATTGGGACTTCATTTATTTTTGGTTCTGTTACTACTACAGGTGTAATTCCTTCTACACTTACGATGTTTGTTTCTTTACGTATACAGAAACAGTTATATAGGATGGGTGAAACGATCACAAATACTACTAATATTATTACAACAATGAGTATGATTGTGTCCTCGTTCAATTCATATGTATTTGATTCATTATTAGTATCTGATTTTTTTGGTGTTAATGTAGGTTGTGATGTAGGTTGTGATGTAGGACGAAATGAAAGCGTCGGACTGGATGTTGGTTGAGTAGTTGGTTCATGAGACATATATGTATGTTCGTGATGAGAACAAGCACATAGATTGTTTATCTCTGAAAAACTGGAACACGTTTCGGCGGTGTCTTCAATATCTAATTCCGGATCTATATAATAGCATTTATACTCAAACCATCCTGTTCTCACATACCCAACGGTGTTCCCTTTTACATATTCAACACATACATATAATGAGAGTATACGATCTCTTACAATCTGTTGTATTTTTTCAGGGCTATTTGCCTGAATAATTTGATGTTGGTCGCAATTTCCGCGTCCATATTGGTTGCAATTATCTTGGCACGAATTTTTGGTGTAGCTCCATAACATTGTATCCAAAGGCTCCGAATATGCCTGGACGATAAGAATAAGAAGCAAAACAAACATTTTTTGTTATTTAGTTGTAGTTGTATTACGTAACACGAGTAAGTTCCATTCAATTTTTGCCTATTTACAGCATCTAACACAATTCTTTGTTATATTGAATAACCACTCTAAACAATACGTATCGTTGCATTCTTCGTTGTTTTCATTACTAAATACACGTTTCTTAAATAGTTCTTCATCTTCCTTATTCGGGTATTTATCAAACAGTTTCATTTGCATAGTTCCGTCGCACGTTACGTATGAACTGTTTGCTATTTCGTAATGGGCTATTCCCGGCACTACGCTATAAATAATCCCTCCCACCTTCCTAGAACGTTCCTTCATTAATTTTATAAATAGCTCTTTACTTTTTCTAGAAATACAGATTTCATGTAAATAGGAATTACATTTATCACAAACGGCATTTGTCATCCTTACCATATACCCATATAAAAATTATATAAATTCAACTAAAATATTTTATTCAGAGTGGCTGAAAATGGCTTATGCAGTGATATGCAGTAAATACCAAAATTTTACGTTTTTCGGATTTTTTCTTCGAAAAAAAAGTGGAACGAAATTTTCAAAAGTGGACATTTTTAAAAATGTCCAAAAGTGAAATTTGCAAAAAAGTTTTTTTGAGAAGCACCCAAAATCAGGTTTATCGTAAGCCAAGCAGCGAAGGGAGGAAATATTTTTTCTGTGGGCGCTGGAAAAAAAATTTCGGACATTTTTAAAATCTCAGGACATTTTAGATGAACAATGGTATAAAAACTCGCCAAAACTCGCCACAGAAATTTTACTGTGAGAAATGCGATTACAAATGCTTTAAGTTAAGCGACTTTAATAAACACAAAATGACTGCAAAACACAAAATGGTAAAAAATGGTATAAAAAACTCGCCGTCATTATTTGAGTGCGTATGTGGTAAGGCATACAAGTATCAACCTGGACTGTCTCGTCATAGACAACAGTGCACGTTGATAAAAGACAAGCAAGAACACGCAACTACCGAGTTACAACTATTATTAACCGAACAACAGCGACACCATACCGAGCAAGAAAAGAAGATTGACGAACTCACAGAAAAAATATCAAATATGTCTATTGTAACTAATCATAACACGACAAATAAGTTCAATCTTAACTTCTTCTTGAATAATGAGTGTAAGGATGCTATTGATTTTCAGACGTTTTTGAAACAAATCAAGATTGAAGAAGAAGATTTATATTATTTCGGGAACCATGGTTACCTGAATGGAATGATGAATATTATTGATAAGTCTCTGGGAAGTTTAGAAATCCACGAACGCCCAATTCACTGCACCGATGTGAAACGACAAATCATGTATTTCAAGAAAGAGGACGGCACTTGGGAAAAGGACAAGGAAAAACTACAAATGCGTCGTCTCATATCCACAATAGACAACAAAAGCTATTATCGTTTGGAAGATTGGGAAGATGGAAAAAGGTTCAAGTCCGAAGATATGGACTCACCTAATTTCAAATGGTACTTAAAAGTTGCGACTGAAACAATGGGTGGCGATTATTCCAAAGACGATATACATCTAACAAAGATGTTGAACTACCTTGCTACCGAATTCTACCTCAAGAAGAATAAAAAAATCACATTCTAAATCCTAAGTGTATCTGTGAACGATCTAATAGTTCTACCACTGTATCAAGCATTTCCCTCCATACACCCCTTCCTCCTCATCCTTGTCCGATTTCTTGTTTTTTTCATCTTTTTCGGGATCATAAACGCATTTCCATTTGCTAGAAACCATATCAATATAATTATCACTACTAATACTATTGATAAGATAACCATTTTTCTTATAAAATCTCTTACGCTGGTTCCACTGATTCACAAAATTTGTATGTGCGTCTACAATATCCACTACAATCGGATTATTACCTTTAACCCGCAATATACGTCCAATAGACTGTGTAATATCCGTTTTTGGTGTCACCATTACAAGTGTAGAAAGCGTCTTAATATCCAGCGCTTCCGCCGCCATTGCATATGTGGCAATCACAACTTGTTTTGTTTCAGACACCTGTAAGTCTTTCTGTTTCATACCTCCAAGATAATATCCACAACTTGCAAACCCTTTATGTGAAATCGAATCATATAAATATGTAAGAAGATTACGATTGTGTCCGAGAATCATAACTTGCTTTTCAGGATATTCTGTAAATAAATCGCGAACCAAAGATACGATAAATTCACTCCGTGGTCCAAACGCACACAGTTTGGAAATCATTGTGCTATACTTCGTATTACCTCTATAATCCAGTTCTACTTCGTTGAATTCTGTATCATTCGTTTTGTAATGCATCGCACGAACCTTGACAACGTCGTCCTTTTCACGTTCTTCGTGGTAGATTTTTGGTCCAATAAACATATACAGCACGTGTGTCAGTTGATCTTTTCTTTCAACAGTTGCAGATATACCCAACATATATTTAGTCACCGCTTTGAATAGCGCCTTGGAAAACTGTTCGCTTCCAATACGATGGACCTCGTCTACAATAGTTAACCCGAAACAATCAAATGCCGTCTTATGAAAGTCCTTATTATATAGTGTTTGTAGCATTCCAATCACAATGTCTTTCCCTTCTACGTCATACACCGGACCCTGGATTTTTCCAACTTTCGCATTCGGAAGGAAATCTTCAATACGTTCTATCCATTGGTTCATCAAAAACTCTTTGTGGACGATGACAAGGGTTTTCGTTTTCAACCGTGATATAATATTCAGAGCCATAATCGTTTTTCCACGCCCACATGGAACTTCCAAAATACCACCATTCCCTTGTGGTGTATTGCAATGGGAAATGTATGTGTTTACAATCTTTTCTTGGTAATCCCGAAGGGTTTTAGTAAATGGCACATCTATGGGTTCAGGTCCGTCAACCAATTCACATTTAGACGGAATACCAAATCGTTCGATGCCATAAAATCGTGGAATGTATATCTTTTTTTCATTTTCGCGATAACAATAAAATCCGTTGCTTTGATTCGCTGGACCACCGCAATTTATAGCAACCAAAGGTTTAGCGTGTAGTTCTTCATACATCGATTCTAATATTTTAGGATTGAGGCACGATTTGGGTATTGTATATCCTTTTTTCCCTATGTAGGACTGTGATTGGATACTTGTCTTCAAATCATTATCGAGCGTTTTATACCAAGGAGTTACTTTTTTCTTAGGGCCCATAATGAAGTATTAATTATATATTACTTATATCGTGTTTAGATAAATAAATTCAATTTTGGGTTGAATAAAATAATACATTATAATATATAATGAAAAACGTATTCAAATCATTTACTCCTCTTGAATTAACTGTATTAGTTCTTTTTGTATTCTATTTAATGTTTAATGTAGAAACACCTGAACTTATTGCGGAAACAATTGAAAGCCCTATTGGTTTATTAGCACTCATGGTTCTCATCTTGTATCTTTTCTTCTATGCGAATCCTATTATTGCTATCTTATTCATTTTCGTCGCGTTTGAATTATTGAAACGCACATCATATGTCACAGGCCGCAAAGCGATTGTAGATCACACACCTACACAAGACCGTAAGAACGCACAAATGAAGGCGATGAACCCTCCCAAAGAGCAATCATTAGAAGAAGAAATGGTTGAAAAAATGGCACCTATTGGAAAAAGCGAAATGGTTGAAATTGTCAACAGTGGTTTCAAACCTGTTGCTACCAAATTAGAAGGTGCTTCCAAGGTATAAATATCATATCATATATAATTTTATTCATATATGATGCTGTAGTGTTATTTACTTATCACTCTTTTGTTCTGCTATAGACGTGAATGATAATATCATAACCGCTACACCAATTAGGCTTATAAATGAATTACTAAAGTCATTATTGTCATTGGAACTACCACCTCCCATAATATTCATTTTATTAATATCAATTCTTGCTTCTGATGGTGTAAAGAAGTTTCCAAAGAAGTTTCCAATAGTACCCAAAAGGCCATTATCTTGTTTTTCAACGGGTTGTTCTTTTTTTGCTTCTTTTTCCAGGCCAGCCAATAATAATATAATATACACAATAAACAAAATAGGCATAATGATAGAACCATATAAATCTCGTGCTTCACCTTTCAATAGTCCAGCAATTAATCCAATACTTAGTCCGCTTGCAAGCAAAAAAGCAATAAGTTTTGCCCACTGTCTAAAAACTTCCTGAGTTATTCCACCTATTCCCTTGATATTATAGCCCATAAAATTATAATTAACACTTTCGGGTACATTCTTTTTGGAATCAAAGAACCATTCGTATAATGTGTATTCTAAATCATTGTGTGTCGTATGTGTCATATACGTTTTATCTTGACGTTTGTTGTATATACCCAACATCATACTAATAGCAAACATTATGAAGTATAAAGATGTTGTTGTTAATGATGATTTAAAATGGACTCCAACACCTAACATAGCAATGAATATCCAAAAAATCATTATTACAAGAAGAGAATCCACACCACCTAATAATTGTTCGTTTTTATAAACACGTTCGTCGACTTCATCCCCAACATTTAAAAAGCCTTTTGGGTTCCCGATATGTCTGATAATATTATTAATAATCGCCGTTTTATATAACTCTGGTCCAACCAAAAAACTTAGTACACAAGCAACACTGAATAATACAATAGTTGTAGTAGAGCGTTCAAAATTAAGAAGGGCTGAATTTTCTGTATATTCACTATTAATAGGTACATTATAACTGGAAATTGTCTCTTTACTTACACCCGTTGGTTGACAATCAATATAAATTTGGTCTTCTTTTGAACTCATAGAATTAACAACACCTTTGTCCGTTTTATTTGCATCATTTTCCCCTTTATATATTGAAAAAGCAGGGGCAGCGTCAGCGGCAGCAGCGTCAGCGGCAGTTAATTCACTTGGTATAGGTTGTGTATCTGGAAAATCCTTTATATCAATACTTTCTTCAAATACAATAAAATGACTCTTGATACTATTGTCGGTATGAGTATAGTAGTAATATCCAGATTTATTATCTAGGTTAATATTAAAATTAAAATCAATATCACTTTTAGTTGTCGCGTATAAGTTTCCAATTAATGAATTGATAGCATTATCGATTTTAGGAACATTTTTCTTCTTATTTGCGGGTATAATTAGAAATAGTTTTTCAGTATTACCCATAAAGTCCTTATGTTCGATGACGATTTCCCCTTCTCCTAATCCGTGCGTGTTCGTATCATTAATATAAATTTTCTTTGCAATATATGATTTATTTAATTGAGTAGAATTATTATCGTTTATATTGACAATAATGTTAGGAGAAGAATAATTTAACGACACAGAACCATCAGATAAAAAATTAGATGGATATAATGAAATTCTACCATAATTATAGTCAATACTACCGTTTATAGGATTATTATTATTAGATGTTAAATCAATAGGCATATTTGTATTATAGTTATATAATATTCAACTATAATATAATTTACAAATAGGGAATGTATTGAAAATCATTATTTTCATACTTTGTCACGTTGAAAATACCATTATATCCTTCCACATAAACAGTATCGCCATTCATGACATCATCGCAACCATATTCATTAGAACAGTTTTTCCCATTTACGCTAATAGGTAATTTTGTATTTACAGAACCGGTATTGGATATGGTATAAAAGTTCCATTTATCGCGACGGGTATCGTTCAGTTTTCCCATCAAAGGTAAAATCAGGTTCTCACCATTTCCATTAAGATTCTCTTTTGTTAAAATACCTACTTGTGAATAATTATGTTGTTGGCTAGATGGACGGGTCTTCATATTTATAGGGATTCCACCGCGAACATCTCCGGATAAGGGTGGAAAATGTTGATTCGTTGAAAGGGGTGGTTCCATAGACGAATGAAAAATATTCGTATTTTTATCTAAATCGTTATTGGATGGCAATTGATTGAAAATGTGTATGGGTGTTTTTTCTTGGAAATTCAAATAGACTAAATATCCAATAATACCGAATATAATGATGTAAAATGAAATTGCGGTATATTCAACACATACTACTCCTGTGGGACATTGCTTAGGCATTATTATATACATACTAAGGATATAATAATGTATTTATAGTAAGGTCATGAATTTTTTCAAAGCCGACATTAATCGTTTACCTCCTCCGTTCATAACACTAATACCAGGTGCGGCATCATCCGGGAATTCTCGGGAAATAGTTGTAAATGTTCGTGTAAATTGGTCGCCAACGGTTCCCATTTTCAAACGTCGGCAGTTATAGCATTGGTCGCGTATCCATTTGGGATAATGAATAATATGAATACCAAGAACTGAGAAAGTTAGAGTATCAAGGTTCTCTAATCCGTCCCAAATACCTTTTTCAAGTGCTTTACCATCCAAGCCAATAATAGTAAGTAGAGCAAAAAAGAACATAGGAACCAAGTATATAATTTTACCGATGGTTTCAATAATATACCAAATGACGCACGAAGGTGCTGTGAATATAATTTTCAAAAAGCAGAATAAATGGGTTAACATGAATTCCAACGAATATAGCATAAACACGCCAAATTGCGCGATACCTTTGAATAGGCTCTCAAAACCGAGGGCAAGGGCCATAGAAGCACCTGAAATGAGTTCAACAGTGCCAATCACACTATTCACCATGAAAGAAAAAATATCTCCAACATTCATAACGAGTTTTGGAATCAACAATACCATTTGGAATAGACTTTTAATCATATCCACAAAAGGTTCTTTTTTGGGACGTTCTTTCAACTTCAAATAGTATAACAGTTCATTCGTGTAATATTTTAATTTTTGTATGATATTGATATGCAAATATTCACTAAAATAATAAATAGTTAAAAATATACATATTGTAAAAAATAAAATAGAAAATGATGGATGCATATAATAGTGTATATATTATATGTATGTATAAAACTTGGGGCATTTATAGGTATTTTTGACTGATTTTGGCATACTTACCATATTTATTCATAAATTTTTCGGCTTTGTTAAGGAGGGGCTCAAGAGACTTGACATTATTAACCATGGTTTCCTGTAATTTGGATACTTCGGCAAAATCTTTTGTGATTTCGTCTTTGTTTTCAATGATTTCGTTTTTTTCGTCTTCTGTCATGTTGTTAATCATATCATCAACAACTTCATCAATGTCTGCTTTTTTCTTGGGTTTGTCTTCGGACGATTCTTCGTCATCATCGCCGTTTTTATCTTCTTCGTCAGATTTATCTTTGTTTTTTGATTCCATACCTTCACTTACGTTTGAACCGAAACGGAAGATATGTGTAGTGACAAGTGCAAAGAATAAGATAATTAACATATTTTTACTAAAATATGTCATAATTATGGCAGTAAGGAAGAATACAAATAACGCGTTGAATTTGTTGGATTGAAACATATACATAATGTCTAAGCACGATAATAACGCAATAGCATATAACAAAGGTGTATTGCTAATCACGGGCTTGAAGCTAATATTGAATTTTCGGAGACTTTTGAGATTCATATTATATACTATAATATGAAAAGAATTTTATGAGCGGGTTGAATTGTCATCAGATGGTTCAGATAATACATCGGGTTCCCCACACATCTCAATAGTTTCGGCTGGTTTTTCAAATTCATTTTCAAGAACGCTATTTGTTTCCATATCCATCGTATATGAAGGCGGTATACATTCACTGTCGTATATTTCTAATACTTCTTTCACCACTTCTTCGCGTTGAATATCATCGCTTTGAAATTCAAAACTAGAAATACTGGATGAACGTTTGCCCTTAAATTTATTCAAAAAATCTTCGAGACCGTTTATTTCATCTTTTCGGTCGTGTTGTTCCAAATCACCGGTAATCACAAGACGGCTATTTTCGCCGATCCGTGTAAGAAGCATTTTCATCTGGCTCATCGTGGAGTTCTGCATTTCATCCGCAATAATCCAACAGTTTTTGAATGTTCTACCGCGCATAAAACCTAACGGAGAGATTTCAATTATTTTTTCTTCAATAAGTTCTGTGACTTCTTTGGGTGTAATAAAATTATAGAGTATATCGTAAATCGGACGCACCCACGGGGACATTTTTTCTTCGAGCGTTCCAGGAAGATATCCCAAGTCTTCGTCAACAGATACGGAAGGACGCGTAAAAATGAGTTTTTCGCAATTACCAAATAAAAAATTACGAACCCCATTTTCGGTGGCTAATAAGGTTTTACCAGTTCCTGCGGGTCCAGTCGCGACAACAATCTTTTTGTTCTTATTTTTGAGGAGGTTGTTATAAATTTCCTGACTCTTATTTTTCGGCTTGGTGAATTTTTCATCAATTTCGCGTTTTGTTTTCGCTGATGAATGTTTATATTCCAATTGGATATCACTATTTGTATAATGGGATTGGTCGTTGTCGTATTCTGAATAGAACTCTAATACTTCATTCATTATATGTTTTTTATTTTTGCGTCCTTTGCGCTGGTCGTTAGGTTGTTGATTACCGTTTTTCATCGTTGGTTTATATACAAGTTTAGTCTTCATATAATATTTGCTTAAAATGTATAATCCCAAAAATATAATTGAAAAACTATTCAATTATAAATGAATGTTTTGTTCTATTCATCATCTGGAACAAGTGTGTGTATATATTTTGCGGATTGATATGCTATATAAACAGCAGCACCACCAATTAAAGCTGTTTCGACACCATAATAATATCCTTTACCTTTTAATAACCCGAGTAAAAACAATATAAATATCAAAATCACTATTGCATATGTAAAGGCGTCTTCCAATTTCATTACATAAGGAATCATAGGCATAGAACCTAAAATAACGAATGAAATAAAGGTGGATAGGCCAACCAAGTAAGGATGTTTTTTGCTTTCTCTCATACGTTCAGCTAAGAAACTGGATATTCCCATACTAAACCCGTCCGCTAAAATGGACGCAAAACCGAGAATAATAATGATGTTATGTGATAATTCCGCACCAACTGAACCAGCAATAATCGCAAATGTAGTAATGAGACCGTCTACTCCACCATATACGATTTCCGAGTTATAATTTCCGTTGTCATACATTGATAATATAAATCAAATATGTAATTATGTATATAATTCATGATTAGAAAAAACGTTGGGGAACCAATAATACAAATATTCAAAATGATAACTTGTTAAAATAATTTTTTGAAAAAACATAAAATGTCGTCTTTATAATATAACAGTTTAGGAGAATGTCTAGCGCACTTACAAAACCCGAACCTTTATTGACACCAAACGATAGCCGCTATGTAATGTTTCCAATTGTGGATAATGACATTTGGAAAATGTATAAAAAATCAGTAGACAGTTTTTGGGTACCCCAGGAATGTGACTTATCAAAGGATTTGAATGACTGGGAGAAATTAACAAAAGACGAAAAACACTTTGTAAGTATGGTATTGGCATTTTTTGCGGCTTCTGACGGAATAGTATTGGAAAACTTGGCTGTTCGTTTTATGAACGACGTTCAATTGTCAGAGGCACGTGCATTCTATGGGTTTCAAATTGCCATAGAAAATATCCATTCTGAAATGTATAGCTTACTTATTGATACATATATCAAAGATGCTGGCGAACGCGATAAATTATTCAACGCGATTGAGAATTTCCCGTGTGTAGAGAAAAAGGCGAACTGGGCGCGAAATTGGATTAACGATGAAGAAAGCTCATTCGCAACACGATTGGTTGCGTTTGCTGTGGTAGAAGGAATCTTCTTTTCATCCAGTTTTGCGTGCATTTATTGGATTAAGAAACGCGGTCTTTTACCCGGTCTTACCTTTTCCAACGAATTGATTTCGCGCGACGAAGCTCTACATACCGAGTTCGCAGTATTATTATATAATAAACTTGAGAATAGATTGTCTCAAGAAGAAATACATACCTTAATCTCAGGAGCCGTAGAAATCGAGAAGGAATTTATTACGGAATCCATTCCGTGTCGTATGATTGGTATGAACGCGAAATTAATGAAACAATATATAGAATTTGTAGCGGATCGTCTATGTCTTCAATTAGGATATGATAAAATATATAAATCATCAAATCCTTTTGACTTTATGGAATTAATCAGCGTAGAAACAAAGGTCAATTTCTTTGAACGCACCAACTCCGAATACGCGTTGGCAAACAAAACAGTAGATAAAAATGTATTCGACTTTTCAGCGGATTTTTAGATTGGAAACGATGCCGTTGAGTTTGAACTTATTCATATAGCGTAGTGTGTAGATATTTTTATTTGTAAAAGCAAATACAAGTATTCCTTTTGATTGTAGATATTCTATAATGTCTGATTCTAATAGACTCCATTCAAAGCATACAAATGATAGTGACACTTTTGCGTGTAAAAAATCCAATTGTTCTTTATTGAATGCGTTGGCTGTAATCATACCGTAATGGAAACTTGGATCCAAAGAATACAATTTTTCTAGAATATTCATATTGAAACATCCAATAAAGATATTGTTCTTTGGTTGGGTGGATGTTAGTATTTCTATGAGATGCGAACATATACTGGTGTGTGTGCCTTTGATATCTATATATATTTTGATGATGGATATATCAATATGTTTGAAAAAATCTTCAAGTGTAAGTATATCGTTGTTTTTTTCTTTTATTGTATGATAATTGGTGTCTGAAATGATAATATCATCAATTATAATATCGTGATGAATAATAATGATATTGTCGTTTGTCATTTGTATATCAAATTCAATCATATCAAAGTGCGAATCAATTGATGCCTGAAATGCTTGAAGTGTATTATCTTTGTATTTATCACTATATCCGCGATGGGCGATTTCAAAAAAAATATCCATAGAATAGAAAACTATATTTTACAAAATTGATTTAAAAAGGCAATATAATTTAATAGTAGATATAAATGTCAACACTATGCTATCCTTGTATGCCGAGTACAAGCGATGAGAAATATGCTGCAAACGCATATGAAATCGCAGGAAAGTCGGATATGGCTATGCAGCTCGGTTGTATAGCGGTTCGGTGTGGAAAAATAATTGCTCGTGGATGTAATAAATACAGAACATTTTCAAAAGATGGATTAATACATAATTCGTGTTCGTGTCACGCCGAGATAGATGTCTTACGTAAATGTAAGAAGCAAAACATTTTGGATAAAATTAATTTGTATGTGGTCCGTCGTTCCAGGTCTCCACGTTCAGAGTTTACAGATATGTATATGGAAAGCAGTCCATGTAAGAACTGTTATGAAACGATGAAGCAATTCAATATCAAATATATCGTATTTTCGGATATTAATGGCGAGTTGATTAAAAAACGTTTCCACGACTTTTATAGCAACTTTATGACAAGTGGACGAAAAGCGATTATTGAAAAACGTGTCAAAGTGTTATGATATATGATGGATAAAAAAACATGTTCTAAAATAGCGAATATATTCTTTATAGATGGTTTTGTATTTTTTTGCTTTACCAATTGATATGGAGATTATCATTTACAAGTTGACAGCTACCGTCTTGGTGCCATTTACAAACAACCGCATATATTTCCACACCTGCGTTTTTTGCTGCATATACAGCATCGCGATAAATAGGATCAATAATTGATGGCTGGAAACTGGATACATCGTTTCGTTGAATGACGAAACATAGAATCGTGCGGATGTTTTTGGTTTCTTTCAATATACGTAATTCATTCACGTGCTTAAGGGCTCGTGGGCTTACCGGGTCTGTTGCTTTCTTCCTATATCCATCCGGGAAATAGGCGATTTTATTTTCAAACGGAATTTCATCGTAATTCTTTCCTTTTCGCTCCTTTTTCGGAATGTCTTCATAATCCGCAAGTGGAACCGTCTTCACTTCAACTATGAATTCTTGGTTATTATTATCAAAACCGTGGAAATCAAAGCGAGAATCAACGTCTAATTCTTTATCTTTGATGACAAACTCGCGCGTGTAATTGCTAATATTCGGCAACCACGAAAAGTGGTTTCTTGAAATGCAGTTTTCGACGATTTGTTCGGCAAGTTTTGGATGAATACCAACAATAACGCGTTTATCCTTTTTTTCGTCATATAAGGATGACAAATATACTGTGTATTGGCATTTGCTCTTGGGGTTCTTTGCTGGGGCCATCAATACAGTAGCGTCTTTGTCGGCTAATCCGCAGCATCCAAGCGAAGGACAATGGCCGAGAATAGTATTATCTTCATATGTAACATCTGCTACATATGGAGACTTGATTGAAGCAGAGGGACGTTTCACAACCGTCCCGGACACAAGGTCCGACAATTCATGAATAGTAATCATTTTATATAGTTATTGGATTATTTGGTGGATGTTATACAGAAATAGGCTCATTGTCATTCAATTTTTCTAGATTTTCAGAATTCGTGTTATTGTTTACTATTGAATATATATTCAACGTTCGTGCACTTGAATCCTTAGCATTCACATATTGAGGCATCCAATAATAATCAATCACGTTTCCACAGTCTTTATAATATTTATTAAATACTGATATGTAATACCTTTGTTCGTCTGTGATAGCATTCAAATAATGACGGCTGTTATATACAAGTTGAATACTGTCTTTTTTAGATATATGTTCTTGGATGATTTCATACAAAGACCGTGTTTGTTGTGACACACCATCACTAAATGCTTCCTTGGAACGTTGTAGTATTTCTACTGGAAGAAGGGATGAGCCATAATGCTCTTCTGAAAATGCTCTTCGTAATAAGAACTTTTCTATTTTGCCTGTAACAGTATGATTACGAATGTGTGTAGGAATACTCATATAGTAATTCACCCACGAACGATCCAAAAATGGTGTGCGTGGCTCCAAACCATGACTGGAAATACATTTATCCGAACGTAATACATCATATTTGTGAATATTATATAGAAGACGATAACATTCCCTATCAAATTCAATATTGTCAGGAACGCAATGGAAATACATATATCCACCACATACTTCGTCGGAACCATCACCGTTCATAATGACCTTTGCATCGCTGTGAGCTGAAATATATTTTCCGAGTAAATAGTTTCCAATACTCGCACGGACTGTGGTAGTATCATAACTTTCAATCGCATAAATAACGTTATCAATTTCACTTACGAATTCTTCTTCTGTCAATTCGATGGAAGTATGTTTTGTATGTAAATGGTTTGCTACAACAGACGCATAATGCAGATCTTGTGAACCTTTGAGACCGATGGAATATGTTTCAGGTGGTTCTAAACGATGTGTTTTATTATATTCACATACCAGAGCGCAAATCAGACTGCTATCTAATCCCCCAGAAAGCAAACACGCAATTGGGCGATCCGAATTAGAACAACGCTTGAATACGGCTTGTTTAAGATAGTAAATAATATTCTTGTAAATCGCATTCATACAATGACTATGGTGAAAGTTATTAACGATCGACTGAAATCCAATATCGTGATATTTAAATGTTTCCGAATACTTCCATAGTGAAGACATTGATGAATCGCGCTTATACGTGTCGTAATGACCGGGCGGAAACTGTGAAATTGTATTATGTTCTTGTTTAAAGCGGACAAGACACTTCATTTCCGAGGCGAAACCATAAAATTCCTTTTCATATGTATTTGCTGACTCGTCTTTATTCTGTAAAATATACAGAGGGCGGACACCATATGGATCTCGTGCAACATACATAGTAGGTTCATCAGTTTCTAGTGTCATATCAATTAATACAAACGCAAATACACCGTCTAAATGACGCAACGTTTGAGACATACCATATCTCTTATACATGTGTAAAATGATTTCGCAATCCGAATCGGTATTCGGTGTGATTTTCATTTCTTGATACAACTCCTTATAATTGTAGATTTCTCCATTACAAATCAGAATAAGGTTTTGGTCTAAAATAAGCGGTTGATGTGATTCTGGATTTAGACCATTAATCGCAAGGCGATGAAAACCAAGAATATAATTATAAAATTCCGGTTGTAGTATGGAATATTCCGGTCCCCGGTTGCTTCCTTTTAAAAATTCCTTTTTTATCGTATCATATGTGTATGTACCGTTGTTGTTTAGCAACGCAAAGATACCACACATGGTTGTTAGTATTTATATACTAACGTTTTTATATTGGTGTTAAAAACTATATAAATTTTATAGCATTATACTATATAATGTTTATTGATTTTGGAAAAATGAAAACGGTTAATGGTAGAAATAACCGAGATAAGAACAAAGTGTATAACACGATTGCAAAACAAACCTATCCTAGTTTAGATAACATTCCCAAACACAGTTCATTCCATCCTATTTTACAAAATGAAATACAAAAAGTCCAATTGGATAAAGATATTGAGAACTTTGAAAATCTTGTATTTTACACGTTGAATGGGGAAGTCAAATCAAGCGATTTGGAAAAGGATGAAAAGCAAGAGCAGAATGAAAAACAAGACGAAAGTCAAGAAGATAATGAAGATGCTGAATCCGACGACGAGGAACAATTACAAGTAAATGTAAATTACTCAACACATATGTATGTTGGAGCGATGACAGTAGTGGGTTTATTTGTTTTTTATAGAATGTTACAAAAAACAAAATAAATTCATTTATACCAATTTGAAACGCTTGTATATTTCTAAGCCAAGTAAACCACCAAATACTTGGGATAATGCATATGGAATTATTTCGCTTATCGGTAATTTATTAATGGACGCCATCACTACTGATAATGTAGGATTGATATGGCCTCCCGAAATGGGCGTCGCTATAAGCAATATTAATGCCAAGGTAGCACCAATAATTAATGGATTACCTGTTGCAAGAATAACATAAACAAAAATAGCACTTCCAATTAATTCAACTAAATATTCATACATGATAAACTATACTGTATATATTTATAGTATAGTTTTTTATAGGCTTGTATCGTTGTAATTACGAGCAACAGCACGTTCGCGCTTGAAACGCGCGTATTGAGAACCAGACGCGGTTTCGTGTTTGTCTAAATTGTATACTTGGCGGTAAGGCGAGCTTTGAGTAGCGGTGCTCGGGTTGTGCCATACCATACGCACGCTTGCGCGGTTTCGTGTATCTTCTCCTTGTCTTTTTCCTAATATCGTGGGTTTGGGTGAAATACCGTTCATTATGATTTATATATTAGTCATATATATTTTTACAATGTGTAAAACTGATTTTATTTTAATATTGTAATAGATTATAAAATGGATTGCGTCAATGATTTAACTCTACAACTACTTCTCAATCAAAAGGATTATAATAAATTGGTAACCCGAAAACGAATGGAAACGGGTGAAGAAAACCAGGATATAGATAAAGTCAAAGAAAATAAAGCTCAAATAATAGATACAATTACACAATTAATTGATGGTAATGTTGATGATTTGAATAACGCAATCATTTTAGCGTTTGACGATTTTACTAACGAACTATTCAAACATTGGGAAATGTTAAAGATTAAAGATGTTAATAAATTTAATGAAACCAAAACGCAGTCTGAAGATAATGATACCGAAGATGATTCATCGATCCAATCGTCTAAAACGGAAGATAGTGGTAAAGACAACGAAACAACTTCAATATGGAGTTCAGAGAAAGTTAAGAAAATAGGGAAATAGAAATGATTCTATCTACATTTTCATTTGTTCGGATGGTGTAGTTTGCTTGACGTCCTTATTAAGATGATTGAGACCACACGGTCCACAGTGGTCTACATTACTATAATCCACTTTGGAAAATGTTTTATTGGTACACTTGTGTGATTGCCATCGTCCCAAAGTTGTCGCTTTTGTTTTATCAAAAATATAAAATGTATATGGAAATATTTCGGTTACCTTTGTTTTGAACTGACTATGTTGCTTATGAAAGATTTGTTGGAATTTAGTTATAATAAGGTGCATATAGATAAACACAGAAATTATTTTTATATCCTTATATAATAACTTATAATGACAATAACACGTAAATTACATTCAAAGAATTGTAACCCGAATATCCAAGGAAAGACTGTAAAACATAGGAGTTGTATGACTCCCGAAGTATTGAAGAAGGTTCGCAAATATTACAATAAATACAATCCGAATAATATGATAAAGTCACACGCGCCGCGTAAAATATGGAACGATTTGAAGGAAAAACTTCATCATTGCGATAATGAAATGTGTTGGTTGGATGAATTTAGAAATGTGAAATTAAAGTCAACTATCAAAAATAGGTTGTTTGCACCCAACAAACCGAGTGAATGGCAATCTGACCCAAATACGTGGTTGACGAATTTTGATATATTGAAGGTTCTCAACCAATATGAAAAAAAGTATTCTTGTTTCAAACTATTTGGACCGAGCCCTATTGATTTCGATGATAAGTATTTCCAATACGGCGGACAATGTGTATCCAATGATATATGCACGTTTGAATTGGGAAATATGTTGAAGAAGGGTATTCATAAAATGGGTTTTATATTTAATTTATCTAAGCATCGGGAACCTGGAAGTCATTGGGTGTCGCTATTTGTGGATACAAAGAAAGGATTTATATTGTATTTTGATAGCAACGGAGTGGAAGCCCCGAATGAAGTGGATATCTTGGTGAATCGTATTATGGTCCAAGGAAAGAATTTGGACCAACCTATTGATTTCAAATATATACAAAATACATTTAGTCATCAACGTTCAAATACGGAATGTGGGATGTATTCGTTGTATTTCATGATAACGTTGGTGAATGAGAAGATAAATGGAAAAATGGCGAAGAAGCAGAAATTATTGGATCATTTCTTGAAACAGAGAATAGAGGATGAGTATGTTTTCAAACGCCGAAATATATATTTTAACGAATAATATAATATCACTATATAGTAAATATTATATATAATGACTGACGAAACTGTTTTTAATAGCAACATTGATAAACTAAAAAATTTAAAATTTGAAAAAGGACTTGTTTCCGATTTTCTATCATGGATTGGTAAGGGTTCAATATCAGAGGAAGCTCTAACAGCACATAATAATTTTATAGATAAAACAATACAATCATACACAGACAATATGAATGCATTGCTTAAACTAACAAAACAAATGGAACAAGAGGGTCTCAATAATAATGTAAGAATGGAAAGAATGTCAGACCATATTAACAAATTAGAAAACACTATTAAAGCTCAGACACAAGATATAATTAACTCTAACAATATAATTTTGAACCATAAAAACACAATTGATGGACTCAAAACACAGAATGAAATATTCAAACAAGCTAATCAAACTCTCACATCACAAAATGAAAGACAACAAAAACAAAATGAAGAACAAAATACAACAAATCAAAAACTCACATCACAAAATAAAGCACAACAAGAACAAATTGCTAACTTGGATAATATCTTAAAAGGATTAAAAAATCAATTAGAATCCCAAGCAACAAATATAACAGAACAAACAAAAAAAATCAAAGAAATAACTAATTCAAATGATGAATTATCAGAAAAAATAAAACAATTAGAAGCTACACAAATAAATACAGAAATAAATGCTAAAAAAGCTGCTGCCGAATTTAATAGAATAATCCAAAAACAAGAAAAAGATATTAAAGATATTAACGCCGCACAAAAAATAAAGGTATTGTTTTTAAAAAATTCAGCGAAGAATAAATTAAAACTACAAGGGAAAGCATTTCTAAACAGAATTGCTGAAATAAAAGAAAATTCAGATAAATCAATTGCAGATAAGGAAGCAAAAATTAAAGAAATTACAGAACAACATACAAAAGCACAAAATGAAATAAACACACAACTTACCAACTTAGAAGCAACAAGCAATGCGACCATTGGTGATCTAAAAAAAGAATTATCCAGTTTTAAAACAGAGGAAAAATTAAGTAAAGAGGACCAAGAAAAACAAAAAAAAATGTTAAACACAGTAACCCGTGTATTTCCTCTTTCGTGGAAAAATTCAAAAGGATTTAACATTGGAAATATAACCACACAAGTGCGTGGAAATAAACCTTATCACGCGAATGATACAATCGACTATTATTTACATACATTATTTAAGGGTAAAACACCTATTGGGAAACCACGCGATATAATATCGTCCAAGCAGGTACCAATAAGAGGCATTCTCAAAGAAACATCAGGAGGGAAAAAGAATAGGATGAAAAAGAGTAAAAAGAGTAATAAATCAAAAAATAATAAAACGAAAAAACAACGCGGAAAAGGGTAATTTGATATATATATTAATATTTTATATATATATATATATATATAAACGATGACAACATGCACTAAGAATATTGCCAAATCAACATTTGATAAGACATTTTTCGTTGACAAGGAAAAAGGAGAACAAGTTAAAATCTTTACCAAACATCACTTTCATGTTATTGACAATCCAGATATTGATTTAGATGCTTCAAAAAAAAACACTATAGGAGAGGGTGCGTATAATATAGTGAAAGAAATTCCCTTATCTAAGAAGTGTCGTGAAAAAGGCAAAGTAGCTGTAAGAATCCGACGACTTACCGGAGACGAAGTTTATATAGTTAAAAATATAGATGATATAAGATTAAGTGATGAGATACAAAAATCAATTGATAATATTATTGATTTATCAGAAAAAAAGTTACATCCAGATGTATATGAAATAAAAGTGATACGTACACAAGACAGAGTCAGTACGAGGTATTATTTGATTGTTGTCATGGAAAAATATATGTCTAATTTGAATGAATTCATAAATATGAATAAGAGTAAACTTAAAGGCTCTCCGGGTATTTTAGAATATCAAGGAGGTTGCCCGGAAGATAATTTAAAACAAGAAGTAGTTGTAAAGGGACAAAAACAAAGTTGGTTTGATTATGAAAATGGATATAAGAATAAAGGTTACACACAAGAGAATCATAAAATAATAATAGAATTGATACAAAAAACAGAAAAGCTGATAGCAGATGTTGCGAACCAAGGATATTTTTGCTATGATATTAAACCAGCTAACTTAGTGGTTAATTATGACTTTGATAAACAAACAATTGATATAAAAATGATCGATGTGGATGCTGACTTTTGTGTTAAGGATATGCATGACAATTTCGGGAAAAACACACCTACTTACATTAAAACACATACTCTTTTGGACTTTTCCCGATACGAAATATACAAATATGTAATGATGATATTATTAACCGGTCATCTGTATAAAAGACAATTTAATTATTTTGCAAGGTATTTTACACAATTGTCTCTAATATTTCATGATGAATATCATAAGATTATGAAAAATAAGGGTATAAATGACAAAACAAAGACATCTCATAAAGTGTATGAAAATACTATATATTTCCTTTTCGAATTTATCAATAAGGGTGGAAATATACCAGATAATGAGGATGTGCTAGAAGAAATATGCCAGCACTATTTTAAAAAGCCTATAGAAATTATGTGGAAATATTCTAGAGTTTTACCAGTTATTGTAGGTAAAAATTATATGTCATTTTGTTTAAAAAATTATTATGTTGAGAGGAATGGTAGACGTATATCAACATTCAACTATGAAAAATTATTGAAAGATGCGAAGATGCGTAATAATAAAAGTGTAGAATTCATACCAGGAGAATCAATAAATGAAGAGGAAATGATACAAATAGATGCGGATAAAATGGCGCAATCTAAAAGTGTGAAATCATATAAAAGTGTAGATGAAGAAATACCTTCACCAATATTCAAAGAATTGAAAAAAAAAATAAATGACAAAAGAATAGGCACCAATTCAAAAAGAACAATCACCCCAAAAAGAACAAGCACAGTGAGAAAAACAAGCACAACGAAAAGAACAAGCACAGCAAAATTATCTATACCATCGGTGGCAGAATCTAAAGGAGGATCCAGAAAAACGAAAAAACAAAGAAAATATTAAAATGAAAAAATAATGTAAATAATAATTACATATATTGTGTATATGTCATTATTTGTAACGCGCGACAATCAAACATTATTATGGAATATAGTAAATAAGAATCAGAAGATAAATCTTGTTTTTAATGGAAGCGAACACGATAAACAAGAGTGGTTTAAAGATATTATCCGTGAATTCCATCAAAGTGGGAATGATGTGTATAATATGGTCCAATTGAAAGAATTGAATAAACACGTATTACAATATATGAGCCAGGATGTAAAAAATCGTTTATATCAACTCCAAATGCGAGAACAAATGCAAGAACAATCACAAGAAAAATCACAAGAACAATATAACCTTCCGAATAACCAAGGAAATATGCTGCAAAATACACCTCATCACACACCATATTCAAATATTTCCGATGAATCCCAAAATGATATGAGTGATTATGAACGCCGAGAACAAGAATATCGCAAATTGTTGGAAAAACCGCAACCAAAGGAAATAGATTTTTCAGATTCAACTAATAATTCTGGCTCCATGAGCTCACAAGAAATGGAATCCAAGATAAAGGAACGCCAAAACGACTCTATAAGTATCAATAACCCACTTGCGGAAGAAAATAAACTATTGAATGATAGGATTTCAACAATGCAAACATTAGTAGATACGATGCAAACAACCATCGATAGCATATTAAAAGACCACGAACACATTAAAAGTGAAATGAATCAAATGCTTGTGAAACAGGAAGTGTCATCAGCTATGAATAGCGTGTTAAGTAACCTAACAATATCGTAACAAGGTTCCCCACAATTGTAAAAATTTCTTGTATAATAAATTATCATTATAATACAAGAATAAGTAAATAAATGTTTTTTCAGAAATTATTATTTGATTATATTGCGGAAAATGTTATATTTGTTGCGATATATATTTTATTATTGTTGTTGATTTTCCCTTTAGAAGACATTGTCATACCGCGAATGTTTGGAAGATTATATGAAACAATAAAAGACAAAAAAACATATGGAGACCCGTTGAATATATTTGAGAACATGAAAAATATGAATACACCAGGTATACTTACATGGATCATTGCGATTTATATATTCACACTCCTTGCGGAAAATTTGAAATTTTATATTGACTCTTACATTAGTCCTGGTTATTTAAAGTATTTACGTTCACTTCTATTTACAGGAACAATACGTAAACACGAAGAAGATTATGAAGATGTGAAATCGGGTGAATATATATCCAAGGTAATGGAAATATCACGCAATATTCGCGATTTATTTCAATACCTTATTTCGCATTTCTTTCCTTATGTATCTGTCGGGGTAGTATTGATACTTTATTTATCGTATCAGGTTCCCAAACTTGCACCAATATTAGTTGTATTCACGATGGTAATCATTCTATTTAGTATATACAGCACGGAATATATTATATCTCTCGTTCAAAAACGTGAAGATTTTTTCACAAAGGAATTGGCGGAAAGTATTCAGGACAAACTGCATAATATGATGAATATTGTGATTAATAATGAAGGGTTCAATGCAATCAACAATAACGACAAGTTGGAAGATAAGAATAAAAAGATGATGGAAGACATTATGAAAGCAGAATCCATATCAATGACCTCAATGCAAATGGTTGCAATTACAGGATATTCATCGTGTGTATACATATTATATGGATTATTGAAACAAGGACAACTGAGTGTATCTAATATGATTGCGTATTTATTGACACTTGGAAAGTATTTATCGTATATGCAAAATATAAATTGGGGTATTGTGTTTTCATTAAGTTACAAAATCGGTATTATCAATTCTCATTATGATTTTTTGATGGATATTTTCAAATATACAAATAATGATAATAAGAGAACCGAGTTTGAAGATGGATCTATAGAATTTGACAATATGAAGTTTAAATATGGTGACGAAGGAGAATATATATTTGATGGATTGAACTTGAAAATAAAGGACAATGAGAAAGTTGGATTAGTAGGTCGCTCAGGTTCTGGAAAAACATCGCTAACAAAATTAATGGTAGGATTACATAAATACGAGGGTTCAATCAAAGTCGGTTCTCAAGAAGTCAAAACATCCAATAAAGAGGATTTAAGATCATATATCAATTATGTAAATCAACGAACACAAATGTTTAATGGAAATGTAATGGATAATATGGTATATGGAAATGAAGCCACAGAAGATCAAGTGAAAACAGTATTGGAAAAATATAATCTAAATAGTGTATTTGCGAACCTAGATGATGGATTAAATAGTGACGTTGGTGTAAATGGCGGTCAATTATCATTGGGTATGCAAAAGGTGGTGATGATAGTGCGTGGTATATTACGCAAGTCAAAAATCATTATATTCGATGAACCTTTGGCTGGATTGGACCAGGATACCCGTCAAAAAGTGATAAATCTAATATTGGAAGAAAATAAGAATAAGACGGTTATTGTAATCACACATGACAAAGAGATTCTTCCATATATGGAACGTGTAATAAATGTAAATGATTATCAATAAAATACAAATACAAGGATATAAATATTTCATACTAACATAGTATATTAATATGGAATTTCTACAAAACTGCTTATTTATTAATTTGGATCATCGTACAGACCGATTGATGAACGTCCATACACAAATGGAGAAAATGGGTATAAATGCGGAACGATTCAAAGCAATCAAGACAAAAGATGGTGCGGTAGGTTGTTCGATGAGTCATATTAAATGTCTCGAACTCGCGAAAGAGCGAAATTGGGAACACGTATTCATTTGTGAGGATGACATTCTTTTTACAAATAAAGAGCTATTTGTAGATAGCATTACCAAATTCAACGACAATATCAAGGATTGGGATGTATTGCTCGTATCTGGAAATAATGCACCGCCATACAAAGAAGTCAGTGAATATTGTATTAAAATCCAAAACTGTCGCGCAGCAACTGGATATGTGGTGAAGAAACATTATTATGATAAATTATTGGCAAATTTTAGAGAAGGTTTACACGGGTTGATAAAAGAACCGGAAAACAAACAACAATATGCAATTGATATGTATTGGAATAGAATACAACGATTTGATAAATGGTTTCTAATCATACCTCTAAGTGTAGTTCAAATAGAAGGATATAGCGATATTGAAAATCGTAATGTGGATTATAAACACTTGATGATGGATTTGGAGAAGAAATGGTTAATAGAGCAATATTATAAAAAATTAATTCGTGATTCGCATAAATAGAGAACCCATAACGTGTTTGTTTTTCTGCGAATATTCCATTGATTTCAAATTAGATTGATGTTGTTTTTGTATCATTTTTTCGTTGTGTTGTGAGTTACGCTGATCCAGTATTCTCTGTGCTTCTGCTTTATCCAAAGGTCCAACATTTTGTCTACTTCTGTCCGATCGCATATGTTCTACCGACGAATATGTTTTCACTTTACTATAATCGCTTTCACATACATCAAATATTGTTTGATCTTTATGAACTTTTCGTAAATCATCAAATTTCAGTTTTCCAAAAATATCGCTACCGCAATACTGTGTATCATCGTCGTCATCATATAACGAGTTTCCCAAACTATGATGTAATTCTTGGACGCCTTTATGGACGACCATTTCTTGGTTGTTTTTTTTGAATGTGCGAAACATTTGGCCCATATTGTTTGCATTAACGTGTTGATTTGTTTCATACTTTTCATCTTTATCCTCATTTTTAAACCAATCGTTTTTGGTTGTATCAACTTTTGATATCATATTTTCTTCAAATAGGGTGTTGAATTCTTTTTGAAATTTCTTTTGGTTTGCTTGTTTGATTTTATTTTTGATTTGTGTTGTATGAGCGTCGTCATCATTAGAAAGGGGCTGATAGACGGATGATCTTACTTCTTGTGTTTGCTTGTTATGCTCGTTGTAATAATTGTTTAAAATATCAAACGCCTTTTTATAAAATAGAAAGTATTCACTTGGTAACTTGGATTTATCAGGATGAGTCATTAACACGATTTTTTTAGCTTTTTTAATTTGATTTTCACTAATAGTGTAGTCGTCAATATGAAAAAGTTCTAATATATCTTTAAAACTATACATTTGAATATCTAAATTATGGCTCATTGAGTATATGTATATACTATATTATTAATGTGAATAATATACATAAAAATAATATATATGTTTATGTATAATGAATAGCCCTCCACAAACAACGATTGATAAACTTCCATCGAAAGATGAATTCTTACATAAGTTAAAGGAAAATACTGGTATTATTGTATTGAAGTTCGGTGCATCGTGGTGTAAACCGTGTAAACAAATTGAAGAATTTATAAACCATCGGTTTGATGAAACAGGAGAACACGTATTATGTGGTAAAATTGATATTGATAATGACGAAAATTTTGAGGTATATGCTTTCCTAAAAAAGAAGAAAATCGTTCAGAGTATTCCCACTTTACTTCGTTATGACTGTGGTAATGTTACATATATCCCTGATGATATTGTTACAGGAACGGATATTCCAACATTAGAAGCATTTTTTGAAAGCTTAAATGACTAAATTATTTTTTAGTGTTTTGTTTTGAATATTTAGTTTTATTCTTATTGCGTTTATTTGTATGTATTTTCTTTTTTGTTTTTTTATTTTTAGTTTTGCGTTTATGTTTATTCCCACCCATATAACGTTCATCATCTTCTTCGCCGGATGGTTCTTGGACTTCTTCTTCACTGGACGGTTCCTGGACTTCTTCTTCACTGGATGGTTCCTGGACTTCTTCTTCACCGGATGGTTCCTGGACTTCTTCTTCACTGGATGGTTCCTGGACTTCTTCTTGTATAGGTTCAGATTCACTATCATTTGTTGATATACCTTTTACCGAAGAATCCAATAATGTAACATATGCTAATACAAGGCTACTAACACCTATCATACCATAAGCAATGATAGGAATTTTAGGTTTATTAAAATCCATTATAATAAAGTATTAATGATATATTTTATTATAAGATAATAAGTTGGTATCAAAATACAAAATTCCAGTCATTATGTAAGCAAGCATTATACAACGGCGGAATGGGTGTAAATAATACAGCTTTATTTTCATTATAGATATATAATTTCGTATGTATGGAAATATCTTCACGGGTCAATATATCTAAAATACTTTTTTTATGCATATATGATTGTATATTTAATAGTGTGTAATTATCTTCTTCTACATCTGTATTAGGTTTAACACGCTCATCTATACCTGTATTATATATATCATCAATGGAACCAAATTGTATAGGTAATATACGTTGTGTAAATATAATAATAAATAAAAGATACAATAAAGAATACATCACGGGCGTATATTACCATATAAATATATCTTTCTATATAATATAATGTTAGCAAGTTTGAATAATGAAAAATTAAAACAGACGTTTATAGAGAATATGTTGAATAAAGACTTTGTCATCGATGAAGCAAAATGGACATCAACGTCTGTTAAAGAAGACGAAAAAAGTGTAATAGAAGAAGACGATGAAACACGTGGAAAATATAGTGCAAATGAAAATGAATATATCCATATATTTGAAAATGAATTAAATTATGATTTATCAACGTTAATAGAAAGTAACAGTTCTGATGAATATAATATTGAATTTATATTAATGTATATGAATGACGATTTAAAAATTCCGTTTTTCCAGTATTTTTTCGAGAAAGTTGGAAGTGAAATGGTGTTACCCAAAGTAATAATAAATAAGTCAAAAATAATGAAAACATCGAAAAAATATAACGATGATTCAGAATACGATTCCAAACATTATTTGTTTATAGATCATTTATTCAAAATATTAAAGACAAATTATAATATTGAGAATAAGAATGTGAACTACAAAGGATATATGGTATATAAAACACACATATATGTTGTATGTCATATTACACATACGTTATTTGATTATGGATATATGGCAATATATGACGAACTGGTAGGCGGAAAAGAAATACAACAAACACCTGTGAATGAAGATAATATGTCGTTTTTCAAAGAACATATAAACATCCAACAATTAACCGATAAAAGTGGAAATATGATTGATGTACCGATTCATGGATATTTATGCAATTATGAAAATGATGCTTTGAAGAATGTGGAAGTAAATGATATGTTTGAAGATATGATTAACCATAATATATTTGGAATGAATTACATATTCAGTGAATTCTTATTGGATGAAGATAATGACAGTGAAAAAGTATACAAGAAATATGCGATTTTTATAAATGATGTGTTATTTAAATCCGAAGACTTAACGAAATTACAAATGAACGGTGGTGGTGTGAGAAATGACGATTCAAATGAATACGACGAATATAGTTCAATATATTATCATGATGGAATATCCCGCACATTTATTATGGTAAAAAATTTCGAACAATTTTGTATCATAGAATAAAGGTATTATGCTTCTGGTGAGGAGGAATTGTATTCACGTAAGTAATTTTCAAGATTGTCTGTTGAAACAAGCTCATTCATATATGTTTTGAAATATGTACGAATTTCATCGGTAATTGGATGACGTCCATACAATTTGATAAATGATTTAACATATTCGTCTATGGTTTGTTTACATTGTTTGTATTTATTTGCGGCTTCAGATACAGATTGTCTGAAATTTTTGCGCGCGTGTTCTTTTTTCATACCCGCTTCAAGAAGTTCATGTTCTTTATCTCGTAGTGTGTATTCTAATTCTTTTAATTGCTCTTGTTTATCCATTATTGATAATTCTGGATTTTCGTCAACACTCACTAAGCTAATATACCAAGGATGGCGTGATTTATCTGCTGTCACAATAATATTACAAATATCGGGCTTCTTCAAAGCGTCATATCTATCACGTTGTTCGGTGTTTTCTTTGCCTTTGAATGTAGAAATAAAACGATCGATTATTTTTTGATCGATAGATGGACTAGTTTCCATTAATCTATCAAATTCTTGGCGATTATATTTCAAAAAACTACCTGCGTCACTTCGTTCATCGGGAGACTTTGATAGTTCAATACGGATATTGCGTGCGTATTTGTCCCATGCAATATACATCACACGGTGAGATTCATTCAATTCGGAAATTTTCAAATATTGTTGGATAGTGGTTAGAATACCAATAAATATATTTAAAGAACCAATTACCAATGGTGCTGCTGGTTGATAACGAACGGGTAAGTTTTTCTGAGCGAATGAAGCGGTACCACTAATTGTAGATAATACAATAGCAGGGATAGTAAACCAAGCGTGCATTTTTGAATATAAAATATGCGATTCACGATGCAGCCATTTATAGCATTGTGCGGCATCACACCACTGAACGAGTATTTCTTCATTCTCTGGGGACCATTCAATCTTTTTCTTCGCTTCTTGAGGTGTGCTAGATTCCGCCGCGGTACTAGATACCTCTTCATTATTATTCTTGTCTTCACAACTCATTATTATACTATATTACAATAAAATATAATAGTGTTTATCTTTATTATTTTTAACCTGTCATAAACATTTTATTCGGTCTTTTTACTACTTTTGGAGATTCGGATGATGAAGAACCAGAACCTTTACTTGCAATAGACGAAGAAGTGGATTCACTTGATGTAGAGCGTGGAGTGCTAGGAACATCTGTTTGTAGGGCACTTTCACTAGAAATCTCATTTTTCAATGTATTTTCTAAATCATTTATGGTTTCTTCAGAAGATTTGGGGTCTTCTAGTTGAGAACCTTTATTCATTTCTTCCAATCCTTCTGTCATGCTTTCGATGCTTTCGTGTGTTGTTAACAATTTAGAATCGTTGTCTGAGTTCAATATTGGACTTTCATTAATATCATTTATAGAAAAATTAACATTTGATTTGATATTGCTTTCCACTTCGGTATAAAAGTTCTCAATCTTAGCATACATACGCTTCAAATATTTTCCTTGGGAAATATGGAAAAATGCCATATAATTCGTATATAAGACAACTTGTTCTTTCAAAATACTATTTTCATATTGAAGTGTATTAATAAAGTTAGAAATAGAGAACCCTATTTTATGGGTATCATTATAATGTGTGATAGAGTTATGACGTGTCGAATATTGTTCGTATAAGATTGTAATAATATGAAGAATATTGTTATGTATGTCTTTGATATCTTCAATACGGTATTCGAGAAAAGGTTCTAAATCCTTATATTGAATATATTGTCGTAATTCATAATTATCATTTTCGTCGAAGTTGTGTTTTTTGCAGCTCTCAATCATCATGTTATACAATTTGTAATAGTCACAATACATACGATTATTGATGAATGATAACGTTTTTTCTAAATTATCATATTCAAGTTGGAATGACTTGTATTGAAAATAGAAAGAATCTAAACAGAATAAGAAAACCTTTTTGCTGTTATTTTCGATGAGTTTAAAGTAAGCATCGCGAAGACGATTGAGTTTTTGATGTGCGTGTAATTTTATCTTGTTAATTTCATCTACGGTATGCATTATGTTTTGAAAACTCGTTTTTAATTTATTTATTTCAAAAGCATGGGTTGATTTGATAGATGGTTCCATTATATTATATATGTATGTTATAATTTATTTTAATAGTTTAACAATATGAAAAAATAATATATATATGTTAATATACAATCATGGCAACAAATGATAACAAAGACACAACAAAGTCGTTAATACGTATTTCAAATGATTTGATTGGTGATTTATTAACAAGTTTTCCTGAGTGCTCTAATGAATTGACAAATATGAAAACACAGTTAGAAGAACCATTATATGTAGATCACTGTAAGAAAATTTATCCCCAACGTTTTTTTGACATTCTCTATCATAATGATGACATTTTTGACGATGATGAGATTGACACGTGTTTTATGCCAAATATTGATTTTAAAATGTTTTTCAAAGCTGATGGTGTGAGTGAAAAAACTCGCGATGTATTGTGGCAATATTTACAACTCATATTGTTTACAATCATCGGGGACGTCAAAAATGCGAAAGATTTTGGGGATACTGCGAATCTATTCAGTGGCATAGACGAAGGTGAATTACAAGATAAAATGAAAGAAGCATTTGAAAATATGGGAAGTGTTCTTGATAATATGACAAATAAGAGTGATGATGAAAAAACAGATGAACCAGTCGAAGGCGAAGAAACGTCCCAAGAAGGACAGCAACAAGGTGGTATTCCCAAATTTGAAAATATAAAAGAACATCTACAATCGTTATTTGAAGGAAAGATTGGTTCTCTAGCCAAAGAATTAGCCGAAGAAGTAGGGGATGACTTCAAGGATTTATTAGGTGATGAAAAGGCACAATCGAATCCCAAGGATATTTTTAAAAAGCTTATTCGTAATCCCAAGAAGATTACCGATTTAATGAAAAAAGTAAGCACAAAGTTAGAAGATAAGATGAAATCAGGGAATATTTCAAAGGAAGAACTGATGAAGGAAGCAGGTGATATTATGAAAAAAATGAAAGATATGGGAGGTGGAAAGGAATTTGGAGATATGATGAAAAATATGGCAAAGACGATGGGTGGCAAGAATGCACGTGTGAATATGGGTTTGTTTAACCAAATGGCAAAAGAAAACGATAATCGTGAACGATTACTACGAAAATTGGAAGAGAGACGTCAAGCGAAAATCGTAGAAGAAAATAATAAAAAGAAGTTTGTTATTGAAGGGGATGAAGTGCAGCAAAAAACAGCGATTGACCCAAAATTAATGGAAGAAATTGAGAATATGACTTTGGATAATGAAAAACAGAGCAAACCTAAGAGTTCTTCAAAGAAGAAGAAAAATAAGAAGAAGGGTAAAAAGTAAAATGTAGAGTAAATATATATGAATCCATTTAGATTTATCAAACTTCACATCTTTTTGTTAGCATTTGTATTCGGCTTATTTGCTGTATATGTAATAATGCCTGAAGAAAAGAAGATATATGTATATCCTACCCCAGAAAACGTAAATGATATTCAATATAAGGACAATGCGGATAACTGTTTTGATATTACACAAGAAGAAGTAAATTGTAGAGATTATGACAGTGTTGAAAAAATACCCATGCAATAAGTTATAATTTATATCTATTAATATATATTATGAATGCAATGGATAGATTTACAAAAACAGAACCAGGGAAGATAATGTTATCTGTTATACTTGGTTTAGGATTAGCTACTTTGTTTAGAAAGGTATGTAACGATAAAAAATGTATTATATTCAAAGGTCCTGTATTATCTGATTTTGAAGATAAAGTATATCAACACGGAGATAAATGTTATAAATACGGAATAAATCCAAACAAATGTAATAGTAACAAAAAGGAAATTATGTTAGAATAAATGCGTTTTAGAATAAACATTATATTTATATTCATACATATATAATGAATAATACAACAAATATTTCTGATTTACCGATTGGAAATGGGGAACCGAACATACAAAATACATTAACCCAAAAACAAATGAATAGCGAAAATTATAAACCGATCAATATTCATCCTAATCCATATGGTATTTCCGAGCAAAATCCTATTATCCAAAATCCCCAACAGTCTTATCAACACGAAGAACCAAAGGAACTACAACTTCCCGAAAATTATCGCGATATGGTAATGCAGCAAAGTATGGGGAATGATTTACCTTCACGAGATATTCCAATAGATAACAGTCAATATATGAATGATGAAGAAATACAGCAAAATTTTGTTCCGAAAAAAGAAAAACACGTTGATTTTCTATTAGATTACGAGCACGAGCTGGAAAAGCAAACAAAGAAGGACCAAGAACATCATAGAAAAAAAATGTTAGAAACCATTTATGATGAAATTCAACTTGCTTTATTTGTATCATTACTATTTTTCATATTTCAGACATCGCTGTTTCGTAAACTCCTATGGAACAAA
>Ga0181598_1000333_pt1 | contig 45974 bp, 30 predicted proteins | sample 041ome_4_FD_153295 | JGI IMG/M metagenome (GOLD analysis project Ga0181598, IMG submission 153295) | Coastal salt marsh microbial communities from the Groves Creek Marsh, Skidaway Island, Georgia - 041404US metaG (spades assembly) | ecosystem: Environmental > Aquatic > Marine > Intertidal zone >... | reverse complement strand
AAAGAGAAGGATAAAAAACGTATGGCATGCTCACAGTGTAGTAAACTAAAAGGTTTAGGGTGAGGGAGAAGAATTCGAGCCGTACTGAATTAGGGGTGCGTGTGAGCTCGACGGGAACGATGGGATTCTGGAGTACGAGCCGTAATTCGTCGGCTGAAAACGAACAACCGTCCACTTCCTCCTCGCACCCGTTCCCACACGATGAAAAGGACGGTCTGTATCGTAAAAACCAAGGCCAGGTGCTTTACGATACCGATAAGCGCGCTAAACCGCATCGTTGCAACGATAGACTAGAAGATGTTATTTGCTCTTTGTATGCGGGAGGTAATTTGTTTTTAACAGTGCCAAAAGTTTGGAGGACGTTTACAGATTGCATGCGATCGAAAGAAGGCGAGGAACCGGACGTGCCGTACGTGTACTACACGCCTCCTTCATCGAGGCTCCCTCAGAACCAGCGGCGGCGAAAGTAGTTGTAGAGTAGCACACAAAAACTTAATATTTATAATAACTTCTAGGCTCAAACGCGCTGCCCGGTCAGGTCGCACCTTTCGGCGCAACGACCTCTGCACAGTACAACTTACAGCTTAAGCTCCTCCTTAAAGGAAGCCCAATCTGGTGGATTATATTTGACGTATTTCTCGTACGCTGCATCTAATTTCTCGTTGTTCTCACTCGTTTCGATGAATGATTTAAGCTTATCGAAATCGATGACGCTGCCTTTCTTTCCGAGCACGACTATTTTTGCCAAACTCGAGGCGTCCAGGTTACATTTGCCCGAGAGAGCTCGCATCGAAGGAGTTACGCTCAAATCATCGATTTCTTTTTTCAGTATTTCTTGCCCAAACTCGCTCCGCGCCTTTGGCACTATTTTCATTCGATCGAGGTTAACAATTCCAGTTTCCTTTTCCATCGCATCTTTGTATTTTCTTCTTTTTCCTTTATCACTTTCGTCCAATCCTAACGAAGGGAGCGTATACTTGACATCACATAAAAATTCCAATCCTCGAGCTCTCTCGAAACGCGCGCGGAGTTCCGCATTCGCACGTTCGCTCATTCCTGATTTTGCTTTTTTCGTTTCTATTCCTATTTGCTGTTGCTTTTCTACTTGATTTTCTTTCTGCGGGTCGTTCTCCTCCCCAACTCGATCTTCGTCTTCATCTTCATCTTCTTCTTTTAAAAGTCTCCTCTTCTTCTCGAAAATTGGGAGCATGCTGTTATACAAGTGTTGCTGAGTTGTAAAATCAGCATTGAATGTGTCTCTTTCCTCTTGTGTCATTGCTTTCCACTTGATGGAGAGATCTTTAGAATGCTTTACTGTTTCGGACATCGCACGCTCTGAACTCTCAAACAAAAAATAACCTTTACGAGGCTTGGGCGCTTCCGCGGCTTCACGTTCACCTCTTAAAAGAGCTTCAGAAATCTGCACGAATGCTCGTTTATATTTATATGTCTGCATTTCCCGTTGATATCTCAGCTCGTCTCGATTCACGTGCACTTCCGCTTCTGCCCTCTGCTCGTCTGATGCGACATGCCAAAGCTCGCGCAACTTCGAATATTTCTCCGGGTTTGACAGCAGCGGATTTTCACGTCTGCAAAGTTTCGCTTGCGGATCGTGCTCAGAAAACGCTTTGTACGCACTCATTACCTTCTTAGGTTCCAGCAATTTTCTCTGTCGCATTCTTTCCAGCTTTGCATCAATTGATGCGTTCATGCGTTTTCTTCTCTCTCTTCTCTCTTCTAAAGTTTTCAAACTTCTCTTCTTCTTCTTCTCATTCTCACTCCTCGTCTCGTTCTCGTCGTCCTTTCTCATCGTCGTTGTCGTCGTCGTCGTCGTCGTGGACGCCAACTTCCTTTTTTTGTACGGCCCTCTTTTCACGCCCTTCAAGGAACCTTTTCCTCTCTTCCTCGTTGCGTTATCAACGCCTTCTTCGTGCACTGCGTCGTTTCCACCAGCGAGTTGTTCTTCTTCTTGTTCTCTTCTCGACGAAGCGATGAATTCCGCCGCTTCGTCTAAAGACCCCAACATGATTAAAGAAACTCGTTGAAACGAAATACAACTCCTTCCTTTTATGCTCTTCTCCTCGTCTCACTACTGTTGACGATGCGCATATGCATGCATGAATATGTGTTTTCAGAATGCGCGCTCCGTTGAAATGCAGGCAAAAACGAGATTTTTTGAACTTTCTTTCGCGCTTCGATTTCGCCGCAAAACGACTCCAGAACAGACAAACAAACCCCTACTTATACAACTTATTTATTATTACATGTCGTTCAGTCTTCGCTTGTCCTCCCTTCCTCCTTTCTTCGCACAATCTCACATCTTATGACAGCGTAAAGCGTAAAAGTTGCGCATTAGAAGTATTCGTAATCATAATAATCAAATATGGATGAGGAGAACGCGTTGCGCGCGGATATACAAAATTTACTCGTCTCGACGGCGAAGTCATTTTTACCTAACCAACTCGTCGACGAAGTCTTCCAGCTGGCGAGGAATGTCGTCACAAAAACTACGAGAAAAGGTTCCGCTGATTTCGCGTGTAAAGCCTTCGTTTGTCTTTTTGCAAACATGAAAAGGATAGCCACAAATGAAAGAGGAAAAGGAAGCGAAGATGATGAGGAAGTAGAAGAAGAAGAAGAAGATGAGGGCGCTATCCGCGAAGCTCTGTTGAAGTCAACGAAAGTGAAAACTACGAACAACGAACCAACGAGAAAGCACGTGAGTGTTCTCGAGGGAATTTTTCACTTACGTTATCGTCGCAAAGCGCGCGATTCAAAAGATGTCACGCTTATATTGTATCGGGTTACCGAGTACGGTTTGATTCAAAGAAACGAATATTCGGATAGCATCGCTTTGAGCGACGCCGTTTATGAACACATGGACGCTTCCCAGATATACAAGGCTGGCATCGCAGATGTCAGAACGTGTCCAAAAAGCGGAACGATGCGGATACTATCAAAGAAGCGATTAGCAGAGCACGCGAAAATGGGGGAGTTGATGTGCTCGATGTGTGGACGCTTCTTTGAAGCTTCAAAAGGACTCGTGACTCATGCGCAAAGCGTCCATAAACATTCGTACGAGGAAGGAAAGCATTTACAACAAACGGCGAGAAATTCGCTCATAGATTTGACTAATATAGACGCTTTACAACGGGAGTACTTGCTGAGTCGATTTACCGAGGTGCTCGGCGAAGAGGAAACAAAGAAGAAAGCGGCGCCGGCATTGCATCCATTACTTGAAATTTGTAAAACAAACAACGTCGATGATGCGAGACGGTTTTTACGAGAGAACCCAGATGTCGATGTCAACACTATTTGCGACCAGCACGGATCAAATTGCTTGCATTGGAGTTCAGGTTCGAACGCTTTGGATTTGTGTAAGTTTTTTACTGATGAAGTTGGCATGGATCCGGCATTCGCGGAGCGCAAAAAAGGTCGAGCGGCGATTCATTGGGCGAGTAGGAACGGGTGCTTGGAAGTTCTCGTATGGCTCATTGAAGAGAAAAAGATAGATAAAGATTGCGAAATGGCTGACGGTACGACGCCATTCATGCGTGCGGCGTGGATGGGTCATCTTGAAATGTGCGAGTATTTGGTCAAGGTCGCCAAGTGCGATATACACAGAGAAAACAAGTATCGATGCAACGCAGTTCACTGGGCCGCACAAAGTGGCGACGTGAAAATGCTCAAGTACCTTCGCGCTTTAGGTCTCGATGTAACGTCTGCAAATGTCAACGGCCACTCCATTCTCCATAAATCTGCCACGAAAGGTTTTTACGACGCATGCGTGTACTTAGTCGAAGAGTTAGATTTGCCGCTACTTCGTGATAACGATGGGTATGGTCCAGAAGACATGGCTAAGATGGAAGGACACGAGGAACTCGCGAGCTGGTTGAAGAATAGAAGAAACAGAGTAGAATAGAAGATATAGCGCGTACATGCGGAAATTAGTATCATGCAGCTCCGTCGTATTCAGTACTTTTGCAGCACTTTAAAACGGCTTTGCGCTGATGACCGTCCATCCTCCTCCTCCTCCGCCGCCGCCGCCTCCCATATCGTCTCTATTCGTTTCCGATGTACTTGCTGCTAATGATGCTAAATGTTTCTCTAAGTCGAGTTTAAGCCTTTCGACGGACACTCTAGGGGTTGGTCGTTTTACTTTCGACGCCGTTTGCGCGTCGTCCGCGTCGCCGCGCTTACCGACGAATAAAACTGGTATTTCACCCGCGTGCGCGTCTGCCCATTCTTTCTTCAACGAAACGTCTCTAATTTCCAACGCGTACTCGCGCAAATCCAGAGCGATATGAGTATTGCGACTTTTCTTGCTATTACTATTTACTACATTTCCTGTTGTTGTTGTTGTTGTTGTTGTTGTTGTTGTTGTTGTTTCCCGTTGCTGCGACTTATGTGCTAATTCTAAAACGGCTTTCAACTTTTCTTCTAGCCCTTCGCATAAGCAGCACCCCGGCTTCGTGTATAAAATTAGAGCGTTGTCGTCGGCATCATTCGATTCTCTTCCCTCTGACGTTGACGATGGGAATATCGATGACGCTACAATTACTCTTGCCCTTCCGGTGCTTTTAGGTTTAGGTGATTTTTGAGGAAACCACCACGGCGAGCTATTCTCTTCCTCTCGCGAAGTGGTAAAAGTTCGGGCACAGCGCGGCAATAACAGCACTCTCGACTGAAACCGGTTTTGGTCATGAAGCTTCTGTTTTGCAGACGTTTTCTTCCAACAATGAGAAACAGAACAACGACTGTTCGATCCTGAAAAAGTCGGTGTTCGAATCATCGCACCGTGCGCGCAAAGATAGAAAAAGTGAAGCGGCCGACTACAGACAGAAAACAAACCCCTATACGAGTGAGTGTAGAAAAACTTCCTCTTCGTACGCAACTCCAAAAAAAAAACGACAAACAACAACAACCCGATTTTGAGAAGCGAAGAGAGGGAAAAAACGTCGTCTAGCAGCATCATCCTCGTTCTGTCACGTCGCTTTCTTTTAGTCAAAAATCACGATGAAGCCAATCTTACCTATCGCCGCTGCAATCGCGTTTACGGCTACTTTTCTGCGCACCACAAAGAGTTCTTCTTCTACGGCGAGGAAAATCGTCACTCGGGCGGCATCAACTTCTTCAGGAGGAAACGAAGCCGTTACGAAGAAGAATATTCCAAAGCCTATCTGTAAGAGAATCAATCACGACGTTTCATTCGGCGTCGTGACCGGCGAGAACAGAGGTGAAGATGCCATGGATCCACCGATTAAGGTCAACGATGACCTTTTCTGGTTGCGCGACGACGAAAGAAAAAACGAAGAGATTCTCGCGTACTTGAAAACAGAGAACGACTACACGGAAGCGCACACGAAACATTTGAAGAAAAAAGAGACGGAACTGTACAACGAAATCGTCAAAGCGATCGAGGAGACCGACGTGGACGTCAAATTTCCATGGGGTGAAAACTTTGAGTATTACGTTCGCACGGTGAAAGGCAAATCCTATCCAATCGTCTGTAGACAAGAACGAACGAATACCGCCAAAGGCGGCGATGAAACCGTCGTTTTGGATGTGAACGATCTCGCGAAACAAATGTCCTACTGTTCAATTGGTGGCTTCAACATGTCGGAAAGTCACAATTTATTAGCATACGGTGTAGATGAAACCGGGTATGAAACTTACAGGATCAAAGTGAGAAACGTTAAAACCGGAGAAGAGATGCCGATGGACGTTCTCGAGGGCACCACCGGTTCGGTCTCTTGGAATGGCGACACTCAATTATTTTATACGACTATGGACGATGCGCACAGACCTAACAAAGTCTGGAGACATAACATCGGCACTCCTCAGTCTGAGGATGAGTGTTTACTTTCAGAAGACGACGAGTTATACAACATCGGCTTCGGTAAAAGCGACAATGGCAACTTTCTCATTCTCGAAAGCGAATCCACGGAAACCAACGAAATTTGGCTCCTCGATTTGAAAAAGTCGCAGAACGAAAAACCACGACTCGTGGAGAAAAGGCGCGATAATCATCGATATTACGTCGAGCCGAGCAGAAATAATAAGAAATTGTATATTTTGACGAATCAACTCGGTAAAAAAATCAACTTTGACTTGAAAGTGACGAGCTTAGAAACACCCGGAATGGAGAACTGGACGGATTTAAAAGGAAAAGGATTCCCTTGGAGCGAGAAGCGGACTTTAGAGAGCATAATGACGTTCAAAAAACACATAGTCATCGATGGCAGGGAAGATGGATTTACGCAAGTTTGGGTGTTACGACTCGATGACGACGCTAATAACGAAGACGATAGCATTTCAGACTGGTATCGATCGGAATGGCCAGCGGCGAGTGTTGTCTATCCTTCGCGCGCATCGGCGTCTTTATCGTGCGTTGGAGCAAACAAAATTTACGAAACGAATAAACTGTTACTGACACACTCTTCTTTGGTAAATCCACGAACTGTGTATGAATTCGATATGGACTCGCAAGAGAAAGTCATGAAAAAAATAACCGCCGTGAAAGGTTTCGTAGAAAAGAATTATGAGACGTTGCAAATCCAAGTCACGAGCAGAGACGGCCAAACGAAAATTCCGGTGTCGATTGCGTACAAGAAAGGTAAGAGAGAACGGCAAGGCCCGCTACTTTTAGAAGGCTACGGGTCGTACGGTATTTCTAATGATCCATCGTTTGATCGTTCTGTAGTTCCATTGCTTGACCGCGGTGTCACTATTGCCGTCGCGCACATCCGCGGAGGCGGTGAACTCGGAAGATATTGGTACGAAGAGCAAGGGAAATATTTGAATAAAATGAACACTTTCAACGACTTCATCGACTGTGGCGAGTATTTATGCGCGAGTGGTTGGACTTCTCCCGAAACACTCGCAATCTCTGGACGATCTGCTGGTGGATTATTGATGGGTGCAGTCACTAACATGGCACCTGATTTATTCAAGTGCGTCGTCGCGGGCGTGCCTTTCGTCGACGTGATGGTATCCATGTGCGACCCGTCCATTCCCCTCACCACGGGAGAATGGCTTGAATGGGGAAATCCGAACTGTTCCAAATATTACGAATACATGAAATCGTATTCGCCTATGGAGAACATTCGAAAGTCTCGCAAACCTGATGTACTTATAACCGCTGGTTTACACGATCCTCGCGTGGCGTATTGGGAAAGCGCGAAATACGCCGTGCGCATGCGCGAATCGTGCGAAAACGAAGACGCAAGAATCTTACTGAAGACGGATTTAAGCGCCGGTCACTTCAGTGCGACCGATCGCTATCGAAAGTTCAAAGAAGTCGCGTTCGAATACGCGTTTGTTCTAGATTGCATTTGTCCAAAATAATATTACATTTTATATATTCATTTGCATGCACGACTCTATGATTGCGGTTTGCCATTCTCGCGCCGATCTACCATTACCTTTTCTCGGGAGCTCTAAATCAATCGTCAATAAACGTTCCGCGCGCAGTTTTTCAAGATTTGCGGAGTCGCTCGCGCTGCTCTTCGACGCCTGAGCACTCGCGCTCGTTTCATTCTCACGCAATTTCTTGCCGTATTCCGTCGGATCTCGAAGGATAATTGAAAAGCAACGCTTTGGATTTAATCCGTGCGTCGCTCTCTCAGCTTTCATTCTGCCTTTGTTCCCGATTGTCATTTTCTCTAGATTCTGCCCAATTGTAAAGTTGTCGAAACCAGTTTGTACGTCGGCGATACCTTCAGCTACTAAAGTTTGGCGCCCTTGCGAAAAGAACCAAAACCTTGACGACGGCGATGTCCAGTTCAGAGTGTTATTCGTCGTGTTGTAGTGAAAGCGATATCGCTCCCTTCTTCGTAACCCGAGTTTCCTGTATTTCGTGTGCGAAATGAATACTGCGCCCTCGAGAATAGCACGACGTAGCTCAGAGCTTCGACGCTCCCGCCATAATTCAACTTCCTCCCTGGTGTCTTCTACTTCTTGCTTGAGATCTGAAATCTTATCGTTGAATCGATCGCGCTCTTCCTTTAACATGCGTTGCAATTTTGCCGTGTGCAGCAAATGTGAAGTCGTCGAAGCAACCGAGGGAGAATTCGTGGACGAGAACGCTTTAATCGTCGCCGAGGTTGGCGTTGAGTCTATCAAGTCTGATCCAGTCGCGCGAAATAGTCGTCTCGAAGGTGAAACATTTTCACTACTCGCCGACAAAATAGGCGACGCGTCGATTCCTCTCGACGACGCGATTTTGTCGAAATCTTCTTCTGTCGTCTTTGCGTCTGCGTTCACTTTTTCCTCGTCATAATCACCGTCGAGTGCGACTGCCTTCTCTCCGTCGTCGGAAGCATCGTCATTTTTGTCGCTTTCTATGTCGGAATCGATATTATTATCACCAAAAGAATCACGCTGCGTCGGTTGCTCGCTAATGTTTGCATCGACGACTTCCCACTCTATTGTTATTTGCGCTTTTTTCCGTTTTCGCGAAGACATTGCTCCGTATACGTCTAAATCTAAATCTACGCGTTGCATGCCAGCTTCGCGGTCGCATTTTTTTCCATTCACAACTTTCGAGCGATTAACTTTAAATTTTGTTTCTCCGAGTTTTACAATCGACCCAACTATCGTTCGGTCGAGTATTTTGACGCTCACTTCACCGCAATGAATTCTATTCTTGGCGTTTCTATTTTCATCTTCATTAGTATTGTACTCTTTGTAATCGTAATCATCAAAGTCCGGCAAAGCAAACTCGTGTCTCGATCCCCATTCTATTCGATTAGACCACGGTCTGGTTGCTGTTCGTGCCTTTGTGCCGCGATATGAAATCAAGGCGTACGGGTACCCGAAGCTAATGTTTCTGTTTACGAGATTCTTGCACTTCATGACCCTGACGACGAGTATCCCGTTTGAATTCTCGAGCTGAGCCTTCTTTGCAATTTCCATATACGTGTGCTCTACGTCCACATACATTCGTCTTGGTTCCACGAAATCTTTCTGAATCGCGTTTTGTATGAACGAAATGACCCAATCGTGCAAACCAGGAATATCAGAGACGGGCAAACCCATGGGCGAAACGGAAACGTCGACGGTGGGTGTTTCTCTAAAGGAGACATCTACGCCAGAAACGCCAGGTTCTCTCGATACCAGACGCATTCCCATGATTAGCTTACCGTGAATGGATAAGTTGGTGATGTGAACCGGGACGTTGAGACTTTTCAAATACATTCCAGGCTTTATCTGTGCTTGAATTCTCGCGTGCGACGCGTTCGTATCCCAATCGAAGTCGCACTCAAACTGTACGTAGTCAGCTTTAGGATTGTACCTCGCGACGTACAAGTTAATAGTCGGCGGCGTCGTTCCTAACGAGAAGTCTTCTAGGCTCACCTCCCCGATGAACGAATTTTTGTTGTTGTTGTTGTTGTTGTTTCCCGCGTCCATTCTTTTGAGAACGTCAACTGCGACTCTTTTCACGTGTTCGTCCGCAATTTGACTCAGAACGCATTTGTATTGATGTCGCAACAAAAGATTTATCCACTCGAAGGAACCTGATTCTACGGTCATAAATTCAGCGTTGATGCTTTCTTTAACCAGTTTTCTCGCTTTAAATTCTCTTCTCCGTCTTTCTCTCTTTTTCTTTAGCGTCAACACGAACGCAATCAAGGAACACAACATTACAATTAGCAACGCGTGGAGAAGGGTGGAGAAAAGATACCGCGTCCATCCGAGTTCATTGTTTTTGGACGATATCAACGACGACGACGACGACGACGACGACGACGAGTAGGAGGAGGAGGATAGTTTTTTCCACCCGCTCATCGCTCGCGCTCTTCTTTTCTACTCCTCCGCGCTCTTCTTCATCAAGATAATTGTTTCGAACACAAATTATTGTTTTTGTGACAGTTGAACAGCAGTTGATTGAAAACTTCGAAATATCATCGAAAGCGTGCGAGACGACGACGCTTCACGCGCATATCGCGCGACGCACGGGGGAGAAGAGAGGGAAAAAAAAAAATCTTCTTCTTCCCGGGACGTTCGTTTTTTGCGTCAAAACACACGCGCACGCGCATTTTTTAAAAACACAGACGTAAACACACTTTGAGTATTCGATAAAGGAGGCAAGCGAAATGAAGATCGCAGCGATGGCTCTGTGCGCTCGAGTCGTCGGGTCGTCGTCTTCATCGACGCGGCGGCGCGGCATCGCTTTGAAAAACAACAGCGAAAATGCGAAGATCTTTAAAAAAAAAAAGAGAGGAGGCGTCCGACTTATAACGAACTCGTCGTCGTTCTCCGGGCAGGGAGGAGGAAGCGGAGAAGAAGAAGAAGAAAAAGAAAAAGGAGAAGAAAAATTAGTGATCGTTACCAGTGAAAACGCGCAATATTTAAATTCAACGATGATGCAGAAGAGAAACGAAGTGGAGGAGTACTTGCAGAAATGTGATGCTTTGGAACTCACGTTACAAATCGCCCTCGCATCGGAAGATTACGAACAAGCTGTCAAAATCAAGAAAGAGCTTGAACCAACCGCGGACGACGACGATGATATTAATTTTAGCATGCTTTGCGATTTATGTAGGCGCGTCAACTATCCGGTGAGCCCGACAGCCAACGAGACTGATGAAGATGTAATTGCCACGGCGGCGAAGAAGCTTGGATTGGTCGGTGATCCGAGAGCTCTACCAGCTCTCGCCAGAGCGCTTCGAATGCCAACGGTGAGCGCGAAAGCGCACGCTCAAATCGAACAAAGCATGTGGACTCTCTTCGGAAAATCCGGAGATACGGAACTCGATTTACTGCTCCAGAAAGGACAAGACATAATGCATAATAAATACGTGACTCCCAGATTAGGAGGAGAGGTCGAACAAAATGATAAGAACACGGTTGTAGAAAAAGAAGGAAACGAGGAAAGTGCGTTTACAAAGGAAAAAAAGAGCAAGAGGAATGCGATCGAGGAGCAAGCGGCAGAGCGCATGCGAAATCTGAAGAAAGCAACGAATATCTTCACCACCGTCATACAGAAATCGAATGGATTGTTTGCAGAAGCTTGGAATCAACGAGCAACAGCTTTGTATTTGCAAGGTGATTTTGCTGCCGCATACGCTGACGCTGAAGAAGCTTTTCGACTGAATCCGTACCATTTTGGCGCGCGCAGTGGTATGGGTTTATGTAAATTTGCATCCAGATCTTTTGACGAGGCATTAGCGTTGTTTGAGTCCACTCTCGAGATAAACCCACACATAGAGTCTATTCAACGCTATTCCAAAGAACTTCGGAAGGCCCAGGCAACGCCTCGAGTCGAGCCACAAAAGCTCTCGGATGCGATCGAAGATTTTAAAAGATCGTTGGCAGAATCCTCGGATTTGTTCAAAGACGATAACCCTGAAACGCCAGAAATGTAATAATACGATTAATTTAATACAACGTTGTAATGGTAAGAAGAAAGTTCGTATTTATTAAATCATGCCTAAGTATTTCAGATTGCGATAGATTCTTCCTCTTCGCTCTCGTAAAGGTTTGATCTTTTCGCAATAGTTTTCGTGATACGTGCGTTTACTTTTCGAGCAATTACGCGTGTCTTTCATAAAGTTCCTCCTCTCTGCCATGTGCATCTGCATTTCGTTTTCTATCGCTTCCAAGTTTTCTTCAGATACCTCACCGTCGCCAGGTAACAGCGCGTCGCTCACTGTCACTTCGTCATCAACGACAACATCGCACTGGAGCTCTTCGGAAGAACCTTTCAGAATCAGAGCTTTGTGCTCCAGTTTGTTATTCATCCCTGGACCGAGATAGTGCCAATTTCGACGCGAAGCGCTTTGGATCTGGAAATTTTTATATTTTTCAGGAACAGCCTCATCGGCGTTTTCGTTTGGATCCCACCACGTGCAAGATTCGAGAGTTTGCGGCGCGTTTTCGCTCTCGCCGTGATTTTGATCTTCCGCGACCATCGAATACTGATTTCGAGGAATTTTCCACATTCGCAACTCTCCAGTTGATGTCGCGGTTACGAGTCCCCAGAAACTCATCTGTTTCAGTCCATTGTCAGTTCTTGTAGAGATCGGCGCTGTGAGCCACGCCAAGTCGACGCACGCACACTGTTCCGACACGTTGAAGTTTCCGCACTTTCGCTCGTATTTCAGCTCGATCGCATCGCTCGAATACACGCGCACGTACGAATCATCACTCGCGACTGCTATGTAACCACCATATTCGTTATGCTTAACGCAATTGTGAGCTGAAGTCGTCCGGGTCCACTTTTCGCCCGCTAGTTTTAAAATATCACCAGCTTTTTCGTCTTGTTGAATAAGCGCTTTTCCCGCTCCACTCGGTGAAGCTCTAATTGAGAAACATCTTAAAATACCATCCATAGCACCAGTCATCAATATGTTTCTTGTTCCAGGATTCGGATGCCACGAGAGTGAAGTTATTTTACTGGAGTGATCGTCGTACCATTTACACAAGCGCCCGCTCACAGACGACCAAACGAGAATACGATACGCACCACGACCGCTGTTTGCGTAAACATCGCACGTTGAGGTTAAAATAAGACGTCCACAATTCGTGTACACTACGTGCGTCATTTGTTTCGCCATCCATCGCAACGTGTGTAAGCAACCCCCGGGATCTTTGATGTCTCCATCGATATCAAAAACGCGTCCGTCACTGTCGTCAGAAACTGTAGTCAGAGATGCACCTGTTTGCGGGTGCCACGCGATTCCATTCACTACATCACGATGATGATACTTCGTCGTGCATTCTAAAGAACCCGTCTGACAATCCCAAACGGCTATTTTTCCGTTCGAATCCGCCGTTGCGAGTCGATTTGAGAATAACACCGGTGAAAACGCGCACGCGGTGATGCTTGCTTTTTCATCGTGAAAGCCGTTTAAATGCAGCACCCGTTCGTCACCACTTTTCATTCCGGGAACCATATTTTTCCAAATCAATGCCGTGTTATTGCGTCCGATGATCGCGAGTGTGGGTACGTCTGAATCTTCGTATAGATACATGTCATCCTCGACAGTGTCATTGGCATTTGAATCGTGGTCTACCTCGATATCGTCTCCCGATGCCTTCGCATCGTTCCATTTTATATCAGCAACATCTTCCAAACACTTCAATCTCGCAATTTTTTCACCGTCGGCAGACCACACGTTGATAAATTTATCTCCACCGCACGTTGCGATTAAATACGTATAATCGGATGAAGAGATGGTCGATGATTCATTTCCTTTTATTGGTATAGACTTCACCGCGACGCGCTTGATACCTCCTTCGTGAGCGTTCTCAACGGCCCACATGGACGATGAACTCCTCATTCTCTCTTCGCATCTCGCGATGCCTTCGTTTACTTTCGATTTCACGTCTGGACTCGCATCTTTCGTTGGCGACTCCCTGTAACTCTTCAGCGCTGCAGTCCACCGTTCCAATCTTTCTAAAATATCTCCGCACGTCAAGTATGGATCAACCCAGAGTCTCCGAAACGAACACGATTTTTCGGCATCTGACAATCCGTCTTCGTACTCCCCGAGCGCGCGATGACACAAAGCTCGTTTGTGGTACAACTCCGCGTATCGATGAAGACCTTCAAGTTTGGAGAAGGCGAGCGCCTGTGTGTAACACTCGCGCGCTCTCGAGAAGTCTTCGTCGGCCATGGCGTCGTCGCCGATTTTTTCGAGATTCAAACCGTTGACGAGAGGCTGCGAATCCGCGGCATCTTCGCGAATATCCAATACGGTTGCGTTCGTCTCCTTCGCCTCTTCTTCTTCTTCTTCTCCTTCTTCTTCACATCCACCTTCTGCTTTCTTTTCTTCGTTTCTTTTTCGATGATGTTCTTGTTTTCTTCTATTGGTATTCTTCAAAATGGTTTTCGCTCGCCACGAATACGGCGCATCTGATGTCACGCGTCGGAGCTCCTGCGCATCGTCGATATTTTTCTCGCTTTCGTCTATTTTCCTTCCCTCCTTTTCACTTTTTTCAAAAGTTGCTCTTCCTTTTTCTCGTCGTTGCTTTAAATCACCGCAACTGTCGTCATTCCCCTCGCGCGTTCGTCTTCCTTCTCTGTTCTTCTTCTCCTTACTGTTCTCCGTCTCATTCGCTTTCTGAATAATCGCGGAAGTGGTAGTGATTTTCTGTAAAATAGACTCGTAACTTTTCTGAATGCGTTGAAACCGTTCGGCTGATCCTCCTTTATCGGGATGCGCCGTGCGAACGAGCGAGCGATAGGCTTTCTTGACGTCCTCTTCGCTCGCATTCGGTGCGACCCCGAGTACCTTGTAATGATTGAGCTTTCGAACCATAACGTTTATTATTATATTATTGCGACGAAGACAACAAATGTGTCGAATGAGAGGGGAGAGAAAAAAAAAGGAGGCGTTACTCTCTCACGACGAGAGCGGAAAAACTTAAAAAAAACAAAAGAGAGAAACGAACAGTCGTCTGTTGTCTCCTTCTCCCTCCTCCGCACAAATAGAAAAAAAACGTCGTGCGCAGTGGCGTAAAGCGCGTTGAGAAGCGTTCCCGGCAACACAACATATATCTATATATATAATCGAGCGTGAGTGAAATAGAGAAAGCACGCGTGCGCTGCGATTGTGCGACGGTCGTCGCAGAGTAAATAGTGTAGTTCAAACTTCGATTGGTGCATAAACGGTTGAAACAAAAAGGTGCACGTAAACTAATGAGCGGAGGAGAAAAAGAAGAAGAAGAAGAAGAAGAAGAAGAGCACTTGCGCACAATATTCGATGAATTCAGAACCTCGAAGATATCGATAGATGATATCATTTCGCGTCGACGACGACGACGACAATATCGTCGATCATTGAATAATAGCGAGAGCAGTAGCGTTGGCGTTAGCAGCGACAAAACCAACACAGTTTCACTCCAGGAGATATTTCTTCAGCGAGGAGAAAAATTTAACGAGGAAGACTTTGCAAAGTTTTATCACTTTTGTTTTCTGGCATGTTTAACAACACAAGAAATAATCCCCGCGAGGTCGATTTCAGTGGACGACGCGTGTGAATTGTGGTCGTTTCTTTTGTCTTCGACGAAGAAACAACAGCTGAGAAAGTCTTCGTCGTCGTTATCCATAGAAGAAGGAGGTGCGCGGACTATGACGACGACGCCGACCACGACAACCACGCCATCGTCCGTTTTAGCTAAAGGTATGCTCTTACCGCGGTGGATGAATCGCACGTTCTGTAAATTCTGCACGGAGAGGACTTCTTCTTCTTCTTCTTCTTCTGTGGTCGATGAGGAGACGTTTTTAAGGACGTTAGACTTTGCGCGGATGTACAGAAAAAACAACGGCCACATACGCGACTGGTACGAGAACCAAAAATGGCCGGCGCTCATAGATGATTTTGTCTCTTCGCTTGGTCGAGAAAATAATACAGCGATAAAAGACAACAGCAATAAGCGAGCTAGCGGTGGTGATGGCGGCAGTAACGACGATGCTGATCGGGTCAGAACGGACGAAGAGTTAGCATCTTCATCCTTACGAGCAGATGTAACTTTACGAAGAGGAAAAGGAGGAAGAATTGGAATGAAAACTGTGCACCCGCGAGGACAAAAGCGCAAAGAGCAAGAGGCGAACGTAGACGTGCTCTCGTCTCAACTGTCCTCTGCTTTACAAACCAAGAAACAAAAAACTGGTGGCATTCGCTTAGATTACTTCGACTGAATAATCTACTCTAGACATATATTCGTACAAACACAGTTTTATTACATGCTGCTATTTACATCGCGCGCTTTCGCAAGCTTTTCGTTTTTATTCTCTTTTTTTTAATAAATCATCTCAACTATCACTGATTTTCTTTCAATCATTTCCCGCTCGAAAAAGGAGAAGACGAAGACGACGAAGAAACAGTTTGTTCGGAGGAAAAGTCAGCCCGTCTGTTCGCTTCTATCTGCGTCACTTTTTCGTAAAACCCGCTGTTTAGGTACGAATAAAAGAGAGAGAGAGAGAGAGTAAAAAAGAGTGTGAGTTAGGGGAGTGTTGATTTTCGAATTTTCCAGCGAGTTGAAAAAAAAAAGATAATAATTCATCAGAGAGTCGCACGTGTGAATCATGAACGCTTCCACGGCTGCGCCGCACACGAACGAGGCCGTGGCAACTTTGTAATAATAGGACAAAGGGAAGTTGTGCACGGCAACTTTCCCGAATTTCGGAGCCACGTGGCGCGAGGAGGAAGAGGAGGCCATCTTCTTTTGTGAAGGAGTAAAAGTTTTTTGAAAAAAAAGTTTCCATCAACACCTAGACGCTATATACTCTCGTGCTCTCTCTCTCTCTCCGTCCTCACAACACACAAACACACAACGCAACACACGAAACACAAAACGATAGGTAAAACGATGACGTCTTCTTCTAAGGAGAACGTCGAGCGATTGTATAAACAACGCGAAGAGTTAGAAGCGGAGATGGCGTCGATTTCCCAGAGGTTAAACGGGCCAAACATGCCAGGTGTAAAAGGCGCTTTAGTGGACAACGAAGGCTTTCCAATTGGAGGAGGAGATTTGGATTTGTACTCCGTGCGAGCGGACAGACAGAGATATAACTCGTTGAAGAACGATCACTTAAAGTTGACGAATATGATTGAGAGAGAAGTGCAAGCGTTGCTCTCGTCTTCTTCTAACAACAGAGGAGGAGTAGAAGCAGCGGGAGGCGCAGATACAGATACAACAACAGTTAATACGAAAGAGAATATCGAGCAGAAGGCTGTTGAGTCAACAATACCTAAAACTGAAGCAGCAGCAACGACGACGATAAATCGAAAAGCTTTCGCGGTGGTGGATATATTAGCACCCGGATCACCCGCGGATACAGATGGTTTAATGCTGCACGACCGAGTTTTAGATTTCGGAGGAGCATTTTCAATCTCCGATGCGGCTGCACTTATTCAAAATAACGTAGGAAAAAGCCATCGCGTCGTGGTCAACAGGGCTGGAATGGATGAAATAGTAAATATTACGCCTCGAACGTGGAGCGGGAACGGATTGTTAGGAGCTCATTTTCGGGCGTTAAACTTTTAGAATAGTATAAATTGAAAGGCATCACTAAACTATAGACTAAATCATCTAATAACCGCGTTTTCGTTGCAGCTTTCTATATGCTTTTAATTCCTCAACCGTCATGTCTTTTGTCGATTTCTTCTTCTTCGCCTGCTTCCCCGGTTTGGTATTTTTTGCGACGCGTTTACCGTCACTCGCATCTCTATCCATGCCGTCATCGCCAACACCTTTATCACTAAGCGCACCGCCATCGTTGTCCTTCTTCTTCTTTTTCTTCTCCATCTGCTCCTCCTCCTCCTCGTCGTCGTCGTCGTCCCAAGCGCTTTTCTCTTCCCCTTTGGTGAGTTTTTTAAATACCTCTGATCCGAAGATTTTGTTTTTGTGTCTGTGCACTTTCACGTCCTCGACTTTCACGACGCCGGCTTGCTTTAATCGATCTCTTTCAAGCTTTTCGTCAAACTCTTTATCACTCAACGGTTTTTGCTTTTCCAATTCTTTTCCTAAAACTATGATTTTTTTCTTTTTATCGTCAGATGCGGCGTGCTCGCCACCACCATTTGCGTTCCTATCGTCCTCCTTGCCTTCTTCGTCGCTGTCGTGATTGTTGCCGCCGCCGCCATCAATATCTTCACCATTCACTACTGTTTCGAGAAAGCTTTTCTCGTTTTTGTTCTCTTCCTTTTTCTTTTTCCCTCGCTTACCCCTTCTTTTCTTACTCGGAGGATTCACGTCTTCTTTGGCAGTCTCGTTGTCGCCATCATCAATCGCTCGCTTTAATCCAAACGTCGGCATTGTCTTGTTTTCAGTGTTGTTATTGTTGTTGATGTTGTTCTTGTTCTTCTTTTCCTCATCATCACTACCATCATCGTCATCATCATTATCATCGTCACCTTTCATCGCAGGATGGTTATCGTCAAGAGGGTGTCCGTCTAAAGTCCGCAGTCGTGGGCACATCGCCTTGACATTATCTACGTACGCTTTGCCATCGAGAATGGCAATCGGATTGCCTCGCAAACTCAAGTGCGTCAACTTTGTAAGTTTTGACAACACTTGCACTCCGGCAAAGTTTTTTATTCGATTGTGAGAGCAATCGAGCACACGTAAATTGATATTTTTACTCAATCCCGACGGTAGCTCTGTTAGTCTATTCTTTGCTAATCGAAGTTCTCGCAAATCTGTGTTTTGAGAGAAGCTATCGTCACCTATTTTTTCCATGCCGTTGTTTGATGCCGAAAATTTTCCAAGCTTGCGAAGCGGGAGAAGCTCGTGTTTGAGACTTTCGATGGAGTTGTTCGAAACGATCAACGAGTTCAACTCCGTGCAGTTCTTCACCGCGTTCAAGCACTCCTCCGTGAGTGCGTTATCCGAGGCAATCAGTGCTAACAAACTTCTCGTCAAAGGTGCGTCTTCCAAACCATCAAAACTACTCAACCGGTTCCCGGAGACATTCAACACGCGAATAGTATCGCAGCATCTGCTCAAAGGTTCCAACCCATTCGATTCTAAACGATTGTTTGACAAGTTTAACCACTTTAATTGCTTCAAATGCTTCAAGTTTTCAATGCTGTCTATCGCGTTATCGCTCAAGTCTAAACGCACGAGGTTTGGAAACTGGACGGTGGCGGCTTTCGATAAATCGAGGGAAGAAAATCCCTTCCCTTTCAAGTCACAAACGGCAACCGCTTCGGACGAGGAGACGTTGTGAACGCTTCTCAGAATAGTCTTTTCATTCACAGCGATGCCCATTTGTCTGTATCTGACGAAGTGAGAATCGTATTTTAAAAAGAACACCCGGTCGTCGTCGGTAGCGCGCGAAATAGGAAAAGTTTTATTTTGTAGAGTTTTTGGTTTGTTTGTTTTACATTTTTCGATTAGAAACGAGTATCTCTCTCTGCTGCTCTCTTTTTTGGTATTATTATACAGTTCTCTTTATCGGCGCTGCAACAGCGCCTCTTCCTCATCCACTTTCTGGTTCTCAACGTCTTCTTCTTCTTCTTCTTCTTCTTCTCCTTCACCTTCTTCTTGCTCTTCCTCGTCCTCTCCCTCTTCTTCTTCTTCCTCCTCTTCTTCCTCGTCCTCGTCTTCGTCGCTGACCTCGTCTAAATCCGCTCTTTCTTCTCTTCGTTGATTAATTCTTCGCCTCGGCGGTAACTTCCTCAAGGCAAACAGAACCATGGCTGACGGCGCAATTTCCGAGACGATGTAATATATCGCATTCAACTTCACGTCGGTGACTACGTCCAGAGGGAATTTCCGCGGTGCTATTGCGGCGACTAAAATACAAACCGCGCGGAACGTGAAACAAAAGGTACACGAAGCCGTGACGATGCCGACTTCAAAAAGCTTTCTAGATTTTCCCACCGCGTCGTTTGGAAACTTTCTTAGCATGAAGAACAAAAGTCCTCCGTAAGTGGCAAACCCGACCGATGCGGCTAAGAAAGAGCACAATCGAATCACCGCCGCACCTAAAATCCACCCATTTCGTATGCTCCTCGTCGTCGCGCTCTTTTGTTCTCCTATCCAACACACCGCTTGGGCGACGTACACGAAAGCGTTCACGACGAAGAACTTAAACCTTAAGTTTCTCGTTTGGGGAGATATCGACCTCGCTTGCTCGTAGATTTCCGCCCAAAACAATATCAGAAGCGAATCTGTGAGGATTGAACGATGATTTTTTTGCAGAACGCGTTTTTAAGTCAGTATTTTGTTTTGAAGAGTTGGTTTTTCTTCGTCGCTTCCTTCGTGAGAGAGAAAAAAAAAAGAAATCGTTCCGCGACCGAAAGAAAACAACAGGAAAGACGCACACGTGGTGAAGAAAATCAGCCCGGGTAAATCGAGCAATATGGACGCGATCACGTTAGGTTCAATCTCGTCCAGTTTTTCGCGGATGGCAAACACCACGGCCCGAATGGACATGACTAAAAAGTTCAAAACGACGAACGATTTCTGCGTCGTCCAAACACTCGAATTTCTCTGTTGAATCCGAATCAGTTGCACGAAAGCCACGGTGGCTAAGAGCGCGTAAAAGACGGCGAGATAATCGTACTCCATCGTCACTCCCATCGACGACGAATCTTGCGCAGATGATGACGTCGCGTCTTGGATGGTGTTTAATGACGACGACGACGACGAGTAAGACATCTTTCTCTCGCACCGTTTTTTTTTGTCCGGGCCGAAAAGACAACCGAAAAACAAAAAAGAAAACAAAAAAAAATTCCGGAGAAGGAGGTGGGTGCCTTGGGCTGAATTTGAGTGAATAAACTACTCTTACATGTGTTGTTGTTGTTGTTGTGCGCTTTTCATCGACAACAAAAAATAATAATAACTCTCCTACGATGTGTGCTAAATCTACAAACGCTATGAATCATCCTCTTCTGCGTCCTGTTCCGCTCTGCGAAACCTCCAAAAGTTTCTCTTACACTCCACCAAGTTTTTCATTTGCCCGCGATAATATCCAGGCCAGCCGGCAGCCGATAATATCGAAGCCGGGCCTTGCGTCTCTCTCTTTGGAAGATTTTCTGCGCACGACGTGTACGCCCCGAGGATGTTTCTAAAGTTACGCAGAGATTTGGGCATCATATTCAACGAAAATTCACTGACTAAGCCCTCTGCGCCGTTGTACACTTGCACGTGCGGCACGGCGTGGACGTTCATGTCCTCGGCGAAACTCTCCGAGAACTCCGACAGGTTGACTTTCAAGAACAAAACGTTCGAAAACTCATGCTCGGCTATTTTCGCAAACTTTGGGTGAACACTTCTGCACGCCGGGCAATCTTCTCTGAAGTATTTCACGACGACGAGCGGTGATTTACGCTCGAGTATTTGTTCGATGATGCTGCTTTTTTCCTCGTCCTCGACGTCTTCGTCGATGGAGTTTGAGTGGTTGTCAATGTCGCGATGTATCATCGTTGCGGACGCATACAAATAGCTCAGAAATTCGTCGATGCTCTTGACTGATATCAAGTTCCTCGGTTGAGAAGAAGTCGATTGGTATTTCTCCCACCATTTTTGTTTGTTGTTATTATTATTGTTGTTGTTATTGTTGAGTTTCAGTTTATTTTTTATTCTTCCTACTTGGGCTGTCGTTGTCAGCACGTTATCCTCTTCTGTCGTGGTGGAAAACATTTCTTCCGCGCTCGTCGACGTCGACGTCGAATGCGTCGCCACGCTCGAAATGTATTTATTTTTACTATTCTTAGTCGGTTCTTGATTATGTTCTATCGACGACGTGAATTCACTCGACGCTCGAGCCATGTTTCTTCTTCCTCGTTCTTCGTTTGAACCCGTCGTCTTCCATTCAAAGCGACGTTTCGAATCTCGGTGTTGGTGAACGGCATGCTTTTTATGCGGAGGTCTTCCACTTCTTGTTGCTGCTGCAGAAGCAGCACCTCCTCTTCTCGTGGACGCGACGGTGGTCGAGTGGAAAGACGACGGAGCGAGAGACATGCTGCTGTTTTCGTTCTTGTTCTTTCTCTTTGGGGTTCGCTCTTCTCGCAAGCGCGCGCGCAAAGTGCTGACGCGGTATTTGTTTTTATGGTTTAAAAGCCAAAAAAAACCGGCGGGGGCCGTGCCACAACCGACGGACGACAGACGTGTCGAAAAAAAAAAGGAAAAAAAAAACAACGGAAAAAAAGAAAAAAGTGCAAAAACGAATCAAAAATATCTCTGCTCTTTTATTCGTATGTAAGCGCGTCGCGTTCACTCGCACCGCGGTATGTATGTAGGGCAATAAAAACAATAAATTAAAAGAAAGCCCGAGAAGCGAGATTCGATCATCTTCGGCAAAAAAAAAAGCGCGCGCGCTTGTATTACTACAAGAAAAAGGCGCAGCTGTATATATTACAGTCATCGGTTCTTTGCGCTTTCACGAGAACAGAGGAGACCGCAGCAGCAGCAGCAGCGGCGGCGGGTAAAGCGTTTATTCATCCACGACGCAGTCCAGACAGACAGCTTCTCAATAATAAATAGGAAGAAGAAACAGAGAGAGGAGAATCCCCGTCATCAGCAGCAGCAGCAGCATCGGGTGCCTAGGAAAAGGATGAAGAACGGTACCATCACCGCGGATGAAATCTTGGAGCAAAAACCAAAGCGCTTATCGCAAGATGATGAATCGAAGTATTTGCATTCCATGCGTCCAAATTCGCCGCAAGTTGGCGATCAACCGACGGTTGTCTTGAAAGTTGGGACTTCGTCTTTACTTCGTGGAGATTGCTTGCATTTAAGTATGCTTGGTTTTCTTGCGGAGACATGCGCTGATCTCAGTAAACGCGGGATGAGAGTCGTCGTCGTTACGTCTGGGTCAGTCGGCGTCGGTTGTAAAATCTTGAACTCGCCAAAACCGAAAGATTTGGCTGGAAAACAAGCATTCGCTGCGGTCGGACAAGTGCATCTCATGCGCATGTATGAAGATTTCTTTACGACGTTGGACTTGAAGATTGCGCAAGTCTTGGTAAGTTTAGACAACATGCTTGAGCGAAAGCAATACGAAAATGCAAAGAGCACATTTAGTGCTCTCTTAGAGAGGCATATAATTCCAATCGTGAACGAAAACGATACCGTGGCTGTTCAAGACGTCAAGTTTGGAGATAACGATACGTTAAGTGCACACGTCGCGGCTTTAGTCAACGCAGATTACCTCTTTTTGCTCACGGACGTGGACGGCTTATACACCGCGAATCCTTACAAGAATCCGGATGCGAAATTAATTAGTGTAGTCGAAAACGTAGAGGATCTCGAGGTCACCACCGACGGTGCTGGATCGGCTCTTGGAACCGGTGGAATGGCTACTAAAATCACCGCGGCTAGATACGCAACCTCGTCTGGAGTCAACACCGTCATCATGAACTCGAACAATATGAATAAAGTTCAATCGGTTATCCAAGGTGCTAGTATTGGAACGCTATTTTTGGCGATGCCGAAACCGTTGAAAGGCCGAAAACGTTGGATCTTGTTGCAACCAGTGCAGGGTTACGTGTTCGTAACAAAAATTGCTATGCAAGCGATTGAAAAAGATAGCTCGTTGTTTGCTGCGGGTATCATTTCTTGCGGAGGGGATTTCGAGGTTGACGACTGCGTTACGATTAACTACAAAGATCAAGAAACAGGTGAAGAGAAAGAAGTTGGCAAAGCTATCGTGAATTACTCTTGCGCAGATATGGATCTATATAAAGGAAAACAAACGGAAGAGTTCTTTGAAATGGTTGGGTACTCAGGAGCGGAAGCTATTTGTCACAAAAATAACATCTGTTGTTGGATCCCTGGCGGAGAAGAACCGTCCTCGACGTCGTATTTGAATCTTTCCGGGCTCTGTGTAACCGAAGAAAGCATAGAAGAAGAAGAGAAATAATAATAAAAAAGAAGCAACACGAAGAGGAAACTTTAATAATATACGCGGGCCAAAGGTCGAACCGAAAGGTGTTGCCCGCGAGAAAATAATAAGAGACCTAATAATAATATAATATCCGCGAACAACAATTGTCCAATTAGTAGAACATTAGCATCATATCATTATAATAATAATAATAATAATAATAACCACACCGAATATAATCCAATTTACTTATTATGATGATATTGCGTTTGTGTTTTATATCGGCGGGGGCGGGTAGAGGCTACTAGAAAAAAAGACCCGCGTGCGTCTTTTTTGAAAATGTGAAATATCCTGCTTGACTGGCTGATATTTTTGAAACACCAAAAAGATTTTTGGAGTTTTGACGCTACAAAACGTCGCGGTGGGTAAGCCTCGCGACATTCAGCCATCCTTATTGTATACTTTAATGCGCGCTTAAGATAGTTTTGTATTCAGAAACGATGGAAAACTTTGCGTTAGACGCTGTTTATGAGACGCACATGAGTGAGAAAACAAACGCGGAATGGTTTAACGGAAAGAGTGTCGAAAAGGACTTTACGCTTAAATCAAAAGAGCACGAAAAAGCAGTCGCGCGAACGCACATCTCTCGCGTCGAGTCGCAGATTCGAACTGATAAATTCTCTCGCAGTTCTTCCATGTGTGATTACGGAGAAGGAGAAGCGTGCGAACGCATGGACTACGAAGAAATAGAAGAAGAAGAGGAGGATGAGGAAGATGACTCGCTCCTCGCGGTCGAAGATTTAAAAAACTTTTTGCTTCGTCAGCAACAACAAAAAAACAACACAAGAGCAGAAAAACCGAAAAGAAAAAACAGCAACAACAATAACAACAACGCCGGAGAAGGGTTCAGAGGCTCTACGATCTCACAATTGCTCTCTTTCCACGACACGGAGGAGAGAAAGATTCCGTTGCACGATAAAGAACTCCACGAAGACATGTTGCGGGATCAATTGACAAAGGAGCAAACGAAAGAACACTTTGTGTTGAATCCCGCGACGGCGAAACACGTGCTTCGAGGTCACAGAGAAGCTATCATCTCTTACATCTTACAGTGTTGCGACATGGCAAAGTACAACGCAATCACAGCAGACGTCTGCATGGTGTACGTCGATAGAGTGTTGTCAAGCATGGACATTCCAAAGTCTACTCTTTCGCTCATAGCAATGTGCTGTTTGCACATTGCTGTCAAATACGAAGAAATCGAAGATGTCGTTTTGAGCACTTCAGCTCTGCGAAACATGTTTGCTCCGCAATATTGTCAAGATACCGTCTTAAGGATGGAAAGTGCGATATTGAACGAATTAGATTGGAAACTCGGATGCGTGACGACGTCGCACTTCATCGAGAGTATTTTAAAAATTTGTGACGGAGCTACGCACAAGTTTGAAAGAATAGAAAAAGCAACCGAAGAAGAACAAGTAGAAGAGTGGACCATTGATTACGTCGATAGACTGCAAAGCATCTCTTTTGAAATGTATAAAGGCATTCTGGCTGACCCTGCCATTCGTGGTGCTGTTTTACCGAGCGTGCTCGCTACCGCTTGCATCGGAGCCGCTCGTGCTAAACTCGGATTATTCCCAGCGGTTACTCGAGAAATGGAAGTTGCCTCAAACGTGAGCGAGAGTAACTTATCAGAAATACACGGTTGGTTGATCGAACATTGCTTGAACATTTACGTTGCAAGAAATGATCCGGAGTGCGTGAGTGACTGTGATGACAAATACAACACGATTGGGTCAGTTCCAGTACCGATGAGACAAGGAAGTAATAACAACGAAAACGAAAAGGTGAAAGAACTTGTGGATGAGTTTGGAAGATATGTGGACGTGTACTCACCAACAGGTGTTCTGGAAGCCGGCTCGCTGTCGTCGTTCAGAGATGATGATGATGTCACCGCGTGAGGAGGCTGAGAAGGTAAAAGTAGTAGAAATCATGTAGGAATCAACTTAGATGAGAGAAGAGAGAAGGGCGACTGAGAAGGCGCCCAGAAAAAAGAAAGATACAACAGAAATGTGTGTCCGAGAATTTTGTATTAGTAGTTCAGTTGAAAAACAAATAAAAAACCATTGTAATAACACCTATTATTGGTTGTATATATATATGATTTAAACACAAAGCAGTGTGCTCCACAACTACCATTAAAATTAATCGCCGAAGATTCTACCCCAGATTGCGCAGAATAACGGAATCAAACCTACTCCCGCGATTTGTAACTTGTCGTTTGACGTCGCACGCATCGTGACCGCACCAGCGCCTCGCGAGTTGAGATTGAATCTCCCAGTCAACTGTGTATCTTTCCCTAATGTTATTGAGCTCATAGCGTTGCAACCCAACGCGATGTCGCCTCTCCAATTCATGAAAGAGGCTCCGATAGTGGACGAGTTTGCGTCGCCTTCGTCTTGAGAGTGACGAATGATGGCTTCGCAATTACCTCCGTAAGCAACGTCTTTTCCTTGCGGACCCTTGGAACTCACAGCTCCGGTACTAACGACAACCTTCATTCCTTCTCGAGCCTTCCATCGGTTTTCAATCTTGGTGCCAAATGCTAACAGGCCTCCAACAAAAGACATGGATAATCCACCGATGATTTTGTCCACTCTGTGCCACTTCCAACGCGTTTCCGCTCGAGACGTGTACACTCTTTGCTGGCCAACGTTCTGCACATCAATACCAGCGGTGGTGATTGCTTTCTTACCGTGAGGAACCGACAATTCGCCTTCGAAGGCAAACGACGAGTCGTTTTTATCTTTGTTGAGTTGCGCCGACGCTTTGCCGCCGATGAAATCTTTAATGATCACTTGTCGATCCACCGAAAATCCAGTCACACCTGTCTCGTGCTCATACGAATGCGCATCTACCATAGGTCGAACTAACGTTTGAGGGTTCGTGTCGAGATAACGATACCGATGCGCACCAGAGTCTGAATCAAAAGATGGAGGGAACTGCGGGTCCGGGGCCGGCACGCATAACTGCTTCGGCATGTAGAAATCTTTCCCCGCGTTTGGCTCATCGTACGGAGATGGTTCTCCAGAGATGATGGATTCTTCCAAGTCTTCGAAATCATCGTCGCCCATCTCTAATCGTATCGGTTTACGAGTCGTAATTAAGGAACTTAAGAGAAACGGTAACGGCGCAACTTTACCTTGCTGCTGCTGTTGTTGCTGACGTTTCTTCAGCATTTGCGTTCCATCGTCGAGTTTTAAGAGCGTATTCGCCTGCGCGAGGATTTTGCTCGCAAAGCAGAGCAGCAAGAGTTGTGGCTTCCATGCTTGACCGTTCGGCAACACTTTATCTCCAGTTCTGTTTGTTCTGCAACCCGAATGGTTTTCTGCCAATGCAACCGGGTTCATTAAACGCGCGTCCCCAGAAGCATGACGAACCGTCTGTTGAACAACGTGCGATCTTTGCGCCACATATAGCTCGTACGACATTGGCTGGCCGTTCGGTCCATCCGGCGGTGCACCAGCGGCGTGCGTCAAGACCACGATGGCGTTAAACCAAACCCCGGGACCAAACGTGTTGGTGACTTGCTTCAAAATCATGATGTCCGCGGTTTCCGATCGCAACGGAATGTCTAATCGATCGAAATATAACGTGATGTCCGGTTTATGCTTGTTGCAATATTTCTTCGCTTGACCCATGATTCTAGAGTTGTACTGAATATCCGCCGAAGAGGTTCGCAAACCAGGCGTATCGATCAATCTCAACTTCATCCCGCACACCGTCGTTTCAATCACTCTCACTTTAGTAGTCTCTTCATCTAAAGCCTGCAAAGTCTTCTCGTCTTGCGCGTCTGGACCTAACAGGGATTTGATCACGGAAGATTTGCCGACGCATTGCTTACCAATCATCAAAATCGTGCAGTCAAAATCCAATTCTTCGTTCGGATTTATCTTTTCAAAGTGCTCGGCAAGCGCCACCGCGCGCTCAAACGTGTTCGTTTGAGACTTTTGCGCACCCGACGGCGATGCACCTTTACCGGATTTTAACTGTTCCGCGAGCTCTAGACGATAGATCACCTGTGATACAATCGTATTTCGTGGCGATTGGTCTAATCTCGACGTCAAACGTAACAATTTAATTCGAAGCTGTTGAAGCTCGTAGGCTCTCGTCGCTTGCTCATCCTTTGGGTCGGGCTTTTCGTCCGGAACAATCGGTTCCTTTTGAGGCGCCACGCGCGCCACCGTGCGCGCAAGCAAGCTACCGCCGAGGCCCTGCGCCTGTGGCGGTACGTTTGGCTCTTCGGCGCCGGCCGCAGCCGCCGTGGGCGCAGCTGCCGTGGTAGTATTCCGCTGCGGCAAACCGCTCGTATTTCCAAAGCCCTGTTGTTGTTGCTCAGGAGGTTGTTGTCCTCCTTGGCCTGGAAACTGCGGCGGCGGTCTCGGCGGCGGCGGCGCGGCAGCAGCAGCGGCGGCGCCACCACCGGGCACAAACGCTGCGGCGGCTGAATTCAACGTCGGCGTTTTCGTCGCGGTTGCCGCTTGCGTCGCCGCCTCTTCAGCGGCGGCGTCGAAATCGCCGTCCAACTCTTCGTCTTCCTCCTCGAAGTCGTCGTCTTCTTCGGAGAGCAAATCGTCTCCCAAGATATCCTCTTGATCGTTACTGGTATCTTCTTCCCCGTACATTTCGTAATCGTCAGAAGTATCGACGGCGTCCGCGTCGTACTCGTACTCTTCTTCGTCCGTTGATGCGTCCATTTCTTCTTCTTTATTTATATCTCGCCTACGTAGTAAGAGTAATTTTCTTTCCCTTATCGACTCTTTTCTTCTCTCGCGATGAGTTTTCGTGAAAGGATCTGTTTTTATTTAAGAACTGATAAAAAGTTGCTCGGAAGACGACCGTTGCGTTTCGCGGACCTCGATGAGCACCAGAGTCTGTATTTCGTCGCTCGGAGTCTTACCTCGCGGGGGTGATCTTTTTTGCAATGGAAAGAAAAGGAAACGATATATAGAGTGAGGAGAAACTGCGGGAGAGCGTTGATTGAAATATAAAATTCGGGCCGTCTTTTCTTTCTAAATTTCGGTATAAAAGTAAATAAAATAGGGCGCGTTTTTTTTGCAAAGAGCGGCGGCGAGAGCAGGAGAGGGTTTTTTTCGCCCCCATTTTTTAATTACCGTTTGATTCTTTTTTTGGTTCTTTTCAAACACAACAACAAATACAACGCGTTAAACAACAACAACAACAAGAACAAAAAAGTATACAGTACATTCGTCCAACCATCGATCGATCGTTACGAAATGACGCAACCACACCCCGGGTTGTTCTTCTTCTTATCGGCTTCCTCTCTCAACTTCTCGACGATCGGATCGAGGTAACTGATGACGTTGAAAAACGTCGGGCGTTTCTTATCGATCGGGTTCCACATGTTTCTCACCAACGTCATGAATTCTTTAGGCATCAACCCGTTGTGTAGCGGTGGGCGAGCGTCTTGGGTAGCGACTGCTCGTGCCGCATGGATTGGATTTATGTTTGAAAATGGTTGCTGACCGGAGAAGAGTTGATAGAAAATCATAGACGCGGCGTAGACGTCCACGGCGGTGCCGTAAAATTCGTGTCGGAAAACCTCAGGCGCCATGTATCGATAACTCCCCGTTTCTCCGGTCAAAACGAACGGTTCTTGAGAAGTGGTCGAATTTGGAATCTTGTTCCTAACGGATAACGTTTTCGATAAACCGAAATCGCCTATTTTCAAACGTCCAGTTCTCGTCAGCATCAGATTTCCTGGTTTCAAATCTCGATGAATCACCGGTAACGGAACGCGACCGTGCAAGTATGCCATCCCTCTCGCGCAATCCAACGCCATATTCGCCGCTTCGCACAAGGAAAGTAACCTCCCAGTACGGAACAATTGGTCTAAACTTCCACCTTGCATGAATTCGGAAACGATGGACACTTGACTCGTTTCACTCGAAATCATGACGCCTAAAAATTGAACGATGTTTGGATGGTGTAATTGACGCATGACTTTTAATTCTAGCGAGAATTCAACTCTCGCGATCTCGTCCTCAGCCATGTGTTTGTGGATTTGCTTGATGGCAACTGGCGTACCTCTCCATTTGCATTTCATGACGATCCCAAACGCCCCGGACCCAATTTTTTCCTTATCCACGATTTCCTCCTCCGGTATCTCCCACGCCATGCTATCTTGCGGCAAGAAAATGTTCGACGACTTCGCCAACTGTGGCGCGGCGACGGATGATAAGTGACTGTCCGCTAATTTTACTAACGTACCCGTCAGTCTATCTTTAATTTTGCCCCCGTTTTGCTCTATGTACTTTACGATTTCCCCGTGGTTCCCAAACACCGCGCACTCCAGGGGCGTCGCTCCCCAACGATCGACGACGTTAATTGCCACCCCATTCTTCACTAAATAGTCCACAATCGCGAACGATCCATCCGCACACGCGATGTGTAAAGGAGCTCTCAAATCGTAATCCTGGTACGGCTCCGACGTGATGCTTTTGCCTGCTTTTTCTAGACAGCGTTTGATTCGTTTCAAGTTCCCAATGGAAGCCGAGAATAAAAGTTCCGAAGTCAAGTGTCTCCCGACGTATTCTTTGTAGTTTTTCGATCCAGGGTTGGATTGGCCCTGAGACGAGTCCGCGCCTTGAGAAGAGTCTCGGTCAGAATCCGCTCCTTTATTGGTGTAATCGAAAGAACCCGAGGAGTCTGGAGACGCTCTTTTCCCGTGGTCGGCGGAATTCTCTCTGCTCGAATTCCTCGAGGGGGGACCTGCGATTTCCACGTTTGGCTCCGCGTTCGGATCGACAACCTTGCGATGCTCGAGAGGATCTAAACCCATCTTTCACTTCAGGCGTTTCGTTGTGTGTGTGTCTGTGTGTGTGTGTCTGTGCGTGCGCGCGTGTGTGTGCTTTTACACTCGTATTGTGTAAAACACAACAAGAATAAAATGTGAGAGTTAAGAAGAGATTTATTCCGCCGACATAGATGAGGTGCCTCTGTCAGTCTCTACTTTTGACCTTCAGTGAAATTGTGAAAATGTTGTCGTGTTAGATTACAATACGCATTTATTTCTAATACATGCACGTCATAATGTAGCTGAATATGACCTCCTCTCCCTCTCTCACACACACTCCTATATTTCTCTCTCTTATTCTGAATATCTACTTTCAAAACCCATTGTTGTTGTTGTTGTTGTTGTTGTTGTTGTTGTTGTTGTTGTTGTTGTTGTTGTTTTCTTATTATAATATTATTGTCGCGTACTTCGCGAGCTGCGTCGCGGAGTGGGGGACATCGATCTACGCTTACCGCCGCTACTTTTTTTAGTAGCAGTCTTCTTAGCCGAGGATGCCGCTGCTCCTCGCGAAGCTCGAGGCGATGGCGAAATACTTCGGCCCCCAGAAAGGCGTCGGGTGTTCGTTTTCTTTTTCTCGCTGGAAATCTTCTCCGCGCAATACATGTAGTGCGTCGGCTTGAACGGTGTGTACGGCACTCTGCCTTCGTCTTCTGAATACCACACGGTTTCTAAATCTCTTTGTTGTTCCAAAAACTCGACGTGCGCGCGATTGAAGTATACACCGTCGTGAGCGAACCACCACTTGTACAATCTTTGGTCCCACCTATCCTCGACGCCTTCGCGCATGGTGAAATCAATCAAGCACAAGTTCCCGCCCGGAGCGACGAGATCTTTCATCGTCTTCAAAGCTTCTTTCCACGGAGGGATCATCGTCAAGCAATACGAGCACGTCACCAAATCAACTTCAGCCGGAAGTTTCTTTTGTGTCTCGGCGGAATTGATGTCTCCCTCGACGAAAACAACTTGTTTCGTCAAACCGAGCGCCTGTACTCGAGTTTTTGCCATGGCTAACAACGCATCCGATAAATCGCACAGATACACTTTCGTCTTCGATTCACGAATATGTTCAGTGACGAATTCGATATCTCTGGCTGTGCCGCATCCGACGGAAATCCAAGTCTTTGGCATCTTTGTCCACGGAACGACGTATTGCATGAACACGTCTCTGTGTGGCAACAAAGCTTCGCGGAAACCGTCGTATCGAGTCCCTTGCGACTTGTAAAACTTCTTCACGTCTTTGTTGGAGCTCAAGCCGTGACTAGCCATTGCATACATGACCATAATATCGTCAAAGATCGTGTTGGAAATGCGCCTGTTCGTACCGTTTAAGGTGATCATTTTCGGCTCGTAATTCTCAGGTGTTGGGCCGATAAACGTGCTCAAGTACCATCCGACGCGATCGTAATCTGGAACTAAATTAGCTCGAAGGTGTCCGAGGACCGGCGAGTGCACGCGATCACCAAAACATCTCCAATAAATTCTCCCCCTCTGTTTATCCAACCCGGTGACTACTTTAGAAATATTCTCCGCAATCATCTGGTGCGGCATCCAATCCATTGAATCGAGCAAGGAAGCAATGGTGATAGAACCTGGGCCCTCTTTCTCTGCGGCGTCTGCCCAAGTGCCGTGAAATAACTCAACCCGATCCGTGCGCTCCTTCAAAACCTTGAAATTCTTCTTTTCTAAGTACCTCGGGCAACACGTCGGCGAAAACTCCCCAACGATGTAGCCGTAATAAAAGTAGTTCCCTCTCTTCCACATTCGCGTGGTTAAAACTTCAACTAAACGCTCCGCAAACACCTCCGGGTTACGCATGACTAAGTTGAGCTGCTCGATTGGAACACCACCTAACGGGGCAATCCACGACCAGAGCGCCGAGAAGGAGACGATCTTCATCGTGAACCAGAAGAAGAATCCGCCGCGGTCGCCGCCGACATCTTCTCCGTGCACGATACGCTTATGCACACCGGCTAACCATAACGGTGCGCATAAGATCTTCGCCATCAAACCAGATGTTCCTGCATACATGAAGTTGTCGCGGAACAAGTGCGTGTTCGCGTCCCAAAACTCCGCGGTTTCCGCTTGGAGCAACTTGCGAAGCTTCGATTTGTACACCGAGGTGAAGACTTGGTAATCGGATCGACCCCAAATGGCAAAAAATTGTTCCCATGTTAACGCTTTAATGCACGCTAACTTCAACTCTAAAGTGTGTAACTGTGCCGCGTTCATATCTACCGCGATTATCTTCTTCGGTCCTTCGCACAAGTAATCTAAAACGTTGCACCCGGCGGAAGAAATCGTCAACACGACGTCGTCTTCGTTCATGTGCATGACCGTATGATCGATCGCAGGATCCTCCCAGCTGATGTTGTAAATGATTTTCTTCTTTCCAATCGACGTCATGATAAAGTTTTGACAGTACACGTCGTGAATCATGATGCCAAACAACGTCATAAAGTAAAGAAATATGGCTCCGTGTAAAGCGATGACTGGTATCGAATCCTGGTGATGGTCCTCGTACTTTTGCGTGACTAGATCCCACATCGCGTACGAGTGCACCAACACTTGTGCGATGAGCATGCTCAACATGATGAGCATTTTGTGTCTGTATTTCATTCGTTTCCTCGACGCGGAGCGCATGAGATACCCTCTCACCCACTTTTGAAAAACTTTCACGTGCCACGTGAGCAAAACCATCCCGGAGAACAACACAAAGTGAGAAAACTGCCCAACTTTGTAAATTAAAACCGTGTGAAAGACCACCCTGGTGAGGAAATACAACACACCAAACAATAAAGACGGACGTTGCTTATTCCTCACTTCGAAAAAGGATAACAAAACCACAGGAATTTCCTCAATCAACGCCACGGCGAAAAACGCCGTCATTTCGTGGTGTAAGAGGTAGTAACAAATGGTGATGTACAACAAGTGATGGACCCAACCGTCTTCGAAGGATATCTCTTCCACGTAATGGAGGCTTCCGACGACGAGATCCATGATGCAATATCCGATGAAGAATAACGCGATATATCGCGAAATCACCGTCTCGTTCGATATCGTCGCAGTGAATCCATCGTGTAACAGGTGATATCCAAAATACACCCCGACGAAGGAAGAGACGAACGAGGCGTACAAAGTCAGATACCAACTATGCGTTTGCGAACCCTTAATGCTCCTCATAAAGAAGAAGACAAACACGCAAACGAGCATGTTCAACGCTAAAATGATCAAATCTTCGTGACTGAAGGCGATCATATCGCTGAAGTGCTTCATCAGCAACGGTGCCGCGCGGTGTAAAACCATCTTTTTTCTTTCTCTCTCTCCCCACTCCCGATGATGCTGAAGAAAAGGTATATTCTTTTCTCTGCTAACTAATCTTAAATCGCAGCGACGACGACGACGTTCTTTTAGAGGTGAAAACGAGAGGTATTCAGCGAAGAAGTCGCGCGCGTCTCCTTATTCTCTCTCTCTGTCTCTCTCTCTCTCTCTCTCTGCCTTTCTTTCGGCCCTAAACACGTCGACGTCGACGACGACGACTATATGAGGAGAGAGATAAATTAAATTCGCGTGTGATGAGAAAAAACTTTTGTTCGTTTTCATTCTTTCATATTAAAAAACTAGAGTTAAAAAAAGCTAAAGACACAATATTTATAATATGACGTTGATTCGCTACTAGTAAAGAAACACACCACCCGCATCGACGGACGGCAATGAGATGAAATGACGAGAGAAATATTGATTCGTCATCATCGTCGCAGTCGCGCGAGAGCGCGCGCGCTCGTCGAGCGAGAAAGGCGCGTCGTGTTTACTTCTTGCCGCCCTTCTTCTTGGCGTTTCTCTCCTTGATTTCTCTCAACGCTTGCGCTCTCGCCGCGGCACGGACGTCCGGCTTTTCCTGGCGCTTCTTAGTCAAAACCTCCAAAGACGCGCTGACGTACGATCGCTTGCTCGCGTTCTTGTTGATCTTTCTCTTCTTTTGCTTCACAACCGTCGACTGGTCTTTTTTGTGTTCTTTTCTATACGCCGTCGTCCACGCGATTCTCGCCGGCTTTTTTCTTTGCCCGAACAAAGACTTGATCTTCGCGTTGAGGAACAAGAACGTTCTGGAGTCTCTGAGGTACGTTCTCATGCCTGTTGTTATTGATTAACGATTGTTTTAAAAAAAACGAGAGCATGTCAGTGTGAGTTGAAGAACGAACTGACGACGAGAGAATGAATTGAATGTGTGAGCTTCTCTTCTCTCTCGTCCTTCTTTCTTTTTGGGGGGGGAGCACCCCAGAAAGTGAAGAAGAAAGAGAAGAGTTTTTTCCACTCTCGCCTTTCTGGAAAAAAAAACGAGGGAGAAGAGAAAAAAAACGAAAATCGCTCGCGCGCGCACGGAAACCACGTCTTGAGTGCCATTAAACGCCATCGAACGCATTCGTCAACGCTTAAAATGCATCGACAAATATATTCTCTGAATGAATGAGACGAATTCGACGTCGATATCGCGTCGCAAAGACGACACGGGCAAACGCGCGACGTGCGCTTTTAGGTCCTCTTCAAAGCGGCCACCCCAAAATCCTTCTCTCTCAATTTTTTGCGTGGAAAAAACCACATTTTAGGCGGAAAAAGCCTAAAAATGGGCATCCATTTACCGCCGCGCGCGCGTATTGAAACACATCGATGCGAACTGAACGAAACGTCCAACGCAGAAAATAATCGTGCTACGTCTATAAACACGTACCGTGACCCGGGTAGACGCGGAGGCCCGACCACGAGCAGTTTTCAGTCTTAAGAACCATGTTTTATTTTCTCTGCCGTGCTAATTTATGAAGAGAAGAGGAAAAATAGAGCACAGAGAGAAAGGAAGAGAGAAAAAATGGGAGGCAAAAAATTTAGGAAAAGAGAGAGAAGAGAGAAGAAGATTTTTGCTAATAAGTAAAAAATATTACACCACGCGATAATGACGACCGCATAACATCATCCTTTCTTGCCTTTCTTTTTCTCCGGTTTGGTCTTCGCCGCCGGTGGGGCCGGAGGTTCGAGATTGTAAAATACTTCCATCCTGTCGATGTAATCTCCATACGGTAAGTCCGTGAAATCTCCACTAAAGGCGGTTTTCCCAGAGTCGAGCTCTTTCCTCAGAGTGTTTCTGACCTCGGCGTCGGACCACATGATTGGACCGCGAAGGAAAACGGTGTAGCCTAATTTCGTCGCCGTGAGCTCACTCAAATACCCCGGGTGAGTTCCACCTTTACCTAAATAACACGCGGAAATCGGAAACCACACGTCTCCGGTGAACGTCCCGTTGTTCAACAACGCCATCGCGTCGCTCCCGGTGTCCCAACTCAAACCTTTTGTCATTTGTAACTGTTTTGCCGCGGCGTGAACGTCGTATTCACCGTATCCAGTCGGAAAATCCGAAAACTGCACCACTCGGTCCGGGTAGGTCAAGTCCTTCAAGGCGATTAACTCGGTTTCCTCCACGGAAAGTTGGTTCAACGCATCCAACTGCAAAAGTTTTCTATTCTCCCCTCCGTTCGTCTTCCACGAAACTTCGTCTAAAGCTGATTTTCCTATTCGTCCTCTCCCGTCGTCGCCAACCATGGCGTTCGCGGTGTGTTTAATCACGCGCATGAGTTCATCTTGATCGATTTCCGCGTTTTCTTCCGCGGTGAGTTCGATTCCATCTTCACCTAAAAACGATCCGAGTTGTTCGCCTTGCGACGGTCCCGGTCTCGGTATGATTGTCTCGTCGTCGCACGGGTGCATGGTTGCCACACCGAGCATTAATATAGCACCAGGGACGTGATCGAATACCGCACCTACGAAAGATACCGGATCAAACGGGACGACGATGGTTCCATCCGTCAGGGAGGATACCTGCACCGCTTTTAAATTTTTCGGAGGTTGTCCTCCCGGATACGTCTCGGGATACAACATTTGACAAGACATCTCCGGCAACACGGCTTCTGGACCGGGCAAAACCTCTGCTTCAATCAAAAGCGGTCCTGGCAATCTCCCGTAATCGACCTCGACGTCTAACATTTTCAAAGCCGCTTTGAAGATCCTCGGATCGTGGAACCGAATGTGTAATCCTTTCTGCGTCGCCATGCGAATAAACGCATTCACCGCGTCGTCAAACGTCATTCCTCCTTTCGCTTTCGATACCGGGAGGTACGACGATTTCGAAATCACCGGCACCTCGTATTGCTTACCCGTTTTTGAATCATACACCACGCTTCTGGAGACGTCTAAAGTCACCACGTGCGACGTTGGGTCTTCGATGGCTTCCATAAACTCATCGAACGTTCTACTCGGTTTGCTAAACACCAATTCTGATGGATTTTTCACGTTGAAGTGTTTTAAAATCCTCTCCGTGCTCCACTTCTTCCCGTCTGCTCTTTCAAAATTCAACGCCGAACCCCATTTTCTCGTCGCTCTGTTCGGGTTTATGTGTTCCGCGTCAGACCTGTTTCCTCGACTGTCTTTCTCCGCCGAGCGAAACTGGTTCGAGGCTAACGCTAACAAAGAGACGATCACTACGACTAAGATTACTTTCCACATCGGAGGCGATTTGTTACTTCCACTGCTGCTATTGTTGTTATCACCGTCACTAATCGATGATAAAATCCCACTCTTCTTCTTGTTCGGATCTTTCAGCTGTTCTTTCATCGTTTCCATCTGCGCGTGTTTTTCCTTCAAGATGTTTCGCAAATCCGAAGGGTGGACCGGTTTATTCGACGACGAATCCATCTCTCTCTCTCTTCTTTTTCTCTTTTGGTTGCGTACTACTTATCGCCGTTCGTTCAACGACGACGCCTGTCTCTCTCCTCGCCGTCGCGGTTGTGTGTGTGTGTGTGTGTGTGTTATGTATATATCACTCTTTAAGTGCGCGTTGACGACGCTCAGAAGAGTGAAGTCTCAAAGGAGAGAGAGAAAAGATGATTAGAGAGAGAAGAGTTTTTTCCACCGCAAATTTATTTTCACAGCAAAAGAAAGAAAACGAAAGAGAATTTTGTTTAAAACCAAACCACAACACGAAACTTGTGGGCATCGCACACGCGCGCAAAACGAAGAAATAACGCATATTAATAATAACAATAATACGGAATAGTAATACTCTTTTTTTACAACAAACATTTATACAACAAACGCGAAAGATTAGTGAGAATGGGTTCACTCGCGCATTGGTGATATCATATCATCCGTGTGTGCCCTCTATCTCTCTCTCTCTCTCTTTCTTTTTATCTCTTTTACGTATCTCGCCCTTTTTTATGTACACTTTTGTATTTCACACTCTCACTCTCTCTCTCTCCCTCGTTGATCTCCTCGTATTTTATTATATTCTTACTCATACGAACTCGACGTCGTTGGTGGTATCCACGTTTTTGGTCGTCGGTCGATTAGAAATTATATCCACCGATTTTTTTTTCACAATCGGGGCTTCGTATTTATACACGCATTGATCGCTTTCCACGGCAAACTTGGAGACGAAAACTTTCGCTTCCTCGGCGTCGAAGTCAACCAAAGCAGTTTCACCTTCGCAAATCTCACCAGACAAGACGGCTTCGGCGACGTTGTCGTCGATGATTTGTTGCACCGCTCGGCGCATTGGTCGCGCGCCCCAAGCTTGGTCGAAACCTTCGTTTTGTAAATGTGCCATGACACTTTCCGTCAACGCTAAGCCGATTTCTTTCTCGTGTAATCGACTTCCCGTTTCGTTCAACATCAACTCGCAGATTTTCGAGACGTCTTCTTTATCCAGCTGGCGATAGACGACAATCTCATCCAAACGATTCAGAAATTCTGGGCGGAAGAAGTTTTTCATCTCGTCGAGTACTTTGTCTCGCATGGTGTTGTACGCAGCTTCTCCCGGGTTCTCATCGAATGCGGAGAGATCGAAGCCTAAGCCACCGCCACCATTCTTCGAGATCACTTGACTCCCAACGTTTGAAGTGATGATGATAATTGTATTTTTAAAGGACGTGACTCGACCTTTTGAATCCGTCAATCGACCGTCTTCGAGCATTTGAAGCATGACATTAAACACGTCAGGGTGTGCTTTTTCGATTTCATCGAATAAGACAACCGAAAAAGGTTTCTTGCGCACGGCTTCCGTCAGTTGGCCACCGCCGTCGAAACCGACGTAGCCAGGCGGAGCACCGATCAACTTTGAAACCGTATGCCTCTCCATGTATTCAGACATATCCAACCGGATCATCGCGTCTTCATCGCCAAAATACTCGCGCGCCAACGCTTTCGTCAACTCGGTTTTACCAACACCAGTTGGTCCAGCGAACATCATGGACGCGATTGGACGGTTTTCATTCGCTAATCCACATCTCGCTCTTCGAAGAGATCGCGCAATCGCTTGCACTGCGATGTCTTGTCCAATCACAGACTTCGTGAGCTTCTTGTCGATATCTTGCAAGACGAGAGACTCGTCCACGGACATTTTTGTCACTGGGACGCGAGTCCACGCGGTGGCAACCTCGGCGATTTCATTGTCCGTGACGATGACGTGATCGCTACTTTTCGAGAGCGATAAGCCTTTAGCGCTCACGTCCATAGCCTCTAAGCGTTCGGCGACTTCAAGCTCTCGTTTTCGCAACGTCGCGGCTTCCTCGAATAAACCAGCTTCGGCGGCTTGATTTTTCGCGAGCGTGATGTTTTTGTGCTCCTGCCATAAACTCATGAGCTCCGCGTTTGGCGCGGTGAAGACTTCTTCTTTACCGCTTTCCTTCTTCAATCGCTTGGCTTCCTCGATGGACTTTTGCCTCTTTTCGTAACTTAGCATCTTTGCGCGACTTCCCGCTTCATCCAACAAATCGATCGCTTTATCCGGTAAATATCGATCGGAGATGTAACGCGCAGAGATGCGAACCGCCGCACGGACAGCCTCATCCGTGAAGGAGCAGTTATGAAAGCTTTCATATCTTTGGCGCAAGCCAAACAAAATCTCCTCGGCTTCTTCCTCGGACGGTTCTTCCACGATGACGGGCTGGAAGCGTCTCTCTAAAGCGGCATCTTTTTCGAAATACTTCCGATGTTCGTCGAGCGTCGTGCAACCGATGCAACTCAACTCGCCTCTTGCGAGCGCTGGCTTCATGAGGTTCGAAATGTCCATGCCTCCGCCATTCACGGCGCCTGCGCCGACCATAGTGTGGATTTCATCGATGACTAAGATGATATCTTTGTCATCCGCGCACTCTTGCAAAATGTCTTTCACTCTTTGCTCTAACTCGCCGCGCTCTTTCGCACCAGCCATGATTAAACCAATATCTAATGAACACACTCGTTTTTCGAGTAAAAATTCTGGAACGTCTCCTTTGACAATGCGCTGCGCTAAACCTTCGGCGATGGCAGTTTTGCCGACTCCCGGCTCGCCTAACAAAATTGGGTTGTTCTTTGATCTTCTCGCCAAGACTTGCACACAACGCTCGACTTCTTCTGTTCTGCCGATGACTGGATCAACTTTCCCATCGCGCGCTTTCTCTGTCAAATCGAACGCAAATTTTGCCAGGGCGGACTTTTGCCCTTCGGCACCCGCGTGTTGGGCGGGGTCTTGTGTCAACTTCCCCCCCTGCGTGTTCGACTGATACGGTCGTTTCGCTTTTAAACCAGTTCCAGTGTTGTTGTTATTGTTGCTATTGTTATCGCCAGACATGGACGAGGTCGTCGAGCCTGTTAATTCACCGTCGGCTTTTAATTTTGCATTCGCGGCGTTTCGTAACACCGTTCGATCGATGCCGAGCTTTTCAAAGAAGGCGACGATCTCGTCGTCGTCGAACGTATTGCACGCGACGATGCATAAGTGTTCGGGAGCGATGTACCCAATGTTCATCGTCTCCGATAACTCTAAAGCTTGTTGAAACAACACTTTAGAACCTTTGGAAAACGGAACGTCGTTCGAACCGGAGGAAGATTTTTTACCGGGCGCGATTGGACGACTTCTCGCCGGTTTAGTCGACGGTTTCGTCTTATTCCCATCGTTTTCGTCGTCGTCCTCGTCGAGAGACGCAGAAGCAGCGGCAATCTCTTTCAAAACCTCTCTCGCTCTGCCGACGGAAACGCCCGTTTTCAAAAACCCGTGTTCCCCGTCGTCTTTTGCTTCCACCATCAAGCCTATGACCAAACACGCCGGCGTCACTTCGGTCAAACTCGGGTTTTCCTTCGCCTCCAACTGCGCGAGCATGACCGATTTGATCGCGCGTTCCGTGAATCGTTCGAAAACTGCTGATATGCGATGTTCTCCTCGTCTTCTTTTGACGATACCAACGCATCTTCTTCCTCCGTTGCGGTGGTTGGTGCGCGTCGTTGTTATTATTTTTTGTCCTCCTCTGTTGCTCGCTCGCGAAGAGGAGTTCAAAAAACTCGTCGTTTTGGAGGTCAACATTTTCAACGCTCTTTTTTACCCTTCTTTCTCTCAAAATCTCTCTCTCTCTCTTTCTCTCTGTGTGCGCGGAAAGAATAATAACGCGGTTAGTTTGTCTCTCTATCTATCTATCTATCTATCTATCTCTTTACTCGCGTGGTCGCGTCTTCGACGATGATATTTTTTTTAACAGCGCGAACGAACGAAGCGCACACACACACACCGGACGACGACGACGACGACGACGGTTCGTTCGTTCGTTGGGCACTTCTTCTTCTCGTTTTCGGCGCCTCCACGCAGACTCTCTTCTCTCTCTTTTGTGCGTAAAAAAACAAAAAAAAAGTGACGAGAGTTCAAATTCAAATTTGTCTCTCTCTTCCTTCCTCTCTCTTCCTCTCTTCAATCTGTTTCGAGTTTGATCTCGATGCGCGCTTCTTTCCCCGATCGCACTCGCGCGATCGGTTCAGAAGAAACACAGAAGGAGCGCGCAGAGCGTGGATCTCTTCAAAAAGACGCCGGATCGAAGACGCGCTCTTTTGAGAGGACTCGACAAAAAAAAAAATCTTCCCCGCTAAAAACAGTTACGTGTGGCCGCGAGGAGAAAATACGTTTCCTCTCGCGATTCAAAAAATAATATAATTCTCTCTCTTTTACGTGTGTATTACAAAAACAAGAGAGAAAGAGAGAGAAAGAGAGCGCACCTGTGACCGTCCTCTTCTCGAGATCGAGAAGACCGCACGTGTTTTTTAAATAACGGCGCGAGATCGGTTTTAAGCGGACGTGCGAAGAACGACAACACAACCGCGTGTGTGAATTTTATGCGGATGCTATAAAAAAAAAGTTTGCCGCCCCCCCACCAAAAAAGTCGATTTTTCAAACGAGAGGAGGACAAAGCGAGTTAGATTTTTTCGTAAAAGTGCCAGCCAGCTAATTAAAATTTTCCCACGAACGAAATCAAAAAACAACCAAAAACAGAAAAAAAGAGGGGAACTGGGACAAAATTAAAAAAAAACATCTCCCTTTTACTCACAACTCGCTCTCGCGCGCGCGCGCATACGTAAAAGGCCATCACGCACTATTTATATATATATATATATATATGTATACATACACATACGCACATAAAAGAGAGTGAAAGAAGAACAAACCAAACGATATGGGAGGGCGAAAGACACCAGCGACGCCCTCTGGAGTTTCCGCCGCGAGACGAAGCGAAGGAGGGGGAGGTTTTGGAATCAACGAGAACGAGTTCCAATCGCCTCGTTTCCAGGAGAGTTTAAACTGGCTCCAATCCACGAGGAGAGAGTATAAAGACAAAGCGAAGAGCATACGAGAGGACGTGATGAAATTGAGGAGAGAGAATGAAAAGTTAGCCGCCGCGACGGGTGGTGGAGTAGGAGCGATGACTACATTTCGAGATATTTCCAACAGCAGTAACAACAACAACAACATCCAGAGCATACAGTTATTATCGCCGGCGCCTTCGCCGGAGGACATGCAAAAGATGAAGACGGAGATGCTCTTGCTAAGAGCGCAATTATTAGAGCTCGATTCAAAAGAACGGAAAGAAAAAGATCGAACGGCCGAGGAGATGGCCCTGAGAGAGTTAAAGTTAGAACGCGAGCGAAGAATACACTCTACGGAAAAGTTGAAAGGAAAACTGTTCGAGTTGCAAACGGCGCACGAGAAAGCGTTGAAAGAGTGCAAGAAGTTGAAGGAAGATTTCGAAAAGGCGAAATACGAGAACGAAACCACCGTAAACGAGAAAGAAGAAAAGTTGCAAAACATCTTGAGAAGTTCAGAGCAGCAGTTGCAAGAGGTGAACCAACAGTTGTCCGATTTGCAGGACGAACGAGAGACGGAAACAGAGAAGTTTAAATCAGACATCGAATCAGCGATTTTGGTCTCAGAAACGCGAGCGAATGAAGCTGAGTTACAGCAAAAAGATTTGGAGATGAAGATTAAATCGTTGAAAATGGAACACGAGGAAGAGATGAAAGCATCTCGGGTGAAAATTGAAGAGTTGGAGCAGGCGTGCGAATCGATGCGAAACGCAAACGAGGCGAAGGAGTTGGAGTTGGAAAAAATCACGGAGAAATACACGGAGCAATTGAAGTTAGCCCAGGATCACGAAGATGCGACGATGAAAGTTTCAAACGCGCTGAAAGAGAATGAATTAGAGTTGCAAAAATGTAAGTCGGAGATGGAGGACTTGATACAAAAGCTCGAGAAACAGAAAGCAGAAACCGCAGAGGCAGAAACGCAAACGTTGTTAGCCGAAACGGTCGAAGACAACGAGAAGGATAAACAAGTGAAAGAAGAAGAACACGAACGAGCGATTCAGGCCATTCAGAGCGAAGCTTCGTCAGAAAAGGAGGCCTTGCAGCAGAAAATAACAGCACTAGAAGCGTCCGTTAAATCCTTAGAGTTATCTTTGCGAGACAAACGAGAAGAGAGTGACTTGAGCCAGAAAGAATTGCGAAAGACTCGCGAGGAACTTTTAACCACACGAACCGAACGCGACGAAGCCAAGGCATCCTCGGAAAAAGTGTTGTTAGAACTTTCTGCTGCTGTGAAGACAACGAGCGCGTCTGAAAACGAAAACGCATCCACGATTGCGCGACTGAATATTGAAATCGAACTATTGAAACGAACGTTGACCGAAACCGAAGAAGAGTTGGCGCGAGCGCGCAACGACTTTGCGCAATCGCAAGATCTTTTGACGGAAAAGACAGAGGCATTATTTCAAGCTCGAAAGGAAGCAGAGGTATCCGCGCGAGCTCTTCTCGAAGCGCGAGAAGCGCCACCTGTAATAGTAGAAAAGACTTCAGAGACTTCAGCGGTGATCAACTTGAACATCAACGAAGGCGACGTCATTCAGAGCGACCACATTCGAGAGCTTAACGCTCGCGTCCTCGATTTACGTCAACAGCTCGAAGTGCAAACGAAAAAACTCGAAGACACCGAATCACTTCGCGTTTCTGAACGAGAGGCTGCGGCTACTCAAGTCAGAGCGCTCGTCATGCGAACGAGCGAGTTGCTGAGCGGTCGCATAAACAGTTCGTTGCTCGTCGGCGAGCCTTCTTCTCGCGCCGAAGAAGACGAAGAGGAAATGAACGTCGTGGAATACGTCGCGGGTACCTTAGATAGCTGGTTTGGGTTAGGAAAAGAAGAAGGAGAAGAGAAGAAGAAGAAAATTGATGAAGACGATGTGAACGATGATGCCCCTTAGAGAGAAAATATTTCATAGCTTTTTTACCCACCCTGTGTAAATAAATTTCCTGTATTCCTGACGCCAAGAAGCCAAAAAGGCTGCAAAGGCAACCTTTCCCATCAACAAAACACTATTAATTAATAAAAATACAATTCTCTCTTATTATTCTCAAAAGAACACGAGGAGCGCGAGCGCAATCGCGAAAAGAAGAAGAAGAACGAACGAAACGGCGCGATGAGCTACTACCCGGAAGACGACGTGAAGCAGCGGCGACCGGAAGAAGAGCAGAAAGAACGAGAGGGGAAAAACAAAACGACACAAAATCAGACGGTCATAACCGCTAAACAACATTTTCACCGCGAACAAGTCCAACAGCACCCGCAAATCGTCCAAGTCGTGGACCCCCGACCACGGTACACGCCACCGGCGATAGGCGTTCCGGAAGATAATCCAGGCCCAGTCTTCCTTGGCCCTGGAAATCATTGCCCGATGATGTTACAGTGTTACCGGTGCCAAAAAGAGGTGCTTTCGGACGTTGAGCAAAAAAGCGGGACGGCCAACGTGTTGGCAGCAATCGTAACCTTTGGGATCTCCTTGTTAGCGTGTCCAATTCCAGACTCGTACCACTTTTGTCGAGAGTGCAACGCCTTGATTGGCGTCAGTAAAGTAGCTTAAGAAGAAGAAAATTAGAATCCATGGTTTGATTTGTTCGTTCGCGGCGAGATGTACTCTCGCGCGATGTATTACAAGTTTTTAGTTTTTAAAATATTAGTTTCATTTACGTCCTTTAACGACGTAGTCTAACTCCTCCTTAATTCTCTCTTTCGATAACTCTTTCTTGTCAACTTGCTTTCCTTTCGAGGGCGGCTTCGGAACAGTATCCACCGAAGGGTCGACATCGTGCCAATACACGCCTTGTTTGTCTTTGAAAATATCGAAATCGGCTTCGTACGGAATGCCAGCCCCGATTGGCGTTCCCAAAACCAACTCCGCGAGCACTCGAAGATTTTGAAACTCTTCGCCATACAACGCCTTCGCGTCTGATTTTTGAAACCTCTCGTGCAAAATTTCCGCCTCTTGACAAATCTTATCGTCCTCTTTCGTCCACCAAGAGGGCAACATGGTCGGTTGTCCGTCTACGCCTTTACGAGCTTTCCTCAAAAACGTCGCAAAATCGTTTCTCGCTTGCGGCCCAAACTTCACCGTACCTAACTTGACATCTTTGGCGTTGCCGTAAATGTTATTTGCAAATACCAACTCGTCTTCCACGCGCATGCGAAAGGCGTCGATGAACACTCTGTGCGCGCTTTCGTGCGGGATGCCGTCGTCCCAGTTGCACTCTCCCAATTTAATCGGCGGGACCATCGTCCCTTCCACAAAGTCAAATCCGTAATAATACATCAACGCGTGTCTCATGGCTTTTCCTGCGGGCATCTCCGCTTTCGGCGGTAACGGCGGCGCGTGTTTCACGTAATTCACCGCAAACTCCTTCACCTCGTCCAAATTCGCTCGCGGCTTAACCTTTCCTTCTTGACCAGTCGGCACCGTTTTCTTCGGCCCTCCCTCTTTGATGATTTGCAACATCTTCTGGAAGAAGATTCTCTCGAATCCTTCGTTCATTTGCTTGTCTATTCTCGCTTGCGCGAGCTTCTTCTGTTCGTCGTCCATCTTTGGCGGTTTCACGCGCTTGTGTTTCTTGTTATTTTGAGAGTGTTTCGGCAAAGGGTTAAACTTTATCGTCGGTTTTCTTTCTTCGGTGACATTCTCCCCACCGGTCGCTTGTTGTTGTTGTTCCTCTTCCGCGGTCATTTTTCTTACGATTTAGATTATTCTCGTATTTGCGTGCCGTTCGCGCGAGTACGAGTGACTTGGAAATGAGGATAGAGTTTTATTAGGTGGATGATTTTTGTTTGTGCGGAGTAGAGTCGAGATTTTTTTGGAAGATCTCCAAATCTCACCAATATCAAAGTTAGTTTTTTTCACCCGTGGGGAATGCAATCTCCATCTCTCCTACTATTCACTCCAAAAGCCGAAGGAAACACCCTATTACACAAAAAATATATTACACAATACTACAACACTACGTACATACAATCAGATCATTTCAGTGAAACAGTCTCTTTTGACTCTCGTTTATTCTGTTCAAACCTTTCGCGGCTTCTTCGACTCTTTTTTGCGCCTCGATGGCGCGTTTAACGATGCTTCGCTCGCCGAGCGCGCTGATTTCAGATTTCTTCTG
>Ga0181598_1000331_pt1 | contig 46210 bp, 46 predicted proteins | sample 041ome_4_FD_153295 | JGI IMG/M metagenome (GOLD analysis project Ga0181598, IMG submission 153295) | Coastal salt marsh microbial communities from the Groves Creek Marsh, Skidaway Island, Georgia - 041404US metaG (spades assembly) | ecosystem: Environmental > Aquatic > Marine > Intertidal zone >... | reverse complement strand
ATGGGCAGGCATTACAGATAAATATTGGCTTTCCGCAATCATGCCTCAGCAATCGGAAACCGTTAAATTTAGTATGAGGGCGCTACCAGGTAGCGAAGATAGATATCAAGCAGATTTTTTAGGTAAAGCGATTATCGTGCCAGCTGGAGGAGAAGTAAACTGGTCAGGGTATTTGTTCGCAGGTGCTAAAAAAGTTGATTTGCTTGATAAATATGAAGAAGAACTTGGTGTTTCGCATTTTGACCTTGCGATTGATTTTGGCTGGTTCTACTTCCTCACCAAACCATTCTTCTATGCCATAACATATTTTAACGGCCTTCTTGGAAATTTTGGTTTAGCTATTATCGCCTTTACAATTCTTGTCAGATTAGTCTTGTTCCCGCTGGCAAATAAATCCTACCGCTCCATGGGAAAAATGCGCGAGTTAGCACCAAAAATTCAGCAACTTCGCGAAAGTGCAGGTGATGATAGAGCAAAAATGAATCAAGAGATGATGGCATTATATAAAAAGGAAAAAGTAAATCCTGCTGCTGGTTGTCTGCCGATTTTATTACAGATTCCGGTATTCTTTGCGCTTTACAAGGTGCTGTATGTGTCTATTGAAATGAGACATGCTCCATTTTATGGTTGGATCTCGGATTTATCAGCAATCGACCCTACCTCTTTGTTTAACTTATTTGGATTACTTCCCTATTCTGTTGATTTTCTGCCGTCCTTCTTATCAATTGGCCTATGGCCGGTATTGATGGGGATTACAATGTCTCTACAGATGAGATTAAATCCGCCGCCACCAGACCCAATTCAGGCAAAAATATTTCAATATATGCCAATATTCTTTACCTTTTTATTAGCAACCTTCCCAGCTGGATTAGTGATTTATTGGACATGGAATAATTTATTGTCGATTTTGCAGCAATGGTGGATCACCCGTAATATGAGAAGTAAGTGACATCTATTGATATTCAGGAAGAACATGAATTAGAGGCAGGCAGGCTGCTTTTTGCAAAGCCATGTGAATTTATAGCGGCAGCCAATAATTTGGAAGCTCTTCCAAATATGCAGCGTCCTGAAGTGGCCTTTGCGGGCAGATCAAATGTTGGTAAATCCTCTCTGGTTAATGCCTTAACTGGCCGTAGAATGTTAGCAAGAACTAGTCAGACCCCAGGTAGAACGCGCCAGCTAATTTTCTTTAATCTTGCAGACAGACTAGATTTAGTTGATCTGCCTGGATATGGATATGCATCTGCGCCAAAGACTGACATAAAAGCATGGACAAAACTGACACGCCAATTTCTAGCCGGAAGGCAATCTTTGCAACGCGTCTTTCTGCTTATCGACTCGCGGCGCGGTATTGGGAGTGCTGATGAAGAGGTGATATCTTTATTGAATGATACAGCTGTGAGTTTTGCAGTTGTTTTGACGAAAACAGATAAGCTAAAAACGCCAGAATTGAATAAAATAGTAACAGATACAGAGCAAAAAACTGCTAAAAATGTTGCTGCCTTCCCCAAGGTCTGGGTAACTTCGTCTGAGAAAGCACATGGTATAAAAGAGCTTAGAGCACATATTGCCGGGTTGGCTCTTGAACAATCACATAAAGAATCAGTACCAAAAGAACAATAACAACAGGCCGCCATAGAAGAAAAAATGATATCTACTAACTAATTGCCATAAAATAAGGCTAGATATACCTTAAAAATAAGGCACTTTATTTAAGAAGTAAGAAAACAAAAAATAATAGGTTATGGATTAATGCAATCGAAAAGCTCTCAATCAGATATATGGCTTGATAAAGTAGCAACACTTATTGAATCGCTCCCCTATATGAAGCGATATTCAGGCCTTTCTGTCGTGATAAAATTCGGTGGTCATGCAATGGGCGAACAAGAATCGATTGAGTCATTTGCAAGTGATATGGTCTTTTTGCGTCAGGTTGGCGCAAAGCCTGTGGTGGTGCACGGTGGTGGTCCTCAAATCGGCTCTATGCTTGCAAGATTAGAAATGGAATCAAATTTTATTGATGGATTGCGAGTAACAGACCAGCAAACAATTTCAATCGTGGAAATGGTATTAGCCGGCGCTATTAATAAATCGTTGGTTGCTTCAATTTCAGCTGCAGGGGGCGTAGCGGTTGGTATTTCTGGAAAAGACGGTAATCTTCTTACAGCAAAAAAATTAGAACATAGAACTAAAATAACAGATAGCGCTATCGAAAACCTGGTGGATTTAGGGTATGTTGGCGTTCCAGATGTGGTGGATATAAATGTCCTAGGCGCCCTCATGGGTGCGGATATGATACCAGTTGTAGCGCCTCTTGGACTTGGGGTAGATGGTCAAACATATAATATTAATGCCGATACAGCAGCAGGGTCTGTTGCGAGTGCGCTTGGCGCATCGCGGCTGTTAATGCTGACAGATGTTGCGGGGGTTTTAGATGAGCAAGGCACTCTTATTCCTCGATTGACAGTTGGTCAGGCAAAACAATTAATGGCAAGTGGAGTGATTAATGGAGGTATGATTCCCAAGGTAGAAACATGTATTGAAGCGGTTCAGGCTGGGGCAGGGGCTGCTGTAATTCTTGACGGACGCAAAAAACATGCTGTTCTGGTGGAGCTGTTCACCGAGCATGGAATTGGAACCTTAATTCAAGCTGACCGTTAACTGTTCTCGCTCTCTTAATAGTTCACACAAAACCAATAATTAATTTGTTTAAAATGGAAGATAGTATGACAGAAATCAGCGCGTCAATGTTACAGGATAAAGATCCCATAAAGCTCGATATATCTGAGATATCTGCATGGGTTTTTGATTTGGATAATACAATTTATCCAGCGCATCAAAGCTTATTTCCAAGAGTGGCGAGCCGCATGATTGATTGGATTGAGCAAAATTTTAAATTAGAGAGAGATCAGGCAGAGGCCTTAAAGACGCGCCTATTTTTGGAATATGGAACAACTATGAACGGTCTATCATCTGAATATTCAGTAGAGCCCGAAGATTTTCTATCCTATGTACATGATATTGACCTGTCTGATCTCTCCTATGATAAAGAGCTTGATGCTGGCATTAGCGCCCTTCCTGGCAAGAAGTATATTTACACTAACGGAACTGTTTTGCATGCACGTAGAATACTAGAAGCTTATGGGATCGATAATCATTTTGAGTTTATTTTTGATATCTTTGCATCCAACCATTTGCCTAAGCCTGCAATGCAGCCATATCAAGATTTCTTAGCTCAGAGCGAAATCAACCCAAAACAAGCTGTGATGATAGAAGATATGGCGCGAAATCTTGAACCAGCAGCAAAATTGGGAATGCAAACAGTTTGGTTAATGGCAGAACATAGTTGGGCAAAAAAAGGTGCAACAGAGCCGTATGTGCATTATATTGCAAGGGACTTGAAGCATTTTTTGTCTGATGCGCAGCATGTGCTTACCAGATAAATTTAGGATTGCACAATAAATTTAAAGGAGAATGTCCATGACAGATAAATCGCTGGTTAATCTAATTAACGATGCCTTTGATGCGCGTGATACAATTACCCCAGAGACATGTGGCGACGTGCGAAGCGCTGTTGAAGAGGCACTTAGATTACTTGATGGAGGCCAATTAAGAGTGGCAGAGCCAATTGGGAATCACCAATGGCAGGTTAATCAATGGCTCAAAAAAGCGGTTTTATTATCATTTCGTTTAAACCCTATGCAGGTGATTACGAGCGGTGCTGACTATCAGCAGGCGGGTGTTTCAAGTTGGTGGGATAAAGTTCCTTCCAAATTTGCAGGATGGGATGCCCAGAAATTTAGTCAAGCAGGATTCAGGGCAGTCCCTGGGTGCTATGTAAGGCATTCCGCTTTTATTGCCCCTTCTGTTGTTTTAATGCCCAGCTTTGTAAATCTTGGCGCGTATGTTGATACAGGCGTTATGGTTGATACATGGGCAACAGTGGGCTCCTGCGCCCAAATTGGTAAAAATGTACATCTATCTGGCGGTGCTGGAATAGGCGGTGTGTTAGAGCCACTGCAAGCAGGACCTGTTATTATCGAAGATGACTGTTTTATTGGGGCACGTTCTGAAATCGTAGAGGGTGTTGTTGTTGAGCAAGGTTCTGTAATTTCTATGGGTGTGTTCATAGGTCAATCGACCAAAATTATTGATAGAACAACCGGAGAGATTTTTATAGGCAGAGTCCCTGCCTATTCTGTTGTTGTGCCTGGAAGTTTACCTGGCGCTAATCTGCCTGATGGAAGCCCCGGGCCTTCGCTATCTTGTGCGGTGATTATTAAGCGAGTTGACGAGAAAACCAGATCTAAAACATCTTTAAATGATTTGCTGAGGGACTAATAATTAAATGAGTGAACTCTCACACGCAGTACAACTAGCTCAAAAGCTAATTCGCTGCCCTTCTATTACACCAGATGAAGCAGGAACGCTCGACCTGCTAGAGGCGGAGCTTACACAGCTTGGTTTTAACTGCACCAGACTTGCTTTTGGTGATGGCAAAGATAGGATTGATAATTTATATGCAGAGTTTGGGGAAGGGCCAGCTCATTTCGCATTTGCAGGACATGTTGATGTCGTTCCAGTTGGACGTGTAGAAGATTGGCAGTTCAATCCGTTTCAAGCTGAAATTTGCGATGGTTTTTTATATGGCCGCGGGGCAGCAGATATGAAATCTGGGATTGCTGCATTTATTTCAGCAATCAGGAATTGGCAAGAATCTTCTCAGAAACAAACAAAAATTAGCTTGATAATTACTGGTGATGAGGAAGCAGATGCCATAAATGGTACTTCTAAAATGGTAGATTGGATGAGGCAGAACAATATTCGCCCAGATATGTGCATTGTGGCTGAGCCAACAAGTCAGACACAAATTGGCGATAATATCAGGAATGGAAGACGCGGTTCATTATCGGGTAGCTTAATCGTTACAGGACAGCAAGGACATGTCGCCTATCCCCATCTTGCACGCAATCCCACATCAGCCCTGATGCAAATGCTAGCACCTGTTGCGAGTGCAGAACTAGATGGTGGTAATCCCTATTTTGGGCCATCAACAGCAGAAGTTACTGGTCTGTCCACATCCTCGAATGTGACAAATGTAATACCCGCAACGGCAAGCGCAATGTTCAACATTAGATTCAATACAGAACATACAAAAGAAACGCTACAAGGGTGGCTAGACGAACATTTTAATAGAATTGCAACGACATTTAAGGTTCGATTTGAAATTAACTGGAAATCAAATGCGGATCCCTTTGTAACTGAAGCAGGAACATTAACACAGCTTCTTAGCACAGCTATTAAGGCACAAACTGGCAGAATAGCTGAATTATCTACGACAGGCGGCACGTCTGATGCGCGATTCATTACACAACTATGCCCGGTCGCTGAATTTGGTTTAGTCGGAAAAACGATGCATCAAATAGACGAGAATGTCTTAGTTGATGATATTGATATATTAGCAAACATATATGAAGATATGTTACATAGGTTTGATGCAAATAATGAATATTAGTCCCGCTGCGTTTATTAAATATCTTCAAGCAACCCTGCAAATGATGCTAGGTAAGAGAAGCCCTGAAGATGCTTATGATATTTCAGAAGAAGGAATGTGGCAGGCTATATTTGCAAGCTGGATTATTTCTTCTATTGTCTCGATTATTCCAATGCAGGCTATAGGGTGGAATTTCTATCCGTTATTTTTAGTAACTTCGCTTGTATCTTTGCTTTCATTCGTGATTCTGGTTTATTATTTTTTGGTGCGCATAGGGAAAGCCTCATTATATCTGAAATTTATGCTTCCCTATTTATGGCTTAGCACAATTCAAATGATTTTCTTCGCGGGGATAACGCTTATATCCTCAACTACAGGGACTGTTGAATTTAGCCTATTATCTATTCCTGCGTTAATTTGGATTGTTTACTGGCTTATTAAAATTGCGCGCCAGCAACTAGAGGTAAGCAGGTTTATTGCATTTGGGTTCCTTATAGGCAAATTCCTGATAGAAACTATTCTTGGGGTTACCGCTGGAATGAGCTTTGCGCTTACTTAGGCGGCAAGATTCTATCTTGGGTAAATTACATCTGTTAGATATAAACCATATGGGGGTGCGGCTGGCCCTGCTGCTTGCCTGTCTTTGGCTTCGCGTATTTCCTTTATTTTATCTGAGTGCCATCTGCCTTTTCCAACTTCCACTAGGCTCCCTGTAATATTACGTATTTGGTTGTGTAGAAACGATTTAGCAATTGTGGTGATATGAATTTCATCGCCAACTTTTTCTATTTCAATTGATTGCATGGTTCTAATAGGTGATTTTGCCTGACATTGAGAAGCTCTGAAACTCGTAAAGTCGTGGGTGCCGATAAGATGCTGGGCAGCACGCGTCATAGCGTCGATATCCAGCGGTTTGGTTATATGCCAGACACGGAATTTATCTAGACTAGGGCGCGCATTTCGAGTGAAAATCCGATAAAGATAGCGCCTTTCTATCGCATCAAAACGGGCGTTGAACGCACCATCTACTTTTTCTGCCGATAAAACAGAAATAGGAGAGGCCTTAAGATAGCTGTTTAGTCCCATCATAACAGACCGTGTGGTATAATTTGAGGGCACGTCTAAATGAGCTGCTTGTCCTGTGGCATGTACACCAGCATCTGTTCTACCAGCCCCTTGAATGCGGGTGGTGTGCGTAGTTAGTTTTGCAGCAGCAACTTCAAGTTCATGCTGAATAGAATTGCCATTTTCTTGTGACTGCCAGCCAACAAAAGGAGTACCATCATATTCGATTCTTAAAAGCATACGATGCAAAAAAGGCATTATTATTCACTCCAGATTATGTCGCCATTGCGAATAGTAGTGCCATTTAAATAGGCGGCTCCTGTCATTGGTTTTTTGCCAGCAGGTTGAAGCTGCCGAATGAACAAAATATTCTTGTCCGCTACCACTATTCCAAAATCAGAATCAGTTTTATCGCCAGATAGAATAGCAGATCCAATGGGAAAATCTGAGAGTTTGTCAGTTACGGATGCTTCCAGAATTTTTAGGCGACTTCCATCTGCTAATTCTAGCCAGCAAGCAGGAACAGGACTAAAAGCTCTAATCTTTCGCTCTAGCTTTTCCAGTGATTGCCGTAAATCTAGCTTTGTTTCTGATTTAGATATCTTATGTGCGTAGCAGACCCCTTGCTCTGGCTGAATGACAGGCGATAGGGTGTTTTTCTCAATTAGATTAAGGGTTTCAAGCAAGCAGTCTGCTGTTAAATCAGCTAGCCTGTCATGTAGTGTTTTAGAGGTCTCATCTGGGGCAATTTCTGTTGAAAGCTGATGTAACATCGCACCTGTATCAAGACCGCACTCCATTTGCATTGCGGTTATCCCAGTTTGCTTATCACCAGCTTCAATCGCACGTTGAATAGGGGCAGCACCTCGCCAGCGCGGTAGCAGAGATGCGTGTCCATTTATGCACCCAAACGGCGGTATATCTAAAACTGCTTGCGATAATATAAGCCCATAAGCCACAACAACGAATATATCTGCATTAGCTTGTTTTAAGGTTTCTATTTCATTTGCGGGCTTGAGAGATGGCGGTGATACACACTCGATATTATGTTTTTTTGCATATTCAGAAACGGCAGTTGGTGTTTCTTTCATGCCTCGACCTGCAGGACGTGGGGGCTGTGTATAAACACGAATGATGGAATGATACCGCCTCAGTTTTGCAAGAGTTTTAACAGCAAAAACTGGGCTTCCCATAAATATTATACGCATAAAGCACTACCGATTTTCAAATACTAGGATTGGCGAGATTCTTTGAGCACTTTTCGCCAAATTATATCGCGTTTTAACTTTGATATATGATCAATGAACAAAACACCATTAAGATGGTCAATTTCGTGCTGGACACAAGCAGCAAGCAAGCCTTCGGCTTTTATCTGATGCGCCTCTCCCTTGATATCTAAAAAGCGTAATTCTACCCATGCTGGTCTTGCAACTTCAGCATTATGACCTGGAATAGAAAGGCACCCTTCTTCTAAAAGAGCAGTTTCTTCTGAAAAGTGAGTTATTTCCGGATTTACCATCTGCCACAGCTCATCTGCCTCGTCATCCCTGCTACAATCCATCACAATTAGACGTTTTAGCGCGCCAATTTGAGGCCCAGCAAGACCAATCCCAGGCGCGTCATACATTGTTTGCGCCATATCATCCAGCATCTGCTTCGTCTCATCAGTGATTATCTCAATTGGTTCTGCTATTTTGCGTAGCACTGGATTTGGGGCAATCTGAATAGGTTTAATGGCCATTTATGTCCTCTAATTTTAAGCCAATTTCTGTAGTTGGAAAGCGCTAAAGCTATTATAGTTTCTGATTTCTAATGGCTCCTAGTCCTGCTTGTGTTATATATAAATGCCATCTGATGCTTTATAAAGCGCTTTTTATCTGCCAGCTAGTATTTGGTGTTGCATAGCTAGCGGTATAATAAAGGTCAAGCAAGCTTGATTAATATTCAAAAGATAGACCAAGAGATGTACAGAGAAATAAATAGGGAACAATGATGCCTCTTTCTAATCTAAATCTTAGCATTCTTTTGATGGTAGTAATTTCTCTAATTCTCGTGTTGATATTTATTTTGCTCAGAAAGAATGCGTCTGCTATGCAATCAGAATCGCTGGCAGAACTAAGAGGCCAGCTATCGCAAATGGTACAAGCTTCAAACCAGCAGCAACAAACCCTTGCAAGTCAGATATCAGATCATTCTTCTAGAATGGAGCAAACGCTATCTGGGTTTCGCCAACAACTTGGCCAGTCACTTCAGCAACAGACACAATCTACACATGATAATCTTACTAAATTATCAGAGAGATTGGCAGTGATAGATACAGCGAACAATCAGATATCAGAGCTAACAGGTCAAGTCACACAGCTTCATAATATCCTTGCAAATAAAACAGAGCGTGGTGCATTCGGGGAAGTGCAGTTAGAAAATCTGATTAAAACGGTTTTGCCGCCCAATGCATATGCTTTTCAAGTTACACTTCCGAATCAAAAGAGGGCAGATTGTGTTTTAAAACTGCCAAATCCGCCTGGTGATATTGTTATAGATTCAAAATTTCCTCTTGAAGCATGGCATAGTTTGCAGAATGCTGAAACAAAAGCCGAACAACAAGCCGCTAGAAAACAGCTTGCTATTGCTGTCAGGGGACATGTGAAAGATATTCAGGAAAAATATATTGTTGCAGGAACTACAGCTGAATCTGCCTGTTTGTTTCTACCGTCAGAAGCGGTCTATGCTGAACTACACGCCAATATGCCAGATGTAATCGAGGCCTCCTACAAGGCAAGGGTTTGGATTGTTTCGCCCACTACGATGATGGCAACGCTTAATACTGTAAGGGCTGTATTGCGGGATGCAAGAATGCGGGAGCAAACCGCGATTATTCAGGCAGAAATGCTTAAACTACTGGAAGATGTATCAAGACTAGATACCCGTGTAGATAATTTAAATAGGCACTTCTCGCAGGCTCAAAAAGATATCACGGAAATTCAGACATCTACGACACGAATAACAAATAGAAGCCATAAAATAACAGAGTTAGATGTATCTGATGATGAGCATATATCTGTGATTGAAACCGAAGTGAAACCAGCACCTACATTATCGCAGGCAACAGACACGCCTTCTTAAACGATTAAAAAGCCGCTATCCTAAAGGTGTTCTAGCTTTCATCGCAAGGGCAAGGGTGCCATCATCTAGGTAGTTCAACTCCCCCCCGACAGGAACACCATGAGCAAGTCTTGAAATCGTAACTGAAAGCTCTTCAAGTCGTTCTGCAATGTAGTGCGCTGTTGTCTGGCCCTCGACAGTCGCAGAAGTTGCAAGAATTATCTCGCAAGCATTGTACAAAGCAGATATAGATGTAACATAGCTTATAAGTTTTTCTATTCCAAGCTCAGTTGGACCTCGTCCATCCATGATATTTAAATTACCGCCTAAAACGAAATATTTGCCCTGAAAAACACCAGCTCTTTCCATTGCCCATAAATCAGATACATCTTCAACAACACATAATCGGGTTTTGTCTCTACGTGGGTCGTTACAGATCAAACATTTATCCAATTCTGTTAGATTATTGCATTGCACACAGGGTTTATAATAATGGGCAACATCATAAAGCGCTCTGGCCAGAGGAAGCATATCGCGCTCTTTGTTTTTAATAAGCGCAAGCGCAGCTCTCTGTGCAGACCGAGGCCCTAAGCCTGGCAATTTTCCAAGTCTTTTAATTAGATTTTGAAGGCTGTCATTAGACATATTAAAATGGAAGCTTCATGCCTGGAGGTAGTGGCAGGCCACCTGTAAGCTTGCTCATTTCTTGAGCTAATGCTTTATCTGCCTCATCTTTAGCATTATTCACCGCAAGCTGAATTAAATCTTCTAATGTCTCAATGTCTTCTGGGTCAACAATATCTTGTGTTATTGAAACAGATACAACTCTGCCCTTGCCCGTAACCGTAACAGATACAGCCCCGCCGCCAGATGTAGCAGAGAAGTGACGGCTTGCCATTTCTGTTTGCATCGCTTCCATCTGGGATTGCATTTCTTGAACTTTCTTCATCATTCCCCCCAGATTACGCATCATACATTTTCTCCTTTTTGTCTGAAAGTTCGGATTTATTTGAATGCTCTGGAAAAATATCTGGCTCTGGATTCTCTATCGAATCAGTTTCAGCTAACAGCGTTGAAGATAATGGCATTTCATTATCAATAGGTGTGATTACGTCTGTTACTTTAGCGCCTGGGAATATTTCTAGAACCTTTTTTGCTATAGGATGTTCAGCCGCCATAGATAGCTTCTCTTGTCTAGCTATCTCGTCCGTTTTCTGAAGTGTCGGCGAGCCGCTCTTATCACTGACGGAGACCATCCACTTCTGGTTTGTGCTGGAATTAAGAAATTGTGCAATTTTACCAGCAAGGTCTTTTAAGGCTCCGTTTACTAAATGTATTTCTAGATGACAGGCTTCTAGGCGAACCAGCTCAACATGGTTGCGTATATCTGAGGCGAGAATAAGAGCTCCTTCTCGTTCACAAAATTCAGCAATATCTCGCAAGTTTTTAAATGACGAGCTGCCCGTCTGGCTATTAGCATTAGAGATCGTGTCAGGGGTAATTATGGGTGATGTTGCAATAGGCGCTATCTTATCAGAGGGGCGCTCAGCACTTAATTCGTGAGTAAATGCTGTGATAGTGGCACCATTATTTACAGCCAAATCGTTAGGCCCTGAGGTTGTGCCTGATATATTATCTGTCTCTGAATTATTTTGTTGCGAATTATGTGAATTATTTGGCTTTGGGCTATCATCTATCGGTGATGGTGCGTCTGGAAGTTTGCTTAGAATTTCAGATGGCGTTGGCATAGCTGATGTATAGGAAAGCCTGATAATGAGCATTTGCGCACAAGCTTCTGGCCTTGGAGCGGATTTGATTTCTTGATGACCTTTTAGCAATATTTGCCAGCATCTTGCTAATCGAGGGATGCCGAATTTTGCAAGAATCGCTAGCTTTTCTTTTGCGGACTCGCTTATTTCTTCTATTAGTGAGTTGCTTGCAATAAGCGAAGCCTGATGTGTAAAATCCATCAAGTCAGATATGATTTGCTCTGGCTCAGCTCCTGAATCAACGGCATTTTTTAAGCTTGTTAAGGCTGTTTGAATATCACCATCTAGACAAGATTGTAGTAAATCCAGCAACCCATCTGCATTGGCATGACCAAGCATATTTTCAACAACAGATAGCTTGATATCATTTGATCCCAAGGCTGATGCTTGGTCGAGCAATGATAAAGAATCCCGAACAGAGCCTCCTGCTGCATAGGCAAGCAGACGAATTGCCTCTGGCTCTGTATTTATTTTCTCCGCCGCAGCAATTTTGGATAAATGGGTAATAAGTAAATCTAACGGAACCCGCCTTAAATCAAAGCGTTGACAGCGTGATAAAATAGTAACCGGCACTTTGCGAATTTCAGTTGTCGCAAAGATAAATTTAACGGCCTCTGGGGGTTCTTCAAGTGTTTTCAATAAAGCGTTGAACGCATTTTTTGAAAGCATATGCACTTCGTCAATAATATAGATTTTATAGCGTGCAGAAACAGGGCGATACACACTGCCATCTATAATTTCACGAATATCATCCACGCCCGTATGCGAGGCCGCATCCATTTCCAAAATATCAACATGTTGACCTAATTGGATCGACTTACATGGCTCACACTGATTACAAGGGTGCATGGTTGCATTTGAAGTGCCGTCAAGACCAATACAGTTTAACCCTTTTGCCAATATTCTAGCAGTTGATGTTTTTCCAACGCCCCGCACCCCAGTTAGAATAAATGCATGGGCAATCCTGTTTAAAGCAATTGCGTTGGTAAGGGTGCGCACTAATGCATCCTGTCCTATGAGCGAATCAAAGTTATCTGGACGATATTTACGCGCTAGCACTTGATATGGGGTAGCGTTTTTGTGTTCCATAAACGTTCACTCTTAGTAACAGTAACTCTTTAAATAATATCTATTTATCTAGCGCTCACTTTTTAAACCTGTGCAAGCGATTAAGGTACCCATTAGTTGGCTTCAACAACCTTGCTGCCAATAAAGCGAAGAGCTGGACGACCCAGTTAAGAACTACGCTGGCTGCTTCCTCTCGGACCTGACCTGGTGAGCAGAGCAAACCGTCCATCCAACCCTTCATAGCAGAATATGGAACATCGCATTACAACAAACAAGTCTTTTTAGAATAGCAGAAAAACTAATTTCTATTTAATTTTAGGCCTATCTAGGTTTATGTCTATGGGGGCTAGACGGATAACAGCCAAGAATATGCACCGCATCAGGTAGGCAATAGAATTTTAGCTCTTCTAATGCATGTTGCATATTTTTTTGCTCAATATGCCCTTCACAATCAATGTAAAACTGTGCTGCTTGCATCTGGTTGCCTGACATGTAAGATTCTATTTTTGTTAAATTAATCCCATTAGTAGCAAATCCGCCAAGTGCTTTATATAAAGCTGCTGGCACCGAACGAAGAGAGAAAACAAAAGTACAATGCGCAGGTTCCAAAGAGATTTCTGGCACCTGCATCTGTTTTTTCATCACTAAAAATCTGGTCGTATTGACGCTCATATCTGTTATCTCGTCCATTAAAACCTCAAGACCATAAATATCGGATGCGAGCTTTGATGCGATAGCGGCTTTAGTTGGTTCGCCCCACTTTGCAACATCACGCGCAGCGCCTGCCGTATCAGAATGAATAATAGGCGTTATTCCAAGCATCTCTAGTTTTTCGCAGCATTGTGCAAGGCCCTGCTCATGACTATGTGCTTCTTTAATATCGGATAATTTAGCCCCTTTAACGCCAAGTAACTGGTGATTCACAGGCTGGAAATGCTCTGAGACGATATGAAGCCCAGAATTTGGAAGCAATCGGTGAATATCAGCAACACGCCCTGCCGTAGAATTTTCAACCGGCACCATAGCAGCGTCACATTCGCCAACTTGCACGGCTCTTAACATTCCAGAAAAACTCTCATAAGCAACCGCTTTCCATTCAGGGCAGAATGCCTGACAGGCAAGATGGGAATAGGCCCCTGGAACACCTTGAAATGCTATTGTATGTATTGTGCTCATTACGTCCTCATTTATTACGTTCGCTGTCAAGCTTTTTGCGAACTTCTATCAAATCTTGCTCTGTATCAACTCCTGCTGCTGGCGCATCTACTTTTCCCGCACCAATTATCATTCCTAACTCTAACGCTCGCAACTGCTCAAGCTTCTCTGTTGTTTCCAAATTAGAAGGGGTTGTTTCAACAAATTGTTTTAATGCATCGCGTTGCCAGCCATATAGTCCAATATGGTGCCAGAATATATCACTGCCAAATGGAATAGGAGCGCGGCTAAAATAATGTACTCTACCAGTTGGAAAATCTGATTCAAGAAAATCTTCATTCCAGCTCATCACAGCTTTTACGACTTGCGCTGCATTTATTTCATGTTCTTCGCAAGGCGCCACTAATGTGCATAAATCAAATTCCTTCTGCGCTAACATATTAGCCAAAAGTGCAAGATAATTTGGCGGAATATCTGGTAAATCACCTTGTAAATTTACGACGCGTCGATATGTCTCATCTGGGTCAAATTCACACAAAGCGGCATAAATTCTATCAGTGCCAGATGGTAAATCGCTATCAGTCATAAGGGCAATTCCGCCTTCATTTTGAATCGCATTGACAATAGAAATACTATCACACGCAACCAAAACAGGGCCCAAACCCGCGGCTACAGCTTGTTTCCAGACATGGACAATCATGGGCTTTCCTGCGATCTCAGCCATAGGTTTGTTAGGCAAACGCAAAGATCCCATTCGAGCAGGAATTACCGTTATTATCGTATTATTATCAGTCATATTGTTTTTTTTCATAATTCGGTGCATCAGGCAAAAGAATTCAGCAAATGTCAACTCTCTAGGACTTGAGAGATAGGGTGGTTTAGGGTATCACAAAGTGTTAAATATGAAATGAATTTGCGTGGTTATTTTAAATAACTTTCGCTGTACGTTGAAATCGTCAAAATATAACCGTGATACTGGGGAATTTGCATGGATAATCTAAAGACAAATAAAATTCTAGCTGGATTTTTGCTAGCAGGTCTTTTGGCGATGGGCGGTGGCAAAATTGCTGAAATTTTGGTTCCGGATCATGAGTTAGATGAGAATGCTTATCCTGTTGAAATAAATCAAGTTGCTGATAGCGGACAAGCTACCACTCCTGTTAATCAAGGCCCTGAGCCTATCTTGGCACTGCTTGCTTCTGCAGATATTGAAGCTGGAATTAAGGTTGCAAAAAAATGCACAGCTTGTCATGAATTTGATGCAGATGGAAAGAATAAGACAGGTCCAATGCTGTGGAATATCGTAGATGCAAGCAAAGGAATGAAAGATGGGTTTAACTATTCTGATGCATTGGTTGGCATGGGCGGCGCTTGGGATTATGAAGCGCTCAATGCATTTTTATATAAGCCTAAGGCCTATATTAAGGGAACCAAGATGAACTTCGCGGGTTTGAAAAAACCTTCTGACAGAGCTAATATGATAGCCTACCTTAGAAGTCTTGCTGATACACCAGTGGCACTGCCTACCCAAGCTCAGATAGATGCTCAAGAAGCCGGTATTCAATAAAACCAATTTCTAGTTTTAGAGAAGTGGAAGAATTAGATCAAACGCCCACTTAATCAAACTGAATTAAACATACCCAAGCTAGCAGAATTTCTGGCGGGAGTTCCTGCATTAACAAGACCAATTGCCAAACAATATTTTCGCAGGATAGATAAATTTGATACTAAATCAGATGACTCTCCTGTTACGATTGCGGATAAGTTAATTGAGAAGAAATTAAGAGAAATACTCGAAACAGAATTTCCTACTCATGCTATTTATGGCGAGGAATATGGCGGTAGTCTCGGTAGGGGCGCCGGTTGGTGTATTGACCCAATTGATGGCACCAGAGCATTTATAGCAGGCAAGCCTATTTTTGGAACACTGGTTGCTTTTTGTAATAAGGGTTTTCCATTGCTAGGATTAATAGATATGCCATGCTTGGATGAGATGTATATAGGCTATTTTGGTGAGAGCCTGAAATATTCTTCTGCAACCTTAAACGGCACTGTAATATCGGCATCCAAGAAAATAGAATTATCGGAAGCTTTAATAGCAACTTCTTCTCCAGCGGCATTTACAGAATTAGGATTTGAGAAGTTCCAAATAATTTCAGAAAAATGCAAGGATACCTATTTTGGGGGTGATTGCCATAATTATGCGTTACTTGCTTCCGGTCATATTGATATTGTAATGGAACACAAGCTTGCCCCTTATGATATGATGGCGTTGGTGCCAATTTTGCTTGCATCTGGTGCTGTTGTAACAGACTGGTCTGGTCAGCCTATTAAAACACAGAATGTTGGCGAAATACTTGCCGCGTCAACAGCTGAGCTTCATACAAACGCGTTATCACTGCTAAAGGCATAATGCATTGGGACTAGCTGAATGACGCTGATTGCTTTTCATGATGGAATAGAGAATGCAAGTTTAGATACATGGCGTTATCATCTCACCAAATCTGACCCTCAAATCTCTGTAATTGCCTTGTCAGATAGTAAGGCAAATGATGCTGAAATTGCGCTTGTTTGGAATCCGCCTAATGGCAGATTAGCAGAATTAAAAAACTTAAAATTAATTTGCTCTTTGGGTCAGGGGGTAGACCATTTATGGAAAGACCAAAAACGCCCTCAATCTGTCCCTATCATAAGACTGGTAGACCCGCATATGTCACATGCTTTAAGCCAGTGGGTACTAGCGGTTCTACTTGATTTTCTTCGAGATGGTCCATTCTACCGTGAAAACAGACTAAAGCGTGAATTTAATAAATTACCACAAGCCAATACCATCGCAATGAAGGTTGCAATTTATGGTATTGGTGCTATCGGCTCTGTGGTAGCACAGAATTTACAAAGCTTGCAATTTGACGTGTCAGGTTGGGCGCAAACACCAAAAACCGAACGCCCTTTCAAACAGAAAATTGGAAAGCACGGGTTTGAGAGCCTGATCCACAGTAATTTTATTCATATTTGCTTGCTACCACTAACTAAAAATACAAAAGGTTTGTTTTCTCAAGATGTATTTAATGAAATGCCAAAAGGTTCTTATTTTATAAATGCTGGTAGAGGGGAGCAGGTAGATGAGAGGGCGCTTTTGCAAGCAGTTCGCTCAGGACACCTCTCAGGCGCAGCGCTGGATGTGTTTTGTGAAGAGCCTCTGCCAGTATCACACCCATTTTGGAATGAGCCAAAAATATCAATCTGGCCTCATATAGCTGCCCAAACTGATCCAGCAACGACCTTCGAGCAGATTGCAAGGGCAATTTACGCTGTAAAATCAGGACTTGCTCCCAAAAATCTGGTGGATCCCAATCGTCAATATTGATTTTGGCAATATGAGCCTTGGCGTCTATCAATAGATAGCTATACAAAAAGCAAAATTTTGTGTCAAATTGCATTAGAATTATATTTATTTGCCTGTAAAATTGCGTAACATATTAATAATATTGTTATTTATAAAATAGTGAGGATACATCATGGCGCTTTCTGACAGAATTCCCTATCAAGCCATCATAGACAGGCCTAAATTAAAATTGCCAAATGGCAAAAGAATGGCAGTTTGGGTTTGCGTAAATATAGAAGAATGGCGAATAGAAGGACCAATGCCTCGCACGGTTTTATCACCGCCAATGGGACAGCCATTATTGCCAGATGTCCCTAATTGGTCTTGGCATGAATATGGAATGCGTGCTGGTGTATGGCGCCAATTTAAAGCGCTGACAGATAGAAACATCAGAGCAACTGTCGCGATAAACGGAAATGTATGTAATTCCTATCCGCGTGTTGCGGGGTTTGCCAAGGAAATGGGCTGGGAATTCATGGGGCATGGTTTCTTGCAAGGCCCAACACACCGACTTACCTATCAGAAGGAAACAATCCAGCGAGCTGTAGATTCTATTGCCGAATTTGTGGGTGAGCCGCCTCGCTCATGGGAAAGCCCTGGCTTGACAGAAACAGAGGAAACACTAGACTTTTTGCGGGCTGCTGGGATTGAGTATGTTGCAGATTGGGTTATTGATGATTTGCCGCAAGAAATTTCAACCCCGTTTGGAACTATTACAACGGTTCCCTATTCTGTTGAGACAAATGACATCACCATCTATGCATTACAACAACATAAATCAGATGAATTTTTAAATAGAGGCATGGGTCAATTTGACAGGCTATACGAAGAAGCAGCCGATAATGCTCGGATAATGGTTATTTCTGTGCACCCCTATATTACAGGCGTCCCTCATAGAATAAAATATTTAGAAGCATTATTGGATTATGTAATGGATCATGATGAAGCGGTATTTATGACAGCTTCAGAAATTGGTGACTGGTATAGTAATGAAATGGCTAACCTTAAGCCATAAATGTCAATGCGTATCTACGATAATCAGACTAACTAAAATACAAATCAGCTACGAATTAGTCTGCTAAAAAGAACCGGTCAGGGGATAATGATATATCAGGCAAGTTAATGTCTGATATATCGTAAACCCTAAAGGCTTTTATCGTCATTGATATGAATGTATAATATCCGCATATTGCCGTTAAATCAATAACGCCGGTTGTACTGATTTGTGCGACCGCATTCTCATAGGTTTTATCCGTTACTACCTTATCTCTATGTAATTCTGCACAATAATCGAATACTGCCTGCATCAAAGGGTCACTGAATTTTGGTATTTTTGCATAGGAAATAGAGGTGATGATATCCTCTGATATTCCAGCTCTTCGAGCAGATGGAACATGATGCACCCATTCAAATTGAGCAGACCAATAACGAGCTGCAACCAGAATAGCTAATTCTGATAAATGTGGCGGAAGACTGCTGTCAAAACGCGCATATTGACCAAGTGCTTGAGCGTTTTCTGCTAGTTCTGGATTGCGCATCCAAATCCGTAACGGGCCTGCAACGCGCCCTCGTGGCCCATTTTCAATAGCCTTGTAAACTTCTGCCTGTTTCTCAGTAAAAGTATTTGGATCAAGGTCAGGTAATCTTGGCTGTTTCATGTCAGAAAATGCTATTTTTAAGTTGCATAAGGATTGGCAATAGTATCGATTTTGCCTTTAAAGAATATCAGAGCATCAGAATCAGATTGATTAAAATCCAACACCTCGCCTACAAGAATAATATGGTCGCCCCCTTCGTAAAGCGCCCATTTTTTGCAACAGAAATGGGCAATATTACCGTCGATTATCGGCATACCGTTTGCGTTCTCGGTGTAAGTAACATTTTCAAATTTATCTTCAATCGGCTTTGCAAATTGCCAAGCTATGCTTTCTTGCTCTGCGCAAAGCACATTAACCACAAAATGATCACTAGCCTCAAATAAAGGCCTGCTAGCCTGCTCTTTTCCAATAGAAAAAAGACATAAAGGAGGATCAAGACTAAGCGAGGAGAACGAGCTTACAGTGATGCCAGTCGGTTTATTATCTGAATCTTTAAGTGTGACGATGGTTACACCTGAGGGAAAACAACCAAAGGCATTTCGTAATAGTTTAGTATCAAATTGTGTCATTCGGAGCTCTTTTACTTAGTGTTAAGTTAACCGTCATTACATCCTACAAGTAATATGTCAGAAGACAGTAAATTCTTCAATTATCAATAATTTGTATTAGTTGTATTAAACGTTTTTGAGAGGCTTATCAATCACGTTACGAGCTAAAAGTAATATTCATTAGAGTTAATTTATCTGATTTTATCTCTCAACCTATGAAACTATTGGCTTATTTTTATCTTTATGTTTCCAATTTGGGTAACTAATCAGTATTATTCTTTCAGTTGTTCAACAGGGAGTTATACAATGATTCTTGGGTTAATAGGCGTTGGTAAAATGGGACGCGCAATTTGTGAGCGTCTAATAGAAACAGGGAACGAGCTTGTAGTGTGGAATCGTTCCCCTGAAAAAATAGGTGATTTAGAAGGTGTTACAATAGCAGCAACACCTGCAGAGGTAGCATCTTCGGTAGAAATTATAATTTCTGTTTTAGCAAATGATAATGCAACTCAGTCTGCTTATTTTGATGATGGCGGATTAACAACCATTTCGCTTAATGGAAAGCTGATTATTGAGATATGTACCTCGTCTCCTGAACGTGCGGTTGAACTTGAGAAAGCAGTTCAAGATAAGGGTGGGCAATTTATCGAATCTCCAGTTGGAGGAACCGTAAAGCCAGCAAAAGAGGGCAGTTTGCTTGCGCTAGTTGCTGGGGATAAGGCCGCGTTTGAAAGAGCAAAGCCAATTTTAGAGCAAATGACGAGAAGAATTGAATATCTAGGCAAGACCGGTGCGGCAGCTGCTATGAAACTGGCCATAAATTTGCCCTTGATGGTTTATTGGGGCGCTCTTGGGGAAGCGGTTGCAATGGCAACAAGCAAAGATATTAGTGCAGAACAGGCAATGAGTATATTAGTGGATAGCTCGGGTGCTATTGGGGCAGCAAAAGTCAGATGCCAGCCGATATTAGAGATGATGAAGGAGGGTCACTCATCAGCTTCCAATTTTACAATGTTTAATGCCATTAAAGATATGAAATTAATGGTTGGTGCTGCTCAATCAATGGGAATCGAAAGCCCGATTATTGATGCAGCACGGAAAACTGCTGAAGATGCAGCAGAAGATGGTTGGGCAGCACATGATGCCTCATTACTAGCTGCCTGGCGCAGTAGCAAATCGTAAGAAAGGAAATTAAATGTTACCAGTAGCACTTGTTGGATTTGGGTGGTGGGGTCGTACCATTGCCTCTAGATTAAAAGAAAATAGTCTTTTTGAGTTGGTTTGCGTTGTTGAACCAAATGCAGATGCGCATAGCGATATAATTGAGATGGGTCTTACGCCAATTTTAGATTTCAACGAAGCCGTCAAAATGGAAAATGTGCGTGCCCTTATTCTAACATCACCAAATGATTTGCATGATCAGCAAATTGCCCAATCTGTTGCTGAGGGAAAACATGTTTTCTGTGAAAAACCGCTTTCACTTACTTTCGAAGGGGCTAGCAATAGTGTGAAGGCTTGTGAGGAGGCTGGGCTGGTATTGGGAATAGGCCATGAGCGAAGATTTGAGCCAGCAGTAATGGAAATCAAGCGTCTTTTGGATGAAAATGCCTTTGGTAACATAATGCATGCTGAATTGGCCTTTAGTCATGATAAGCTCATTAACCTTCCGGCGGGAAGTTGGAGAACATCAAAGACATTTGCACCAGCGGCAGGTATGACCCAGATGGGTATTCATCTAACTGATATTCTGATTTGGTATTTTGGTAAGGTTAAGTCTGTTTACGCTAATACTTCGAGCCGTTCTCTTGGCTGGGAGACAGGTGATGTTGTTGTTGTTCAGCTGTTATTTGAAGCAGGTATGACCGCAAATATTCAGGCTATCCTTCATACACCTCATTTCCTTCGCACTCATATTTTTGGCTCTGAGATGTGGGCGGAGGTAAGAAACAGCACGCACCCTGATGAGACGACAGGTGTTGCTGATTTGCAAGTTTACCGTTCTCTGGAAGATACGAAAACAACACGTTATGATTGGGCAGATTCAGTCTCTGCAAATCTTGAAAATTGGCGTTCCGCTATTGTTGATGGCACAGAATACCTCAATAAAAATTTCGAGATGATGCATAATATTGAGGTTTTAAACGCAATTATTAAATCTGCTGAAGATGGAGAAGTTGTAAGGCTATCTTAAATAGAATTAGCAAAAAACTGATAAATTTGTTTCATGCCAATTATCAGCATGAGCAGAAATAAAAGTTTTTTAAATAATTCTGAGTGAATATAGGGGCGTAGTAGGGAGCCTAGTTTAAACCCTACTACGCTAAATAACACGCCAAATAGACTTAGCATTACAGTGCTTGAATTAAGAAAATTATTGTTTATCAAGCCGATACTTAGGCCTAGCCCTCCGACTAAAAATATGTATCCTACAGCACCAACGAATTCATCTCTGGATATGTCTAGTGAAGCAAAATAAATTATAGCTGTGGACTGAATTCCCGTCATTCCGCTTAATAATCCTGAACTTGCCCCTGCTATTATTTGCCAGGACGAGTGTGTTGTAATTGGAAGCGTAAAATTAAACAAACTATAAATAGCAAATAAAGCAAGCGCAAAACCAATTATAGCTGTAATTAAATCCACAGATATTTGTGTAAGTATCTGGCTTGATAGAAAACTCGCAAGTAGCATGAATAGCGCCATATACCTGTATTTTATAATTATGTGCCTCCATTCTTTCTCTGAAAAAAGCTGCTGAATATTTGTCACTACAATAGGAAGTGCAATAACGGTTATAGCTGAAATGGGTGTAATAAATAATGGAAGGATTGCCATGGCAACAACAGGAAACCCAATGCCAAAAACTCCCTTGACGCTGCCTGAAAGCACTAGGGCGAGCATTATAGAAGCTATCATAAGAAAGCTATATGGTTCAAAAGTCATTAAACCAATTTTTGCTTATAAACTTCATAAACCGCACCTGTATCATATGTAATAGGCACACTCTTTTTAGCGACATCATATAATTTCTGGGTAACATCAAAAAGTGGAGTTGAACATTTGTTGCTTTTTATATCCTCACTGATGACTGATATATCTTTATAAGCAATTGTCATATTTGCTGTAGCTGGTTCATAAGCATCGTCTATCATTAGTGGCATACGCAAATCGGACATTTTTGACTGACCAGCTCCATTGGATAGTAATTCAAATATCATTTTGGGATCTAACCCAAGAGTTATTCCGTAATTAAGGCTTTCTGCAGCAGCGCAATTATGAACATACACAGCATGATTTGCCACAAATTTCAGTTTGGAGCCATTTCCGAAAGGTCCGGCATAAATGACTGACTTTGTAAAATGTTCTAATAGCGGGCTTATTCTGGTAAATGCCTCTTCTGAACCACTGGCCATCATCACAAGATCAGCCACCGCTGCTTGCGCGCCAGTTCCGCTAACAGGGCAATCCAGTAGGATGGCGCCACAGCTGTCTAACCTCTTTTTTGCCGCCTGTTTTGTTTCGAGAGTGAAAGTTCCGGTTTCCAAAACAACTTGTCCTGGTTTTAAAACGCCACCTAGTTTTTCAGCCGCATCTGCAAGAATTTCAATATTTGCTAAGGATAAGATTACGAGCTCACACTCAGCAAGCCAGTTGCCATAGGTAGTCTGAGGCGTGCCGCCTGCCTTGCTTAGCATTTCTTGTGCGGCTGGATCTGGGTCAAAACCAGATACCGAAATGCCCCCTGCCAATAAGTTCCGAGCATACGCCCCGCCCATTGCCCCAAGTCCGATAATTCCCACGCTCATGATAACTCCGTTTTTGTTATTACTGTTAACCTAGCAATTTTTTTCATTACTTAAATTGGTATTATTATTATTATGTTCACATTTATCGATAATTGGCTAGAGTATTTATAGTAAATAACTAGAAGGAAGGAGCGTTATGAAGCTCGCAACTGTAAATGATAATGGTAACATAAAAGCAGGCATGATTATCGGCGATGAGTTTGTTTGTTGTGTTGAAGGAGAGGGGGCCGATATGGCTGTCCTATCAATTATACGTAGTGGCGATGTGGCATCTTGGGATGCGGTTATCGACACTGCCGAGAGAAGAGATTTAGCGGATGTTCAGATACTGGCTCCGATACCTCATCTAATCAGAGATATGGTATGTGTTGGCAAAAATTACTATGCGCATGCCAAAGAGTTTTTTGATTCAGGTTTTGATGCAACTCAGAAAGAAACAATTCCATCTGAGCCTATAATTTTCACCAAAGCGATGACGTCACTAATCGGTCCATATGATGCCATTGATGCCTCAATTGATCCAACTGGTTCTGTTGATTATGAGGGCGAGCTTGGTGTGATAATTAGCAAAACAGCGCGGCGCGTTGCCAAAGCTGATTGGCAGGATTACGTATTTGGGTATGTTATTATCAATGATGTTACTTCTCGGGAGTTGCAGAAAAAACATAATCAATGGACGATTGGAAAAGGCTTGGATACGTTCGGACCAATGGGTCCTTATATTGTGACCAAGGATGAAATAGATGATTTGTCATCTATGCAAATTCAAACGCTTGTGAATAATGAAGTTCGCCAACAAGCAGAGGTTCGTGATCTCATATTTGACATACCAACTTTAATTGAAACTCTTACCCTAACAGGAACGCTTCTTGCAGGAGATGTAATTGCAACTGGAACACCTGTTGGTGTCGGCATAGGTTTTAACCCCCCGAAGTTTCTCAAATCTGGAGATGTTGTTACAATCAATGTGACAGGATTGGGGTCACTTACTAATCCTGTTATTTAATCAATTTAAAGTAGACGTTCCTTTACGCACAAAAAGGGCGCTTGAGAAAACTCAAGCGCCCTCATTATATCAATAAATATAGATTAGCCGTTTTTAGCCATCCATGCATCAGCTGCTGCTTCAACTGCCGCACGGTCGAAGTTGTTTGCACAGCCTTCAAATACGTGTGAAAGATAGTCGTTGGTATCATAATCTGCGTCAACAGCACCGATCATCTTCATGTCATTGTTAACTGTTAGCCACGCTGACTCAGCTACCAAGCCATATGATGTGTCACCTTCTGGTGGTAACTGAAGTTTTGCCACAGCTGCTAGGTAAGAATTACCAACTGATTCAACTTCCCACTGTGCTGGCGAACCATCAGGTGCTTTTGACATTGCGGCAATAATATCTAGGTTATAGTTACCAACGTGAACACCCATTGAGTATGCTCTCAGGAAACGACAATATTTGTCATAGTTATCCATCATTGTTGCACCGTTAACAGCATATGTGTTTGCAGGAGCAACTTTTGCAGATGGAGGTGTGATATCTCGAACAATAACACCTTTAGTAGCTAGAGCAGCCAAGTCAGAGATTGACCCTGCGAATGCAGCAGCTGTTCCTTTTAGGAACACGTTTGCCAATGTAGGACCCGCGTCACCAACAACAACTGTGCTAATACCATCAGTATCTGAACCAGCATGTGCCATTGCAACTTTTAGAGAAGCAAGGTCACGGTCTGATGCAAGACCAACAGTCTTACCCTTAAGCTCTGTAACACTTTGAAGTGGGCTATCATCATTCACATAAACACCTTCTGGTGCTGAGCTATGAACTGAGTATACAGTTTTTAGTCCCATTTCAGCTGCCGCACCTTGGAAAACCTGTGGTCCGTCAAGCATTGCAAAGTCAGCTTGTCCATTTAATAGGAAAGCCTGATATGGAACAGTTGTATCACCATCAAGATATGTTGGGTCAATGCCTTGCTCCTCATAAAATCCTAGCTGCGCACTAATATGTGAAGGCCAGAAAATCATTGATGGATATGAAGGTTGGATGATTGTGATTTTATCCAAATGCCCGCCAGCCATAGCTGACATTGGCGATATTACGGCAACTGCTAATGCGGTCGCTAATAGTTTTTTAAGCATATTTCTCTCCCTTACGCTCATTTAAATACCCTAAATTAGGGCCTTCCCGTTTTATGCCTATCCATTGACCATTAGTTTACGTTGCTTCTTTTTGGATGCCCGCTCGAGACCTTTGGCATCACGCCAAAACACGATACGTCTGTCCATCACTTCTGCAACAGTGAAAACTAATAGTCCCATGATAGCCATCGTAACTAATGAAGCGAATGAGCCAGCCATATCTAGCCTAAACGCAAATCGCTGCATTAGAATTCCTACCCCTTCAGTCGCTGATCCAAACTGAGCTACAATCGTGCCAAGCAACGCTGTTGTAATAGCAAGTTTTGTCCCAGCAAAAATTTCAGGTAATGCATTTGGAAGCTGTTGCTTCCAGAAATATTGTGATTGAGATGCTCCAATTGTCTGAAACAACTCAATCGCCTCGTCGTTCTTCTTTAATAACCCAGTCAATGTGTTTATAAATGGTGGGAAGAAACAGACCAATGTCGCCAAGGCAATCTTTGATTCCCAGCCAAATCCAAACCAAGCTATGATTAGAGGCAGAACCGCGATACCAGGTGTCACATTAAATACAACAGCATAAGGAGCTACATACCGCCTGAAAGTCTCGTTAAATGCTGCTAATACAGCTAGCGTATTGCCAATTACCATTCCGTAGCAAAAACCGATAGCCATTTGTGCAAGAGTTGCATAAAAATGCCAGTAAATCGTTCCTTGTTCAATCACCTCAACTTTAACGAAGAGACTATATAACTTTGCGCCAATTTTTGATGGGCGAGGCAGGAATAACTCATTTAGTCCGCCATATCTTGCATAGGCTTCCCACAATGCGAGCACAATAATAAAACTAAGTGAGTATTTTAAAAATGATATCAAAAAGCTTACCAGTTTCATTACACAATCCCTGCTTTCTTGCGTCTTTTTTCACTCTCTTTTAAAAGAAGATAGTCATTTTTCCAAAAAATAAGACGATAGTCGAAATAATCCATTATTTTGAATAATATAAAGCCAAATATCGTAACGGATAGTAATCCTGCAAATGCGTAATCCATCGTAATCATAATAACATATTGCGCAATCAAAACGCCCATTCCCTCACTTGCTTGAATAAATTCAGCAACAAGTGCGCCTCCAAATGCAGAAGCGGTTGCAAGTTTCCAACCAGCTGATATTAATTCCATAGCAGACGCAAATCTTAACTTCCAAAATGTCTGAAACCGTGATGCACCAAGAGAGCGAAACATCTCTTCGGCTTCTTCATCAATTTCCATTAATCCCTGAAACGTATTCACAAATGGTCCAAAGAACGCAACTAATGCAGCAAGTGCAACCGCTGACCATAATCCGAACCCTAAAAGAGCGACAAAGATGGGGCCAACAGCAATTCTAGGTGTCGCTTCCAATAGAATAATCCAAGGCTTTATGTATTTTCTGAAGGTAAGGCTAAGCGTTGCTGCTATCGCTAAACCCATCCCTATTGCAGTACCAATACTTGCGCCTAATAAAGCTTTTTGAAAAGTGGATATCAGATGTTTCCATACTGTTTTGTCGATAATGAAAATATCAAGCATCGCAAGAACAATGTTAGTTGGTCGTGGTGCAATCATATCTGCTTGAATTTGGTCCTCAAACCCGTAGAGATTTGTCATCTCCCAAATTACAATAAGCACGGCAAATATGAGCAAATGGAATGGTAGTGTCTTAAATAAGCTAATATTTTTGGTTTGTTGGCTTGTTGAATAGGACATCTAATCAATGGCTCCCCAACGTATCTCTCACTTGCTCTATAATTATATTAAATTCACGACTGGTCTGAATAGATATATCTCTAGGACGTTCGAATTTAACTTCGATAATCTCTGCTATTTTTCCGGGGCGTGGTGTCATAACCATTACTCTGTCCGCAAGGTAAATTGCTTCTTGAATATTGTGTGTAACAAACAATGTCGTTGCTTTTAGCTCACCCACAATACGCATTAACTCAACGTTCAAGCGCTCTCTTGTGAATTCGTCAAGAGCACCGAATGGTTCATCCATCAGCATAATATCAGCGCCTGTTTGAATAAGCCTTGCGAGTGCCACGCGTTGCTGCATCCCCCCAGAAAGTTGTTTTGGAAAATGAAATTCGAATCCCTTCAATCCAACAAGCTCAAGGGATGCCATCGCTTTATCTTTGTCTTCTTGAGTAATTCGGTGCTTCATTTCAGATGGCAATAGAACATTTTCTATCGCTGTACGCCAATCGAGTAGCACTGCTTTCTGAAACATCATACCAATGTCAGTTCGTGGCTTAGTCACTAAATCATCGTTAACTTTAACGTCACCAGACGTTTTTTCAATTAATCCTGCCACTAGGCGCAATAATGTGGATTTACCACAACCACTAGGTCCTACGAGTGAAATAAATTCACCAGCCTGGATATCAAAATTGGCACCTTCGAGTGCTGTAACAGTCTCTCCAAAAACTTTTGTTACATTTTTTCCTTCAATAACAGTTTGACCAAATCGTGACAGGTCTTCCGCCTTTTTAGCAGTCGCAACCATATTTTCCCCCATGGTGACTATTCAAAGTGATATCACTAAGATTATCGATAATAACCTTAGCATCCCCTTCCTGTAGATCAACAAGAAAATATTCTATTTGTTAAAAAATATTTCAGCTGCAACGTTTTTTTTCATCCTGCAATAAATAGGCTAAAATAAACAGGTTGAAATGTAGGGGCTGAAATAAAAAGATGAAGTTCTGACATGTTGCTGATATAAGAAAACACAGTAAAACACTAGTTTATCTTTGCATTTTTTAGGATTTTCTAGCCTTCAAAACAATTTATCTGAAAAAAAGCAGCTATGTACCCATCTTCTCCTTATTCACCTAATGCCCTTATCAATCTTCTGGCCACTCACCTAGATGATTCTCCAGATGCTACGCTCATTCGTTTTACTAATGGTGATGTGCCCATCACTAGAGCGGCATTTTTTGCTACCTGCGAGCGCTATTGTGCGTTTTTTCAAAATTTAGGATTAACGGCAGGGGACAGGATAGTTGTTCAAACACCAAAATCGCCAGACAGCTTGTGTTTATATGTAGCCGCGGTCATGGCAGGAGGGATCTATATCCCTCTAAACCCTGATTTTACAGATACAGAAGTATCTTATTATTTAAATGATTCTAAGCCCACCATTTTTATCTGCATGCTTGATAGAATGGAAACATTATTCCAAATAGCACGCGAATCAAATGTTCCGCATATATATAGTTTGGGTGCTGATAAATCTGGTTCATTCTATGAAGACATAAATTCGCAGAATGTTGCATTTACTTCTGTTGCGGCGCGGCAGGAAAAAGATATAGCAGCTATTTTATATACATCTGGCACAACAGGAAGGCCAAAAGGCGCAATGATACCTCACCGTGCATTAGGCTCAAACGCATTAACGTTATGCAGCCAGTGGAAGTTTAGTGCGCAGGATGTGTTAATACATGCCCTACCTGTTTTTCATACTCACGGGCTGTTTGTGGCTACTAATGTTGCATTGGTAAGTGGCGCTGAAATGCTGTTTATGGATAAATTTGATACAGAAAAAGTTATCCAGGCAATGCCATCAGCTACCTCGCTAATGGGCGTTCCTACATTTTATACACGCTTGCTTCAGCATCCTGATTTATCTTCAGCGGCTCAGAATATGCGTTTATTTGTGTCTGGTTCCGCGCCCTTATTGGCGCAAACACATGAAGAATGGACCCAGAAAACAGGTCATGCGATTCTGGAACGCTACGGCATGACAGAGGCGAATATGATTACCTCAAACCCCTATGATGGATCAAGAAAGGCCGGCACAGTCGGTATGCCGCTTGACGGTATTACGGTGCGTATAACCTCAGAAGAGACGATGGAGGAAGTTGCTCAAGGTGAGGTTGGAAGTCTTGAGATGAAGGGTCCTAACTTATTTACAGGCTATTGGCAGAATCCCGAAAAAACAGCAGCAGAATTTCGCTCTGATGGATATTTCATATCAGGGGATCTTGCTTGTCGTGATGAGGATGGCTATATCTCCATCGTTGGCAGAGCAAAGGATTTAATCATTTCTGGGGGATTTAATATCTACCCTAAAGAGATTGAAACAGTTTTGGACGAGCTGACAGAGGTGAGTGAGAGTGCCGTTGTCGGTGTTCCTCATGCAGATTTTGGAGAGGCCGTTATTGCGGTTATTGTACCCCAACAAGATGCCGAGCTGTCACAAACAGATGTGGTAAATTACGTATCTAGCCAGCTTGTGAATTATAAACGCCCAAAACATGTGGCGTTCGTGTCATCACTGCCAAGAAATAGTATGGGCAAAGTCCAGAAAAACTTATTGAGAGATAAGTTCAAGACTTTATTTGAAAGCGATTAAATAGCATCTTTTGGAGCTCTTGTATCCAAATATGCAATTACAGTGGCAGAGAGTGTTATCATCGCGCCGCCCAGTATCACGTAAATATCAAACCTATCACCAAATAGATAAATGCCCATAATACTTGCCCAGACAAGTTGCAAATACGTGACAGGTTGGCTAATCGTCATTGGCGTAAGGCGGAAAGATTGTGTCATCGCATAATGTCCAGTTGTTGCTAAAATAGCTACTAACCCAAGACAAATAACATCAAAAAGTTCTGGGGTCTGCCATACTACCAGCACCATTGGTATTTGAGCCATAGATACGAATAAGCTTAGCATACCGACAATAACCAGTGAGCTTTCTTTGAAAGAAAGGCGTTTTGCCATCAGGTAGGAGGCTGCAAATATTGGGGAGGCAAGCAATTGTGCCAATTGTCCAAGAGAGACTTGCTGAAAACCAGGTCTAATAATGACCATCGCGCCTATAAATCCAATAACAAGTGCTATTAGGTGGTATGGCTTTAAACGCTCGCCAAAAAACAAGGCTGCCCCGATTGTAACATATAAAGGAATTGAATATCCAATCGCGGTGACTTCGGCAATTGGAATATGAATGGTTGCATAAAACCATAAAATCACTGCTATACTATGAATAGCCCCGCGCAAAATAAAGAATCGTAGACTTTTTCGCTTCGTCTTTACGGCATCTGATGTTTGGTTTTTTGTATCTATTAATAATCGCCGCATAACAGGCAGCCAGAAAGGTGCCAGCATGATTGCACCTGACAAATAACGAATAAATGCAGCTTGTGTTGCTGGCATATCCGTTCCGATATAGCGAACAACCGTCAGTGTTGCCGAAAAACAAATGGTTGTTAATACCATCCATAATACGCCAATGAATATATTAGAATTCATTGCAGATAGTTCTAGTCATTCAGCGTGCTAAAAACAAAACCAGACGTCAAGCTAAACGAGAAAGTCAAAATCCACCCCTTCATCTGCTTGCAAGACATGTTCCATATATAATTTATGGTAGCCCCTTTTGGCGATAAATCTGCTGAGATCAAGAGATTCTCGGCGGCTAGCAAGTTCACTATCTTCAACATGCAGATGCAGGCTTCTTGAATTTACATCAAGGCTTATCTTATCGCCGGTTTGGACAAGCGCCAGCGGGCCACCATCTGCTGCTTCTGGGCAAACATGAAGTATGATAGTACCAGATGCTGTGCCACTCATACGCCCATCCGAAATCCGAACCATGTCTTTGACACCTTGTCGTGCGAGCTTTTTTGGAATTGGAATTAAGCCTGCCTCTGGCATTCCAGGGGCTCCTTTGGGTCCAATATATCTCAATACCAAGATATCCTCTTTATAAACATCTAGCTCTTCGCTATCTATTCTGTTCGCTAAATCTTCAAGCCCATCAAACACAACCGCTCGCCCTGAGTGAGTAAGAAGACTTTCACTTGCAGCAGATTGTTTTATAATGGCTGTATTTGGAGCAAGATTGCCTTTAAGAACGGCCATACCGCCTTCGCGGTAAATAGGGTCTGCTGCTGATTTAACAATATTTTGTTGCCATGAAAACTCAGTCTCCTCGATTGTCTGCCCCAGTGTTTTTCCAGTAACGGTGTAGACATCTAGATGCAGCTTATCTTTTAATTCCAGAAGAATTCGCGGAAGACCACCTGCTTTATATAAATCTTCCATATACCCTTCACCTGAAGGCTTTAAATCAACAATAACAGGTATGGTTCGCGAAAGCGCATCAAATGATTCCATATCCAGCTTTATACCCATACGCCCTGCAATTGCTGCAAGATGAATAAGGGCATTAGTAGATCCCCCGATCGCAAGAAGTACCATTAAGGCATTTTCAAATGATTTTGCGGTAAGGATACTGCTTGGCCTGCGTTTGTTTATTGCGATATCAACCGCTATTTGACCTGTTTTTTCAGAGATTCTGCGCCTCTCAGAAGATACCGCAGGAGCGCAGGACGAATCAGGTGGCATCATTCCAAGTGTTTCAGCAATCATCGCCATGGTGCTAGCTGTTCCCATCACACCGCAGGTGCCAACCGTTGGTACAAGCTGATTATTGGCCTCATTAATTTCTGCTTCGTCGATTTCATCTGCTCTAAATTTAGCCCATAATCTGCGGCAGTCTGTGCATGCGCCTACGCGCTCGCCCCTATGAGAGCCTGTTAACATCGGACCAGTTACAAGCTGGATTACAGGCATATCAACGCTTAAAGCCCCCATTAATTGCGCAGGAACCGTTTTATCACAACCACCAATAAGCACACATGAATCCATAGGCTGTGCTCTAATCATCTCCTCTGTATCCATTGCCATAAGGTTGCGAAGATACATTGACGTTGGATAAGAAAACGCTTCATGAACAGAAATTGTGGGGAATTCAAGAGGTATAGCCCCTTTTGCCAAAATGCCAGATCTTACGCTTTGAATTAAATCAGGCACATTTCCATGACAGGAATTATAATCGCTGAAGGTGTTGATGATACCAACAATTGGTTTATCCAGCATTTCATCAGAATAGCCCAACCCTTTGATAAATGATTTGCGCAGAAATGTGGAAAAACCAAGATCTCCGTAATTTGTTAGATTTTGTTTAATCCCAGTTTTTTTATCATCCATCTTTTCTTCCAGTCTGCCTTATTGTCATCTACCCATTTATAGCCATATCGTAGGACTTAATTATTAGCTAGAGGAGCTATCAATAATATGATTAGCCTCTTCCAACAAACGGCATTTTTGTTGCCATTATGGTCATGTTCAGAATATTTGTATCAAGAGGAAGGCTTGCCATATAGGCAACCGCGCGTCCGCATTCATCAGATTCAATCACAGGTTCAACCATTATCTCACCATTAGCCTGAGGCACTCCTTTGGTAAATCTATTTCCAATAGCCGTATCTGCATTTCCAATATCTAATTGCGAACAAGCAATTGAATAGGCTCTGCCATCCAGAGCAATTGTTTTTGTCATGCCTGTAATGGCGTGTTTCGTAGCTGTATAGGCAATGGTATTAGGTCTTGGCGCATGAGCACTAATAGAGCCATTATTAATAATACGCCCCCCTTGAGGGGATTGAGATTTCATGATTTTAAACGCTGCTTGTGCGCATAGAAAACTGCCAGTTAGATTGACATCTACACAGTTACGCCATGCATCTTCGGCTAGCTCATCCAACTCAACACGAGGAGCGCCCATACCTGCATTATTAAATAAGATATCTAATCTGCCATAGCTGTTTTCTATTTCTGAGAATAGCGATTTAACAGAGGCGCCGTTTGTCACATCTGTTGCAATTGCTGTGATCGCTGGCTTGTCAGTTGCACCAAGAGATGCCGTCTCTTCAAGCTGCTCGACGCGTCGCCCGCATACAATTACATGAAAACCATCCTTCTGCAGCGCTAATGCAGCAGACCGTCCAATTCCAGTGCCGCCCCCCGTAATAAGAGCAACTTTTTTAACTTCTTCAGCCATCGATATTCTCCAGTTTAGGGCGGATACACCCTATTCTATAAGTAAGATGTATCCTAAAATTAAGGAATAAACTAACTATCCTTGATAGGCGCCAAAATCGTAGAACGCTTCTGAGTTATCTACCATAATGCGTGTGCGCATGGCATCATCTGTTATCCATTCACCAAACCAATTCACCAAATCACCATCATTGGGATTTACTTCATATTTGTTTGGATGAGGCCAGTCTGTTCCCCACATTACATTATCTGGATTTGCTTCAACAAGAGCTCGTGCCATTGGCAGAACATCATCATAGGGCGGAAGGTCGGTTTCACTTACGCGGTTAGCACCTGAAATTTTAATCCAGGTATTTCCGTCTTTTACAAGTCGTAATAATGTTTTGAAACCATCTGCGTTAATGCCAGCTGTTGCAGGCTGATAGGCAAAATGCCCGATAGAAACAGGCACAGAAGCATTAGATAATATAGGCTCCAACTCAACAATATCTTTGCCAGGGAATAAATATTCTAAATGCCAACCAAAGCCTTTAATTTTGTCTTCAAGCTTTGATATTTCTGTCAGTTCTAGCGGCATTCCGCCTTTATTATCAAGATTCAGTCTAACGCCGCGAATTCCTTGGTCATGCAATTCTTGCAGCGAGGCTTCTGATGCATCCATTTTAATAGCGCAAACACCACGCGCCTTATTAGCGACTTTCTCATTTAATAGATTCATTCCTTTAAGAATGGCTGAATTATCAACACCATAAACAGATGGCTGCGTGAAGACTACTCTGTCTACCCCAAGCGTCGTATGCAGATGGATAAGATCTTCCAATGTCGAATTAGGCGGATTATATCCACGTCCTTCAAACAATGGAAATTGGCTTTCAAATATATGCACATGGGTATCAATACTGCCTTTTGGCAAAGTGATATCTGGCTTTCTAGGGTTTCTATCTGGTGCTATACAATCTCGGATAGTCATTTTTTGTCTCCAAATTTCGCTTTATAATTCGATAATTGATTTATCGATAATTTGTTTTATTAGGATTTAACGATTGTAGAAAATTTGTCTATACAAAAATCTACCTAAAATTTGAATTAAATCAAAATAACAGGCTATCAGCTAACTGTTTTTTAGAAATATTCCAGCTCTTTCTAACAAATCACCTTCTGGCGGATTTACTATCTCAAGGCTATCTGAAATCTGGGAATCCCAATTAAGAGATTCATTTATCGCATCGGCATTCCTATCTGAATAGATTTTTTGCAGAATAGGCCTGCCAGTATCAAAGCTAAAATAAGCATCTGACATTGCAACGCCTGCCACACCTTCTCTATTGCCATAAGGGCTGTTTGGAGAGGTGATAAAATCAACATTATTTACAAATCGCCTTGGGTCAGATGGCATCACCGCAATTACCTTATTAGCGAGAACGGTAATGTCATGCGCCCCCCCTGAGCCTGGCAATGATAACGTTTTCCCAGATTTTGTAATTAGCCTGCTACTATTGAGGTGGCCATGTATGTCAATTTGTGCTGCTGATAATAAGCCGACATCAATCTCGCCTCGCTGAAGCATGCTAAAAACATCTAGCATGGAGCCATGCATTTTTGCAGTTTTCGCGATATTGGCGCTGGCAGTTGATAGAGGCTGTGTTTCGCATGCAACCTCCATCAATCCCGATTCGAAAACCAGATGGCAGTTAGGGGATAAAACAGATTGAGAGAGATGCGCAACAAGACATGGCAAACCGATGCCAACAAATAATGTCTGATGGTCTTTAATTTCACGTGCCGCCATAAAAGCGGCGCGGGCTTGTGAGATAATCTCATCTGTAATAAACGGCTTTTCCAAACCGTTGGTCTTATCGCTGGATTCTGTGTTTGTATTCATGATTTGCTCCAGGCTAACTGGTCTAATAGCGTGCAAGGCAAGCTGTTAAGATAGCACTCAAAGTCGTCATGGTCAAAAACGCTTGTTTGAAGCCATTCATCTGATTTCAAGCTATCTTTGGTATTGCTTGTATGTTCTGCGTAATATCTCTCATCTCTTTGATAATAATCATGCAAATAAGAGGGGTATGCGCCAAAGGGCTGTTTTATGACAGCGACGACTTTATGCGCTGGTAGCTTTGTTAGATGCGGGCTGAGAAGTATCTGCTCGCTCTCGCAGATTTCTTCAACAGAACAGATTATTTTCTGTGATGCCTCACAGCCTTCAATTGTATCACCAACAGAACCCCATAGCTGAACATTTCCATTCATGTCACTACGTTGTGCATGAATGATGGCCACATCTGGATTTAAGGCACTATGTGCTTGATATTGTGCTTGTGTGAATGGACATTTTATCGTTTTAATACCATCAACACTGCCAGCTAAATCGCCATCGGCTAATATAGGCGAGGGGATAAAAGGCACCCCAAGCTTGCCAGCATGCAAGCGCAACATCATCGAAAAATTTGTGCTTTCGGTTAATGCAAGCTCACCTGACGCAAGACCTTTGCTGATTATATTGCTCATGCCGATGCCTGGATTACCATACCATCCGCAGCTTAATCTGCTGGCGCACCCACCGGCAACCAGCAAATCAAAAACAATATCAGCTCCTGTCTTTACAAGATGAAGACTGTGTTTTTTTTGCCGAACTATTTCATGTGCAATTGCGAATGCAATGGCATGTCCAAAGCCGCCAATGAAGACGGTGTCTGAATTATGGATATATTTTTTGACTGCTTGTTGCGCAGTCATAACCTTATTAATCATGGCTAAAGCACGCCATAATCAAAATGTAAAAGCAAGTGTACATTAAAAAAGAATTCTCATTTATCAAGTTTTGTTTAAAATATATGTTGTTTTATGTATATCTTTTGTAGCATATTATCGATATTTTGCGGAATTGGGTAGACTTCAAACGAAGTCACGCAAAAAAAGAAGATAATTTTTTTAACACGCCATGTCTCTGTTGGGGTACGTAAAAGCAGGGCCTGGTATTTTTGATGGTTTTTTTTGGAGGATAAAAATGGAATTAAGACCTTATGGCGCAACAGCTGCCAGAGAACATGGAAAGTCAGGGGCAGAAACTCGTCCGTCGCGTCTCACAATTGACGCGCATTGTCATCTTCATGTTCAAGAGGCTCACGATCTTGTAGACGGGATTTTAAATCCGATGGCTATTCCAGCTGTTAGATATACAAATCCGCGGACTACTGCTCAAAATGTGAAGCAAAACCAAGAAGATAGAATCGTTCATCTAACGGACTTGGATCAGCGCCTTCGTGATATGGATCGTCAAGGAATTGATATGCAGGTGCTTATTCCTGTTCCTTTTCAGGCCTATTATTCAGTCCGCAATTCTGTTGGTCATAAAGCTATCCAAACCATCAATAATAAATTAGCATCTATTGCGCAATCTCGCCCTGACAGATTTCTAGCGCTAGGACATTTACCGCTTCAGGATGGTGATGCGGCGGCACGTGAAATGGAACGCGGCGTAAAAGAATTAGGTCTAAAAGGATTTCAGGTTCTGGGATCTGTAAATGGTACTGAGCTTTCAGATAGAAGTCTTGATCCAATGTGGGAAATGGCAGAAAAGCTGGACACATTAATGGTGTTGCACCCGAACGGATATCCGCAAGGCGACCGTTTCCTAAACCATTATTTCAATAACATCATTGGAAACCCGCTTGATACAACAGTTGCTATTCATCATTTGATTTTTGATGGGACACTTGAGCGCTATCCAAATCTTAAGATACTTGCGGTTCATGGCGGGGGATATCTGCCAGCTTATGCAGGGCGTATCGACCATGCCTGGGGCGCACGCCCAGATTGCCGCGAAATAATTAAGGGCAAACCATCTGATTATTTGCGCAAGATCTATTTTGATACAGTTGTGTTTACCTATGAGCAATTAGATTATCTTGTAAAGATCTATGGGTCTGATAAAATTGTGATGGGAACTGACTATCCATATGACATGGCTGAAGATGATCCAATTGGTCATGTTACAGGCACCACATCTCTTACAGAAGAAGATATCGCGAAGATTGTCGGTGGCAATGCAGAAAAGCTACTAGGTCTATAGTTAATTTTTTGGTTTCAAATGAAACTATAAAAAGGCAGTTTGGGCGAATCCAAGCTGCCTTTTTTAATAGTTAAGCTTACATTAGAAATAGGCGTCATCCGCTCCAATCGGCGGCTCCCATTCGCAATCACCAAATGGTCCATCACCTCCATTAGCAACATAGGCAATACGCCCATCCGCTACCCCATCTGCTGGATTGTCTGAAAATAAGATACGTTGCAGCCAGTCCATGATATAGTGATGACAATCAAGCTTGCCCAGATTTGGGATTCCCCATAAGGGATGAAACTGATCTTCAATAACCCACATTTCTTTGCTACATTTTAGGTCTTCAAAAACCTCAACCGCATCCTCCAATGGGCATAGCGGGTCAAATTCACCAGTAGCCAGTAATGTAGGACAGGAAATTTTTTCAGAATATCCTTTTACCGTCATTTCAGATGACATCTTATCAAATTCATCTTCATCATCTAATCCAGCCATATACATAAACATCTGCTTGAAGCGAGGTGATGATATAGAAAAAATGGTGTTATTTGGATTGAAACATGCAACACCGCTAGCGATGGCGGCTGCACGGTGGTCATAACTTGCAAGACGAAGTGACCAATAGCTTCCCATGCTAACACCATATATGCCAATACGATCGCTATCTATTTCTTCTCTGGTTTGAAGATATGAGATAACAGCAGCCCCTGCACGTTCATAATTATCCCCGACAGCTCGAATTTTCTGCATGTTCGAGTTGCCCTGTCCAGGGCCATCCATTGAAATAACGTGCATACCCCTATTTATGCCAAGATTATTCATAACCTTTGGAAAATATTCTTTTGTCTGATCCATTCCTGGAACATAAATGACGCATGGTGCTTTGCGTCTATCTGGGAGCAGGTGCAAAAGACAGGATATGGTTTTGCCATCATCGAACGGTACTTCAACCCGCTCTATGGGATAGGGCGAAATAGCACTTCTTCTATCAACCATCTCTGCTAATTTTTGAGTGAGATATATTTTCACTGGATTATCGTCAAAATATATAGGGTGCTGCGCCATTCTGTAGGATTCAACCGCATGTTCGTAATGTTCTAATGCCGTCATCAGAAACCCTTGTTTTTCCGCCTGTTTTGCCAATGCTTCATCATGCTCTGCTTTTTGGCGCCACATTTTGGGAAGCATCCGATAATTATGAGCGCGCTTTGGTGTTTCCCAATCATCTCTCTCAAAATTCTGAACTCTCCCACGCATATTAAGTGCAAGGTCGAGCATCCATTGTTGCTCGTCTCTTTTGGTTCTCAATGACTTCATTCTAAACTCCCTAATCTTGATTTTTATTTAGTCTAAGAAATGGCGTTACCATTCAGTCTTATCTCCACTTTAGGTTCAAGCGCTTTGGCAAGGGTCGCGTGCAAATAACATGATCTTGCTGATAATTCTAACAAGCGCTCATACTCCTCTTCAGAGGCATCTCCATTCATATAAAGATGCGTATCAACAGCAGCCATCTTACCAATTTGAGCGCCTTTTTCTTCGCTTACCTCGAAATCTACAGTTTGGGTAAGGCGCATTCCACTGATAGAGAAATTCTGATGTTCAATATAGCGGTGTAACTGCGTTAAAAAGCAGAACGACACACCTGCACACATATGGCTTAAGCCTGAGGGAGCAGAGTTACCCCCCTCATCACTGCCAATCTCAAAACGTGTCATCCCCGGAAGCCCAAGGACGGTATCAGCAAAGACCGTGCTTGCATCACCAGTACTATGGCTCTCCCCATAGATGTTGCGGATAATTTTTGTTGTTGTTCCTGTAGGTGCTTTTGTAATTTCCCCCTCTAATTCTTCGCCTGTTTTTCTTATTATGCCATCCATAAATTCAGCATCACTAACAGGTGCAGGTGTTGTCTGGTAGATCATGAAAGGATCTTCTGCAGAATCTGTTGGACAATTTGGTAAGTTTGATAATGTTTTTTGGGTGCCATTTATAAATAAGGAAAACCGGCTATGAAGCTCGTTGCGATACCCATATATGAAAGGGGAGGCGGTTAGAGCATCTGATATGATCGTGTTAATTTTTTCAGCACTTGTATCTGCGGTGATAGATATTTCAATTAGGGGCGGCTCTGCATGACCTGTAGCATCTCCCTTCACAAATGAGCCAGTCATGTAGTAAAAATTAGAAACTTCCATGTTTATTTTGTCGATAGTTATGTCATCACGTTTGGCAAATTGACGAATACGCCCTGTTAAATCACCGTGAAGCGCTGCATTAAAGAAACCAAGCGGAAAAGGCGCAAGGTCGGTTCCAGACAGGTGTTTTCCCTCATCTGACGATAGCCGCCATCTGTTTCCTTTTTCGCCCTCTTGAACAAGGGCTTCTTTTTGAAATAAGGCCATTTGCCTTGCATGAGTTGTATAGGTTGTTATTCCGGTCTTGCCTTTTACAATATCAGGCTGTTCTCCCCCTTTTATGAATAAAAAACCAAGTGGATAATTATCTTTATCTATGCTGGGGTATTTCACAAATTTCTCCTATTTGTTTAGCAGTAAGTTTTTTTGGGTTATACTAGTTAACGGCTAGCGGTGCTAATGCATCAATGTCAGTCACAACATCAATAATTACTGGTTTGCTTAATTGTAATGCTTTTTTAATCGCAGTTTGTATATCTTCTGCTTTTTCCACTCTAATACCAACAGCCCCGATATTCTCAGCGATTTCTGCAAAATTTACATTATTGAAAGTCCACATCTGTCGACCTTCGGCTGTTTGCTCTCCGCCATAGGCTCTATCAAAACCACGTTTTGACTGATTGCCGCCACTGTTATTATTTACAATCACAATTACGTTGATATTCCATCTTACAGCCACTTCGATTTCAGCAATATGGTACCAAAACCCAGCATCCCCGGTAAAGCAAATCACAGCTCTATCTGGCAGCGCACATTTTGCCCCAATTGATGCTGGAAAAGCCCAGCCAAGATGGCCGGCGCTTCGAATATAATTTTGGTTTGGATGCTGTAGATCAAACATGCCGCCCATCCACATACCAGCATGTCCGGTATCCACAACAATCACAGCGTTATCTGGCGCATTATCGCTAATTTCCTTGCATAATCGCTCTGGCCTTATTGGATTGGCATCACTTTCCATTAGGGGTTTATATTTGTGATACCATTCAAGCCTTAGCTCTCGGATATGCGCAAGCCAGTCAGTGCGCTCTTGAATGGAAAGCGCAGATGCAAGCCTATTCATCCTCTTCAGTATTGCTTTTGCATCACCTTGTATTGCAACTTCAAGAAGATAGTTTCTGCCTAGATTTTCAGGTTCGATATCTATCTGAATAACCCGTGACTTATCATCTGGCACTGTCCAGAAATGTGTTGTCATAGAGCTTGTTTCTGACCCAATAAATATCACAAGGTCAGCAGCTTTTACAGCGAGATTAGCTGATTCGCGTGAGTAAGTGCCAACCACACCACATGAAAGAGGGTGGGTTGAATGAATTAAATCTTTTCCATTCAAAGAAGTTGCAATTGGTATATTCAGCTTTTCCGCAAATTCGATTAATTCTAGGGATGATTTGGAGTGTTTTGCACCCCCGCCGGCAACAATAATTGGCCTCTGTGCTGATTGAATGGCGATTAGGGCTTCATGTAATAATATGTCATTGCAAATCGGGCGATGCGGCGGAATTTTTGTATCAGATATCTTGAAATTATTTTCAAACTCAAATTCCTCTAAATCTATTTGTGCTTCATTACCTTTGAATTGCAAGTGCACAGGACCTGGTGACCCAGCTGTCGAAACCCGAAACGCCTGCTCAATCATATCAGGAATCCGGCTAACATCATCAATCGTTGCATTGAATTTTGTGACAGGCTCGAATGCAGGCATATCATCTATTTCTTGGTAGACCTTCTTGAATTTTGTTTTTGGATCTCTACCACCTGTAAGAGCGATTACGGGAGAATGCGCCAGAAATGCATCTCGCAACCCTGCTGCTATATTCAAAGCACCAATTACCTGTGCCATGCAAATAGCAGGCTTTCCAGATGCCCGCGCATAGCCATCTGCCATATAAGCAGCTGATTTTTCAGAATGAACGTGAAGTCGTTTAATATTTGTCCTTTTCTCTATTTCCACCATTGTTCTTCTTAAGACAGCCGGAACCATAAAAATATGGGTAATCCCATAAGCTTTTAGTAATTCTGCTAGTATAACTGCACCAGTTTGTTTTTGCATCTATGTGGTTCCATTCTTATTAAAAAGGCGTCTTCAACACTGCATAGTTCGTAATCATTAGCTCAGGGGCCAAACGCTCTAATTGTTCAAAAAAATGTTCCTTTATTCTGGAGAAACCGTAGGCCTTATCTCAACTAATAATTATTTTATAGCAAGCGGGTTAGTAGGAGAGCCAACAGCGCCTGTAATGGGCAAGGCTGGCGCAACAAACATAAATTCATAAATTCCGTCTGAAGCGCAATCAGCTGCTAATTCGCCAAGAGAAAATATTTCTCCCATCGTAATACCCATAATGGGGATTGTAATCCAGTGCCATGGCTGATTTATGCCTTCTACGGATTCGTTGGGGCGTACCTCACAACCCCAAGTGTCTGAGGCAATGGCTGCTATTTCTTTTTCTTGTAGCCATTCTAGCGTCTCAAAAGCAAAACCTGGCGCATCGCCTCCAGGATAGCCATCCCAATTTCCATTTTTTAGCATTTCTTCCATTTGGCCAGTGCGAACAATTACATAATCTCCGCGCTTTATTTCAACTTGCTGGGATTTTGCGGCCCTGTCCAGATCGTCGCATGTAATCCCGTAACCATCCTCTAGCCGCTCAACACCCATTTCTCTTGGCACATCCAATAAAACGCCGCGCCCGACCATTTTACTCTTTGTTTTCTCAATGCCGCATTTTTGGGCTCCAGCAGAGGTTACTTCTCTGCAATCATAGCCATTCCACATGAAATTCTCATAAAATATATGTCCAAGGCCGTCCCACTGGGTTCCTGACTGCAACGGCATAACAATCATATCGTCCGCGGCGCGAATCCCCCGCTGATCAAGAACCCCAGAATAAGCGTCTGTTCCTGTTCGCAGCATTGTATGAAGTGGATTTATTCTGCCAAGTGATTGATATTTGGATTTTGCACCCTGTGGGCCGTTTGAATCAAAATTGAGGGCAAGAGAGATTACTTTTCCTTGATTAACAAGCTTTGCGGCTTCAACAATATCGTTCGCCGAGGTATAGTTTAGGGTTCCTATTTCATCATCAGGCCCCCATTTCCCCCAATTTTTATATTTTTCGGCGGCTACTCTTAAGTCGTCTCTTGTGATTTGCTTTACTGTCATTTCTCTCCCCTAAACCCATAATTTAATTAATATATTTTAGCAGAATGAATATCTGATGCATTTAGATTTTATCGATTTTTATAATAAAATGTTAAGCCACTTCTAATATAAAAAACAACTATTAATAAATTGTCCCAAACGATATAAGCAATGGCAATGACCGCAAGCTGTTATTCTTAAAGCAGAGTATTAAAGGAACTTAATTAATTGTTTGAATTAGAATTATCCACGCTCGTTTTATGTGTTTTAATAGCTTTCCTTGGAGGAATTGTAAGAGGGTTTACTGGTTTTGCAGGTTCATTATTTATGTTGCCTTGTTACACTCTTCTTCTTGGCCCTATCGCTGGAATGAACATTATAATCTTGTCGGGTTTGGTGGGTGTTATGTTTACTGTGAGAAGAGCTGTGAAATACTCACAAAAAAAAATTACTCTTTTCTATAGTGCAGGACTTTGCGTTGGCGCCTTTATGGGTTTAAATTTTCTTTTCCAGAATGAAATATCACAAATTACTTTTTACATGGGAATTTTTATAATTATCGGGACATTAATTCTCTTCTCCGGCTGGCGATATAAAGGCCCCCAAACAAGAGTTATTTCTCTAGGATTTGGGTGGGTAACAGGCCTTTTCTCAGGGTTCTTTGGCGTGCCAACCGGACCATTTACAGGGATATATTTCTTATCTTCTCCAGTTGAGAAAGACATAATTCAAAGCAATATCCAGCTTGTTATAATATGCACTATACTATCATTTTTCGCTTATTTTATTTTTGTGCAAGGGTTTGACCCTAAATTCCTTGTAACTGGGCTTGTGCTTTCCATTCCTTTATCAGTTGGATTAAGGGCAGGCATTTTTTTGTTTGATAAAGTGTCTGAGGCCTATTTTAGGTACATTACATATACAATATTATTTTCTCTTGGCATTGCGTTGATTTTCAATTCATAACACTTGCAAATTATAAAATTATCGATATTTTGATTTAATAAGATTTTTGTCGGGGAGACAATTGGAAAAAATTGCAAAAAACATTCTGGATCATATCGCTATTGCGGTTCCGAAAATAGAGCCTGTTTTAGAACATTATTCGAATTTGTTTGACGCTGAAATAACGCCCCCAAAAATTATTTCAGAGCAAGGAATAAGAATGGCCTATGTTCATTTTGACAATATAAAAATTGAACTTATTGAGCCATTGAATGAACAAAGTCCGATTGCAAAATTTCTAGAACGCAATCCAAAAGGAGCGATGCATCATTTTTGTGCGGTCACATCAGATGCAGAAGCTTCAGCTAAATCCATCAAAAACAATCAAATGAGGGCGCTTGGAGAGCCTGTAATAGGTCACCATGGTCAAAAGATGTTTTTTTTACACCCATCAGATACCAGTAATGTTTTAGTTGAAATCGTTGAAAGCCAAAAGGGAGAAGGTACCACAAATGAAAACTGATTATAATGAAATTCTTGTAGAGGTAAAAGAGAGTGCAGCCTGGATCACAATAAATAGACCAGAGGTTCGAAATGCCTTTCGTGAGCAAACGCTGGATGAATTGCGTGAAGCGGTTCTCGATACTAGAAACGACCCTTCTATTTCTTGTATTGTAATTACTGGTGCTGGGGATCAGGCATTCTCAGCCGGGGGTGACTTCTATGCAATGAAGCGACTTAACTGGGTAAATGCGGCTCATTGGAATGACCGCATGCTTGGCCTTGCAATGGCAATCCGCGGAGTGGCTGTTCCAGTAATTGCTATGGTAAATGGCTGGTGCATGGGTGGTGGTCATGAGCTAGCGCTTTGGTGTGACCTTGTGATTGCATCTGAAAATGCGGTGCTTGGGCAAACTGGTGCACGTGTTGGTGCATGTCCAACTGTTGGTGCAACTCAATATTTGCCGCGCATCGTTGGAGAGCGTATTGCACGTGAGATGATATTTTTAGCCAGATCGTTTAAAGCAGAAGAAGCTGCAAAGGTTGGTCTAATTAATAAATGTGTCCCGCAAGATAAATTATATGAAGAAACATTAGAATGGGTTAAAAAAATTAACTCACATAGTAGCCAGACCTTGCGTCAGACTAAAAAGTCGTTAAATGCCGAATCAGATGAGTTATATGCATCTTGGCAGCATGGTATGGAGCTGCTAGCCCATGTTTGGGGCTCTGAGGAATCTCTTGAAGGAATGCATGCATTCCTTGAAAAGCGCAAACCTGATTTCCAGAAATTCAGACAACGCAATGCTGAAGAAGTAAAAGACTACCTAAAAGGATTGAATAATGATGATAATATGAAAAAAGCCTAAAGCGGTTTTTTAAAAAAAACTAGAGTGGCTTCAACCAGAGGCGTTTTTGGTTGAAGCTGCTGTCATTATGGGATGAAATTAGATTTGGGTCGGTGAATGGCTGGCCGTTATATTATGTGATTATGGGTAAGAGATTATGGCTGATGGTAATGCGCTTGACGGCGTTGTGGTTTTAGATCTAACACGCGTTCTTGCAGGCCCTTTATGTGCTCAAATGCTTGGTGATATGGGCGCAGAAGTGATAAAGGTAGAACATCCTGGCAGAGGCGATGATACCCGCCATTGGGGTCCCCCATTTGCCGATACAGAAGCAGCCTATTTTCTGGGGGTGAATCGTAATAAGAAAAGCTTGGCTCTCGATTTCAAAACTCCTGCCGGTCGCGCCGTTCTCAAAAAACTAGTTAAGAAAAGCGACATTGTAATTGATAATTTCAAACCAGGTCTCCTTGATAAGCTTGGTCTTACATCTGATTGGTTTAAAACAGAAGCTAAAACCGTTATCAGATGCTCGATAACAGGTTACGGTACAAAAGGACCGAACGGGGGAATGCCAGGATATGATTTTCTGCTTCAGGCCGAATCTGGTTTGATGGCAATTACCGGTGAGCCAGATGGAGCGCCTATGAAACTTGGGGTAGCAGTTGTTGACATCGCAACTGGAATGAATGCGGTGATCGGAATTCTAGCTGCATTAAATAAGCGTCACAGAACAAATCTAGGCTCGTTCGTGGATGTTAATTTATACAACACAGGGGTATTTCTGTTAGCAAATGTTGCTTCAAATTTTCTTGTTTCAGAAGCTGAAGCAAGGCGTTATGGAAATGGCCACCCTAATATAGTGCCTTATAATCTTTTTAAATGTGGTGAGGGGAGCCTTGTTATTTCAGTTGGAAATGACGCGCAATTCAAACAGTTTGCAGAATGTGTTGGGCATCAAGAATGGATTAGTGATAGCCGGTTTGCTAAAAATGCAGGCAGGGTCGAAAACAGAGACGAAATCGAACGGCTGATTAAAATAGCCTTGTCTAATAATAGCGCGGATTATTGGTATAATGCGCTTAAAGATAGCGGGATCCCAGTTGCGGTGGTACGTACGGTTTCACAATCGCTCACACATCCACAAACAATAGAAAACGGAATGGTTGTTGAAATGCAGCATTCAACTGCTGGGCTTGTGAGATCTTTGGGCTTACCTATTACGATTGATGATGTGAGAGGACGCAGTGAGAATTCGCCGCCGCCACTATTAGGTCAGCATAACACCGAAATCCTGGAGGGGTTTTTAGGTATGACACAGGCTGAGATCAAAGAGGTAACAAATCAGGGACTCTAATATTAAATGACTTATTTACATGTAAAAATCGAAGATATCCAAATTTATTCTGTTTCTATACCTCTGAAGGCACCTGTTAAAATGGCAGGTATTTCAGTAGAAACCGCTGATAATCTTATTGTAAGTATTATCGGC
>Ga0181598_1000330_pt1 | contig 46239 bp, 29 predicted proteins | sample 041ome_4_FD_153295 | JGI IMG/M metagenome (GOLD analysis project Ga0181598, IMG submission 153295) | Coastal salt marsh microbial communities from the Groves Creek Marsh, Skidaway Island, Georgia - 041404US metaG (spades assembly) | ecosystem: Environmental > Aquatic > Marine > Intertidal zone >... | reverse complement strand
AGCTGGACGAGGAGGAGGAGGAGCGTACTGTTGATATTCTAATAGCGAGTTTTGAAAAATAATACGTAGGCAAGAAAGACATATGTATCGAAAAATTTAGAACTCGATTTCGCGCCGCGTTCTCTCTTCTTCCACTTCGTTTTTTGGTCCTTTTTTTGCTTTTTCCCCAAAATTGGCAAATTCCAAAAGTTTGCCCGAAACGCTACAGAAATTTGTCACTAAAAGAACATACATTTGTGTGAAAAATGGCACCGACGAAGAAGGGTACGTTTGCAATAGATACCTCGCATAGCATATCATCGAAATTTGCGCGATGCCGCGCGCGAGAAACTTCGCGCGCGCGATTGTTGGGGACCCAAGGACGCGCGCACGGGCGGGATTTTTTTTCTCTCGAAGAAAATTTGGGACTTGTTTTTTCGTTCGCGCAGCCGAGATGTGGGCGCCGGAGAAGCCTCTCGCGACCATTCAATGAGACCAACGACTGACGGATATCCTTCCACTCTTCTTAATTCAACAGACGAAAAAGTGAGCAAAGCCTCCAAAGCGGCCAAGTACGTGAAAAAGGGCGCGAAAGGCAAGCTTCTCAAGAAGCGATTTTCGCCAACTTTTCACCGACCGAAAACGTTGAAAAATGCGCGCGCGCCAAAGTACCCGAGAGTTTCTGTGCCGCCGCCGCAAAAGCTCGATCAGTTCCAGGTATGTAATAGTTGTTTTACGAGACGATAGCTTTAGAATTGGGAACGAAAAGTCGCGCGAGGGTGTACGAGACTGGTTTCCGATGCGAAATTTTTTCGATGGGGCTTTCCCTTTCCCTGTGAAAAACGAGAGCTCCTTCCCTCGCTGCAAAATACTCAGCTTTTCGCCTTCCAAATCTCTTTCGTGCAAATCATGACGAGAAAGTAAACTAACTTCGAATGTTATTCTATCTATCTATCTATCCAACACAGGTGTTGAAGTTTCCGTTGACGACTGAATCCGCGAACCAAAAAATCGAAGAGAACAACACGTTGGTCTTCATCGTCGACGCCAGAGCGACGAAGAAACAAATCAAAGCGGCTGTGAACAGAATGTACGACATCCAGTGTGAGAAGGTGAACACGTTGATCCGTCCGGACGGCCAAAAGAAGGCGTACGTTCGCTTGACTGCGGACTACGACGCTTTGGACGTTGCGAACAAGATTGGCATCATCTAATCATCGTCTCTTTTGAACGAAGAGAGTTAATTTTTTAGTCGGCGGGTGGAGAAGAGTTTTACGTAAATAGAACCTATTATAAATAGTAGCTTTGTGTGATGAGCGCGTCGAGAGACGAGACTGCGCTTCCAATTTAGTCTGAGGAGGTCCTTGTTCGGTTAGAACTTATCGTTGTGTAATATTGATATAATGTAATCGAAAAAGAAACGAGCCCCTCCCCCCCTCTTGTGTGGGTGTGTAAACTAAACTTTTTTTTCTTTCTGTTTTGCCTCGAGGAGAAGATCGCGTATTTTTTTTTCACCCTCGAAAAACAAAGTGCGCAGCACACACACGAGCGCGCGCATCGAACGACATCCACTCATGCGCACCGTTTATCGTACCGCTACTCTCGCGCAGAAGTAATCGTATATTGCGAGAGTAATCGATTCGCGGCGGCACTCTTTCGCGCTCGGTCGCTCTCCGTTCCGCGAACAACAACAATAACAACAGTAACAACGAACGACACGCACCGGCTTCAAAAAAGAAGTTTGATACAACGAGAAGAGGAAAACACCGCCGCTCTTCTTGACGCGCGAGTCTTCGATTTCGATGACGTTTGCGAACAAAAAGAACGACGGTAACGATTTCTCGCGCGCGACGAAGTACGACAACTGCGCGGACGAAGACGAGGAGGAGGAAGAGGACGGATGCTTCGCGTCGCTGGGAAACTTGGCGGAGGAGTACGAGGCAGGAGGAGGTGGAGGAGGAGAGAAGGACTTCTTGCAGTTTTTGAAAACGAGCGGTTTTGGATGCGTCAGTCCAATCACTCCTTCTCCTACGAAGACTGCGCACACGTGGTCTTCAGAATCGAACGACGAGTTTGGGTTTCATTCGTTGACGGTGCCGGAGGCGTTTGCCAGAGAAAGTTCAAAGAACGAAGATTTTTCCCATCTGTTTGGCGACTACGAAAACACGCACAAAGACGTACTAGATGCCATCGAGAAGGAGCGAAGCGCAATGGACGAAATACATTTGATTTTGACGCAACCACCGCAACAACACCCGATGACAATGCGACTCGTGAAGGATGACGGAGTGTTAGTACCGCCTGCGATCCCGAAGCAGATGGAAAAAGTCGTTGTGAAAAGAGGACCGGGTCGACCGAGGAAAATACGTCCTTTGCTCATGACGAAAGACAACAACGTTCAGAAAGAAAATAGTGCGCAAAAGAAGAGAAAGAATAGTACCAAGGACGACGGGGATGGTGAAGTTCTCGTCGAAACTCGTGAGGGGAATCTTTCGCCTGATTTGAATATGCAACTTCTCGCATCGAGTAGCCGTTCATCTCCGATGCACGCCGTCGATACTTATAACAGCGATAAAAACAACAACGACAATGACAACATCAAAATTGTTTCGAGAGAATCAAAAAAGTCTGCCCGTTCAACGAGTAAGTATCGAGGCGTCACGCATCACTGCAGAACTGGACGTTGGGAAGCGCACATCTGGCAAGACGGGAAGCAAATTTATCTTGGCGGGTTCGATGGCGAGGAGCAGGCTGCTCTCGCGTACGATATCGCCGCGGTCAAGTGCAGAGGGAAAAGCGCGATTACTAACTTCAATAGATCGAATTATTCTCGCGAACTCGCAAATTTGGAGCAAGTGGACGAAAAAGAGCTCATACTTTCTCTCCGTCGCCAATCTAAAGGTGGCGTACCGAAAAAATCCTCCTCCAAGTTTCGTGGAGTTACTAAACATCAAAAAGGAAAATGGGAAGCTCGAATCGGTCAATTAGTTGGTAAGAAATACAAATATCTCGGCTTACACGAAACTGAGGATGCCGCTGCAATGGCGTACGATGAAGAAGCGGTCAGATTGAAAGGTTTTGATGCTATTACGAATTTTGATATTAGCGAGTACGCAGACGTGTTAGCCGAGCACCATACGAATAAGATGAAAGAAGCCGTCGCTTTGAAAGAGAAGTATGCGGCCAGATCTGCCGCAAACGCACCCATGGGGTCGCTAAACTCTTCTCCTCTCGAACTTTGTACTAATACAGAGCGAAGGGTGACGACGAGATCATCCGCAGCTGTCACGAATAAAGCTCAGAAACGAGGGACTACGGCTACAACTACTATCGCGAGCAACAAGAAGAAACAAACTGTGCCGCACGTGTTGGGTCCTGCGGCGGCGTCGACGCCAAGTTCAAACGCCTTGAACGCAGTGAGGGCTTTTTTCAACAGCGAACCACAAACAAGAAACGTGCGGCAAGAACAAGAAGACAATGATTTTAAATGTGATCAAGATGAAGAAGACAACGACGAAAATGCGCTCAACGAATATGGAATGGACATGCGTCAGTCGCGAGATATGTGATTATGTTATACCAATATATTAAATACTTAAATCGTACGCTGCACGCAAGCGCTCTCTTTTACTCCTCTTTTACATCTTCCGTCGCTGTTGTGCATACGCGCTCCATAATATATCTCTCGCCCCTCCTCTTTTCTCGCTCTCGCTTTTTTCTCTCTCCCTCTCTCTCCTTCTAATATAATATACTCTCTCTCTCTCTTTCTTTCACGCGCGTGTTTAAATATATATGTATGTGCTCATTTTCTCCAAATAGTGTTTCGCAATATATTTACTTGCCGCCCGCTTTTTGCTTAGCTAATCTCGCGAGAGTCTTGAAGGACTCGACTTGGACCAAAATCAACGGCGAGAACAACACCAAGCACACGCCAATCAACTTGCCGTTGCCGCCTTCCTTGGCAGCCTTCGGGGCCGGCGCCGCCTTCGCGGCCGGCGCGGCCTTTTCCTTACCAGCGCCCGGGGACGGCAAGGACGGCAAGGAGAAGGACGGCAAGGAGAAGCCACCGCCTTCCTTGGCCGCGGCTTCCTTCTTCGCCTTTTTACCACCTGTGGCTAAACTCTTCGTCTTCGGCGCTTGTTGGACGATCGCTCTCTTGTTGGTGTAATCAGCCAACAAAGCATCCGCGGCAGCCTTGGAATCACCCGCAGCAAATTGGGCAATTTCAGACGCCGCCAACGCCGGTTGCGCGAGCATGGACATGGACAACACAGTCGCGACCGCGGCTTGTTGCAAGGAAGAAGATCTCTCCTCCTTTTGGGCGCTGCATCGGACGATGGAGGAGGATTTGCAAGAAGACTTCTTGTTGGTGTTCACGGCGACTGTGGCGCCGACGATGGAAGATTGCGCGACAGAAAACATTGTTGCGTTTGATTAAGTTAGTTGAGTGTGTGTGTGTGTGTGTGTGATGGAACGAACGACGAGTGCGTCGATGTGAATATAGTGAGGAATTGGATGTAAACCCAGATATGGAAAGATGAGTTGGATTGATTATCTTCTTCTTCTTCTTCTTCTTCGTACGGGAGAGATGGATAGAACGAGCCGATTTAACCTCGTTTCGTGCGACAAAAGGTCGTGGGATTTTCTTTCTTGAATAGGGTTTAGAGTGTCAAAAGTCGAGTGCAAGATTTTTTCTTCTTCCTTTGCTTCTTTTCCACGCACAAAAAAATAATAAATAAAATAGTACACAACGCTAATAAAATAGTTCAACGCGCACACCGCGCAAGCGCGCGCGCAAATAATCACTTTTAAACAACGCCTCCTCTGGATGATGGTGGTGGCTTGTTGTTCACGGGAGGCGTTCCGACGCCGCCGTTCGCGCCGTCGAAGTGTTCGCTCTTCATGAACTCTAAGCTGGCCACGATGTCCACGAACTTTGGCCGCTCTTTGCTGTTTTCTTTCCAACAATTTTTCATCAAAGCTTCCCAACCTTCGCAAGGAGGGTCGACGTCGACGGTGACTTGAGCATCTTTAGTCGCCGCGCGGTATGGTCCCGTTCGAGGAGATAACGTGTCGTCGCCAGGGATGGGTGGACGGAGTTGGTGCATCATTAACCCGCCGTACAAAGCGTATTCGTCTAAACCGTAGTGCGGTAATTGAGACGTCCAGAGCTCCCACATGACGATGGCGAAGGAATACACGTCTGCGCTTTCCGTCACTTTATCTGGACTGCGCAAGACTTCTGGCGCAGTCCAAGGTAAAGTACCTCGTCGAGAGTTGACGCCCGATACGAACGAAGCTTGCGAGCGACGCCGTTTGGATAAACCGAAATCGCATACTTTACACACTAATCGTCGACCTCTCACCGCGGCTAATACGTTGTCAGATTTTAAATCAAAGTGGACGAACCGTTTCGCGTGCAAGTATTCCATTCCTCTCGCGACGTCTAAGCAAAGCTGTAAACGAGTTTTGGCGTCCAGGCGAGGACGAGTGGCCGTTGAGGCGGCAACTTTCGCGAGTAACTCAGCCTCTAAAGCCACGTCACCGTTTGCTTTCTTCATGGCGTCTTGCCTCGCCACCTCGCGATCTTTCGCGCGTTCACGTTCTTTTGCCAAGACTCTTTGTAACGATCCACCGCTCAAAAATTCCTCGACGATACCTGGACGATCGCCATCGGTCACGACGCCGAAAATAGAGACAACGTTTGGATGACTTAAACTCGCTAACGTCTCAGCCTCGCGCAAAAATTGTTCGTGTTGTTCCTCCTTCTCTTTTCTTTTTTGCTCTCTGTGCATGTTGTCGATGTCGTTCATGTTTTTCTTCGCGTTATTTTGGCGACGAGTGCTATCATCATCCTTGAAATCGTCGTCTGCATCACGATCATCATCATCATCATCATCATCATCATCATCATCATCATCATCGTCACTATTGCTATTGCTAATGAACTCTTCCTCTTCGAAGATGTTGTCTAAACTGTGACGTTTTGGAGAACCAGGTGGAGAAAATACAAACTCGCGATTGATAAATTTCACCGCAACCTCCGCGCCTCGCCACACGGCTGCGTAAACTTCACCGAAAGCACCACCACCTAGACGCGCACCTAAAGTAAGGTCTGATCGTGGAATAATCTGTAACCCACCGTGACTTCTGGGCGACTTTGAAGGTTCGATGCTGAGAGACGGCGACCCGTTCCTCATTTGCGTTTCGTCGACGGCGCCGTTGCTGGCATCTTCAAACGGCGTTGTCGTCGTCGTCGTCGTCGCGTTAATGTTCTTTTCCGTTCCTTGTTGTTCTCCTTCTTTTTGTTGCTTGTAACTATTTTCCTTTCTACTCGCGTCTACCTCTACCGCCATACGATTATTCGACCCGTACATATTCGTTGCTTTCTCGACGACGTATATTTTCAACTTCTTCCTCGAATCGACTGCGTGTACCGCCTCCCATTCCTCCATCATCGTCTCCACATCATCGTCGTTCTTCACCGATATGACGTGATCGCCGTCTGGATACATAATCTGCACGTTACTTCTCTTCGTCGGCTCTTCTTCTTCGACAATCTTCGTCTTCATCTCCTCGAACGTCCAGTTTCGCATCAAGGATACGATCCTCGTCTCGCCGCCTAAATACTCTTTCCCGGTGCCGCGGTCGACTAAGAATCCGCCGCTAAACACCATCGCTTTTATCTTCGTCGTCGCGTCTGCGACATTTTTCTTCTTCTGCGTGCTCGTCACCACGTCTGCCTCCGTATCTGACGTGCTCGGCGTCGCCGCGCTTCCTACGCCGCTCTCCACCGTTTGCGCTTGTTGTTGTTGCACGGAAGAGTTCAACCGCTCGCTCGAACTTTGATACTGTAACTCTCCACTCGACCCTCTCCGTCCACCAATCGCTAAGCTTCTCAGCGCGTGACTGGCGTCTAAAATCTTATCGTCTAAATCGATATCGTACGATAAGTTATCAATCTCTCGCGAGTTTGTCCGTCTGTGCGCGGCTCGCGAGCGCAACGAGTCTTCGGTTAAATTGATTCGTCGGTCGTCCGAGTGTTTTCCTTTCACGCCATCGAGCGGGTTGTTTTTCTTCTTCGAGACGGAGGAGTTGGCGGTCGAGGAGCTCATTTCGTCTCTTCCTCCTTCGCGTCGTCGTCGTCGTCGCGCGTTCTTTCTCTCTCTCTCTCTTACGCAAAAGGAGGAAGGAGATTGAGAAGAGAGAGTATCCGCCGCGCGGCGCGTGCCCAAAAGTAAAAAACTGAAGGAAAATATAAAGGCGTGTGTTCGAAATCTCGTGTGTTTAGGGTGTTCGTAGTATTGCTTTACAAATTGGCGAAGCGGGCTCGTTCGTTCGCTCGCGTCACGTTTCCGACGTCGTCGATCGAGCGACAGACGAAACGCTCCGGGCAATTTTCTGGACATGATCTTCGTTCATGGTGACTCTCGCTTCGACTAACGCTAAGGTTTGGGTCAACACGTCGAGTTGGCCGACGGCCCGTCGCAACGTTCGCGCGAGTTCGCCCACGTCCGAAGAAGCCGAAGAGGAAGGTTGGATTTTTTTCTCGGTCGCTAAAGGTGTCGGTTCGACAAAAGGATATCGCTTGGAGGGGGCGATTGTAGTGGTAGTGGTGGTCGTCGTCGTCGTCGTCGGTGGTCGCGATCGTCTCCTTCTTGCGAAAGCAGCGGCGCTCTCTTCTCGTTCTTCTTCTTCTTCTTTTCCTGCTCCTTCGCGCTCGTGCGTTTGCTTTTCGGCGAGCACGACGTTTTCAAACGAGCGATTGAACCCGCTTCTCCAAAGCGTGACTATACCGTCGTTCCCGCCGCACGCGAACGCGCTCCCATCCGTGGTGAACGCTGCGCAATTCACAGAACCTTCGTGCGCTTTGAGCGTCCACGCGCAGCGTTGGTCTCGGAAATCCCAAATTTTCGTCGAGCCGTCCGCGGAGGTGGTTGCCAGAAAGTTTCCAGCCGGGTGCCATTTCACGTCCGTAATCGCATCTCGGTGTGAATAAACGTACGAATCGCTCGTAGATTCGAATACTTTACGTCGAGAGCGCGTGTCGTATACTCTTAAACCACCATTCGAGTCGCCGACGGCAATGGAAGTCCCAGCCGGTGGCCTCAGAGCGACGCACCGCGGCGTCGAAAGAGAAATGTCGTGACATTTATTATTATCTTCCCCTTTCCTTCGATCAATCTCAATGCCTCCAGCGCACACGTCCCATAACCGCCACGTTCTATCGTCTGAGACCGAACACGCGATCGTCCCATCGCTCGTTATAACCGCTTGACGAATCCAATTGGAATGTCCTTTCAAAGAGAGTTTGAACTTTGGCGAAACCGACGGGTTGGACGCGTCCCACAGTTTGCACAGTTTATCATCCGACGCGGACAATAAGAGCCTGTCGCTATCGCTGTACTGTAACGAGCGAATCGCGCCTGAGTGTGCGGATTTTAAAACCACAGACTTTCCTTCCCTGTTGTTGTTGTCGTTGTTGTTGTTGTTAGTAATAATAATGTCTCGCGAGCCTCTGTCTTTCGTCTTCGAAGAGAAAAAGTCAAACCGCGCAAACGAAAAACAAACAAACGAAACGAAAAATATAAACACGCACGCGGTCGCTTTCCAAACTCGCACGGAACGATCTAAACCCGCGCTGGCGACTCTCCCACCTTCGCCTTCTCTCTCCGTGTGCGCGAGCGCGAGCACGTCTTTCTCGTGCCCGAGAAATCGCACCGGTCTTTTCCTATTCTTCGATCCAACAGCAGTAACAGAAGAAGAAACGTGCCAGAACATGATCGACCCGTCCCCATCAGAGGCTGAAAAAATATACCGGTTGCTCCGCGGCGCGAACGCGAGCGCGGTGATCGCGTTGTTTCGGTGTCCTCCTTTCAAAGACTGGAGCAAGTGCGGGTCGTCGTTCGCGTTTCTTCTTCGTTCCTCTTCTTCTTCTTCTCGTTTTTTTCGCCGCTGCTGCTGCTCCCGCTCGTCGTCGTCGGAATAATAAAAATACCGAGAAGAAGTCGCCGTCATTCTCTCTCTCGCGTTTCTCGATCCACTTTCAAAACGAACGATCGCGGCTGGTTGTGCGAATTTTTAGGGGTCGCCGCGGGTGTGGGTTTTCGCTCTGGGATCGATCGATAGCGCGCGTGTGTGCGTGTGCGTGTGTCCGTGCGCGTGAAAAAAAGTGCGCGTATTATTGTCTCTCTCTCTCACTCTCCGTGTATTTTTTTTCTTGTTTTTGTTGTCGTTTGACTTTTTTTCTCTCTCTGTCTCTCCCTCTCTCACATAAAAGCTCTTAATTAGATCTTCTCTCAAAAGCCCCCCCCCCTTTCAATCGCGATCGTCGTCGTTCAAACGAGAGCAGAGGAGCTTTCTTTTCAGCACACGCAACGCACACCCAAACAGCAAAAAAAATTCAAAAATCTCGTAGAGAGCTTTTTTCCATTTCCGGCCACAAAAAAAAATTTAACAATCGAGAGACTTGTCTTTCTTTCTTCTGCGTCGGTGAAGCGCGCGCGAGCTCTCTCTCTCGTCGAAACGCAGACGTATTGTAGCAAAACGGAGAGAAGTGATACGGAGCGTTTTTGGATCGATAGATCTTTTTTGAGAGGAGGAAAATATTGAAGAAGAAGAAGAATGTTTTCGTCGAAAAGAGGCCAACCGTCTTCGGAGGATTTACTCCGAACGCAAATTCGCGCTCAAGCGAGAGAAATAGCGTCGCTGCAGCGAGGATTAGTCGAACTGAGAAGAGAAAACGCGAAGTTATCGGACATGGATAAGAGGCCTCTGTTGGAGAAGTTTAAAGACAATTTGAGGCAACTCGGGAGAGAAACCGAGTGGTTCAAGTTGACAAAAATCGACGAGGAAATCACCGTGAACACGTATCGATCAAAAACGGACGCGAAATTTAATTTGATTAAACAACCGGCGACGGTTTCGGCGACGTTTCCGGAGTTGCAAAACGCGAAGATAACGGTGGAAACGTCTTCGGCGTTGCCGGTGCGAGTGGAATTGAATTCACAACCGTTCAGGAGGGAAATTTTATCGGTGAAGGCGAAATTTGATTTGGAACGACTGTTCAATTTGAACAACGGTCCGACGTTGGTCGTGCAACCGACGCCGTCGGCGTTTCAATTGAATCGAGAAACAAAATGGAATCCGACGTTAGAAAAAGAGATGGACATTGACAACGTGCACGTTGTTGGGAAATATACTATTGTGAACGATTCGGTGTCGTTAGATCACGTTGACTTTGAGGCGACGACGACGCACAAAGATTACGGGCAGTTTCGATTGAAGAAAGTGTCGCACCATACGATGATGGAAGAGACGAAAGATGTGGACGCGGACGGGTATTGGCAATTGAAATGGAAGATGATGGCGAAGCATGGAATCACGTTGACTGGAGACGCGACGACGAAGGATGGTGGAGAAGTTGAAGCGAGAGTGAAGAAGCACTTTTCGAAGAAAATCCACGCTTCGGTTGGAGGAAGAGCCATGGCGCAAGAGGTGGACGCGACAATCGGGTATCAGTTTATCGACGAATTAGCGGGTTGGGAGGTGATCGCTAAGAGCGTAGCGACCAGAGATGGCGTGCAGAACCCGGAGTTTATATTGAACCACGCGTGGGAGTTCAAGACGGAAAATGTTTGATATACTTTCGCTCGCGCCATACCTAAGTGTATATACGTATTTATTCTTAGTTCTTTTGAAATTTTTAAAGCTGCAAGCGCTCTACGATTAAAATATTCGATGAATCTATACAACTACCGCGGTAGTGTTTGTGCATGTATGTGTGACGATGGAAGTCTCTCCATTCCTTTGTTGCTGCTATTATACAAATAAACCAACGACGCGCGCGATACCACGATTTCAGGTCGGTATCGCTGTCGTTGTTGTTCCTCCTCATCCTCCTCCTTTTCTCAATCTATTACGATTGCTTCCTGGCTATTTTTGCTTTGTTGCGCCACGCGTTTCTTTTTCGCGCTGCTTGTGTTATTCGGAGGCGACGCGGTGCGCTTTCTATTCGCGGATGATGGCTTCGCTGCAAATAAAGACGGTGGAGGCGGCGATTGTTGCGATTCTATCAAATCCAAATCAATCACGTTATCTTTCGTAGCGGCGTCTATTCTTCTCTTTGCCTCCGCCGCTTCGCGTTCTCTCTTCGCTCGCCTTTCTGCTCTGAGCTTACCAGCATTCGGATTCGGTTTCTCCCCCAACGATGCTAAATCAATCACGACTGGCTCGCCAGGTTTCTCGTTTACCATTTGCGGTTGTTCTTGTCGTATTTTCTTGCGAAAATCTTCCAAGGAAGCCTTTATCGCCGCGTCTTTATCTCGCTCGTACTTCGCTTCCAAATCGCGAACTTTTGCCATCGCTCCAAACGCGTCGTTAATTCTGCCCATCCTTTTTCGCTTCTCCTCCATAACTTTTTTCCTCTCCTCTTCTAGCGCTTGCCGTCTGCGCGCTTCTTCTATTCGTTGATTTTCACGCCGAGCACCCAAAACAGGAATGTTGTCGAATTGGTTCATGAAACCGAGAAGGGCATTTTCTAAAGCATCCGCAGCGCCCGCCATAACCATACCCCTGTTTGCTCTACCACCCGCGGGGGCATTATTTTTCTTCTGCGGCTTGTTTCTACTTTTCCTCAACGCAGTGATTGATTTTTGAACATCTTTCTTGGTAATGTTCAAATCTTTCAACTCCTTCTCCAACGCGTCCAACACCTGCGTCACAAACTTTTCCTCCTTGTTCTCGAAATACGACGTCAAATCCCGCAATCTTCTCAAACGCTGCGATTCATCGAACGCCGCGGGACTCCCGAAGGTTCCCGGAGGATGACCTCTGGCGTTCACCGTCGTCTTGTTCTTCTGCGCCCACTTTGTAACTTGCTTTCCTAACTCGCACCCACCGATGTGCGCGTGCGCATCCCTACCGCAATCCGCTAAACAATACGCGCAAAACCCCGCCTGACATCTACCGCACTTGAGCGCAAAACATCCGTCGAAATCCACGAACGCCTGTTCGCACCTGGGGCAACTCAACGTCAGAACTTTTTCAATCACGTGTTCCTTGGCCAACCGTAACTTTTCCTCCGCCGAACTCGTCTCCATCGCCCTTTGCTTCTCTCTCGCCAACCGCTCCTCGAAGTCTTTCTCCACTTGCTCTACGATCTGTTTCTCTCTCAGCGCTAATTTCTGCCTATTGTATTCGTTAAAGGTTTCCGCTTCGCAGAACCGAGCGACGTCGCGGTCGTCGAACGCTTTCGCTGGGCACCGTTGCTCTTTTGGCACCGCCTCCGAGAACATCGGACACTTGATGTTCCCGTTTCGTTTTTCTCGCTCCCTGTTTTTCGACGAAAGAAAACGAGTACGGAAAGAAAAACAATGAAATTCGTCAGTTATTCGCGCGCGCGGCAGAGAGAGAGAGAGAGAGAGAGAGAAACGACTCGATGTTATTGTTGGAAAGAAGAGAGAAGAGAGAGAGATTCGTTTTTTTACTTTTTTTTTCGAACGAACGACGAACGAGAAAAAGAGAGAGAGAAAAAAGACTCTGAGAGAGATTTTGGAAGGACGCGCGCTTTCGTCGTCCTTCTCCTTCTCTTCTTCTTCTTCTATTCTTTTTTCTCTCTTCACGAAAAGCATGACGTACCCGGCGCCTTTCGCGGTTTCTACTTTCACGTGCTCGTTGAAGCATTCCGCGCACGTCGCGTGTCCACTCGCGCATTCAATCACCTCGCAGTTTCCCAACTCTTTCTCGTCGGAATAGCACACGCAGCACCGCATCTCTTCCCCTTTTTTTTAATACACGCAAAACCCGTCGACGATGGTCGAGCCGCGGTTTTCTCTCTCTCACACACACACTCTCTCCCTTGCGCGCGCTCTTTGATTCTTTTGTCTCTCTCTCTTTCTCTTTGCAAAGAGAGAGTGAGCTTTTTGGGGGGGGGAGGAGAGAGGGGTAATTTTAGTGACGAGAATCAAAATACCTAATAAAGACGGGTAAATATAAATAAAATCACAAACGCGCTTTTTAGTGTCACGAAGCTTCCCTTCTCGTTTTACAAGCGAACACCTTTCAAACCACCGCCGCCTCTTTTTCCTCCTCCTTTCTTCTTTTTTTCGTTCTGGGGAGGTACCGCCGGACCTTCTCCGGGAATCCATTCACCGCCCATGACGAACGTCTGTTCCTTTCGTTGTTGTTGTTGAGCTTTTTTGTTGAACTTTTTACCGCCTCCACTTCTACCGCGAGCGGCGTTTCTCTTGTCATCATCTTCTTCGTCTTGTTCTTCTTCTTCCTTTTCTAAAGCTTCCTTTAATAACCTTGCCTTTTCTCTTTTATTTCGTCGGGAGATGTCGGCGTCGGGTAACGCGTATTGGAAAGCTTCGGAGAAGAGCGCGGTGCACCCGGCGCCCGTGCTCGCGCTTGCCAATTTCAAAACGTTACTCGAGCGTTTGACGAATTTCAATTCTCGTTCGAGCAAGAACATTCTTTTGCAGAGCTCGTCGGTGCGAACCATATCAGTTTTGTTCAAAACGACGTGAACTGGGACTTTACCGTATTTGGAGAGGTAGGAGAGCATCTCGCGATCGGATTTTTTTGGTCCGTGTCGAGAGTCGATGACGACGAATATGCATTTCAAATTCGGCCTCGTGGTCAAGTATTCATCCATCAAACGATTCCATGTTTCTACCATGCTTTCATCGGCAAATGCAAAACCATAACCGGGTAAATCGACCACTCGCAGACGAGAATCGATGTCGTAAAAGTTTAAACTTTTCGTCTTCCCCGGCGTATCGCTCGACCTCGCCGCCGCGGATAAAGTAATAGCGTTGATTAAACTCGACTTACCGACGTTAGAACGCCCACAAAATGCTACTTCGGGTACTTCCTCGGTCACGTCCATCCCGTTTTCGTCTTTTCTCTTTACTTCTGTGCTCGGCATTTCCTCGATGCTCTTCGAAGCGGCGGCGATAAATTTCGTATTTCTCCTCTTCGTCCTTCCGAGTAAATCTTTGTGCGCTTCTGGGACGACGCCATACAACACGTATCTCCTCAACGTTGGGTTGACGTTTAATTCTGCCGCTGCTTCCGCCTGGCCGCCTTCCGAAGCCGCTTTACTCGCTCGGTTCCTCAATATCCTCGCCCTCTTCCCCGCCTCCGATAACGACACGCACGCCTCCAGCTCTTCAATCTGTTTCCGATGCTTATTCGTCACTGGTAACGCTCTAAACTTTGCTCTGTTGCTCATCTGTTGGTTTTTGTTATCCACGATTTCATCGATCAATCGTTCCATTTTTTGTAAATCTGTTTGCGATATCGTGCTTCGCAAAGGAACTCCGGAATACTCTTCTCCTTCCCCGATTGGAGGCGAAGAAGAAGACGTCGACCCATCGCCACCGGTGCCGGCAAAATCATCTTCACCATCGCCGCGCTCGACGACGTTCGCGAAGAAGTTACCGCTCTTGCTCTCGCTCTTACTCTTACCCTCGCCCGCGTTCCCGTCTTCCTCGTCCTCGTCCATCTTCCCTCCTCCCGCATCGGAGAAGAATCCCCTCGCCGCCACCAACGCGGTGCGTTGGTGTTGTAACTGCTGCTGCTCATGCTGCGCTTGAAAGCCGCGCTGCCCTCGGCTCGTAACGTTATTACCACCACCATTAAATCGCGCGAAACATTTGTTCTTCAGCGCGACTAATCGAGAAGAAGATGATGACGGAGAAGAGTACGAGGTGGAGGCAAAGCTCCCGGCGACGCGTCTGGCAACCGCGTGCGCCGATGCCATTTTTTGTTTTGGGGCATTTTCCATTCACCTACGTACTCGTATACGGCAGAAAAAAGGCGGATAAAAGCGCGCAGCGAACGCTTTTTGACACGCGCGAAAGACAGAACAGGAACGAGGACTCTCTCTCTCTCTCGAAGGAATTGTTTTTTCTCCATCATCGTTTGAAAAAAAGAAGAGAGGAAGAAGAAGCCAAATGCACGCACCAGCAACGCACCACGGACAACGAAGCGCATTATTCGTCTCGTTAGGGGAAAATGGAGGGAAGCAACATCGATTGAGAGCTCGGAGTTGTCGCCACCGCGGTTCGGCGAGCAGCGGGGAGAGAAGAAGTAAAAGCGATGGGATTAGAAACAACGCGAGCAGTAGCAGCAGCAACAGCAGCGACGCGCAAGACTCGATAGGAAACGAGGAAGAAGAAAAGTATAAGACGGAAACGAAAGCGAGAGCGAACAGATTGAGAGCTAAAGTCATAAAACAATATCTCGGGGCGATGGGTGAAAAAACGAACGATTGCTTCGATAAGGAAGATTTGGTCGAAAGATTGACGCGGGCGTGGATGGCAAAGAGTCGAGACTCAGTGCGCGTGCCTTTGCGAAGAGTCGCGGGGGTTCCCGGGAACCCCAGAGCCGGTTATTGCTTGGTTACGCTCAATGTGAAAACGGAAGACGAGGACGGCGAACGGTTTTGTGACTTTTTAATCGACAGCGGAGCGACGGTCGCGTTGGTATCGCCGGAGCTGCGGAAGATGATGGGGAAGTTTGCCGAAGACGGCGCCGCGTTGAAAGGGTTAGGAGCAATGGGTGAGACAATCAGACAGAAAGTAGTAATCAAGAATCCTTCACTCGGGGCGGTAGAAATACCAGAGTTGGACGCGGTGGTGACGGATTTACGAGCGACTGGGTTACCACCCGTCGTCGGCGGGCTCTTAGGTTTGGATTTCTTGCAACGTTTCGAAGTTGAATTCGATTTCGATAAAGAAACAATCACGTTTCACCCGCGAGGCAGCGCGATAACGGGCGTGTGCGATGTGTCTGATTTGATTAAAATACGATTGAAAACGCATCCCACCGGGTTGCAATTAGCGCCTATATCTTTGAACAATTGCGAACCAATAGATGCTATAATCGATATGGGATCTTTGTTTTCTGTGATTAACTGGAAAGCGTCGGAAAGAGCTGGCGTGACAAAAGATTCACCGGATTTAGATTCGAGTGGGGTGATCTCGAATGATGTGACTGGAGCGCAAATGGGTCTGGCGATAGGGAAATTTGATTTGAAAGTGCTGGGGGAGAAAAGCTCTGAACTTTCGTACGATTTAGAATCGACGTATAAAGGCGCCGCTTGCGTGGGAGATTTGCCCGCCTTTGAAACGCTCGGGGCGAAGAACGAACCGTTCGCGACGATAGGCATGGACGTGATTGGAAGAAAACGACTCGTGCTCGATATGTACAACCACAGAATATATTTGAGTCCAGGCGAATGAAGGACGAGGGAATAGAAGCCGCGTATGTGATATATAAATTACGGTATATCATTATTATTATTATTAGAGAGAGAATCCTTCACCTTTTTGCGGAATACCCGGCGCGTCTGCTTCGAGACCAGCGAATAACTCGTCCCACGTCTCACCTCTTCTTCCCCTTGGGCCCATCTGACGTTCGCCGTCCGTTTCCTTATTCGCGTTCGACGCGAACACTTCCGCCATAGGTTTGCCTGTATCTCGATAATACAATTCAAACGTTGCGTTCTTCGCGTCGTCTCTTTTGCAGCACTCAACGCAAACCGCAGCGACGTCTTCTCTCGACACTCGACCGCTCGTGTCGTCACCTTGGTTCAACTCGCACGCCGACACTCCTCGCGGCGGATCTTCCGTCAACCCGCCCGGTCTAACAATCGTGTAAAAGTCGTCCTCTCGTTCGTAATACAACGCGCGCACCGCGTCTTCGCCTTCAATTTTTGCTCGCATGATACCTCCAAACAGGTTCAAGAAGATGTAAACTGGCGAATACGGTTTACTCACCGCGCCGGAAGTCACGACGACGTATCGCTTCACAGATTTAGAGCTCAAACACGCTCTGGCCACTTTAATGCACCCGTCGCGATCGATTTCTTGAGGCGTGCCACCATTTTTACTAGAACTCGCGGCGAAAATTACCGACTCGGCGCCGTCGATGGCGTTCGTAATCTCCGCCATAGACGAGGTCACCGAACACTGCTTCGTCGTGACTCTTCCTCTCGCGTCTTCTTTTATTTCCGAAAGAGACGGAAAATTTCCATCCCGGGTAGCCGCGATGACGTCCCATCCGTTTTCAGCCGCGTATTTCACGCATCGTTTACCAGTCTTCCCGTTCGCTCCAATCACCACGATCGTTCCCTCGCCGGCAGCCGCGACGTTAACGACTCCGCGTCGTCGTCGTCGAGAAGAAGGAGAAGATGACGACAATCTCACATTCTTCGTCTTCTGGTGTTGGCCAAAACAACACCGAGCGCCGACGGAACGAGAAGACGCGGTCGTCGCAGCGGTAGCGGCAGAAACAGACGCGATCATCGTGTGTTTTTTTGCTTTCGTCGCAAAAGGTTTTTGATGATGACGCGCGTGAAGACGTGCGTGGTTGGTTCTCTCTGCTTTTCTAAAGTACGTAGAGTAAAATTGGATATTTTTTGATGATATTTTTCTGTTTTTCGTGGTTGTCGTTTCCTCACAAACGCACTCTTTACTTTACAAAAGAGCGAAAAAGCACATCATGCCAGCGCTTCTTCCGACGACGGCGAGCCTTGGTCGTCGTTTTTGTCCTCCTCCTCCTCCTCTCACTGCTACTCCGACGAGCAGAAGGAGGAACCGCGAGAAGAAAAGTGGTCGGTCTTCTGGCGGCGTTCGATGCAACAACGCGGAAGCCGCCTCGACGACGACGACGATGATTGAAACGTCATCGACAACTTCCGGGAAGAAGAGCGCGACGATTAACGTCTTCGTCGATGCGGCCGTTCGGTCTGGCAGACGCGGAGGAGGAAGCGACGAGGAGGAGGAAGACGCGAAGAAAGTCAGCTTGGAGGAGATTCTTTCGTGCAGCAGCGGTGGACCGCCGCGGTTCTTCAGTCCAATCGTGGAAGAAGAGGAGGACGAGGAGGAAGATTTGCCGTCTACGTCGTCGTCGTCTTTTAGGGGTGGAAGAGGAGAGAAACCGCTGATGATTTACCTTCCGGGCTTGGACGGCACGGGATTTAGCGCGTCTTCGCAGTTCGCTTCTTTATCGAAAGAGTTTGATTTGGTGTGCCTGAACATACCGTCGAGCGATCGATCGGACGTTTTTGAAATCGTCGACATCGTTCGCGCGTTTATCGAACGGGCGAAGGAAGAAGATCCAGAAAGGGAAGTGCAACTGATCGGTGAGAGCATGGGTGGGGCATTATCTTTATTCGTGTGCTTAAAATATCCAGAGTTGGTGGCTAGAGCGACGGTGGTAAACCCAGCGTCGTCCTTCGACAGGAGCGTTTGGCCGTCCGTCGGGCCTTTGTTGCCTCAGATTCCGGAAAATTTGTACGGCGGGTTACCCTTTGCGCTTTCGCCGGTACTCATCGACCCGATTCGATTAGCGACTGAAGCCGTGGAACTTGGAAATTTGAACGAAACATTAGAAAAGATGACGGCAATGCTACCGGCGTTAGGGTCGTTGGCGACCATTATTCCCAGAGATACGTTGAAACACCGTTTGCAAATCTTAGCGGATGCGTGCGCGTACATCAATGAAAACGACGGCGAAAAGTTGAAAAACATGCAAGTCCCGGTGTTAGTCGTGGCAAGTACGAACGATTTGCTCATTCCGTCGAACGAAGAAGCGCCTCGATTACAAAAGCTCATAGGCGCGAAAAAATGTAAGGTAGAAGTATTAGAAGGTGCATCGCACGCTGCGTTGCAAGAGAAAGGTATGGATATTGTCAAGGTGATGAAACGACACGATTGGATCTCGAGGCCGCTGGATGATGAGAAGCGCTTATCCAGAGACCCCACGTTCACGCCTCCGAGCGAGTCACAAATCGAAAAGGCGCGCGATGGGTTAAAGTTCTTACGATCCGTGCACTCTCCGGTGTTTTTTTCAACCAGAGAACGCGACGGACAAGTTATCAACGGCGTGGATGCCGTGCCGACGTGGAGAGGCACGAGGAACCGTCCGGTTTTATTGGTAGGTAACCACCAAACGTTCGCGCCTGATTTAGGTTTTCTCGTGGACGAGTTTTTGAGAGAAAAAAACGTGTGCATCCGAGGACTGGCGCACCCTGTCGTCTCCCGAGATAACGGAAACGCCATGGGTGCCATGCAAGGCGACGACGACGAGGAAGAAAACCCGTTGGAGAAACAACTTCGAGAGGCGACAAAAAATACGCCATTTGCGCAATTCATGCCCGAATCGAAAGAAGAAAAGCGTCGTCAGCGTCGAGCCGGTGTCCCGAATGGAGGTCCGTTCGGTGGCGGTAACTTCACCGATTTTGGCGCCGTGCCTGTTTCTGCGAAGAACTTTTACAAGCTTATGAAGGCGAACGAAACGGTGTTACTCTTCCCGGGCGGCGTGCGCGAGGCGTTTAAGCGTAAAAATGAAAAGTACCAGTTGTTTTGGCCGTCGAAACCGGAGTTCGTGAAAATGGCGATTCGATTCAACGCTATTATCGTCCCTTTTGCGGCAATTGGTGCGGAAGATTCGTTCGATATCGTCATGGACGCTGAAGATATGTTGTCCAACCCAATTCTCGGAGACCGCGTCAAAGCTCAAATGGAAAAAGTACCAAAGGCGAGGCAGTTTGATTCTCGAGAGACCGAGGATAACATGAAACCAGAATCGTTCGTGCAACCAGTGCTCGCACCGACTACACCGCAAAGATTTTATTTTCGTTTCATGAAGCCGATCGATACGATAGGGATGGACCGAAACGACGAGGAATCGGTGAAGAGGATTTACGCCGAGACAAAGATGAGCGTTGAAGACGGCATCGAATATCTGAAAGAACGACGCGAGAGCGACCCATTCAAAGACGTCGCGCCGAGAGTCTTGTACGAATCAGCCACTAAGAAGCAAGCGCCTACGTTTGTGCCGTACTAATTTGATTGACTAGAGATGGTGTTTAGAAAATTACTGTGTAAAATATAAGCTCTACCATGATAAATAGCTCGATTCAACACTTCACAACTCGTTCGTAATGTCTACAATATATTTGATGATGATGGTTTTTTTTTTCTTTTAATTACGTTTTACTTTTGGTTCGCCTCGGCGGCGAACGCCTTCGTTTTATTCGCGTGTTCTTGAATCTTAAACTGCGTCGTCGTTTTCAACATTTCGGGCGTGGCAGCTCCGTCATCGCTTCCATGCGCGGCGGATTGTACCGAGGCCATCAACTTTGAAATTTCACGACCGCTGAAGCCAACCGTTTTCTTCGCCACATCTCTTAAATGTTCCTCTGTGACGCCGTTGACTGGAACTGGACGATCTGGGATCTTACCGAACCCGAGCGTTTTCATGATGCCTCCAAGAAAGGTTCTCGATGGCTGTTCGTCCCCTGGATCTGCTCCTCGAACGATGAGTTTATCGAAGTATTGCTTCACCAAACGAAAGCGGGTTTCCTCGTCCGGCAACGCGAATTCCATCGTCTCGTCCACGCGATCTAAAACAGCCGAATCCAAGTCTTCCGGTCGGTTCGTCGCCATTACTAAAGTCACGTCTCTGCTCATTTCCCCAGTTCTATACAACAGCGCATTTAACGCTGATCTGGTCTCTTGCGAGGCGACATTCCCACCTCTTTTCGCTAAAAATGCATCCGCTTCATCGATGAACAACAACAAACCTTTACGCGAAGTGCCGGCCCAATCGAACATCTCGTGAATTTTCGTTACAGCGGATGCCCCTAACGGCGCCACGTCCCCACCTGTCATCAAAGCGTAATCTAATCCAGAGTGTCTCGCTAATCGTTTCGCTGCCATCGTTTTCCCGGTCCCCGGTGGTCCATACAACAAGATGTTTCTGAACGGTGCCTTCCTCGCTCTGGTATTCGCCGTCGCCGTGGCCAACTGTTTCACTCGCGTTTCCATCGATTTTTCCAACTGCACGTCGCCTAAAATGTTCGCACCGGCCGATTGGGGTTTCCAGAACGCCCCTCTCGACGTCTCTCGAATCAAACTCGGTTGTCCCAAATACTTTTCCAATTGTTTAAATCCAAACTTTGCGCCTTCGCGAGACGAATACACCCCAGCCGCTAAGACGGACAAACCGCCAACCAACATGGTCATCTGTTGCGGATTCGAAAGCAACTCGGTCGCACCTCTCCCAAAATATACCATGGCTTCTTGCACGACTTTAATCGCTTTCGTGGTTTCTGCTTCAACCTTTGCCAACATTTGCCTGCGAATCACGTCTTCGTTCTGTCGATTTTCCAACGTCCTCCCTTCCGCCTCGGCGATTGCTTTAGCTCGCATATTCTCTTGTTCCAATTTCGCTTTGAACTCCTCCGTAGCTCTTTTTTCCGCTTGAATCTTTCTTTCCGTATCTCTTCTCAACGCTTCAGCTCGTTCCGCCGCTTGTTCTTGCATCTTCACCAATTCTGCGTTCCTCGCTCGCGCGGCTTCGTTTTCCGCCTGTTGCCGTTTTCTCGCCAACTCGTCCTCGTACTGTTTCAGCTGCGCGTTCTGTTCCGCTCTCTGCGTTTCCAACTTTCTCTGTTGTTCCCACATCACTTTTTCTCTCTCCGTGGCGTGCTGCGCGGCCACCGCGTTCATCCTCGCCTCCTCTGCTCTCGCCTCTGTTTGTTTCGTCACCTCTTGCTTCCCAGACAACTCGATCACGTTCTTCGCGTACGGCGACTTGTTGATTTCTCTGAGCGCTTTCGCGCCTCGTTCCAACGCTTCCGGGTCAAACGCCGCGTTTTGGTGCTTGCCGCTGCTCGAAGAAGATTTCGAATCGGAGGGAGAAGAACCCACGCCGCCTGCGCTCCCTCGGCCTCCTCCCAAAAAAGCCGACATCCGTCCTCCTCCTCCTCCTCCTCCTCCTCCTCTCGATGACGCCGATTCAACGTCCGACGACGAGGCGCATTCCGCGACGGAAAAAAAGAACCCGGCTCCTCTCGTCGCAAAGTCTCTCATCGTCGGCATCGTTTTCGTCTGGTGTTTGCGCGTGAGAGAGAGAGTTATCTGTTTAATCTCTATCTCTATCTCTTTCAGTACTACTATATTATGTGTATAAAACACAATAAGAACGAGACAAAAGTGTAATGACGGCGAAACGCGACAGAAAGAAAAGTTTCTCGTTTTTGTCTGGTCTCTTCTGCTTTTTTTCCCCACGTGGCGGCTCTTCTCTCTCTTCTTCTCTTCTCTTCTCCTCTCTCTCTCTCTCTCTGACTGACTGTCTCTCTGAGTGACTCTTTCGCCTTTTTTCGCTCTCTTTTCTCTGTGACGTCCAGCTGCTGCTGGACATACAAAAATTGGAAAATTGGGAAATTGGCAGCACCATAAATTTACAACGCGCGACGAGCGCTAGAAAAGGAGAGAGATAGAGAGAATAAAATGACCGCAGAAGAAGAAAAAGAAGAAGAAGAAGAAGAAGAAGAGTGGGTCTCCGGGGACGAGTTGGAGTTGTTCGAGAAATCAGAGTGGGAGGACAAATCGAGAAACGGATGTCTCTCGAAGCTCCTTTCGGCGGCAGAGTTTGGCGACGCCGGAGCGGCTTCGGAGGCGTTGAGAGATATCGAAGATGAATTTGTAAACGCGAAAGGGGACGATGGGGACACGAGTTTACACTTGGCGTGTTTGTACGGACACGTGGACGTGGTGAAGGTTTTGTTGGCCGATGAGAGAGTCGATGTGAACGCGACGGACGATGACGGCGGTTCGAGCTTAGCGGATGCTTCTGCGAGTGGGTTTCACGAGATTGTAGAACTGTTGCTCGCGAAGAAAGGGATAGAAGTGAATTTGAAAGACTCGGACGATGAAACCGCGTTGGACTGCGCGATTCGAGGAGAACACGAAAAGTGCGTGGAATTATTGAAAGCTGCGGGAGGGAAGGAAGGCGAGTTGTGACGACGACGACGACGACGACGATAGCGCCTTTTAGCGACAATGTAAAATGTATCGTATTTATATATATCGTAGCAAAAGCGGACTATCAAAAATAATATTAGATTAAATCAAACGACGTCTATGACATCTTCTATGGACTTTTCATTCACGTCGTCTTCGCGAATGTTTTCCTCTTCTTCGCTCGCGTTCGCGTCGTTGTCGTCGTTGTCGTCGTTTTCACTATTTTCTCCTCCATCTTTTGGCGCGTCCATGGAGATTTCTAAAACTTCCTCCTTCGCTTTCTCCACCTTTCCGGGTAACTCGACGACAGCGAGCTTGATACCGGATTGCGTCACCGCGCGTCTCCCACCGTGTCGAGTGACTGAATACGCGACGAGTAATCGACACCCATCTTGCGCAATTGTCGGATAATTGAAGTGTAAACCAGGACTGGAGTCTTCTAAGAGTTGTAACTTTGACCATTTGTGACCATCCGAGGAGAGCGCGACGGAGAGTTTTCTTCGAACGCCACTCATGGCATCGTTATATGCGAGCGCGAGAGATCCTCCTAAATTTGTCGGCGCTCCTTTTGAGCTTTCCAATCGAATGAGATTTACCTTCGAGTTTGGATTCGGTACGCTCGTGCGCTCGGCATTTGACCACGATTTACCTCCATCTTTTGAAATTTGCTTGTATAAATATTTCTCGCCGGAACGATGGAGCAACAACAAATCCTTCGTGTCGCCAACCTCGGCAACGGTACCTTCAATGAGCCAGCGCACGCCTCTCGCTCTGTACGAACCTACGACTGACCACGATTTACCTTGATCTTTTGAGAGCAAAACACCCGCTGATGTTCTCGTTCCTTTTGAAACACTCGGTTTACACGTGTTGGAATGCGGTGATTCTCGCCACATCGGCAGCACCCAGTGCCCGGTAGGTTCGTGCACCGCGAGTTGATTGGACACCAGTTTAGGGAGATGATTGGATTCTGCAGCTTGCGTCAAGATGGTTTTCGGTGCGCTCCACTGAATGCCGTCTAAAGATTTGATGACTTGGATGTCCCCTCCCGGCGCATATTTCACTTTACCGTGACCAGCACTTTTCCTACAACTCGTCGACGCGGCATAAAACAGCCATGCGACACCAGTATTTGGATCTTTGTGCCAAACAGGTCCCCATACGGCCGCTGTGGATGGCGTCACTGGAATTGGAATCACCATTGGTGGCGTCCATGTCCCAGTCGGGTCGTCTGCGAACGAAATAACAATCTTCTGCCCGAACGCGCCTTCGAAGGAATTAGAAGCTTGCCACGTCGCCGCCCATTTCCACGGTGAATTCTTTGGTGCTTCACCAATCATTACCATGTGTCCATACTTAAAACTTCCTCCATTTCTAAATAAAAACGACTGTTTCAAGACGATGTTCTTCTTCGCCTCCTTCGAGCCGCATCCTTTCTTGTACCCGCCTTTGGCAATGTACGCTTCGGACACACCAATGGGCTCGGGGACCTCCTTAGAGTGTCCGTCGACGTACACTCTACCCTTGAAGTGTTTGATCAACGCCTTTTGCGTTTTTGCTCGATCATCTTCGACAATCAAATCGTCTAATATAACTTTTATCGGGGCGTTTGACGAAGAAGCGGAGGATATCGCATTGCTACCTATCGTGCTATTCTCAAACTCTCCGTCTTCGTGATGATGGTACTCCGCATCCAGAATCTCGTTTGTCTTATCGTCACCTTCAACCTCATGGTGATTATCCTCGTCGTCATCCCCGGGTTCGTCCTCGTCGTCGTGACGGAATCCTAAAATACTCTCGGCGTATTCGTGTCCAGGTATGTGCTCCCACACATCGTGCATCGCGTGTCCAAACGCACTCATCATGCCCATATTATGAGCATCATCGTCCCCATCGTCGTCACCAGTTCCACCACCAACGTCACTATTACTCTCTAATTCTATTTCGTTTCCTTTCGGTTTTCTGTGCGTCTCTTCCATGTTTGCAACTTCTTCGTTCGATAAGGAAGAGGATGATGGATTACTTTCCTTTCGCGATGGTTGTTTGTGTTGAAGGCCGTGCGCTCGACTGTTTCGAGACTCGAGAAACTCATTGTTATTCGCGGGGGCGTGATGGGTGGAATACACGCGAGTGGAAGCGTCGGTCAAGAGGTACAAGAAAACGAGCAAGATGAAGAAGGTGGCGAAAGCGCGTCGCGCGCTTTTTTTACTCGCCACACTTGCTGACATTTTGTTGTGAGGTTTCCTTCCTTTTGTGTGTGTGTGTGTAAAACAAGATGCTGGGGAAGCAAAGCGAACGAAAGAACTGCGTATGCATGGTACCGCTATTGAATCAATTCAAAACTAATCTCAATCTCTCTTGTTTTTCAACGGGAGAGAGAGAAAGACGGAGAAAAATACATTCCTCATATTATTACTTCCTCGAGCGTTTGGTAGCAGCGCTCGCGGGTGCCTTACTCGCCGGTGCAGCTCGTTTCTTTGTCGCCGGCTTCTTCTTCTCATCGGTTTTTGCTTTCTCCTTCTTTGGCGCCGAGGCGGACGCTTTTTTACCCACGGGTGCGCTCTCGTTGACCTGCACAAACGCGTCAACGTTTGCATCGTCGTCGTCTGCAAAAGCACCGTCTTCTTCTCCGCCGACAACGTCTGCTTTGTTCGCCTGTTCAAAGACGAGGTCGTCTTTGAAACCGTACTTGGCGTAGCCGTCGGTTTCCGCCGCCCGATCGATGGTTAATTTGTCCGGAGAGATGTCTTTGTCCGTATCTTCAAAGACCCCGTAATCGTCTTCGTACAACATCGATTTGAGCGAGCTTGCCCCATCGTCGGTGTCATCTTCAGACCCACTCAAATCGCTGTCATGATACTGAGCGTAATCGGAGAAGAATGATCGAAATTGCCCACGGTGAGGAACGCTGATAGTGCAGTCTCGCCTTCGAGCACTTTCAACAAGTGCACCCCAATTTGGATCTGTCTTCATGGCTTTCGCGTTTCCTAAAACTAGCATGGAACATTTGGCGCGCGTTAAACCAACGTTTATGCGACGTTCGTCCGCAACAAAGCCTAATAAGTTGCGTCGGCTTTTGATATTAGCATTATTAGACGCGCTCGTCTTCTTAGGTACCTGAAACATATCGTTTACGGGCGCACGCACGAGCGAGAAAATGACGACCTCTTTTTCGCTCCCCTGAGAATTATCGATGGATAACACCTCTACGTTATGACCGTAGTTGTGCATTCCCCCAAACTTTTTCTCCAGTTTGCGCCGAATCATCGAAACTTGCGCCCTGTACGGAGAAATGATGGCGACTTTTGGACCTCCCCTTTTCAGTATTGGATTCGCTTTCAAAAGCTGATGCGCAAGCTCGACAGCGAAAGCAGCTTCCTCTTCATTTACCCAAGAAAAGCCACTAGAAGAAGACTCTTCTTTTCCATGTTGCACGTCGTAAAATACAAAAGGCCTGTATAATTTACACTCGTGCCAATCTCGATAATTTTGTTTTAAAAGTCCTGGACCGTCGCGCAACTCGCCGCCGTAGAATTGCTCCGAGGGGAATTCTCTAATTTCCGGAAGCATTCTGTATTGCGTCGATAACTTGTGCACCGGATATTCTGAATCCATGAGTCTTTTGAACAAGGATTGCTCGTAGTTGTTTTTGGCGCACTCTCGAGAAAGCACCGTGGCCGGCAGCTGCGCCGGGTCGCCTACTAAATAAACTTGTTTTGCCTTAATTTCTGTCAACGGAATCAATGTCGATGGCTCTACCGCTTGCGCAGCTTCGTCTACGATGACGACGTCAAACCTTGTTTTCATCCTACGAAAAATTTCAGACCCGACAGCGGACAACGTCGTGCACACGACTTTAGCCTCGTCTAATACTATTTGTCTAAAGCGTCTGTTATCTTGGAAGGAGCCAAATGTCTTGAGACCTTTTTCGTCCTTACCTCCACCGCTGCTAAAATGCTCTCTCCCGTAGTCCTGTTTTATGCGCTCTTCGATGAGCCTTTCTAAACTCACATGTGCCACGTCTCTATGGAAATTGCCGCCAACGCGCACGATGCTAGGCTTATACGGTTTTCCGTGTTCATCGAGTAATTCCTTACGCAGAAGTCTGCGAACAATCTCATCAACGGCTGAATTCGAAGGCGCACAAACAAGAATTTTTGATCGTTTCGATATGCTAGGTCCCATGAGTTCGATTGGAATAGTACTCGACGGAGACGTGTGGCCTCGTCTTTGGTTTTCAATATTGGCGCTGTTCTTGTTTCCGTTGTTTTCTTCGTCTTCGTCCGAAGTGTCGCCTAAATCAATGATCGGTGAGCAATCTCTCGGATTTGTTATTCCAAATAACCACGGCTGCGCCTTCATCTTTATCGCGAGCTTTTCCTCCTCGGAGAGTGCGCTTTTCTTTTTGATAAAATCATCTCCACTGTCTGCAACATGATTGCGATTTATCGGTTGTGCTGCTAAAATCACCGATAAAAGGGAAATAATCGTCGTCGTCTTCCCCGTGCCTGGTGGCCCTTGAATTAATACGAGCGGATTTTCTTTCGTGAGCGCTGTAGTTGTCGCAATTTCGAGCTGCGATTGATCTGACCTTGCTCTTGCTTTCATCGCGTCCGACAAATCTTTCGGGATTTCCCAGCTCGGTTGATATTGCCGTTGTTGCTTCTGCAGCTGCTGCTGCTGCTGCTCTTTCTTCTGCTTTTTTGCTACATTTGTGTTCCTAGTGTTATTGTTGTTAATGCTCGCATCCAAGATCAAATCAGCGAACGGAATAGAAGAAACTTCTTGCACAGCGAGCCACTCTCGCCGCACCGTGCTCATATTGCATACGCGCGTCAAGTGCCACGAGTGATTGTTACCTAATAATTTCGCTCGAATATTCACGAGTCTCTCGTCGTCCTCATTCAACGCATCGTTCGAAGCCGACTGATGCTGTTGTTGCTGCCCTCCAGATCTTTTCTTCTGTCCATTCGTCGTCGTCGTTCCGGCGGCGTTCCCCGGTTTCAACGGCGAAAACAAGCGCATTTTCAATGCTGTATCGCTCACTCTCCCTTCGCAAAACGCGAAGCAATAGTCCACGCCTTTTTCAATCTTCTCGTCCTCCGAGAGAGAGCTCAACTTTGAGAGGAAGAGTAAATCGTTCTCGTTGAATTGTTCGCACTGTTGCGGCGTTTCGAACGACACGACCGCGGCGTACAAAAACTGCTTCTTCTTCTGTTCGTCAAAGTCGTTTTCGTTTTCGTTTTCGTTTTCGTTTTCGTCGTCGTTGTTTTTACCACTGCGGTTGGTTGAAGTGGGGGAGGACTTCTTCGTCTTGGTCGCCGCCGCCGCGTTATTCGTATCACGAGAAGACAAAACGCTCACGCGCGCGCACTTCTCGCACGCGACGTTCGCGGCGCCGTTCCCGTCCCCTTTTAAAACGATCGCCTTGGCTTCTTCCAACAAGAACGAAGAGAAGCACTGGACGTATTCTCGCGCGTTGGAAAAGCGCAAAGGGATCGGTTTCAACGCGAGAGCGGAAGAGGAGGAGGAGGAGGAGGAAGACTGAGTCTTACCATTGGCCTTTTTACTCGCAGCACCGCACGCGCTCATGCTCTCGGCGTAGATTTTATAGTAGTCCCAAGAGAGGACGCGGGTGAGGAACGGGGCGAACGCGCCGAGCGCGTCGTCGTCGTCGTCGTCGCCGCCGTTCATTTTGGTTCACGGCGCAGAAATGGAGTTCGTGTGTGGAAGAAGAAAAAAAAAACAGTTGTGATGCTTTTCTGCTGCTGAGTGTGCCATCGCACTGCGAATTTAATTATACGCACCGTTGCAAATATACGGACAAAAAGTATTTTTACATCAATAGGCTATACATCCGCGGCGGTAAAAACACTCGCGCCTAACCCAGAAGGGGTGAGTCCGATACCTCTCTCTTTCTTTTGTTCTTGTTGTTGTTGTCGTTGCTGTCGTTGTCGCGCTTCCGATACCTTGCTAATAAGATCCGACCCGTCGGCGCGACACTCTTGAAGGAGAAGACCCTTCTCTGGATGTACGGTCAACATCCAACACTCGTTGTTGTTGCAGGTCTCTTGTTCTTTCGACTGCTCTACTTTTTCCTCGTTCTTCTCTTTCTCTTCTTCTTCCTCCTCCTCCGCTTCTTTTTTATTTGTCGCGACTTCCGCTTTGGCCGCGTTCCTCTTGAAAAATCCAACGGGAAAGTCCTCGGAAATCAATCTCACCCAATCGCCTCGTTTCGCATCGATGCGAATAATCTCGTCGCATTGTTTCCCTCCTATCGCATGCGCATCTAATTTTGGTTTTATTCGAACAGGAACCCACGATTTTGAGACGACTCGAAACGTTCTTGGCCGCCTACTGAAGTCGATAGTTACCATGTGTTCGTGATCAAGGTTCTCGTTGGCTTCCTTGCACGTCAAAACTTGATTGACTGCCGGTAACGTGTGCGAACCTCTCGAGAACTTCAACAAATCACCGAATTCAGGGTGCGTGGTGAGCATCCAACCGAGCGTTCTCAAAGTGTTCTTCTTCCCTCTTTTCTTCGTTAATCTCTCTTCATCTTTTTCTCCTTCATCTTCTTCTAAAATTTCCAACCAACTTCCGTGCTTAGAAACCGCCACGACGACTTCGCCTTTCTTTCTCACTCCACAAAGCGACGAGTCTACGTGTGGGGTTACCCTCACGGGAACGCGAGAATACGAAACTACCCACTCTTGTCTCAATTCACCGCGTTCTGCTCTTTTCGTCAGCAAATGCCACGACTCCTCGTTTCCGTTTAACGCCGAATCGATTCGCCCAATGCTCGCATGCGTTGAATTTCTGTCCCCAACGGCGGATTCTTTCTCTTCTTCCACCAAGTCTCGTTCAAACGCGGTTCCGCCGACTGCGAACGCTCCTCCTCTGAATAATTGGTGTTCCAACGGAGTCACTCTTTGCGAATTCTTCTCCACGTGTTCGACTAAATCGTTCAAATCTAACTTCATTTAATTTTTTTTTCTTTTCTTCGATGCGTTTTTTCTGACACGCAATGCGTTTTTTTTCTCTGCGTGCGCAAAACACAAATTCTCCCCACAGAGAAGCGCGTTCACCGTCGTCGTCTTCGTCGTCGTCGTCATGGGAAGACCTAAGAAGAAGAAAAAGGTAAAGAAGCAGACGGAGGAGGAGTCCTCTCCGACTCCGTCTCCTTCGACTCTTCCCGTCCCTGAAAAGAAGAAGAGGACGAAGAGAAAAGAACGCGAAGAAGAAGAAGAAGGAAAAGAAGAAGAAAATGCGCCGACGGAAAAAACGACAACAACTACCATGAACAGAAAGCAACGCAGAGCGGAAGCAAAAGAAGCAAAGCTCTTGGCGGAGAAGTGCGAAAACAGAGAAGAAGAAAAAGAGGACGCAGGAGCAGTAGAGAAGGCGGATGAACGACAGAAGCAGGGGGAGAAGAGAGAAGACGGGGAAAGGGAATTGACGCCTCCACGAGAGGTGGACGCGGAACACGAGGGCGAAAATACCACCGTTCGCGAGATATTACGTTTGCCTAGATATTTCGACGATGACTTTGAGGCGGCCGCCATGCGGTGTTTTCGGTGCGGCAAAGGTGGTCACCGCGAGTTTGAGTGCACTTTACCGGCGAAGCAAAAGCCGTGTCACTTGTGCGGTGACTTTGACCATCAAGCGAGAGACTGCCCGAAAGGTTTATGTTTCAACTGTTTGACGCCGGGGCACAGGTCGAGAGATTGCCAGGAGAGGAGAGGTATTGGAAGAGACCAGCAGTCTTTGTGCTGTTTGAGGTGCGGGAGGTCTGGACATGTCGTAGAAAAGTGCACGTTTACGTTTTCAGAGGCTGATTTGAAACGCATGCCGTGTTACGTGTGCGGAGAGTTTGGGCACTTGTGTTGCGCGCCACAAGATTCGCAGCCTCCCGGAAAGCTAAGTTGCGTGAAGTGCGGTGGTGAAGGACACGTGGAGAGTACGTGTAGAAACTCAAATTTTAGAAGGTCGCAAGGTGGTTTCGAATGTTTTAATTGTGGAGGTCCCCATTTAGCAAGGGAATGTCCCAATTCGAGATTATCCGGCGGCGCCGGATCCCGATATTCACCTTCTCATTTAGGCATCAAAGGAGGTGGTGGGTGGGGTGGAATGGGTAGCGCCGGCGCAAATAATAGCATGAGTAGATTAGGTGGCGGTGGTGGTACTTATAGTGGAGGGGGAGGCGGAAGGTTTTCCACGGGGGGAGGGGGAGGAGGAGGAGGAGGAGGAGGGCGTTTCACGCCTAAAACCATCCCGAACCTACCGCCCAGATTCCACGGGCGCATTGACAATTCCTACTCGGCGCCACCACCGTCCGGTAAGTACCGCAAATTCGATTAGAACGTATAGTTACTTTGTCTGTAAAATTATCTCTTTATTAAAAAAGGATTAATAGTATGTGTTTGTGTCTCTCTATCTCACTCACTTTAAAAATGTTTGTCGATACAATCTCTGTCTCTCTCTCTCTCTCTTTCTTCCTCTCGAACGAAAGAAAGAATCTCGCCGTATCTTTGTCTCTCTGAATGAATAATACTTCCTATCGTTTAACGAAGATTGTTGAAAATTACCCAGTGATACCATGTTCAGCTTCAAATCCACCAATCGCCTTCTTCGCGACATCCGACGATAAATCTTCTGGCTTCTCCCACGTCAGTTCGGTGTCTTTAAAGCCGGCCCAGCGGACCAAGTACTCTTTGCGTCCGGCTTCTGGGTACGCGATACCGATGATGGTATCAACTTCAGGTTCAGCCTTCTCTTCCGCCTTTGCCTTCTTTTTTGGATGGTGCTCGGGTCCGACCGGGATGTGCTCCCACTGACCGTTCTCCTTTTTAACGTAGTCCTTGCACTTCTCAATTTTTCTTCGAGACATGGCGTTCTTCACCCCTGCTTCGCTTGCATCGAGCGCTTTGCACAACTCGTGCAAAGTGTGCGATCTTGCGGTTTGCTTCGTCAAAAACTGTGCGTCAAAAGAATAATAGTCAGCGCATGTGATTCGTTTTTTGGCCGCCGCGCGCGTGTGTGGGAAGCCGTGCAGTAGGTGTTTTAGGACAGTTCCAAGAAAAAAAAGGAAGCGAGTTTCTCTCTCCTTCTTCTCCTTTCTTCGACTCTTTTACGACACGCTCGAAACTTTAGTTACATCATCATCATCATCATCATCTCTCTTGGTCCGTCCGTATCAATTGAAGTGGTATTACTTGTACCATCGTCCCGCGCAAAGAACGGGAGCGCGCGCGCGAGAGAGAGAGAGAGAGAGAGCTCCTAAAAAAAATACGCGGACGAGGCGTGTGCCGAACGAGAAAACGAGGGCGATTTTTGAATTTGAAAAGAAAAATAAAAGAGATTCCGCGCGCGAGAGACGAGAGCGAGCCAAAGGAAAAAAGGAAAAACGCACCGAATAGTCGATGTGCTTGTGCGCGTGCGTGGGCGTCGCTTCCTCCGCCTTTGGCGGTTGCTCTGATTTTTGAGACATCTCTTTACTTTTAGTTTTGGTTTTTGCGTGTGTAGTGTGTAGTGTGTGTGTGCTTTTTAATAAAGCAACTGGTGTGAGTTTCGTTTGAAATTTTTTTTTGAAAAGCAACTGGACCAGACGCAGCAGCAGCTCGATTGAGCGATCGAGAGGAAGGAGGAGGTGAATTTTTTTTCCGACGCGAGAAGGGGAGTGTGTGGGCTCGACGAATCAAAAGAAAGGGAAAGAAGGGAGAAAGTGGGTGGGGTGCTCAAAAAAAAAACAAAGAGATACGCACCCCCAGCCCCCCGAAAGCCACAGGAAAATAAAATTATACGATTTTATACGCTTTTTCCGTATTTCTCTCTCTCTCTGCAAAATTTCGTTAGTATATCGAACCGTCGTCAAAACGCGTGTTTTACCGACGCGCGAAAGAAAGAAAAAAAACGGATACGCGCGCACTTTTTAAGAGAGACGCGCATTGAAACGAGATCCGGTGAAGCAGTGCGCACGTCATCGCGGAGATCCAGAAGAGAAGAGGACTCGTAATATCACATAGATTTTTAAAAGAAAAAAATGGGACCGAAAAAGTCGCCATCGAGAAAATCGAAATCGAAAGAACCGACGCCCGATCCCGAACAACAACAGCCGTCCACGAGCGGCGGAGATGCGAATAATAATGATAATAAAGGAGGTGGAGATGTGGGAGGGAAAGTGTCGTCGTCGTCTCCAGCCAACGCAGCTCAAGGAGGGGAGAAAACCGTAGAAATGATACAAAACGAAATAGCAATGTTAGAGAAGCAGGCATACGATACGAAATCGAAGCTCTTGAACGAGTCGCAATTTTCCGAGCTTCTTGGATTGCAAAGCGAAGACGAGCCTGAATTTATTGAGGAAATTATAGAGATGTACACCGCAGACGCTCGATCGATGTTGAAAGAATTGAAGACTCTGTATAGCGCACAAGACAACGAGGTTGACTTTGATCACATTCGTGGGACTTTGCACAAATTGAAAGGGTCCTCGTCGACGTTTGGCGCGGATGGAGTGACGGAGATGTGCGACCAGATTCGCGAGCTGTGCATCGAGAAAAACGTAAAAGACGCGAGGGAGGGACCAAACTCGTTGGTTGAACTCGAAAAGAGAGTGGAGATTTTGGCGGAATTTTTAACAAAATACATGGAGAAATTGAGAGAGCTCGCAGCTGCGAAGCAATCTTGAATCCATTCGTGAAATTCTTTATATCGGTATGTGTGTGCGTTTGTGTGTGTGTAAAATAGAGATTAGCCCGAAGACAACTCAACGGGGGAGAAACAACCAACATTTTTTTTGTTTGTGTAATTCTTAAAATATACTAAATAGAAACAACTAATACATTTAAAATTAAGACGAGCGAAAGCTCGCGTTTAAGCTAGAAAGGAGCGAAACCGCTGGTTCAACCTTTTCAGATATCGTTCGACGATCGTACGATCCTTTTTGCATGGCTAAAGAGTGACCCATGTAAATCGCCAGCGCCTCGAGTTCTTTTTCGCTAGCGTTTGTTCTTCTCAAGTGCGTGACAATCATATCACGAACCAAGTGCGGATTGGTTCGTTTCCCCGTCAATCTCATTGACGTTGATGTAAACAGCCTATAAATTCCAGCATCGTTGAACGGTTGCCCGTTCTTTCTCGAAAACAAAAAGTCGTGCTGCGGATTCAAGTGCTGCCGGTAGTTGTTCACAAAATTTTCCAAGTGCGGGTATAACTCCGGAGCAATCACCAAAGGTGGACGAACGCCATAGTCTTTGCCTGTTTTGTAGTCGTTCGGGCCATGTTTAATGATCCATCTCGCTTCTTTTTCGTCTTCTTTCTCTTCGCGAATCAAAGTCTTTCCTATGCGCAACTCTCTCAAGGTGCGCTGACGATCGGGAACGCAGGATAAAATAGCAAAAATTAAGTATCTTTGCATGCTCCATGCTATAGCACTTTGCGATCTCTTGTGACTCGTGACGTAATTCAGCGCCATTTCATCTTTTAGCATGTCGCAGACTTGGAGGTAGTCGCCCCAATCGAGCCATTTCAGCTTTTCGTTCGACATGAGAGGAGATTTGGACGCTCTGCTTTTGGCATCTTTGGCGAGTCTTCGCAACTCTTTGATGAGAGGAATATCTTGATAAGGTAACGCGTCTTCACCCGGTTGAAATTTCGATTTTGCCCCATACATAAATTTTGCAGCAGCTATGCAACTTCTCGTGATGAGTAATTCATAGTTTGCAGAGATGCCTCTTTCCACGGTGAGATATTGCAGGTAATCAAACGTAACGTCAGCGGCGTTTGCTTTCATACTCGGAAAAAGGACCGAGAGCGATTTCAAATCTTTGACTTTATATTCTTTTTCTTTTACGAGCCAGCCGCAGATACCTCGTATGTGCTCTTCGTATTTATTCGCCGTAACGATCGCAATTGGTGCTTCTTGAGGCCCAAGCCGTCGTCGAGTGAGGAACGTCTTCATTTTCGTCAGTTCCTTTTGTAGCGAGTCCGGAAGATCGGAAAAGCTCAACCGATAATTTTCCAACTGCGAGTTTCTTTGCGTCACTCGCACGCCGTCGCATATAACTCCCGTGCGCATTCTTCGTTTCATTCGTTTCAGAGTTCTTTTTTTTACCGGTGATTCTAATGATGATGATGGTGAGGTCAATGCGCTGTTGCTGCTGCTGTTCTCGTTCTCGTCATTTTCCTTCAATATGTGCACCTTCAATTTTACCGCTTCTTCTCTTTCTTCCTCTTTTCGCTGTTGTCGTTCCGCTTCTTTCATTCTTTTCTTTTCAAGAATCATCTCTTCTCTCATGGCAGCCGCGGCTAACTTTTCCTTCTCTTCTCTCTTCTGTTTTTCTCTTTGCATTCTTCTCTCAGCTCTCATCTTCTTCCTCTCTTCACTTCGCGCTTCTTGCTCATCCTCCTCGGTCCAGACGCCCAAATTTTCCATCAACGCTTTCGCTAAATCTTTCTTATCATGTCCGATAGTTCTCAGTAAATCTTCCCTGTTCACGCGGAGTAAATCTCTCGGATGTTTGACAGAGTTCTCTCGCAACGCCTTCACAACCTCTCGAACGTTTACTTTGGCGTTGTAGTCGTTGCACTTCGCGACGAAATCGGGAAGCGCGAAAAAATCATCTCGCTTGAGCATCTTCCTGAACGAACTCTCCTCGTCTCCACCGGTCGAAGAGGAGGAGGAGGAGGAGGAGGAAGAAGATGCCGCGTTAACGAAAGAAGACGATGAAACGTGACGGGTACACGGCGTCGTCGACAATAGCTTTTGCTGCCGCTGCTGCTGCTGCTGCGCGGCGTGTGTTGCGCGCAACAGAGCAGTTGAAATATATCTGCGCATCTTGCGTGCCTTTTTTTTGCGGGGGAAGAGCTCTCATCTTCCCCCCTGCGGTCTCTCAAAAGGCAGGACGGCAACAAGGAAAGGAATGAAAGCAAATGAGCACGTATAAGCACAGGAACCCCCACACGAGCGAGAGAGCGCGCAGCGAGAAGAAAACTAAATCCTAACAAACTACAAAATCTAATATATTCTATATTTCGAATCTAGCGCCAACGCACTCTTCGTGCTTCTCCCAGAACTTATCCATCATCTCCTCGGTAATCGGCTTCGCTTTCGGCTCGTGGGAAACGGGAAAACCTTTGCCGCGCATTCCTTGAGCAGGACCATAAAACTTACCACTTTCCACATCCATCGAAGACGAACACAACAAAATACCCGCAGCACCATCTTCAGCGGATTGGAAGAAGGGTTTTATGAGGTTCATGACGAAATGGTTGAATCTACCTCCGGATTTCGCGTGCGTGGTTTGTAAACTAGTTGCCGCAAAGCCAGGATGTGCGACGAGCGCTTTCACGTTTGTGATCTTCTTTTTACGTAAACGCGAGTCGAGCGCTTTGGTAAACACGATGTTCGCGAGCTTCGTTTGACTGTACATCTGCCACACAGAATTGTAGTGTTTGGAACACTCTGGATGTTTTTCTAACGACTTTAAATCAAACTCGCCGTTCGTATTCGCGGCAACCGACGCGTGGTTCACGATTCGCGCGTCTTTGGATTTCAACAGTAGCGGGAACACGCCTTGCGTCAACAAAAAATGGGATAAGCAGTTCACTTGCATTTGTTGGTCGAATCCGTTCTCCTCGGTACCTTTAAACGGTAACGCCATGATGCCTGCGTTATTACACAAAACGTCCAAAACGTCCGCGTTCTTCTTCACTTCTTCGATGGCTTTCCTCACAGATGAAAACTTTTGCAAATCGCAGTCGATGTTGACCGCATCCGGAGCACCGTTTGCTCTGCCGACTCGAATCACTTCCTCCAACGCCTTCTCGCTCCGTTCGCTCTTTCGATTGAGCATTAAAACTTTCGCCCCTTTTTCCGCGAAACCTTTCGCCAAAGCCAACCCAGTTCCACTCGTCGTTCCCGTTATCGCAATCGTCTTCCCTTTTTGCGAGGGCGTTTTCGAGAGTAAATCACCCCAAACGACCGACTCGCACTTCAAAGGTTCGTACTCTCGGAACAGAGACGCGATGCCGAGCGATGCGATACCGACGCCAGCCGCGGCCGCGTACACTGCCGCCATGATGGATGGATACACTGAGAGAAGAGAGCGTAGTTTTTTTTTTCTGCGTGTGTATAATCTCGTTTGTTTGTGTTTGTTGTTTGTTTTTTGGGAGAAAAAAAAAGTCAAACTCTCTCCTCCTTTTTTTTTCTCTTCTCCTGTTCTCTCTCTTCGGGGGGCGCCCGATCTAAGTAACAACAACTTCTTTTTCCTCACTCTCATACCTTGCGTACGTATTATTGTTCGAGAAAGAGAGAAAAGAGACGGACAAAGAGTAATTCGTGTATATCTGCACGCATAAACAAAGAGAAGATGAGCGTGATGGGAAACGCGAACCCGTCGGTTCTCGGCGAAGGCGCGAGCGAAGAAAAAGGCGAACACGCTCGTTTGCAATCTTTCGTCGGCGCGATGGCCATCGCGGACTTGGTCAAATCGACGTTAGGACCGAAAGGGATGGATAAAATTCTGCAATCGGTTTCGAAAGGGAACGCGGTGACCGTAACCAACGATGGGGCGACGATATTAAAGTCTATTTACGTGGATAATCCAGCCGCTAAGGTGTTGGTGGACATATCGAAGGCGCAAGACGACGAGGTTGGAGACGGGACGACCTCGGTCGTCGTTTTCGCCGGGGAGTTGTTGAGACAGGCGGAGTCGCTGGTGAACCAAAAGATTCATCCGATGACGATCATTCAGGGATTTCGAGAGGCGTGCGACGTGGCTAGGCAGGCTTTGGAAGACTCCGCGAGAGATAATCACGCGGACCAGGAGAAGTTTCGAGAGGATTTGATGAACATCGCGAGAACGACGTTGAGTTCAAAAATTTTGACCCACGATAAAGACCATTTCGCGAAACTAGCGGTAGATGCCATCATGCGTCTGAAAGGATCAGGAAACTTGGAGATGATCCAGCTGATCGAGAAACCCGGAGGGAGTTTGAAGGATTCGTATTTGGACGAGGGGTTTATTTTGGACAAGAAGTTTGGCGTCGGGCAACCGAAGAGAATCGAAAACGCGAAAATTCTAATCGCGAATACCGGGATGGACACGGATAAAATTAAAATTTATGGCGCGAGAGTAAGAGTGGATTCGATGAGTAAAGTAGCGGAGATTGAAGACGCGGAGAAGTTGAAGATGCGTACCAAGTGTGAGAAAATTATCGCGCACGGTTGCAACGTATTCATCAACCGACAGTTGATTTATAACTACCCGGAACAGGTTTTCGCTGACGCCGGAGTGGCTGCAATTGAACACGCCGATTTTGAAGGCGTGGAGCGATTGGCTTTAGTTACTGGTGGAGATATTTTGAGCACATTCGATACTCCAGAAACGGCAAAATTGGGGGAGTGTGATTTAATCGAAGAGATTATGATTGGCGAAGATCGTTTAATTAAATTCTCTGGTGTCGCCAAAGGCGAGGCCTGTACGATTGTTTTGAGAGGCGCGTCGACGCATATTTTAGCCGAAGCGGAACGTTCCCTTCACGATGCATTGTGCGTGCTTAACACGGCGGTGAAGGACTCGCGCGTCATTTGTGGCGGCGGGTGCGCGGAGATGATCATGTCCAAAGCGGTTGAACAACTCGCCGCGAAGACACCGGGCAAGCGTTCGCTCGCCATGGAATGCTTCGCCAAAGCCTTGAGGTGCATTCCATCTATTATTTGCGATAACGCCGGTTTAGATTCCGGTGAAATCGTTTCGCAGTTGAGAGCGAAACACGCTGAAGGTGAAGCGAACATGGGCGTTAACGTTTTGAACGGACAAGTCGGGGATATGACTGAGTTGGGCATTTCCGAAAGCTTTAGAGTGAAACAGCAGGTGCTTTTGTCCGCCACTGAGGCGGCGGAAATGATCATAAGAGTGGACGATATCATCAAGTGCGCGCCGAGACAACGAGCAGATTAGAAGGAGTAAAAAAAGGAAAAGAGATGCCGTTTTGCGGACGACGGTACGCAAAGGAGTACATGCGACTAAATTTAGAAGATTACATATTTAGAATAAGAAGAGAGTGTGCGTGGATGCAAAAGGCAGCAACATGCACCGTGTACGTTAGGAATAATAAATAATCGCGTGTCGAAAAAGCACTTCTCTCTCTTCTCGTTTTTCCTCCTCCTCCAAAAATGAAACGCGCATTTAAGAAGACATTCTCTATCCGATAACGAGCGAGCGATGCGACGACATGCCATCGAGCAGGTCGTCCTCTCCTCCTCCAACCGTCGATCTAAAAGAAGACCGCTTGCAAAAAGATTCAAAACTGATCTCATTCCGATGTTTGTCGGCGCTTTAATAGCATGTTTTTTCCTCTCGATCGTCTGGACCGTTCGCATACAAAAAGTCGAAGAGAAAAAGCACGGAGGGAAGGACGTGTTGGACGGATTAGTACCGAATACGAACACGAAATTCTTGAAAGGCACTCCTCCGGAGGAGTTTTATGTGATTCCTAAAGATGATTACGCCAACGATGATGACGAAGACGTCGAGGAGGATAACGATGAGAGAGGAGGTGACGAAGAGCAACAACGACGGGACGAAGAAGAGGAGAAAAAACGAACACAAGCGATAGACGAGTATCAGAAGAATATCGAGAACAGAGCGAAAGCGACGTCGAGAATGAACGAACACACTCGAGAACAAGTCATCGAGGAGCTCTTCGAGAAGGCTCAACGCGAAGATGAGAAGAAACACGACGCGCAGGTGTTTGAAAGTTTATCGCTCGATGGAGAAGATAGAGAAGAAGTGAAAAAGGCGGTTCCGAAGAAAGAGGAAGAGTTTGTGCAGCCATCGGTGAAACCGTCGCCTGTGCCGGTCGTTAAGAAAGAGAAGAAAACAGAGAAGAAAGAAGTGGAAGTGGAAGAACTTGAAGAGGAAATTACTGACGAGACGAAAGCTTCGGTCGCGCAAAAGGCGAGAAGACACAAATCGCTCCACGCGACGACTCTGAAACATCTCGCTGCTTTGGCGAGGACTCCAACGGTGCTCTCTTTGGATAGAAAAGTGACTGCGCACGGTAAAATTACGTGTGGTGGTACGGAAGCTGTCGTATTTAAGACGTGGCATAACTTTTTCACCGCAAACGAGAATATCACGCGAACTCTACCTCCGGTAGAACCGAGAATAACCGAAGTTGTCAATCACGCGCAACGGTATTGTAGGCATCGAGGCGAGTGCGACTTCACGAAAATCTATGCGAATGCGAAATTGAGAAACGACGAGAAGATGAGTAAAAAGCAGCAGCATAAAAATGATGAGGTGTTACCAACGTGTGCAGTCGTTGGAAACGCTGGTTCGCTCAGAAATGCAAAGTTTGGCGAAGAAATCGATGCGCATGATATTGTTTTGCGTTTCAACAACGGTCGCGCGAAACATTTCGAAAAGCAAGTGGGTACGAAAGGCCATCTTCGAATGTATAACGGACCATACGTCGAAGGCAAAATGGGTGGTGAAGTGACCATAGCGCAACTGAGGGATTCGAGCGTGAATCATTGGATTCGACAATACGAAAAGCATCGGGAAACGTTCCCCGAATCGTACATCATGGACCCAGAAATTATTTGTCGAGCGTGGGATTTAGTCAACAGAGAAGGGGAGAAACCTTCATCGGGTATGGTTGGCATCACATTTGCCATGCGCATGTGCAGTTCGGTAGATATTTACGGGTTCAGCGCGGAATCATACTTCAACGAAACAGAACGTCCGCACTATTACGACTGGGAACGACCAAAGCCCGGAAGAGAAAATGTGCACCCGTTTGAAACCGAGCGAAAGATTTATAAAGCTTTGCAAAAAGAAGGTTTGATTACGCTTCACGAAGTACCGGCGGTAGCAGAGGAAAAGGGTAATAATCCTAGCAGCGATAGCAGTAGCAGCAGTAGCAGTAGCAGCGATAGCAATAGTCACGTTGAAAATTGAAATACATGCGGTACTGTATTCATTCTTGTTCGCTATTTTGTATTTTGCTATTTTCCACAGGACAGCTCCCCAATTTGAGAGAGCCATCACCAATTCCTCACTCTTTTACCCACGAAGAAACACACACACACACACACTCTTAATCAGTAAAGAATGGCACAGCAACCTCCTCCGCTCTCTCCGCTCAACCAGGCCATCGAAAAAGCTTTGGAGAGCGTGACTGAGTGCGAGAGATCTCTCAACACCGGAGAGAACGACGGTCTAATTAATAAAATGGAGTCATTAGTCAAGCACTTCACTCTCTTACGGGAAGCCTCGAGCACCGACGAGACGGAAATTCCAATCTCGGTTATCAAACAGATCGACGAAGGAAAACGGCCGATGGCGAGAATGGTGGAGAGAATATTGAGCGTGGGGAAGACGAACGAGGTGACGAAAGGGAAGGCGAACGTGTTCGCGGAGTTTGAGAAGAGTTTAGAAAAGGAACTAGGAGGAGAGAAGAAATAGAAGAAAATTAGTTGAAGTGTGTACTGTAGTAGCAGAAGCAAAAACAAATAGCGAAGTAGAGTTATGTAGTAGTAGAGTCATAATAATTACGACAAAAGGCAGTGAAAAAGCCGAGGATGTGTAGAAAAGTACGCGACGAATCTTTCGGATACTTTTCTCTCTTTTCTGTATCTCTTGTCTAACTTTAAAGTCTAATTAAAATGTTATACAAACGCTGCGCGCTGCAAAAGTGGGTGAAAAAGAGAAAGAAACCTCGTGGTCATCTTCTTCACCTTCGCAAATGAGTTTTCCCTTCTTTCTCTCTCTTTCTCTCTATTTCTCTTCTACATGTGAATAAAAACGAAGAAGACGAATAAGAATACGTGCAAACGAACGATTGCCTCAGCAACACTGCGACTTTTGTCTTTGACCCGCGTTTGCGTCCAGAACGACCCCGCCTCGCCCTTCTTGCGTCCCCGTCACTCTTGCCTGTTTTGGCAACTTATTCGCAATGGAATAAAACAAATCGTTCACGCACTCTCCCGTCTTCGCGCTCGTTTCTAAAAATATAGCCAACTTTTGTTCCTCCGCGTACGCTTCTGCCTCTTCCTTCGACACTTTCCTCATGTCTTTACAATCGCTCTTGTTCCCGGCTAAAGCGATGACTAAATTCGCGTTTCCTTGTCGTTGCAGTTCTCTCACCCAACTCTTTGCCCGTTGCCACGACTGTTGCGATTGCATATCGTACACAATAATTGCCGCAGCTGCGCCTCGATAATACATCGGTGCTAACGAGTGATACCTCTCCTGTCCAGCCGTATCCCAAATCTCAAACTTCACCACGTGATCGTCAACCGTCACCGTTTGCGTCATGAACGCAGCACCGATCGTGCTCTCTTGGTGCTCAAAGAACTGTCCTTTGACGAATCGAAGCACCAAGGAGGATTTTCCGGCACCCATATCCCCTAACAGCACCAGTTTCGCCTGCGTTTGAGAGTGTTGCGCTCCGGAAGCGTTGGACATTGTTGAAGAGAGAGAAGAAGGCAACCTTTTTTTTATTCTCTAAAATAACGGACTTTAAAAATCTCCCCACTCTATCTGAAATTAATAATCTGTCGAATACGTGGTGGTGTGAGCGCTCTGTCTGTCTCTCTTTTTCGCTTTCCGTAAATATCGCGCGCTCGAGTGGCCGACGAGAAAAGCTGCAGAGAGAGAGAGAGAGAGAGAGAGAGAGAGAAAGAGGAGTTACTTTTCTCCTGTTTTTCTAAACGCTTGTGTTGGTCATGTGAAGAGTCGCTCCAACGAGAAAAGAAGTTCACCACACAAAACAAAAAAAAATCGAACACACCATCGATCAGAAAAATTTTTGAGTGAGAAGGAGAGGAGGAGATTTTTGCTCTGCGACCGCACCACACAAAGAAAGACACCACACTCTCCCCGCGGTGTCGGAGAATTGAAAGTGAATTTTTTATTCTATCACAAACACCATGCAAAGTAAATAAACGAATGACGACGACGAGAAAGGAGAGAAGAAGAGAAACAGAGGAGATGTCTCTGTCTGCTCTCTCGCGCGCGAAAGGAGAGGAGGAGGAGGAGGAGCAATACCACTACACCACGAGCACGAAATTGTTCGCGTTTCTATTTCTCGTTTATTTTCTCTCCGTGTTGATGGCGTCCTTCTCGAATTCGATTGCGGAGAACTTGCCGAAAGCGTTCGGGACGGTAACTTTGCTGTGGTTCGGCAGAGGGAGGATTTTTGGAGGAGGAGAGGGAGCGTCGAACGCACGCGGTAAGCGTCGACGAGGAGGGTTGTTCGGAGGAGGAGACTCCGACGACGACGACGAAGAAGAAGAAGAAGACGGAGAAGAGAAATCAATCGAAGAGGACAAGAAAGGTGTTATCGCAGATAGAAGGAAAAATAACAACCGTCGCGCGAGACGATTCGCGAAACTGGACGCGAAAATCGTCGAAAGTTGGATTAAGATAAGAGAAATCGTGATTAAGAGGTACGTCAATCACTGGTTCAAAACAATCAGCGACGACGAGGAAGTACCGAACGCTTGCCGAGCTGTCATGGATGACGCGTTTTTAGAACTCGAAAAGAGAGTGTCGAGAAATATCAACTTACCAAAATTGTTGCTCTCGAATTTACCGTCTATTTTACAAGATGCGTTTGAAATGTACCGCGAAGGAAAAGCAATGATTGGTGGAGGAGACGACGACGCGTTGTTCTCCATGAATAAAGACGTGGTGGATGAAAGTCTTGCAGAAGCGTTGAGGCACATGAAGAATGGTGGAGGCGAGCCGAGACTTCACCCTGCTGTGCGAAACGAGAGGAAACAACGCAGGTTAGCCAGAGCGTACGCGAACGCTCTCGCATCCAAAGTATTGACAAGCGAAACGAGAAATGGGTTGACTGAACCGCTCGCGCGAGAGTTGATTGTCGCTTCGATACACATGCCAATCGTTCGTTTGTTTACGCCGAGACTCGTGACAAAACTCTTACTCGTTCTTCTCGGTACAGACGACGAGGATTATATTAGTAGTACGAATAGCATCAACGAAAAAATATTATCGGATAGAAGGAAAAGAATGAAAGAGAACCTTGGAGAACAAAATGGGACGGTAAAGGAAGGAGGGATTGTTCATGATAAAGTAACTTTGTCGTCTCCGATACAAAATGGCCAAAAAAACGGATTGGAGGGAATACTGAGCAACGAAAGGAACTCCTCTACGAAAAAAAAATCGTCGAAAAGAATAGGATGGGAAGTAGATATTGCACCCGCGTTGGCGTTTTCTTCGTTCAGAGCACGCGTTACTGGAGTAGAAATTGCCGGTAGTGGCGTAGCTGCGTTTGCGGTGTATCTCGTATCGGTAGAATCATTAGAGGATGGAAACAGTTGGATAGTGCCGCGACGGTACTCGAACTTTGAATCGCTCCATCGAAAGCTCACGGCGATAAATCCTAGTTTCAGAGGCTATTTTCCACCGAAAAATTGGGGGTATAACAATTTAGACGGTGCTTTCATAGAAAAGAGACGACAACAGCTGGACTTGTACGTGCAAGAGATGTTAACGGACGACATTGTCAAAGACTGCGAACTCGTTTTCCATTTTCTTTGCACGAGAAATAGGAGCTTGGTGGGAGGCAGTGGAGGGCCAGCAATTCGAAACGGCGCCAATGGTGATGAAAACGTGTCTGTGCTTCCCTCTTCAGAGATGAAACCGATCTCTCTGTCGAATTTAGCGCCGGTGAGAACTACGATTTCGACCACAAACGAAAACACGTATGGGACGCCGCCTAAGGGCCACGGAGGAGGACACCGAAGGATATTGTCCACCGAACAGATGGAACTTTTAGATTCACCTCCAAAGAAAGGAGGTAAGTACGTGCCTGGTTCTGCAGACTTGTCGCATTCGCCGTTGAATTGGGAGACGCTCATGCGAACTTTTGACGAGTGCGAACAAGTCACCGCCACTGATAGCGTGTCGACTATTTTCGCATCCGAAGTTTTAAACGGCCCAATGCTTGGTTTATTCGAGACTGTTTTCAAAATGCACACAAAAGGGGTGGTGAGACGCTCGTTCGTCGCGTTGGCGCGTCAGACCGTCGAATTTTTCCTCGGTTCTGCGGTTGAAGATTTCGTCTCTCGAAGTTTCAATCAACTCCAGGCCTCTTTCTTGATGAACTTGATAAGAGATACCGTTTGGCCGAACGAAAAAGAAGGCGGAATGACCCCATACGACGAATACAAGCTCTCGCTCACGCCTGAGGAAGAAAAGCAAATAGACGAAACGAACAAAGAAATTTTACGAAGAGTTTTGTTGAAAAGACTGTCCCAAAAGCTTTCCCCTATAGTTGGCGAAAGCACGGCGAGTCGAGGCACTTTGGAACTCTTCAGTCTCGTGCAGTCGGAAACAATGTGTCAACACGTCGGTTTGTTGTTGTTTGAAACTTTGAGTTGCGAATTGGTTCCGGAGACCATAATCGAGTTAGCGTCTTCTACCGCGAAAGCGATCGCGACAACAACAACAACAACAACAACGTCCTTGTCGTCGTCGTCGTCGGAAAAGAAGAACAGTGTTAGTAGTTATAATAGGAAGAAGAAAGAAGAGACTCGTTAGTTTGTTTTTACCACGAAAAAGGAAATATTTAGGGCTTCAAAAAAAATAATCTTGCCACGTGGCCTTTCCAGACCACAAGAAAGCATCTTTTCTTCCTCCCTTCCCTCCTTCCTGTGGTTTGGGGTGAAGAGAAGAAAAGAATGAATTCGAAACGAAAATCGTTATTCAGGCGAACGCGTGTTGGTTAAATTCCCTCGCAACTTAAAAGTTTACATCTTAAACTACTAAAACATCATCCATACAATGAAGTTAAAGTGTGAAATTTGCCCGCAACAAGCGACGCACGTCGTTGGTTGTGGAAACAAAACGGCGTGCAATGGGTGCGTCAAGACGAAGAAATTGAACCCGTCTCAAGAACGCGCGACGGAAATCACGCAGCAAGACGCGGAAGCGATGCCGTGCGATATCTGCAAATCAAACCCAGTCTCCGTGGTCTGCCACGAAGATCGCGCGTTCTTGTGCACCAATTGCGACTTAAAAATTCACAGCGCGAACGACTTTGCCGGGCACCACCAACGCTTCGCCTTCACCGCGGCGAAGATGGCGATCCCGGAAGGCGTGAGCAAAGTGAAACCGGAAACGTCGGCGTACGTTCCGATCACCATCAGAACGAACAAGGTACGCGATGGAAATCGTTTTTTTCTTTTCTGGTGCGCGATGGGAACGCTTCATCGTCGTGGAATACGACATTGATTACTCTCTTCTTTTTCTTTCCGTACAAAAATTTCGGCTGAGCGTGATCTATATCTATCCCTTCTCGGTCTTTCCTCTCGGTTTGAAAGAGAGAAAAAAGGGGTGGGTGCCTCTCTCCCCTCTCCACTCGTTTAAAAAAAAAAAAACTGACGACAAAAACAAAAATA
>Ga0181598_1000329_pt1 | contig 46267 bp, 29 predicted proteins | sample 041ome_4_FD_153295 | JGI IMG/M metagenome (GOLD analysis project Ga0181598, IMG submission 153295) | Coastal salt marsh microbial communities from the Groves Creek Marsh, Skidaway Island, Georgia - 041404US metaG (spades assembly) | ecosystem: Environmental > Aquatic > Marine > Intertidal zone >... | reverse complement strand
GGAAACAGAGAGAAGAGAGAGAGAGAGAGGGGAGTAACAAAAGTAGAGAGAGAGAGAGTAAATAGCAGCAAAAATGGCATCGACATGGCAACCCGCGCAAGAAGGCGTGCAACAAGTCGGACAACTCTTGCAAGAGTACATACAACCGAACGCGAACCAGCAGTTGATGTACCAGCGATTGCAAGAGTGCTCGAAATTTCCAGATTTCAACTCGTATTTGGCTTTGATTTTGTGTAAAGGAGACGGGACGTACGGGGACGACGTTCGGCAAACCGCCGGTCTGTTGTTGAAGAACAACTTGAAGACGACTTGGCAGTTTTCGGAGGAACCGCACGAGTCGTTCATCAGAGATGCGCTCACTGGGAGCATGACGCACCCGGCGAGAATTGTTCGACGGGTCGTTGGGACGTCGTTGGCGATCTGCATTCGACAGAAAGGGTGGCAGTCGGCGCCGCAGTTGTGGCAATTGATTGCGGAAAATTTGGACGCGTCGAAGGATCCAAACGCGTTGGACGGCGCGTTGGACACGCTGTATAAAATTTGCGAAGAGACGAACGGCTATTTAGAAAGCGACGTGGCTACGGCCAACCAAGTTGGTTTGCCAGAGTGCCCGGCGAGTTTAGTCATTCCGAAAACGTTGCAATTGTTTGGACATCCGGACGGCAAGGTGAGACAATCCGCGATTGCTATTTTGAATATGATTGCCCCGTCCTGGCCAAGGGAAAAACGAGACGTTTTGGACGATTATTTGCGAGGTTTGTTCGCGTTAGCGCACGACCCAGACGACGTTGCGAGGAAATATGTTTGTCAAGGTTTAGTGCAATTGCTTCACATCGCGCCGGAAAAGATGACGCCGAATTTAAGAGAAATTATTACGTTCATGTTGGAGAGACAGACGGATCCGGACCCAGACGTGGCGGTAGAATCGTGCGAATTTTGGGCCGCGTTCGTCGAGGCAGATTTAGAACCCGAATCGATAAACATTTTGAGAGAATTTACTCCCCATTTGATACCAGTGTTGTTGACGAACATGGCGTACGAAGAAGACGATGAGGAGGTATTGCAAGCCGAGGAGGACGAGTTGAACGCGGACAGACCGGATAGAGATCAAGACATCAAACCTACGTTTCGTTCGCAAAAAGATAAATCGTTCGGTGAAGGAGGAAACGGCGGCGACGACGAGGACTACGACGACGACGACGAGGATTGGGGGACGTGGAATTTAAGAAAATCCTCGGCGAGTGGTTTGGACACGCTTTCTTTACACTTTGGCGACGAGCTTTTGCAAATCATGTTACCAGTTGTTGAGCAACGTTTGGCAGACCAGAACTGGAGAATTCGCGAATCTGCGATTCTAGCGCTGGGTGCAGTCGCGGAAGGGTGCACGAACGGTCTCGCGCAGTACCTACCGCAGCTCGTCGGTTTCCTGTATCCGATGTTGGACGACGCGAGACCTTTGGTGAGATCAACGACGTGTTGGACGTTGTCTCGTTTTTCTCCGTGGTTGTGTCGATCCGCCATGCCTGCCGATCACCCGAACGCTGTTCCAGGAACGACCGCAGAAGCTTCCGCGGCTGGGTTGCAACAGTTGCAAACAGTGTTGATGGGAATTTTAAACAAGATTGTCGATAAGAACAAGAAGGTTCAAGCAGGCGCGTGCGGCGCTTTGGCAAACTGTTTACAAGAAGGTCGAGAAATTCTTGCGCCGTGGACAGAACAGATTGTTCAAGCGTTGAGTGCGGCTTTAGAGAGGTACCAGAGAAAGAATCAGAGAAACTTATACGACGCGTTACAGACGATGGCGGAGTACATCGGTCCTTCGATTTCCGATCCGAAATACGCTGACCAATTAATTCCGAGAATGTTGGAGAAGTGGAAGAACGCACAAGAAGGTGATCCAGAAACTTATCATCTCTTAGAATGCATCACAGCAGTCGTAGCTGGCACTGGCAGCGGATGTATGAAGTACGCACCAGATATTTTTGCGGCTGCTTCGCAACTGTGCACGACGGAATTGCAGAAGAAAGAAGCGGTGCGAAGAAATGAGCTTCCTCACGATGCGCACGTGCACGAACATCTTCTCGTCGGTTTAGATTTACTTTCAGGTTTAGCTGAAGGTTTAGGTCAACAATGCGAACCGTTGCTGATGAATTCGCACACGAGAGAAATTTTGTTAGCGACGTGTGGGGACGATACGCCCTCGGTTAGACGATCAGCGTTTGCGCTTTTAGGTGACGTCTCCAAAGCGTGTCCGCAGCACGTCAGTCCGTCGTTGAGGGAGTTTCTCGATTTGGCCAAGCAAAACTTAGCTCCGGATATGATTACCGCGTCGACGGTGTCATGCTGTAACAACGCGTGCTGGGCGGCCGGGGAATTAGCCATTCGATGCGATCCGAGCGCGTTGCAGCCGCACGCGCGAGCGTTTGCAGAATCTTTGGCGGGAATTCTCGAGATGCGAATGGTGAATCGAAGTTTGGGAGAAAATGCCGCCATCACGCTCGGAAGAATTTCGATGCAATGCTCGGAAGAGTTGGCGTCGGCCTTGCAAAACATTGCACCGACATGGTGTGTTGCGATGCGAAGATTACGAGATGGTGTCGAGAAGGAACACGCGTTCAAAGGTTTGTGCGAGTTGATCAAAGTGAATCCAAACGGAGGCATGAATTGCCTAAAAGAGATTTGCGAAGCCATCGCGTCTTGGAGACAGTGCAGAAGCCAGGAAGTCTCCTCGGCTATGCGCGATGTTTTGCAAGGGTACAAGAATCACATCGGCGCGGACCAATGGGCGCAACTGGAGAGGAATCATTTAGAACCGGCAGTGGTGCAAAAACTGAAACAAACGTACGGCGTGTGATAAAAAAGGAGAGGAGAGTGGTAGTTCTTTTTGTTATATATATTACGCTACTTGAACAACTAGAAGCGAGCGGTAGTTTCTCCTACCGCGAGCGCTTTATTTATTAAATGAAAATCAATCTTCTTCTAAAAATGATTTACACGCTCGCATCGGCTAATCTTTTACTCCGTCGCTCATTCAAAAAGAGAACGAAACCATGCCTTACATCGCAAAACTGGTCCAAATGGCAACCTTACCGTTTGCGTTACTACCGGCTAATCTTAACCCGTCGCCTGAAAAGGAGAACGAATCCGCGCAAAACGCAAGTGCGGGCGTTTTTGGTTTATCTTGCTTGGTCTCATCTTCGCCGTCGCTAAAGAAGGTGTCATCTTCTCTTGTTTCCAAGACTTGCTTGATCTCGTAATTTCGCTCCTCTTGGCCTTCCTCGTTTTGCGAGAGCGAATTTTTCGATTGCAAAATTTCGCACACCAGACCAGTGACTTTATCGCGCGGTGCGGCGACCATCGGTGGTGCGGTGGAGACTTTAGCCGGACAAAACGAAAAACCACCTCGTTGCGACGGCATGGATGCCGTCGCAATCGGCACTAAATGATCACCAGACGTTCCTAAATCGACTATTCTAAGTAATCGAATTTTCCCATTTTCAGTAGCCACGGCGAGAACAGGCGCGTTGATTGAAGCGACATACGCGCACCAGAATAAAGCACACACTGGCGATCGCTCTTGGCCTAAACTGTTCACGTGCAACACCGTGAGCGAGAATCCTTGGGAAGGTTTCGTCGCTTTTTCTTTCGCATACGTTTTCACTTTGTTCATGGCCACTTTCACGTCGTCCTTCACGCGCTTTGCCACTAAATTCGCTTTCTCTTTTGCCTTTTCTTTAATCTCTTCTGGTTTCAACGCGGAAATCAAAGAATACTTTTTGGCGGCAGGAGCGGCGGCACCTTCAGTTGAGGCTTCTTCGCTACCATCTCCATTGTTCTCGTTCTCGTTACTTTCAGCAGCATGATTGCCACCCGCGGTGTCATCGCCTTCGCTACCTTTTGAAGACATGTTGCCGCTACTGCTATTACTTCTACGCATACCCATACCGTTTTTGTTTTTCTCTTCTTTTATACGTCGAGAGGTTGGATCGGTTTGTTTTGCCAACGACGAGTTGTTGCTGCTTTTCTTACCTTTACTCAAAAGTTTCGAAATGGATAACTTCTTCGTAAAGTCTTTCCGTTCTATGCAGGAAAGCGTAAAGACCCTTCCGGTGTCATCGCCGAAATACGCGAGTCTTCCAGACGTGTTGAAACAGATTTCTTTCAAACCAGCTTCGGGATCGCCTTGCACGCGAACTCTATCCGGCGGTTGCGAAGAATTTACATCTGCTAACATTACGCTTCGCTGTTTCGTGGTGATTAACGACAAGTTTGTTCTCACCGGATGTATTTTTACGCTCGTTGGATTTTCTGATATTTGTACAACCGCTTCGAGCGTGCCGGAGCGGAAATATTTCGTGGCGTTGTTTGTGTTCCCAGAATTATTATCTTGGAGCTTATACATTCGAATCTCTTTACCTTTCGCTGAACATGCAAGCAAAGCTGAACCATCTAACGACCAATCTAAATCCGATACGGCTTCGGTGAACACGTCTTCGAGCTCGAACACGTACGAGACGCCGTGCGCGTTGTACTCATCCATTTTCTCTTCGTCTTCATCATCCGAGAGAATGATTTCAGTTGTCGGTGGTGGTTGTGCTTGTGCTTGTGGTGGTGTTGATGCGCCATCTCTTCCCTGCCGTTGTTCTTTTTCAATGCTCGCTATTCTATCTGCCACGGATCCTCCTTTCTTGTGTAGCTTTTTATCGTTCCCTTCTTCTTCATTTTGCCGATGCTGGCTATCGTTTGTGGCAGTACTCTTTTCGATCGTCGCTTCTTTCTTCTCTTTGTTCGTCATCTTCTTCTCATTTTTAATCCTATTATCGATGCCATTTTTACTCCCGAAAACAATCACTCGTATCGTGCCATCCTCTCTTCCAACGGCTAAACACCTCGGAAACATCACGCTCCACTTCATCACGGTGACTTTTGCTAACGTCGCGTGGTCGCCGTCGGCGTACCCGAGAAAACGCAAGTCGTCCTCCACGTCCACGAATATATCAGCGTTAGCGTTTGTTTCCGTCGTGCTCGCGCGTATCCCTCGTTCCACGCGTTTCTTCGCTTTCGCGTCGTCGTCGTCGTCGTCATCTTCTCTATCATTCTCCCCGTTTCCATCGGTTTGCCGCGAAGAAGAGGCCACGCTCAACTCTTTCATTTTCTTCACGCCTTCTCTCATCTTCACGAACGACTTACTCGACACGTCTTGCAACAAACTCCCCGCTTTAAACGTCGTCTCTTTCGCATTTCGCGCAAACTTCTCCGCGTTTTCTTTCGAGAAGAGCTTCTTCATTCGTTCGTTCATTGGACTGAGCCTCTTGTTGTTGTTGTTGTTGTTATCATTAAAAGCAGCAGCAGCGGTAGTGGTAACGGCTGGGATCGTCTTCTTCTTTTCCGGAGAATCGTTCACGACTACCGTTTCGTTCATCTCTTCTTCAACGACCACATTTTCCTCCTCCTTTTCCTCCTCCACCTCTTCTTCTCGCGTCGTCATCTCTTCTCTCCCTCTCTCCCTTTCTCTTTATCCCTCAAACGAACACAAAGAAAGACCCCCGGGTCTCGCCAATGTGCCCCCCGTGTGTTTTTTGTTCTCGTCGACGAGAAGAGCGAGAAAAGAGTGTTGCGGATGATGCGCGGAAAATTTTACGCGAAGAAGGCACGCTTCTTGTGCTTTTTTTGCTCTCCGTCCGTGGGGCCTCTTCGAGCGTTTCGCACTAAGAGTTCCTCTCTCTGTGTTGTTTGTTGTTGGATGCAACTCTCTTTACGTTTTTTTTCAAAAAAATCTCTCTCTCTCTCTCCGCTCTCTCCGCTCTCTCGAGTTTTTTTTCGTAGAGAGAGAGTTTGGGAGAAGAGAAGGTGACAAAACAGAGATATCTCGCGCACCAACACGCACGCCTCTGTTGTCTGTCGTGCGTGTAATCATTTGTTTATTCGTGCGCATCACCCACACACTCTTTTTTCCTCTCTTATTAAACGCACACACACACACTTACACACACACAATCATGGCAACAACGATGATGATGCGAACGATGACGTCTAAAACGACGAGCACGTCCTCCTCCAGTTCTTCTTCTTCTTCTTCTTCTGCGACGAGAAAGTCTATCGCCACCACCGTCACCACGAGGAACGAGAGAGCGTCGACGATGAGAACGAGAGCGATTGACCCGCAAATCGCGTTGGCCGTGGCGCAACAAAACCTCTCTTTGGCTTTAGTTTTAGGCGCGGAAGGCGTGCTAAATTCGCAGCGAATGGCACCAGATTTTGTGGGGAGACCGAATTTGCCGGCCTTAGCGCCAGGTCTCGGCGGGTGCGCAGCGGCGTTCGCGTTGATTAATTCCGATAACGACGTTTTCACGCCGGTTGGTTTAGGAGTCGGCGCTTTGGCGTGTTTATATGTGATTAAAATTGAATTCGATAGATTTAACGAAACGAAAGACGATCCGTTAGATTGGCCCGGACCGAAAGTCTTTCCCGGCGGTTTGATGTTGTTTGGGTTGTTGCAGTTCATCACGAACGCGCAAGGCTTTATGAGAGAGATTTAATACGCGCGCGCGCGGGCTCTTCGTTCATTCGTTTGCGAGCACGTAGTCTTCTTACTAATACATATGCATGCGGTAAATATTTGAGAGAATACTTTAAAAAAATGTGATTATACGTTTCGTATTCCTTTCATGAATGTGTGATAAAATTACAATAGTCGTTGTTCTTGTTAAGATGATGATGAAGAGGCACGTTTACTTTTTCTCCTCCTCCATCTGGGCTTTCATCGAAGCGGCTTTGATAGCGTTCTTCATTCTCTCCTTCGCCTCTTCCGTTTTCTTATCCGCGTTTTCTTTCGCAGTTCTTTCCAAGTACTCCTTGTACGCCGCGTGCGCTTCCGGAGAATCGTCCTCCCCCGGTTCTATCATTTCTGGTTCTGCTTTCGTGCCCACGCAGTTTTCGCAACCTCCGCACGAGTTCACCTTACACGACGGTATCGTCGGCATCTTTGGCACTCCGGTCAACTTTCCATTCTCAATCACGCAACAGTTCGGGTCCCCGACCGACTTGACGCAGTTTGTCGTCGATTCTTGCAACGTTTTACACTCTTGCATACCGCAGCAGCCGCAGCACATCCAGTTTGTGCACGAGTTGAACGAGTCAGCCGCGTAGCAGCACGGCTTGCACTCGCCCAACCATCTCGCCGGCGTTTCCTCGTCCGCTTCTGGATCTTGATTCCACTCTCTCAATCTTTTCGTTCCCCAATAGCAATCCTTGTACATCACCTTACAAATATCGTTCCAAAAGAAGCACAAATAAAGCTTACGCAACGGCGGCCCGAGCGGCTTGAGCCACTTCTTCGGTAAGGCGCACGCGTCAAACTTCTTCCCTGGATCCGCGTACATCGGCAACGCTAATCGTTGGTACCGATCTTTTGGCAATTCCCCTCCCGCGTAGGCGATATCATACTGCTCTACAAGCATATCTGGCGCACCAATCGTCTTGATCCATTTCGTCGCCGACATTCGTCCGTGCGAGACGTAATCTTCCGCCCCTGGGAAGGTCAATTTCCTTCGTCTGTGTTGCGCGGCGTCCGCTAAGCAGCACCCGATGCCAATCATAATCGCGACGAACAATATAGAGCCAAAACAGATGAAAATGATCTCCCCGGTTTCCACCTTGATGCCTTTCCCGGCGTCCGCCAAGAGCGCTCGCGCGTGACCACTCATATTTTTACTTTTTTGGGAACGATTCAAACGATCACTTCTCGCGTGTTCTCTCTTCTCTCTTCGTTCTCTCTCTTCGTTCTCTCTTACTAATCCCAACAACAGCGACAAAGAAGACGCGTATAAAACTAAATCTTTCTCTTTAAAATCACGGGTGAAAACTCACCGCTAAGTTCACGCGCTGTTTCTCTCGTTCGTTCGATCGATCCCAAGTCGCGACGCGTGCGTGTTCTTTTAAAAAGAAGGAGAGAGCTTCTTAAGGAACTTTGACGATTCGCCGCGATCTCTGTTCTCTCTTCTTTTCTACTGGCTGGCAAAATACGTCAAATATTTAGGGTTTTGAAAAGAGCAAAAAACCCTAAACAAGAAAAAGAGGAAAAGGTGAAAGAAGTAAGCAAAAAACACACGACGACAACAAAAAAGAAGAAGAAGATGAGAAGAGCGGAAAGCGCTGCGAGTTTAAGCAACAAAGCGCCCGCGGTCGGTGGAGCCGTTAACGCTTTTTTACATTCCGGGTGTGAATACGGTGCGTCTGTGGTGTAATCACGCGCGTGTGGTTGTTTCTTCTTTATTTTTTTTCTCTCGTTTGCAACTAAAGAACTCTTCTCTTTAAATTGAGAAAAATGTCGCTTTTTTTTTACCCGCAAAATGAGTTATGAATCGGGCATCATCAAACGCGAGTTCTTTTTTTGCGCGCCGCCGCTTGGTTTACTACTAGTTACCTTCTGGCTTTCGCTTTCCTACACTCTCTCGTTCTCGCGCGTTTGTTTGATTCATTATTTCTTCGCGCCGCGTTAGGCAAGAGAGAGAGAGAGAGAAAGAGAGAAAGAGCCTTTGTTGCTGTTGGTTAGCTTTTACCTCGTTAGTTGAAGTGGGTTGAGCGGATTAAAAAATATCCACAATAAACGCTTTAAAAAAACTGACATCTACTCCGTTTGTCTGTCTTCAATACCAATTATAATAATAATGCTTTCATCATTACGCAGGCATATTCCAAGAGAAATCCACGAAAGACGAGGACACCTACTGCGTGTTCGTCGACGATGCTGTTCCTGGGAAGTTTGCGGACGCGGTGTTTTGCATATTCGACGGCCACGCCGGGAGGCTGAGCGCGACGAGGTGCGCCGAAGATTTTTTACAGCGAATATGCGATGCGCTACCGGAGGACGAGAAACCGAGCACGAGTGGCGATGGTAAAAGAAAAGAGAGCACTAAGAGTAGACGGCAAAGTAAAGATGACGCGAACCTTAGAAATCACGATATTTTATTGGACGATAGAGAAAAAGCCAAGCGAATGTGGCCAAAATCTTTGGAGCAGGCGACGAGAGACGCAGCGGCAAAGATTAATCACGACATGCGAGTAACTGGAAGAGATGGAACGACTGCATTGATCGTTATGATTAAAAGGGCGTTAGATACAAACATCGCGTACGTGAAAACAGCGTGGGTGGGGGATACGCGTGCCGTGATTCGATACAAAAACAGAACGTTCAATTTGAGCGAAGATCACACGGCGATGAATTTGAACGAACGCTCGAGGATGGGGCAGTATTATAGAGCTCGCGCGAAAAAGAGTCGCCTTTTGCAAAAAAAAGCAGACGAGTTAAAATCACCTTCGAACAGACGAAATCGAAATTCGAGCGTGGATGATTTCGCTACCGACTCGAGTAATCCATCCATTGAAGGCGGTTTAGCATTTAAAGAGTGGCAAGAGAAGACGCATGCAGAAAAAGAGCAATCGATCAGAGGTGGATCAGAAATGCTCACGCGATTTGCCGGTGGAAGGAGAGCGTCGGAGGTGCTCAAATCTCGGAACGATAGCTTCACGCAAACCTCAGAAGCGGTGAGAGAAAGAGAACACGAGGGAAGGAACAGCCCGCCGCCCATAGCGACAACGACGACGACGACGACGACTTCTGGCTTTAGAGATACAATGCCATTTCCAAAGAGTCATGGCAGCGCAAATCTTCTAGATAGTATGGAAGGAAAAAGTATGGCAAAGTCGACTTCGGAGAGCGATTTAACCAAAGCACAAGGCGCTGGAAACGCTGCGGCAAAATTTGCGGACTTATCTTTGAAAATACGAAATGAAGATGCGAGAGAAGAGTTAAAGAAGATGCACGCAAAGTTCGAAGAAAAAGAGATTAAGAAAACGATACGATCACTCGCGGCAGGAGCCAATCAGGACGGCTCTGCTTTTATGAACAACAATCGTAGCAGCGGTGAAGATTCGAGCACCAACGGGAGTAGCGCAGGGATGAAGAGTTCTGCCGTACCGTACAGCTCCTCGAGCGAAGAGATGGAAGACTCGCGTCGAGAACCGTCCAAGACGCATAATTTTGGCGGTGACGAGAATGACGACGACGATGATGACATCTACGCGACTTTGTTTCCGTTCAAAATTGAAGACATACCTCGTGTGCATATCGATCGATCCGGTCTAGTGTCTTCGGAGCACGCTAGAAGAACGTCGTTTTTAGCGAGAATAGAACACGAAGAAACTGGCGGTTTATCCGCACCGAGAATCGTCGCCCGAACTGGCGTATCCTGCGCGTTTACGCGGTCGATTGGTGATTCCGGCGTCGCTCGCGCCGTCATATGCACGCCAGAGTTCAGAGATTTCACAATTGCTAGCGGCGAACCGGCTCGAATAGTTTTAGCCTCGGACGGATGCTGGGACGTGTTCACGAGCGACGAAGCGACGCTACACATTGAATCCTTGCGCGATGCCGATTACACGCGGACGGGCGATTATTCTACAAGAGGAGGAGGTTTCCACAACACAGCCACCGTGGATGCCTCTTTTCGAGGAGGGAGCAATCACAGCACGAATAACATGAGTTCTGGGAAAGATGGGAGCGGAATGTACGAGGATTTGAGCGTACGATTTGGGCAAGCTTCTTCGTTTCAAGAGTCTGCACCAGGTATTCCCGCTGCACAAGCGGCGAAGAAACTTGCAAAATCGGCGAAGCAGAGAAGATTATACCGAAGTTATCCACCGGATGATATTACGGTTATCGTCGTTGATATCAACTTGGCGCATTTCGAAGTGATTGATCAACCCGGGTGTTCATGCGTAGTTTCATAACTGCTTTTGTTTCAATACCTGCATTGTTTTATTACTGTTGTAACTTACCTAAATTTCATATTCATTGCACAGCTAGAATTGCTAAAAAATACTACGGGTAAAACTACGCTACTCGTGTGAGGAACCAGAAATCCGAAATACGGCGATCCTCTGGTCGGGAAACAGACTCTCAAACGGTGGAGGACTCGGCGGCGGCGTCTTCGTGCCAAATTTTCTAACTTCTTCACACATCAACCCTTCCTGCTCTAAATTCTCGAAGAAGTCCACGTCCATTCCATCGTACCTGTGTTTTGTGTGAGCGTAGAGCATGAAACCGTTCGCGTTGCACCTCGTTCGCAACAGTTTGGCGATGACTCGAGGTAACATTTTCACTCCAGATTCTTCGTACACGAGGTCTGAGCCGAGGAGGAAATCAATGTCCGTCATTTCCGCATTCTCATCTTTTCCTTTGTCCACTTCATCAGATTTTAAAACGTCGTTCCAATCCAACGATCGCGCGTGAATCTTCTCTCGTTCGTTTGCTTTCAGGCATCCTTTCTCTCTGTTTGAGTCGAGTATCAAATTTAACCACTCTAGAGCACCTCCGGCTTCCATCTCTGTCGCGTAAAAAGCGTCGATTTCGTCGCAAAATTTCCTCACTATCGTCATTGCCAACCACCCATTTCCAGAGCCTAATTCGCATATTCTTTTTCTTCTCTTCTTCTTTGATGTTGTTGTTGATGTAAACATCTCCTCTGCCGTTCTCTCGTCAAAAAGGAACTCTTTCAACACGACAGCGGCATCCCAACGTTTCTGTCCGGTCGTGTTGAACGTGGTCGTTTGCATGTATAAATCGGCATCCCCAAGGTAAAAGAAATCATCACCGTCAGCGTCATCGTGCGGTTGTTGTTGTTGTTGTTGTTGCTGTTGTTGTACAGAAGACATGATGCGTCATGTGAGTGCAGAAAAAGCCCGCGAAAAAAAAGTTAGTTACAAAAAAGAGTGGCGCACTGGCGCTTTGTCGCGCACACTAGCATTAATATCACAATCCTAAAGTGTAGTAAAATAGCAACAGCAACTAAGCATCATCCAACTTCTCCAACACCCCCTCGCTAATCAACGGCTGCGCTTCCTCTCTCCACAGCAAATGTACGGTATCTTTTTTCAAATCGACGACACCGTCTTTGGTGTAAATCTCGCCGTAGTCTTTCATACATTTCACTTGCACTTTGTGCTCTTTCGGCGGATCTCGGTCTAAAGTCAAATTCATGTTAATGCCTTCCTTCTTCCCCATATATTTGTTTAATATTGCCGAATATTCAGTGAAGTAATCTCGTTCCGAGTGCGATAAGTTTTCTGAAATCGAATCCTGTAAACCGACGCCCAACGTCCATCGCAAACTTTGAATACGTTTTACGCGTTCGTTGAGATAAATCATCAGTGCTTTCTTGTTTCGTAAAATCGAGTGGTGATGCGTGTGCATGGCCGCTAATATCCCTCCTTTTTCCTCTTCAGTTTTCACTATCTGCTCCGCTTTTTCCCGTATCTTTTCCTGAGTAGTATCACTGTCTCCTTTCATTTTTTCTGCGCTGTCTTCGAGTTGCTCAAGTTTCTTGCTCACTTGCTCCAACTTCCTCACCAAACTCTTGTTCTCTTCGTAGTGCGCTTTCACTTCTTCTAATATCGACCGAACTAGCTCTTCGTTATACGGTGGAATCGAAGATGGACTCGCGCTCGTTTCTATGGACGAGGCGATTTCTTTCACCAACTCGTCCGCTTTTTTCCCAAAAGTTGTGTTCGACATTTTTCTTCTTCTTCTTCTTCTTCTTCTTCCCACGCAGTAGAATGCGTCTCTCTCTTCCTGCGCGCGAGACGTGCCGTCGTCGTTTACTCCCGACCGACGATGCGCTTGATGTATTCGCGTGGACACGCACAAAGACCTCGAAGGAGGAAAGTGAGCGTGTAATTTTTGTGACGCTCTAATTTCAAATTCGTTCGCGTGTGTGAAGAAAGAGTGTCACACAAATCGAAAAGTTGTGAATATCAGCGCGCGCGCGCGTGCGAGAGACAAGAGTCAAAACGCGAGAATGGTAAAACATATATGGTAAATATGATGTATAAATTAATATAATATAGCAACTCTCTCGATAATATAAACATAAACTCGTGTTCTTACGCGGCAGATTTCGTGTCAGAGTTTGACAGCAAAGGTTCCTTCTCTAACGCCTCTTTCTCTTTCGCTTCTTGCTCTTTTTGCGCGACTTTCGCAAAGTTGTACCAAAAGAAACCGACTAAGACGATTCCGTACCCGATCGCTTCGATGACCGTGACGACGTCGTGGTACACCGCCATGCCGTATAAAATCAACAAAACCGATCGAGACATGGAGAGAACCTTCAATGTCAACGATCCCGCAGCTTTGATGACCCCCAACGAACACAAGTTGGTGAAGAAACCGAGACAACCGGCCAAAGCGAAGAGGTGCGGTTGACCTGTTACCATCCCCCACGCGTTATTATCTACCATATCTTTAAACTCCAAACACGCACTCGCCACGAATAAGAAGAACAAAGACGCCGGGGAGATGAAATACAAACCCTCCCACATGGAAAAGGACTTATTGGCCAACAAAAACTGCATCCACGCGCTCTTCGCCGCTTCGCTCAACTCGGCGACGAGAATGCAGAGAAAACCAACCGCAGTGAATGAAACATCCCCCCAGGCAGCCATTAACGTCCCAATGACGATGACTATAATCGATAAGAACACCCTCATGTTGAATCTATCCAATCCGATACCGGTCAACAGCGCGAACAACACCACCGGTCCTATCGCTTTACACATTTGCAAAAAACTCAACGAGAGGTAAAAGTACGCGGTATTCCCAGCCGCTAACGTCGTCGCTTGGAAAAACCCAATCGGTGAAACTACCATCACGTACTCCTTGAAACTCATCTCAAACTTATCTTGTCCTAAAGTAATGACATTAAATTTATACAACAACGCCGTCATGACCCATCCGAACGCGACGCCTAACGACGAGAGGACGATTGGAAAATGAAACGGCGTGACGGACAAAATGTATTTGTTCAACATGATGATACCCGCCGCGGAGGCTAAGTAACCGGCGCCGTAAAATACGATGGACCAGACCATGGCCGCGGAAGTTGACTTCATCGTTGTTGTTGTCGTTCTCTGTCTTTTAGTATCTTCTCGGTTCTTTCTTTGTTCTCCTTCTTCTTCTAACTAATAATAAGCGCGCTCTTTTTTTTCAAAGCGCGCGCGGCTAAAAATGACACTCGAGAGTCAAAAATGTATATCTCCTCTCTCTCTTTTCTCTTCACCTTCTTCAAAATGTGTATTGCACACAGACAGACGCGAGTCAGTTCAAAAAAGCGATTGAACGAATGCGATCTCTTCTCCGCTCGAACACGCGATCGGTTGTTCGCTCTCGAAAGGAGGAAGTGAAGAAGCGAACGGGGAGATTTTGTTCCTTTTTTCTAAGGGGCGCGGGGTTGTTCACGAAGTTTAGGGTTTTGATATTTTTTTGACGCGTCTACGGCGCCTCCGTCCTAAACTTCTTTTGCAGCAAGACGAGCAACTGTTCGAGCTTGGCGCACTTGGCGGTCAACGCCTCCACTTTCAACGTCAAGTGAGATATTACGGCGTCTTTTTCCTTCAACAGCAGCGTCTCGCGATGTTGCCGTTGGTATTCTCTTTCTTCTTTTTCTTTTTCTTCTTCCTCTTTCGCTTCTCTTAGTGTTTCTTCCTCGGGTTCGGCGTCGTCGCTGGCGGGCGCGAGTGTTTTTCGTTCTTCTTCGATGTCGGTCTCGTCGTAGGGTTCCTCCTCTTCTTCTTCTTCTTCTTCTTCTTCTTCTTCTTCTTCGAAAGACGTGAAATCATCCTCTACGGCGGTTTTAATCTTCAGCAACACTCTCTCCGCCGCGTCCTTCTCGCTTCTCGCCACCGCGCTCATCTCCTCTCTCGTCAACTCGCACTGTATTTTTCGCGTCCTCAACACCTTCGAGTTGAGAAGTTCCCAGTTTTCCATTTTCCCTTTGAAACTGTTTTTGATCGGGTAGTTGTGCATGGATATTTGGGCATCACGAAAACGAGAGGAGGAGGAGGAGGAAGAAGAAGATGCCTTCATCGTCTTCAGTAAAATCTCCGCGCACAAAACCCCGTCCGAAAAGTCTCGCGCGAAGTGTTTTTTTGGTTTCGATTGAAGATTCAACCCGTCGATCCAGACGTAAATTTCCATCCGCTCTCGGTCGGTCATTTCGTGTCTTTTCTGCCGTTGTTGCCGCTCGGACGACGACGAGTCCCGCGGTGGTGCGTTTCTCATCCTTCTTTTTTTTGTTAGAGACGAGGAAAAGCAAAGAGAACGTGGTGGTAGGTTTCGCGTGCCCCCGACTGTGTTTACCTCTACTTGCGTGTTTCTAAATTTGAGACATTCGATACATGCGGTTTGACCGAAAACGTAAAATTAAAAGTTTGTTATTCGTATTTTTGTGCGTGAAATTCTCTGCACACGAGAAAACAACGGACTTGCAGAGTAGAAGTGAAAAAGAAAACGAGAGGAGGGATACATGATGGACCCGCTGTCGACGACGGAGAGTTTGAAGCGAGATTTAACGTCGGCTCTGTCTTCTTTTTCTTCTTCTTCTTCTCGCGAACAGCAACACTCGCTCGACGTCGTCAAAAAGAGAATCCAATTCGCGCTCGACTTTGTCGTTCTGAATGGTGGTGGGAAAACGAGCGAAGACCGTCTGAAGAAGATTTTCATCGCGAGCGATGCCGAAGGCGCCGGCGGGGTCGCCGAAGAAGAGGAAGAGTTGGATAAGATTGAAACTTTAGCGCAGTTTTTCTACCAGTGCGCTTCCGTCGATCTCACTCCGAGAGCGTTCGACGAGCGATTGGAAAATTTAACGACGACAACGACAACAACTTTAACTACAGGAGGAGGAGGAGGAGGAGAGAAAGTAGGGAAGAGAGCGAAAATATCCGAGGAAACGAAGGAGACGCTGAGACAAACGTACGTGAAAAATAAGACGCGATTAACGAGAGCGTGCGGAGATCTGGCGGAAATAGAGGACGAGAAAACGACGGAACGGTTAGAGAACATCGAATGGCGGATGAGCGTGGAGACGAGCTCGAGGTTGCGACAGAACAGAAGACACGCGGAGAAGGAGGAAGACGACGTAAACGCCGCTTTCGGAGGAGACCGGTTGCGATACGTCGTCAAGATGACCTTGAGAAGTTTAGATGAGAAGACGAACGAGCCGAAAAGGAGAGTGGAGGTGTTTGAGTGCTCGTATGAGACGTTGAAAAAGTTGAGCGACGACGTGGACAAGTGTCGGGAGAAGAGCGAGGACGCTCGGGCGAGACGGATTCGACGGTTCGTCAGACGACCGACTTGATGATGGAAGACCAAATTGTACTGATTAGAGAACACGAATTTAGTAATAGCAATATAGAGCAATTTCTTATAGCGCAAATTAAAGTAATGGTATATTTTTATTAATAATAACAGTGCGTAATGTAACGTGAATCATATCCTCTTCTTCTAGCCGAGCACGTCTGGAAACACGACGTAATGCAGAGTCTTCACGATGATGTACGTCACCGTGAACGCGACGAAATATCGCGAACAAAACGTATCAAACACCTCCAAAATCTCCCTCGTTTTCCTACTGACCGTTCCGTACAATTTCAAAGGAATCGCGACGACGCTCGCGCCTTTTCTAACTTTCGCAATGCCGCTTGTTTCGTCCGATCTCTCCTTGTCTTCTTGCGTCGTTTTAATCCTTTCCATTTCCATCGCGTACCGGGTGCTAATTTCCGTCGTTTTCTGCTCTCTCTCCGATGCGCTCATGTTTGCATCCAACATCACTTTTTTCGTCTCTTCCATCTGTTTCGTCATCAACTTTTCAAACTCTTCCTCCCTCGCTTTCCTCACGTCTCCCGGGCTCATAAATCCGAGCAAACCGCCCATACCTCTCGCCACCAATCCTAAGCTCAAATCGTGATAGATGGCTAAAATCGCCACCACTTTCGTGCTCCCCAACAAGATAAAGTTCGCGCCGACGACAAAAACAACCCCGGCTAAATACGTCTCCGAAGTCTCGTGTTTCGGCAACACCCATCCCAAGCCTTTCGTTTGGACGAACGGTATCGCCGTCTCTCTCACGAACGATTCCAAAACGCACAACTCCGTCCGAACGCGAATTAAAACATCGTTGATCAACGGTCGATAGTTCTCGATGTTGCTATCCCCGGCTAAAGAAAGCGCAACTCTCTGACCGACTCGAAACACCCCGTCCGACGCCGGACAGACTGGCGAAAAGTTCGCGAACGGGTCGATGGATTTGTCACCCGCCATCGCTTGGAAACCATCTCCAGTCGCGGTGAGTTGGTACCCCGTCAACGCCGCGCTCGTCGTCGTCGCCACCACTAACGACGATACATTCGTTTTCTTCTTCTTCTCGTCGTCGTCAGATTCGGTAAAGATTTCCAGCGGGTCGAACGACGACGAAGAGAAGGAAAACGTATCCTCCTCCTCCTCCGTTGTTGTTTTTGAGATCGAACGACAACGGAAAAAGGACGACCGATCCTCCTCGCGCAAACCTCGTCGTCGTCGTCGTTGTTGTTGTGAGTGTCGTCGACGGGAGGAGCGCGACGACGACGAAGAGAACGCGCTGCCCGAGGCGGAGATGGACGACGACGACGACGACATCGCGACGAACGAACGCGACATAGAGAGTATTCTTTTCTTTTGAGGTGCGTCCCCAGGCTGGGGAAAAACGCTCCGTATCTCTTTTTCCAACCAACTCTGTGTTTTAGGGTTTAGGGTTTAGAGACTGCAACCCTAAACTTACCGCAAAATTCTTCCGCCTCCATCCGTATCCACAGCCGGCGTTTTTTATCTCACATTATATCACGTATATTGGCCCAAGGAGGAGATGAACGTCGTCGCCGCCGACGCACCGCCACCGCCACCGACGGCGGAGGAATGCGCGAGAACGTGGGAGTTGGAGTACGAAAACCAGACGAGGAAATCGATCGACGCGAGGAAGAAGAAGAAGAAGAACGATGATGATGCCGTTGATGGTGGTGAGGGCAGCAGCAACAGCCGCAGTTTTGTCAAAGCCTCGTCGACGACACATACGCACAAAGGGATATCGATCACGTGGCGAAACTTGAACTACACCGTGACGATTGGAAATAAGAAGAAACGCGTGCAAAAGAAAGTTTTAGACGACATGACGGGCGCGGCGATGCCGAGACATTTCATAGCTTTGATGGGGCCAACGGGAAGTGGGAAGACGTCGTTGCTCAACTGTTTGTCCGGACGGATTCCGAAGAAGGACGGGACTCTGACCGGAGAGATTTTAGTCGATGGGAAGGAAAGAAACGAGAAGATTTATCGGAGCAGACAAGTAGCGTACGTCATGCAGGAGGAGTTGTTGTTTCCTCATTTGACGGTGATGGAGACGTTCATGTTGCACGCGAAGCTGCGGTTGCCGCAAAGCATGGGCATCGAAGAAAAGACGAGGATGGTGAAAAGTTTGATTTTAGAGTTGGGGTTAAAAGCGGTGGAGAATTCAAAGATTGGAAGACCTGGTGGATTTCCCCGAGGGTTATCTGGTGGAGAGAGAAAGCGAGCGAACATTGGGATAGAAATGGTGGCGAATCCAGAAGCTTTGTTTTTGGACGAACCGACGAGCGGGTTGGATTCGTTCCAGGCGCAGAACGTCGTCAGAGCGTTGCAAGATTTAGCCGCGCATGGGAGAACAGTCGTGTGCACCATACATCAACCTCGAAGTTCTATTTTCAAGTTATTCGACCAACTTTTGTTAATCAGCGAAGGGAGGATGTTATACATTGGCGATTCCGACAAGGCGGTGGAGTACTTTGCAAAGTTATCGTTCAAGTGTCCAGATTTGACAAACCCGGCGGATTTTTTCATGGATATCACCAGCATGGACAGAAGGTCAGAAGTCGCGGAGAAAAACAGCAGGGACCGGTTGCGCTTGTTTGCGAGTAAGTGCGAGGAACGAGAGTTGGGCGAGAACGCGGTGAAATTAGCGGGAGCGATGAACTCGTCCTTATTCGGAGGCGGAAACAGTAGCGATACTAGTAATAATAGAAGGAAGAAAAGTGATGACGACAGTCTCGTGAACGAGTACCAAGGACGAGGCGCGAATTGGTTTCAACAGTTCGCGTTGCTCATGGACCGCTCGTTGCGCGAACAGAAACGGAACGTGATTGGTATTTTTGTTCCAATCGTCATCGACGTCATCTACGCTTTGATTCTCTCCGCGTTGTACAGAGATTTAGGGAAAGATCAACAAGGCGTGCAGGACAGAATCGGGTGTTTGTTCTTCATTTGTTTGAACGTCGCGTACACTTCTGCTCTCCCTGCTATCAACTTATTCGCGGGAGAGAAGGCAGTCATCGGACGAGAACGCTCTTCCGGTGCGTATTCATGTTCCGCGTATTACATTTCCAAATACATCGCAGAACTGCCGAAACTGTTGCCGAGGTTGTTCTTTTGCGCGTTGGTGTATAACGTCGTCGGGTTCCGCGAAGGTGCGGAATACTTTTGGACGTTCGTTTCGATCATAATTTGCGAAGCGTTGGCGGCGCAGGCTTTGGGTATTTTCATGGCAGCGGCGTTACCGGTCGGTGCGGCGTTAGCCTTAGGACCGGCTTCGATTACCATTTTCACCCTGTTTGGAGGCATTTACTTAAACGTCGATTCCATCCCAAAAGGCGCCGGATGGATAAAATATATCGATTTCATCTATTACGCCTTCTCTGCGTTAGCAGCGAACGAGTTTGGCGGCGATGTACAATTCACGTGTTTAGAAGGGGAAATTCGGTGCTTGGAGAATGGAAGAGAAATTTTAGAATTGTATTCGTTCGAGAGCGTGAAAGTCGGGTCGCAAATCGGCGCGCAGTTTGGTTTGCAGTTGGGAATTCAATTTTTAGCCTTTTGGTTCCTAAAGAGAGGTCAAGAAGCGTACATGGCCTTAAACATTCCGAAAGAAGAAGAGAAGAGCAACAATACTGCGAGCGGTGATACAACAAGAAAGAGAGTGACCAACGTGTAGTATATGTAGGCGTATGTTTCCAATACAAAGTTATTTAATGCTATCACAATCATCATCGATTTTGCACTTCCATTTGTAAATGGCGCAAAGCATTCATCGCCTCCTTCGCCTCCTTGGAATTTTCGCCCAATCCTGTCTTCGCCACATCTAAAGCTCTGTGTGTCACGTTCATCGCATCCGAGATTTCTCCGAGTTCAAACATGACCCGTCCTAAAAACAACAACGAACTCACGCCGTCTTTCAAGCCTTCGGGATCGGTGGAGTTCAATCGACACTCCGCCGCGGCAGAGAACGCCAAAGCAGCTTGCCTGCGTAACTCTCGATCGAGTTTCTTCGCGTCTTCTGTTTTCCCGTTCTTCCCCACTTGATAGAAGTTCGAGCACGCGAGCATGTGCAAAGCGACGCCTTGCGTGCTGGGATCGTGCGCGAGAAACCTCGACGCAGTTCGTAATGGTCTCGACGCGTCTTTGTATTGATCAAACCCGAAAAACACTTGTCCCAAAGCTAATAGAATAGAACCGACGGCTTCGCATCCATCTACTTCTTCCTCACCTTCCTCTCCTCTCTTAATGTCCCACTTATCTCCGATTTTCACCACGGCTTCGTACGTCGCCACTTCGATTTCGTCGCCGACGAACGGATCTCGTGGCGCGCCTACTAAACCATTTTTGTTGTTGCTATCATTATTATCCTCTCGTGAATCTTCTCCATTTTCTATGAAATCAATTACGTCTTTACTCAAGCCATCTTTCTTCCCATTTTTATTATCATCTGCTTCCTTGTTGTCTTCGTCTTCCAAGAGCGCGCGGTGCCAAGATACGCCCGCGTCGTCAAACTTGATCCTTTTGATCTCCCCCAAAGTATAGAACCCGGGCAACTCCACCGCTCCAGCCGTAGCCGATACCGCTCTTTTCAAAAGTTTGGTCGCGTTCATCTTATCCCCGGCTCTAACGCACGCCTGCGCTGCGCTATCGATTGCCTGACTCAATTGCGCCGGATTGGCGTCTCGCCTCGTCCCGTGCGCCTCCAATCTCGCGCACGTTTCCACAAACTTCTTCGCTCTATACAAAGCCGACTCTTTAAACTTACCCCTCGATTCATACCCGTTCGCTCGTTCGCCGCAATACGACGCCGTCGCGTTCAACAATTGCACGTCTGACTCCCCGTTTTCCTCGGCGACGAGGATTCTCTCTTTCCAATACGCCATCACTCTCTCCCATTGTTCGAAGCGTTTCCTGTGTCTATTGAACAAACACTGGTGCAAAATCTTCTCGCTCAACTCCACGATGTTCCCGTACTCCTCGATCGCTTTCGCCGCGCTTTTGTAGTGATTCTCCGCTTGCTCCAACTTCCCCAGTTTCGCCTCGATAGCGGCGACCCACGTGAGCGCGTCACCCAACTCCGGGTTGTTCCCTTCCAACATTATTCGCATATACTCCGGCACGTCCTCGTCGTACTGCTTCGCTAAATACACCGCTCTCTGAAACACCGCCTCCGTTAACTGCGCGACCGGTGGGCCGAGCTTAAACAGCATCGCCCCGCAGTTCATGGCGTATTTACTCGCCACTCGAGGGCGTCCGCTCATCGCGTGTTTGTCGCAATGCGCGAGAAGCGTCAACGCGCGTTGGCGATCCATCGCGTTCGGGGGGATTTGCATTATCGCTTCCGCTATTTGATCCATCGTTTCGTCGCTGATGTGCGTGTGTGTGTCTTCTCTCTTTCAACTTTCCTTGCGCGTGTGTGTGTGTGTGTGTGTGCGCGCGCGCGCCTCTTTCTCGATTAAAATTTGCCGATTATTCCCCACGCAAACAAAGCAAACAAGGACCCAAAAAGGACCAAAAATGACATTTCTGATGATGTGAAGCAAAAATAATAATAATAATACGCGTCCCTCGCCGCACATCGCGCGCCGATAGAACATGATGATAAATAATTTTATACATTACAACGTCTCGTCCGCTTTTGCTGCTCTTCTCATGACGTCTTTAGTCTCGAACCGCGTCAACCGGGCTAAGGATTCTAAGAGTTTCTCTTTGGTTTTGCGGAGGGAGAGTCTGAGCTCCAAGACTTCGCCTTGCGCGACGGCGGACTCGGTTTTCGCGTCGACTAACGCGGCGACGTGCGAGTGGAGGCTCACGTTCGTTTCGTCGAGTTCTTTCTGCGTTCGGTCGAGCTCTTCTCGAGCTTTCATGGCTTCTTCGTTGGCGTCTCGGATTTCTTTGTCCGCGCGCTTTTGTAAATCTTTGCGCAAGTCGGTGGCGAGCATGGTCGTTTCTTGGACGACGGAGACGAGTTGAGATTTTAAACTGTCGATTTCGGTTTCGCATTTCGTAATTTCAGTTTCGTAGGCGTTTCGTTCGGAGTCGCGTTCGGATTCAATCTTATGAACCATGGCGTCTGTTTTCTCGCGCTCTCGCGAGATTTCCTCCGCGGAAGTTTTCACCGCGCGTTCCAATTGAATGATTTGCTTCTCTTTCTTCTCGAGCGTAGATTTAAGCGCGGCGATGTCTTCCTCGTATTTGCTCGTCGCCATCACGTTTTCACTGTTTTTGTTTTTGTTTTTGTTGTTGCTATTCGTATCGATGACGGCGATGTTTTCATCGTTTGCTTTTTTCTCCTCTTGTTTGTTTCTCAAAGCGACCAAAGCGGCTTCTAAGCTTTGCGTTTGCTCTTTTAATCCCAACGATTCATTCTTCGCCTGCGCAAAATCAGCTTCTAATCGTTCTAATTTACGTGTCTGCATTTCTAACGCGCGACTAGATTCCAACGCGCTCCTCTCAATTTCTTTCTGTCCTTCTTCCTTCGCTCGTAATTCGTCTCGCATGGCATCGATTTTACTCTTCAATTTTTCCGTTTCTTCTTCGTGTTGCGTCTCGAGTTCGTCGCGGTCTCTCGTCAGCTCGTCGTTCCGTCTTCTCAAATCTCTCGCTTCTTTTCGCAACGATTCCAAAACGAGGGTCGTTTGTCGTTGTTGTTCTGCTAACGCTTTTTCCCTCGCGATGGCTTCTTCGTTTGATACGCTGTTTGCTATTAATGTATCTGCCCGATTATTCGCTAATTCAGGCGTCGAACATTCGCCGATTGGAGACAGATACGATGTGGTTGATAACGAACGCTTCACCTCAGACGTGTTAAATTTTCGCAACGACGACGCAGTCGTCGTCGACGAGACTGGCGTCGTCGTCGTCGTCGTTGTTGTCGCGTCCACTCCGAGCTCTTCGTCGAACCCGGACAAATCTTGCTCCTCATTAATGTTATTCAAAACTCCGCCACCGGTACCATTGATCGGCGTCGTCATGAATGGGTTCGTGCTGTTGTCATTTTCGTTCTCTATGTTGTTATTTGCCACGAAAGACGCTGACAAATTCGCGCTGCTTATGAACGATAACTCCGTCAAGTCCATCTCCGATCCTCTGCGAGAACCTTTCGTCGTCGCGTTCTTCAACCACGTCATCCGAACTTTGCACCGAATGTGCGTCCCGTTATCCATTCGCATCTCGTGCGCGCTCTCAAACCCGCCTTCGCTCAAAGCTTGCACGTCGTTTATAAACTTCGAAGCATCCAGCGTGCCTCGCGCGAAAGTCGTGCTGTTTCCGACCGATTGCAGTTTTACGTTGTACGCCTTTGGTTCGAACTGGCCATTTTCCTCTCGATACAAAGTGACGATTTGCGTCAGCTTGTTATTCGCGTCGGAAGATTCGTAAAACACCGCGCGCGTTGTGGTCTTATTATCACTCATAGTCGTCGTTTCCACGGAGCTTTCCCCCGACATGGACACTTTCGCGCCTCGTGTGAGCAGAATCCGACACGAAAAGATGTTGCGAGGCAAGGGAAAACACTCAAAGTCGTAGACTTCGAATTTGAACTTTAACTGTTGCTTGGACTTTCTCTGCTTGTGCTTTTGGAGCTTCGCGAACATCTTTTTCCTCTTTTTATCTTCTTCTTCTTCTTCTTCTTCTGTTATGGATGAGCGGTGGTTGTGGCGATGAATATTTTAAGCGCGCTTTTTTATGAAGGATTGATTTCGAAAATTTCTCTTTTTTCCTTCAGACTTTTTTTCCTCAGAGCATCAGCATCACGAAAAAAAGATGAATTCGAGCGAATACGAAGAGCTCGAATCGTACTTCCTTCTCAAACTGAAAGCGAAAGACGAGCAACTTCGACTCGCTCTGCTCGCGCAATCCGAAGCCGAACAGAACTGCTTTTACGCGGTGGCAAAGCTGGATGAAATTAGGGGAAAATTCAAAATCGAGGAAGAAAAATGGAAAGAAAAAATAGAGAGAGCGTTCATGATTACCGACGATGTCGATCGCGAGAAGTGGAAGGAAGCTTTGATAAAGTTTGATTTGATTGATTTTGGTGATGTTGTTAGCAACGAAGGAGGAAATAATAATTCGATTTCGATGGAGTCGTCGTCGTCTTTGTCCAAGTTTAGGTTTGAATTTCAGTCGAACGTGTTGCTGTTGAAGAAAACAAAGGAGGAGTATTTGCGGATGGAAAAGACGCTTTCGCAAATGGAACAGGAAAATAGAAAGTTACAGTTAAAATTGAAAGAAAGCAACGCTCTGTTGGTATCTTTGCGAGAGGAAGAGTTAACGGAAGCGACGAAACGGAACGAGGCGTTGCGACGAGAAAATCTGACGATATCGCAAGAGTGCGCGAACGCAAACGCGAGCTTGAGCGAGATGAAAGCGGAGATGATGAAATGGAAACGGACGGCGGAAATGTTGATGAAAGAAGAAGAGATGTTGAAGGCGGACTTATTTGAAAACGACGAGAACGACGAAAACATCTTTGGTGGTGGAAATAGCATTACGTTTGGTGGGAAGAAATTGAGGATGCGTAAAATGGAGTTGAGTTTAGAGAAGGCGTTGGTCGCGAAGGAAGAGTCGGAGAAGAAAGTGAAACGGTTGGAACAGGAAATTCGAAAGGAGAAGGAAGAGAAGGAGAGGGCGTTGAGAAAGGAAGAACTCGCCAGCGCGGCGTTGGCGGCGTGCTCAGTGCCTTCTTCGTCTTCTTCTACTGCTAAAATTGCGACGAAGACGACGCAAACGTCCGTTTCGGATGCGACAAAAAGTGTCAGCAGGCTCTCTGCTGCGTCCGAAATCGCAGAGCTCGAGAAAAAAATTGAACAGTTGGAATGTCGAAACGGAAAGTTGACCGAAACGCTCGAGAAGAGTGAATACGAACATGCGAGAGAAGTAGCTTTGCTTCAATCGGAGCACGAGCGAATGCTCGCGGTAGTTTCGAATGGGCGTTTGATGTAAAGCGCACACGCAGAAGTATTAAAAGTTAGGTATGTGATTAGAACCAATGTAGGGGTTAACCAAACGCGCATTTTTGTAGCATTGTAGGATTTGTATCATAATAGGAAAGATGTACAACGTAGCACTGCAGTGTTTTAACTGTAATAATCATAGTAACAACGATAATAACACGATATAAATAAAAATACTATCAAACGGAAAAGTGCGCCAAATTAATCACCGATTCAAGCGTTTGCTCTCCGATCCACGACTCTCCCGGTTTCACCTTCACCGGCTCATCAATCGCCGCCGCTTCCACGCACACCATCTCCTTATACTCCTCGTCCCCGAAATCAGCCATGCTTTTCGCTTTATCGATCCAAGGATTCCAAACCACCGCGTCGTTCAAGTTCTTCGTGGACATCGCCACCCCTCTCGTGTGTTGCGACAACACGCCTTCGCCTTCCCAGACGCGATCGATAATCTCCAACCTTTGCTCTTCTACCAAAGCTACGTTCCTTCGGTAAATCCTATCGACTTCCTTATCAAAACTAATCTCTTCTTCGCCTTCCAGGCACTTCTTCCCGTCCTCTAACGAATCCGTATACCTCGTCCCGTTCAATCCTTTCACGGCGACATCCGCTACGCTCTTCACGCCAAAGTACGTGTGCAACGCCGTCGTAAACTCAAACTCCTTCTCGTCAGTGTTTATAACCTCTAACCTCGTGTTCAAAAACTCTTTTTCAATAGTCACGGTATATTTCAGCGTAAACTCATATGGAAACTCTTTCAAAGTCTCCTCGGTGCTGGATGTGGTAAACGTCGCTTTCGCCATCTCTCTCGCCGCGTCCACTTCCGAGTCGACGAAATCCCACGTCGTGTTCCTCGCGAAACCGTGTTGATTCGTGCACCCGCCGAGCTTACCAAACTGCGGAAAACAAATCGGAATCCCACCGCGTATGGCTTTCGTCCCGTCCAAAATTGCTTTCTCGCTCAAGAAAAGAAACTCTGGTTTCGTTTTGTACACCTCTAAATCCGATTTCGATCGCCAACTCACCACGTGCGCGCCAAAGTTGTATATTTTGCACGTGAATTTCGTGTTGTCTAAGACGACTCCGAAGAGATTTTGAGACGACGAACAATCGTCTTCTTCGGCGGTGAATTTCGTGCACGTTGGCATCATCGACGAAGAAGAAGGAGGCGGAGGAGACATTCTTTTTTTGTCGATATCGCGAAGACGATTTTAAGGTGAAAAGTGTATTGTTAGCTTTCGCGTGCTAAAACTATCGCGCGCGGTGATTGTGCTTTCGGGAGAGATTGCACTTGACGTTTTAGGGTTTCACAGAAAAGTATCTTTACTTTATTCCAAAAGACACTTGTCTTCACTTGACGACGACGAGGAGAGAGAACGAAACACGATGATCATCGCGCCGACGATTTCATCGTCATCGTCATCAGCTCGATCTTCTCCTCCATCTTATTCTCGTTGTTGTTGTTGTTGTTGTTGTTCTTTTACGCAGCATCACAGATCAACATCGTTCTTACCTTCTTCTTCTTCTTCATCTCCAAAAAGTTTTAACTGTCGTCGTCGTCGTCGTCAGAGAAGACGCGACGAGAAGGAAGAAACAAGCGCGATTGTCTCCTTCTCGGCGGGAAGGAGGAGGAGGAGATGGAGAGTTATAGCCGCGGCATCGTCGTCGTCGTCGTCGTTTTCGTCGGCATCGGGCGGCGGTGAGGGCGAGGACGACGACGACGCGTGCTTCGAATGGTATTCGCTTCCATTTCGAGAGGAAAGGAGGTTGTTGTTGTTAAAAAATCAAAGAAGAGGAAGAAGACGCGTCGTCCTTGCGCGAAGCAGTGGCGCGGATGATGGCGAAGGATACGCAGCAAAAGCAGAAAATAGCGAAGACGACGAAAGCAACGATGCTAACAACAACAACAACAACAACAACAACAACAACAACAACAACGACATTGGTCCCGGGTTAATCCCGTCCATCGCGACGGCGACCATCGGCGCGTTTCTGTTCGGGTACCACTCGGCGGTGATCAACGCGCCTTTAGCTTCGATCGCCTCAGATTTAGGTTTCGCGGAAAGCGACGGGCTGAAAGGGTTAGTCGTTAGTGTGATGGTGTTAGGAGGCGTCGTCGGTGGATTTTCCATCGCGCCGATTGCAGATAAGTATGGAAGGAAAAATGCGTTGGCGTTTGTGACGATACCTTTAGCCGTCGGCGCCTTGATTTCGAGCGTAAGTTGGGACGCGGCGTCAATGACGTTTGGTCGATTAATTACCGGTATAGGTGTCGGTGCGAGTTCGCAAATTGTGCCTTTATATTTAGCGGAGATCTCTCCGCCAAGTTTTCGAGGGACCGCGAACGGGTTGCGGAGAATGGCGTACGTCTTTGGGTGTTTGGCGGCGTTTCAATTGGCAGTGCCTTTAGAGGAAGCCGCCAACGGAGGCGACGGGTGGTGGCGACCGTTATTTTCGGATTCCGTCGTGCCAGCGGTGGCGTTGGCAGTGACTGCGCTGGTTGTAGCGGTGGAATCACCGGTGTGGTTGTTAGCGACGAGCGGGCAAATCGAGTGCGAAGTAGAGAAGAAAGAGATTGAACGAGAATCGAGACGGTCGCTAGGCGCGTTGATGAACATTCGGGGAAAAGCGGCTAAATTATGGCAAGAGAACATACAGAAAAAGGAAGAAAATAGTGGAAGTAATAGTAAAAGTAATAATAATAGCAGTGGTAGTACTAATGGTGTTGATAGTAGTAGCGCCGCAGAGGACGGTGGTTTTGAAGACGACGACGACAGTAGAAGAGCGACGGAAAAAGCGAGCGGTTCGAGTGGTAGTAATAGTAGTAGCGCGAGCGGCGGCAAAAAACTAGAGACGTGGTCAGAGATTTTCAAAGACGAAACGAATGTTCCTTCTTTGATTACTGGCGTTGGGTTGTGCGCGTTGGCGGCGTTTTCCGGATCAAACACGGTCATTTTCTACGCGAAATCGGTGTTTAGTTCTGTTGGTTTGAGTTCGCCGGAGCTGTTGACGTGGGCCGTCGGCGTCCCGAACATCTTGGGTGGCGTTTTAGCGCTGGTTTTGACGGATAAACTCGGTCGACGACCTTTGCTTTTGTGGTCGTTCGGTGGCATGTCCGCGTGCTTAGTCGCACTTTCCGCCGTGGATATTTATACGCACGGGGTACCGTTCCTCTCTGAAAACAACGGCGGTTTCGGAGGAGGCGCGTCTTCCATGACCACGTCCAGTAGATTCTTCAAGGCGAGCTTTTGCAACACGCTTGACCCGTCCGCGGTGGATGTGTTATCGCCAGAGCAAAAAGCGAAACAACGAGGCAGTTTGAGCATCAACGAGGGTTACTTTTCGGATATATTCGACGTTCAACAATCCTCGTACTCTTCGTTTACGACGAAATCAATCATCTGCAAAGATTTACCGGATCGCGAAATCGGCGGCTTAATTGAAGACGTCACCATCGAAGGCCGCGGAGATACTAACAGCGGTGAAAGACAAGAACCAGAAGCTACGGTTGCGCTCGTATCGCTTCCGCTTTACGTTCTCTTCTTTTCCGCCGGTGCCGGTCCAGTCCCGTGGCTCCTATACAACGAAGTCTTCCCGACTCGAATCCGCGCCAAAGCGGTATCCTTGTGTACCGCCACCAACTACTTCTCCAACGCCATCGTCGGGTCCGCGTTTCTACCTGGCGTCACGTTTCTCGGTTTAGGCGGCACGTACGCCGGTTACGCGCTTCTAAATCTCCTCGGGTATGTTTTCGTCAAAGAGCTCGTGTTTGAAACCAAAGGGATGAAGTTGGAGGAGATTGAAGAGAAAATGTTGGCGAAGTGGGAAAAGAAATAGAACATTCTTTTAGTGAATAAATGTAGTTCTATTTTAGTAGTAGTGTTATGATACTTATGATACAACAAAGTATGTTTTCAGTGGTGGTGACAAGTGCACACGCTTTGGTTGTTCTTGTTGTTGTTGTCGTTGCCGTTCCGATACATTCTCTCGCCGAGCCGAAGCGAAGAGAGAAGCTCGAACACCAAAAAGACAAAGAGAGTTGAGGGATTTTGCAATTCTGATTTATCAGTCGTACGAGGCACGCGTGTACACAGCGTTTAACCTTCGCAGACGTCACGTTTTTTTGTTTCAGAAAAGTTCTCTCTCTCTCGCACACGCACAAAGCGAGAGCTAACGAAGAAAGAGACAGCGCGTCGCGGACGAATTCATCGAAGGACAACGAATTCGAAGAAAATGCGACGCTTACCGTCCTCAAGTGCTCGGAGGCTTGAAGTTGTGGTCTATGCCGTGAATGTTACTCCCTCCGTACCTCCTCGTCCCGTTACCACCTCCTCCACCTCCTCCTCCACCAGATGATGGTCCTCTCGAATACACTCCGCTCCCGATATCCCCCGCTTTCGTCCCGTACTTTTGCGAGTGTTCCAAACTGACTAAAGTTCTAAAAAACGCCGCGAGAATGTTCAGAAGTCCCCAAAAGAAATCCGCAAACATCGTCGCCCGGAAGAGTGGTCTCGACTGACGCGTCGTCCCGGAAGAGGAGACGTACTTGTGCTGTTGTCGTCGCCCCCGCGGTGGTTGTTCTGGTGGTGGTGCCATGCTTTTATTTTCTTCTTCTTCTTCTTCTTATATGGTATCTCGAAGAAGAACGAAAGCTTGAGTGAGGCACGACTTTGAAGTTGAGTTGCGAAACACGCGTCATCTAGTAAGGAAAAAATTGAAAAACCCTAAACACATTTTTTTTGTCTCGTTTTTTTCTCTTTTTGTGTTGGTTTGGATTTTTGGCCGGCGGCGGCAAAAGAAAACCATCAAAAAAGAAGAAGAAGATGGCGGGCCACAAGCGGAAACGCGAGGACACCGGCGATAAGAGTAAAAGTAACGGCACGCGACGTAACGGCGACGCTTTCTTCTGTTCCTCATCATCGTCTGGATTTGTTTCGTCTGTGGTGAACGTTTCGATCCCATTACACCCGTCGAAATTAGCCAACCGACGCAAAGGCGCCAAGGAGCAACTGGACGCGAAGATGTTGCGACACCACGACGGGTTTGGCGGCGTGCTCGTGAAATACGAGGATTTACGGATAAAAGAGGACGACGAGAGCGGAGGAGGGGATGATATTTTACCGTCCTCGTCGTACGTGAACGTGAAAGCGACGGTGAGAGCGACGGTGTTTGCGCCGAAACCGAAAGCTTTGTTAGTCGGGAAAGCGAACAAAATAGGCCAGGACCACATCGGACTCGTCGTGGGGGATATCTTCAACGCGTCGATTCCAATCGAGAATTTCAAGGAGAACATGATGTTTGACGAAGCGAAAGAAGCGTGGGAAATCATCGAAGATGGGACGGAGAACGCGGACGAAGAAGATGGGGAAGAATCGGACGACTCGGCGTCGATGGGCATGAAGGAGATTAAAGTAGGCACGAGAGTGAAGTTTCGCGTGGAGAGGGTGAACAGAGAGGACGACCGGGTCGTGCTGTTGGTGGGGAGTTTGTTAGGTAGAAAGTGCGGGCCGGTAGATAGAAGTAGCAGCAGCAGCGAAGAGGAAAAAGGTGGCGATGATGAAAACGACGAAGATTTGGAAGCCGCCGCCGATGAAGATGGTAGCGACGGCGCTGAAGATGAGGAGGAAGCCAAGCGCGATAAGAAACGAAACAAGAAGGAGAAGAAAGAGAAGAAAGAGAAGAAAGAGAAGAAGGAGAAGAAGGAGAAGAAGGAGAAGAAAGAGAAGAAGGAGAAGAAGGAGAAAAAAGAGAAGAAGGAGAAGAAGGAGAAGAAAGAGAAGAAGGAGAAGAAGGAGAAGAAAGAGAAGAAGGAGAAATCTTCTCCGTCTTCTTCCTCCGGATGATGATGGTCGCGACAAAACGAGATTTATAGAAAATATAATATATACTTTTTAATAATAGAACAACACGATAGATTGATCCGCAAACTAAAATCTAAAACTACAACAAACTAATTCTAACTCTTTTCATAAATAAGCTACGAGGTATTAAGCGTGGAGCCTGGGGAACGGGTGATGCACCGTTCCGTTAATGTAACAGCACCATTGGTGCGTGGACTTTCCAAGCATTTCGTCGAAATCAAAGTTTTCATCTTTACTCGCAAACCCGGTAAAATCGCTCGTTCGCGACCCGTGCTCGACAAATTGCGATTGACTAAAATCACCGAGACCATCCAAGACTAACACCGGTTCATCTTGTAAACCTCGCGATTTAATTTCGGACACAACTTTTGTGGTGAACTCGGTGCTCGAAAATCCAGTTTTAATGGCGACTTTCGCTTTCCCTTCGTCGATGGGCGTTTGAGTCTTGGCGAAACCGGGCAAGTGCGGCAAAGCGCCTCGCATGCCGCCTTCTCTGTTTTTACACTTGTCTTCGGTTTCGTCCGAGGAGCAAATGGCAATTCTCGGTGCTGGCGAAGTGAAAGGTTTAAAACCCGCGTTGACTCTGTTTTCAAAATAAGACGCTTCGCGAATAGGAATGGGTAAATCGCCGAACGTTCTCGGCAACGCCCAATGGTCGATTGGGCAGACGAAAGGAATCGTCATCGCGCCCATGGTGCAATTGACCAACAGATTGAAGTGTCTGTGACATCCGCATAAGAACTGTGGCATGATCAAAGCTCGGTCTAACATCTTTGCAATAGCTACGGCGTCGCGAACCCGCGCGAGTTGCCAACGCAAACCGTTCATGTGACCGATTGGAATTTCGCCTTTAGGGGTCGTTATGGATTCGTTGACGGATTTTTCCAACCATTCTGGCATGGACATGCGCACGATGAGCGTCTTCAAATCCTTCTCTTTGCTCAGGTCTATCTCATCGTCGTCTCCGTCTCTAACCGAAGCGGAAGGTTGAACCTCTGGCTTCGTATTTTTACCGCTGAAAGGAAGACCGAGTTCTTTATTGTACATAGACGAGGCTAAAAAGTACGGTTTCTTATCAGCCCACATCCCGGCTTCGCGAAAGCGCCAAATTTTACCTTGCGCGCCGTCGTAGACGTAAGTGTTATGAACACCGTACGGAACAATCGAGCGTTTCGAATAATCCTTACCCATGAAAAAGACCATTCCGTTGGAGAATAAGCTCGTCGGCAATTTTGCAACGCGCAAAGATCCAGACGTGCCTCCGTACGAATACAACGGACGCAAACCTCTCTTATAATCCTCTGCGAACGCGACGAAATCGGGAGGATACTTTTCGCAAAAGTACCCGTCGTTCGCGTTATTCTTTACGGCTTCCAACGTCTCGACCTTCACTGGTTCGCACAGGCCTTCTTTATCTCGAGGTACAAAACCTGGGTCCATGACGGTCATTTCCGGTTTCGATGGATCGTACGTTTTATCCGGCCTTCTGAAATATTCATCCGGATGTCGATTGTCCGCCGTTGGTTTATCAAACGGGCGACACATCGAGCTCTTCTCGCCAACATCGGTCAATTTCTTACAGTATGCAGGCAAAGATTTCCGCTGTAACCATCTCGATCGCGTGATTGCGTTGAAATGGTGTTGATCGTTCGCAAAGGCTAACTTTTTCCCGGCTTCCATGCCATGCTTCCAATCCTTCACGAATCGCAGGGTTTCCAACGTAGCTCGCAACAACAACATGCCCGTGTTATACTCGGCTAGATACGGCCATGGGAGTTGCGTGAACGGATCTCGCCAGTGCTCCCACTTTTTAAACACCGTCGTTGTCAGCTGCGGCAAATTCAATTTCCTATGCAGCTCGATTTCGTTTTGGTCGATTAAATCGCCTCGAAAGTCAAAGACGCAATCGGCGGAGACGGCGATGTCGACTTTACCCAAATTTCCAGTGTTGAAATACGGCATCGGATCGCGCACCCACGTTACATCCGCATCCGAAATTAACAAATCGTATCCATTTAATAAGAAAGTTTCGATGATTTGTATCTTCACGTTCATCAACGCGTAGAAAGATTCTTTCACTTCTCTAAAGCCGCCGGATAGGGAATGCCCTAATTTACTCTTGTCTAACAAATGCCCGCCGGGCACGCACGCGAACTCGTCGTTATCGTCACTATCATCGCCACCAATCTCGCGTCGATGTTTCTTCCTCTTCTTCAACTCCTTCTCGCACCACATGTGCAACGCTTCGTCTAAACTTACCACCACAATCTTCTTGATGTTCGCTCGGATGCTGTACGTCAGCCAATTATCTACCAACGTTACCAACTCCACCGTCGCAAACGTCACGTGCAACGGCATCTCCGTTCCCAACTCTACTTTTTCCATCGTATACGGCGGAAACTTTCGCCTCAACTCTTTCAAATCTAAAATTTTATCCAAACTTATGTATCTTTTCGTCTGCTCGGAATGCGCGGTATCTTCGTCGTCCTCGTCCACGTACGGGTGCGGCAACGAACCGTCGAACAACTCTCGTCTGCGTTTAGCCCATAAATCTTTTGAATCGTCTTCGTTTGATTTAAATAAAGGATGATCTTTTACGTTAGGTTCGTTCAGCGAGCCGGAAAAGAAGGCTAAGTTTCGATTGATGGCGTTATTGTTCGATGACGATGATTTTGACGGTGACGGTGTTGTTATCGTCGTCGTCGTCGTCGTCGTCGTATCCAACCTTTCTCTTCGCATCGCATCATCTGGTGGAGGCATGCTCGGCGCCACCGGTGGCGGAGGCGGAGCGCTCGGGTCCATCGGCGGCATCGGTGAGCTCGGCCGTTCGTATATTTCCGGTTCGTCCTCATCTTCGTCTCGTTCTGAATTCGACGAGGACGAGTGACGGTGATCGTCGTGACGATCGACATTGAAACGGGAAACGTCGATTTCTTCGTCTAAATCTTTCGCCAGATGAATCAGCGACTCCGCGGCAAAGTGTCGCGCTTCTTTCACCGAATGGAACTTACGAACCGAAGAGACGACGATAAAGAGGAAGAGAAAGAGGCAGAGGAAACGTCGGATGGCTCGGCGGCGCTGCCGCGGTTCCATTTTTTAAAAAATGACGATTGGTTGTTTGCGCGCACGCGCGCGTTAAAATATATTTTTAGGGGTGTTTGTTTGACTTTTTGTTTCTCAATCTTCTTTGTAAAAATGCAAAAGAGGCGTTTTTTCTCGTCACGTGCGTGTCGAAAATTCGAAAAAATTTTCAAAAAAAACGAAAGCAGAGAGCGTGTTCTCTTTCTTCATCACATCGCGACGCGACGACGCGCTCGAATACTACTAATAATAAAATCATGCCACCAAAAGTGTTGTCGTCCTCGACGGGCAAACGACGCCCGTCCGCGTACATTTCCTTCTCCACGCAAAACCGAGAGTCGGTGAAACGAGAGCTCGCGGAAAAAGGCAACTTAAAACCCGGGATGGGCGACATCGCGAAGCTCATCTCCCAACGATGGAACGGTCTCTCCGAGGAAGAGAAGCAAAAGTTTAAAGAAAAATGCGAGAGAGAGTTTGACGAGAAGGAGGAGAAGAAAGAGAGGAAAGAGAGAGGTGATAAAGACCTCGAGAAAAACAACAACAACGCGGACAAAAACGACATCGACGACGACGACGAGGATAACGCGCACGGCGAGGATGGGTTGACCGAGGCGGAGCGGTTGGTGCAACAAACGCAGATGCAGTCGATGATGAATCAGGACAAGGATGGCAACTCGTTGAGTTTGCCTCTCTCGCGGGTGAAACGAATCATGAAACTGGACAAATCTGTGAAAGTCGCCTCCGGGGACGCGACGAAGTTAATCACCAAGGCGACGGAACTGTTTTGCGAGATGCTCACGCAGAACGCGTTGGGGAGCATGAAACTTGGAAAGCGGAAGACGATTAAATATTTGGACGTGGAACGCGCGGTGTTGAAGAAGCAAAAGTTTGATTTTTTGCACGACCACATAAGCGCGATGAAACCGAAAGAAGGAGAACCGAAGAAGATGACGGAGAAAGACGTGGAGGTGGCGAACGAGGACGGAGAGAATGCGAAGAAAGAGGTGGACACGCACGGGAGTAAGAAGATTTCGGACTTTTTCGCCAAGAAGAAAGAGGAGGGGGGAGAGCCGACGCCGAACGAGGAGGTCGCCGCGGCGTGATTGAGAAAGAGAGAGAGAGGAAGGCCCTTCCGTGTAGATTATTATATTGAAAGTTATATATACTGGTATATTTTTAATGTCAATCGCATTATTCAATCATTAGAAACACATTACATAAGAACGATTCGTATTCTTTCACGCTTTATTATTATTATCACCGCGGTATTATTATTAAAAGGTGGTTTCTTTTCTCTTTCTTATTGTGCCAAAATATTATACCGTGTTGTCAACTCCGCTGCATCGCGCACTCTCTCTCTCTCTCTCTCTCTCTCGCACACACACTCTTTCTCTCTCTACTAAAAACATAATTATAAAACAAGCTATCTATATCGATATCATCACATCAGAGAAAGAATGTATATATCTTCTGTTAAGGTAACTCATCGTACACACCCTCGATCCTACGAGCTCCGGCGTTTCGAGCTACGTGCGCCCAATACCTCGCCTCCTTCGGGTCTGCGTTGCACCCGTATCCTTCCAACATCATCTGAGATACCAGCGCGGCTTGGTTCGGATCGCCTCTCTTCGCTTGCTTCAAAGCGTCCATGAACCACCTGCAACACGCGTCCTCTGCTACGGAGGATAACTTCCCCGAGTGCAACGGCTCCATCGTCTCGTTTACCGCGTACGCTCGCATCGAGTGCGAGTCCGTGTGAACGTCGTTCTCCTCGTCTTCCTCGTCGCTATTCTCTTCCTCCGAGTCGGTTTCTTCCTCCGAGTCGTCGCTCATCATCGCTGCGTCCCCACCTCTCCCGTTGTTATTATCGTTGTTGCTACTATTTTTATTCTTCCTATTCGTTTTTTTCAACAGCCGCTCTTTTTGCGTCTGGTGGCAGTTGTCGCAAATGTCGTAATCTTCGCACACGTCGCAGCACCATCTTTTGCGCAAAATTGGTATCTCCCCGCATATATCGCACGAATATTGCAAAGATTTCCGTCGGATGGACGGTTCGTACATTCTTCTTTGTTCTCTCTCTCTCTATCTAAATGGGTGTGTTTAATATACACGCAGAAAAAAAACGAGTTTTGAGCGCCGAAGGTCTTACGCACACGCACCTAAAAAATTGCGAAGAGAATTTTTTTCCCCAACACCGACCTTTTCGAAGAACAAGAAGAAGAAGATCTCTCTTTCTCTCCTCTTGCGACGACGCGAGAGACGGCACGCACAAACTACCGCGAAACTACCGCGTTGTTCGTTTCTTTTTCGCACGAGAAGAGGGCTTTCCGCCACCAACACAACGAAAGCTTTTCGAGAAGAGAGTTTTCCAACAAAGTGGGGGGAGCGAGAGAAAAAAAAAAACTGATATGTTTGGGGTCCTCTCTCTCGAGTCTCTCGAGTCTCGTCGTTTTGTGTCTTGATATTTTTTTCGTTTCTCGAAAGTCTCGGCTGCTCGCACAAAAAAATATTCTCTCTCTCTGCGTGTTTTTTCTCTTCTTTTTCTCCTCTGCTTTTCTTCGCGTCTCACATGGCGGATCGATCGATCTGCGACTAAAAACGCATTATTTTTTCCTTCTGCGGGCGAAAGAGAGAGAGAGAGAGAGAGAGAGGGAGACGGTCGATATATACACACATATACATATATATGTTTTTGTTCTTCTTTTTCGATCGCTTGATGACGACGATAAAGCGCAGACCTCTCGTTCTTTCGGTGCAGAAAACGGTGCACCTCGTTCGCGAGATTTTTCGAAACGGTTGTTACGATTGGTTTTCGTTTTGATCTCTGCTTTGAGAACGTTAACGAGAACAACAGAGAGAGAGAGAGAGAGAGAATGAGGTGGATCTTTACCGCGACGTTGATGTTATTCATTCTCGCCGGTTCGTCTTCGACGTCGGCATCCGCGCAGCGCAGCTATTACACCGGGCGCAGCGTGGACAGATCTTTCGTCGTGTGCGAGTACGCGTTTTCTCGAGACGAATGCGTGCGAAACGCTTTTTTGGCTCGCGGGAACGACGATGATGTTGTCGATAACAATCGAACGGCGATAAAGTCGTTTGGGACGCTCGGTCGATTTGGTTCCATGGGAGAACGCAATGGCGAGGATGAAGATCACGCGGCGCGGTGGTGCTCGACAGGCACGTCGGGGGTGACGTTTTCGTCGAAAACGAAAGAGTACGTGACCTCCTCGAGAATGGAATCAAACGCGACGTCGCAAGACGTCGTATTCTTCGACGCTAAATCGCGCGCGAGAGAAGCGAAGGCTTTTAGCGTCGAGTTTTGGATCACTCCGCATTTAATAAAACTCGCTGGTTTCACCGGTCCGCATTACACTCCTTTCTTCACGCTCGAAACGCCGAAAAAGAACGAGACGTTCAATCCGTACGCCTGGACGAGCCCGTACGATTGCTCGGACGAGTTTGATTTTGCGCTGTATATCGGGACGGATTTTAGCGTCGGGTTTCGGTCGCGCGAGCCAATTGCAATCTCCTCAAAGTTGATGGCAGAAACGTGCGCTTCGGTAATTACAAAATCGAACGCGTTAGTGGAAGACGCCGTAAATCACTTTGTTCTGACGGCATCGTTTTCGGACGAGGAAAATGCGCTCGGTGAAAATCGAATCTCGTGTTACGCGAACGGGACGAAAATCGTAGATGAAGTCATCGGCGATGTTTTGGTCAATAGCGCCGGTAGAATGAAGTTCCCATTCGCGAGCGCGTGGCGAGAGACGTCCGCGCCATATTTCGGAAGCGCGAGCGCGAACAATAACGAGTACGACTCGAGCGGCGACAACTGGGAATGGACGAACACCATTCATGCGTTTGCCATGTACGATAAAAAAATGAGCGACGAAGACATCACGCGCAACTATCTCGCTGGATTACCAAACGCGGCTCCACTGGTTGTTGATGTGAATATTACGATTAATGAAGACGTGAAAGAGGCTGAAATTGTGCTTCAATACACAGATGATGATTATTACAACGCGACGATGGTATCGTCGTCGGGGAGTAGCGCAATCAACGATACTATTTCATCGGTTAAGTATTCCTTTTCGATACTCACTTTACCCGAGGTAGGTGTTCTGAAAGCCATACCAATAGAGGCTATCAACAACGATGAAAACAACAAAAATAACTGCGGCGATGGAGGTAACAACAGTATGCAAACTACCGAGGCGATACCGGTCACGCACGTTCCATTCCGGTGTTTCGGCAACGCGGTATTTTATACGCCAGAGCCAAATGACCATTCGAAGATAGACGACACGTTAGAAATATACGCAAACTTTACATTCAAGGTGACGGAAACTTCCATACTGAATGAATTTGAAACAATCGACTCGCCAAACGAAGGTTTGGTTTCAGTTTTCGTTTCGCCCGTGAACGACGCTCCATTGGGCGTCTTTCAGGTTGTCGAGTATTTCGGACGCGAAGAAGGAAAAGCGTTTCAAATCGAATTTCGAGACGATAATGATGAGCGCGCGTCAAAAATCGAGGTGTCACATATTCCATCGATAGGAAAGGTTTTCGTGTCGAAAGCCTCTTCCTCTGTGGAGAATACGAAGGCGTTGAATGTTGGAGATATCGTCGATGTCACATCAGAAGGCGCAACGCTGACGTATCGATTAGATGCCGACGATGGCGACAGAGTAAACGTCGTTCCTTCGTTTAGCACAGATAAAAAATATCTCACAGATTCCTTCGCGTATTACGTGTACGATATATACGACGAAAAAGCGATAAACGAAACCAAAGTGGAGTTTCGCGTGCAATCGCCCTTTCAGCCAATGCTTCCTTCTTCCTTTTCTTCGGTAAAGGAAACTACAGAAAACGCACCTCTTGAGTTTACCATCGACATTGTACGATTGGACTGTCAAAAAAATGCGACAGAGGCCATCGCTGAAAGTTTGCCTACAAATGGAACGGTATATTTGATACATCCACCAGTAATCACGTCTTCTTCAGTCGTGTCAGAGGAAGAGAGAAGAAAGACGCCGTTGAAAGAAAACGACGTCGTTCGTCTGGAGCACACGTACAGAACTTCGATACAAGAAGAAAGAGAAGGACAAAATGGCACGGAGCAATGCGTCGCGTTTACAAAATTATTGTTCGTTCCGGATGATTTCTACTTTAATGCGCCAAATGTTGATATTTTTGGTGACCCGGTGAGTACGACCCGATACGCTTCCCTTCATCCCCTGCGACCTTTTTTCTCGGCGAGTGTGAGAGATATTTTAGATGGATGGATGGTTGCATCTGTATTGAACGTATCGTTTATAGTCGCAGCGAACATTCCGCACGCGCCCGCAAAGTTCCGGAACGTTACCGTCGAAACGAGTGCGTCTGATCTTCCTCTATCTCCTTCGTACTTACTCCGTGTCGACTCGAACGAAACGTATGTCAATGATTCATCGTCAACGCTTCTTCTGCCGAATGGAGGGTACTTAAAGTTTCGCAAAGCGTTTGAATACGATTTGTCCCCAGATTACGACGCGGCATTTGGTGTTGCGGTGACGATAAAATCGATAAACCCCAGGAATGATGCCTTTCTTGCCAACCTCAGCTTGGCCTTTCCGCCTGAACGAGAAGACGCGGTGAAATCGAACATCTCTTCGATTGTCGTCACGAAATGGTTGCGGAACCAGATCAAAATTGCCGGTCCACCGAGCGCAGTTCGCGACATCCTCTTCAATTACGTCCTGTACGACGCGAAAACGATGAAAAAAACACCCAGAGTCGTAAGCGACACGCTTGAACTCACGCTTGAGTATGGTTTCGTGAAACTGTACAACGCGAAGAAAGTGAACGAGACCATCAACGCGAAATATGATTGGAAGCACGATTCGTGCAGGAACCACCAACCACCAACAAGTACAACGGCGAGCATCATCAAACCGTGCACGCGCATCGCGCACGTGAATATCGAAGCTATCGCGTACCCGACCTCGTACGACTCTCTGATAGAGGTCGCCTCCCCGAAAGCCTCCAACGCCATCTCCAAAAAATCCTTGTTTATCTCCGGCCTCTTTCAAGGCGCCGTAGCAGGCCTCCTTTTACTAGCTCTCTGGAAATACTTCATCAAAAACGTTTTACGTGCCATCGAACGCTTGTTCTGTTGTCTCTTCTGCTGCCGTCTGCGTCTTCCGCCGTCTGCGTCCGAACGAAGAAGACAAAGACGAAGACGCCGCCGCGCGCGAAAAGAAGGAGCGGGAGAAGAAGAAGAAGAAGAAGAAGAAGAAGAAGAAGAAGACTTTCACTCGGACTCTGCGGTGATCGTAGCGATGCCGCGATGATGCGATTGAAAAGAATTTATTTATTTATGCGTTCAGCTCTCGAAGAGTTAACAGTTTTAACGACAATAGTATTATACGCGCCTCGAATATGTTTTTGTCTCTCTGTTCTTCGTTTCCTCGTATTTTTCGCGAAAAAAATATCTTAATTCTCTCCTCTGTCTTTTTGGGAAGACCCTCACCCTCCGAATACGAGAAGGGAGGAAATTGAGTTGATGAGAAAAGAAAAAAAATCTTCAGTTAGAAGGCACGTGCGTAAAAGCGTGTTCAGTAATTCAAACATAAGAAAAAAAGTCTTCCACCATGGTTAAGGTGCGTTACCGCTGAATTCTAGCGCTTTTAAACGCGCGCGCGACCTTCGCGTTCCCCCGGTTCGAAGGGAATTACGAGAAAATTTTGTACCGCGTTTTTTTCTCTGCCTCTCTCTTCGTTTCGTGCATTTCTCTTGAGCACTTTAGCAGCAATTTTTCCTATCGAAATCTGGCTCGATACTGACCGATGCGACCTCTCAATCTCAACAGTTTACCATCGACGACATGCGTCGTCAAATGGACAAAGTCAAAAACATTCGTAACATGTCTGTTATTGCCCACGTCGATCACGTAAGTTTCATTTATTTTAGAAATTTTCCGCTTAATCATCGCCGCCGCACCCTCTTTTGTGGGCGAGAAATAAAATGGGTTTTACGATATATTCTTTTTGCTTTTCGTCTCTCTCTCTTTCCCGGTCCCACGAGACTCGAGAGAAACTGACTCTTTGTCCTTCTTCTTCTTCATCTGAAATAACAACAGGGCAAATCCACGCTCACGGATTCCTTGGTCGCGGCGGCTGGTATCATCGCGCAAGAAAACGCCGGTGATGCGCGTTTGACGGATACTCGTCAAGACGAGCAAGATCGTTGCATCACGATCAAATCTACCGGTATCTCTTTGTTTTACAAAGTTTCCGATGAAGATTTGGCGCGCATCCCGAAGAATGTCCCGAGAGATGGCAACGACTACTTGATCAACTTGATTGATTCCCCGGGCCACGTTGATTTTTCTTCTGAAGTTACCGCCGCCTTGCGTATTACCGACGGCGCCTTGGTCGTCGTCGATTGCGTCGAAGGCGTTTGCGTGCAAACGGAAACTGTGTTGAGACAAGCGTTGGGTGAGCGTATTAAACCGGTAATGACGGTGAATAAGCTCGACAGATGCTTTTTGGAACTCATGTTGGATGGCGAAGAAGCGTACCAAAACTTTTGCAGAGTTATTGAAAACGCGAACATTGTCATGGCGACGTACACTGACGAAGCCTTGGGCGATGTCACCGTCTCTCCGGAGAAGGGTACCGTCTGCTTTTCCGCTGGTTTGCACAACTGGGCGTTTACGTTGACCGTCTTCGCCAAGATGTACGCCGCGAAGTTCGGCATTGAGCAAGACCGCATGATGGGCAAGCTCTGGGGCGACAACTTCTTCGACCCGAAGGAGAAGAAATGGACGAACAAGCACACTGGCGCCAAGACTTGCATGAGAGCCTTCGTTCAGTTTTGCTACGAGCCTATCAGACGTGTTATTGATGCCGCCATGAACGACAACAAGGATGTTTTGTTCCCGATGCTTGAAAAGTTGCAAGTCAAGGACAAGTTGAAGCCGGCTGACTTGGACTTGATGGGCAAACCGCTCATGAAGAGAGTCATGCAAACGTGGTTGCCGGCCGACGTTGCGTTGCTTGAGATGATTATCTACTATTTGCCGTCGCCGCAAACTGCGCAAAAGTACCGTGCGGACACTTTGTATGAAGGCCCGCTCGATGACAAGTACGCCGAAGGTATCCGCAACTGCGACTCCAAGGGTCCGCTCATGTTGTACATCTCCAAGATGATCCCGACCGCGGATAAGGGTCGATTTTTGGCGTTCGGTCGTGTCTTCTCCGGTACCGTCAGAACTGGCCAAAAGGTTCGAATCTTAGGCCCGAACTACGTGCCGGGTGAAAAGAAAGATTTGTACATCAAGTCTATCCAAAGAACCGTCTTGTGCATGGGTCGTCGTCAAGACTCTATCGATGATGTCCCGGCTGGTAACACCGTCGCGTGCGTTGGTTTGGATCAATTCATCCAAAAGAACGCCACGATTACGGATGAATCCGAAGTTGAAGCGCACACCATCAAGGCTATGAAGTTCTCTGTCTCGCCGGTTGTTCGCGTCGCGGTTGAATGCAAGAACTCCCAAGATTTACCGAAATTGGTCGAAGGCTTGAAGAGATTGTCCAAGTCTGACCCGATGGTCCAATGCTCGATCGAAGAGTCAGGCGAACACATTGTTGCTGGCGCCGGTGAATTGCACTTGGAAATTTGCTTGAAGGATTTGCAAGAAGATTTCATGGGCGGCGCGGAGATTCGCATCTCTGATCCGGTTGTTTCCTTCAGAGAAACTGTTTACGCCACTTCCGACCACATGGTCATGTCCAAGTCCCCGAACAAGCACAACCGTTTGTACTTCCAAGCTACGCCATTGGAAGACGGATTATCCGAGGCTATTGACAATGGCGAAGTCACTCCGAGAGATGAAGTCAAGGCGAGAGGTCGCTACTTAGCGGAAAAGTTCAACTGGGATAAAGATTTGTCCAAGAAGATTTGGTGCTTTGGTCCGGACACCACTGGTCCGAACTTGATTGTCGACATGTGTAAAGGGGTTCAGTACGTCAACGAAATTAAGGATTCGTGCGTCGCTGCCTTCCAATGGGCGACGAAAGAAGGTGTCATGGCGGAAGAAAACATGCGCGGCATCAAGTTTGAAATTCACGACGTCGTCTTGCACGCGGATGCCATCCACAGAGGTGGTGGCCAAATCATCCCGACGTGCCGTAGAGTCTTGTACGCTGCGTGCCTTACTGCGCAGCCGCGCTTATTGGAGCCGGTGTATTTGGTTGAAATCCAAGCGCCGGAGCAAGCGTTGGGTGGTATCTACTCCACCGTTACGCAAAAGAGAGGTATGGTTGTCGAAGAAACGCAACGCCCGGGCACGCCGATCTACAACATCAAGGCGTACTTGCCAGTCATGGAATCCTTCGGTTTTACTGGTACCTTGCGTGCCGCGACTGGCGGCCAAGCCTTCCCGCAGTGTGTGTTTGATCACTGGGACATGTTGGGTTCCGATCCGCTCGACGCTACCACCCAAGCTGGTAAGATCATCGGCGACATCCGTAAGAGAAAAGGTCTCAAGGACGCCATCCCGCCGTTGGGTGAGTACGAAGACAGACTCTAAACGACGACGACTGTGTCTTCTGGTAAAATAGTACCACATTAGAGAGAGGAAGTATACTGGGAGAGAGAGTGAGTGTGTGTGAGTGGGAGGAAAATCACACTACAGAAAGATAATTTTAATAATTATAAAATTAATACAAACTTATTGAAGTGAGACGCTGCTTTCGCGAGCGCCGCTCTCTGCCTTACCGCTACGAAGCGCGGGGCAGCTGCCGTTGTTTTTCATCTTTTCTTCGCTTAGCTGACGCCGCGCGATAGCTAACTTCACGCTCAATTCTTCCTCGTGCCGCTCAATCTCTCGTAAGTGCTTTATGAGAGCGTGTATCTTATGCTCTTTGTCGTTTTTTGGTGTTGCTCTTGATGTGTTTCTCTTTGCAGTTCTGCCGTTAGAGAAAGAGAACAAGAAAACTTTCGTCCAGGCGCGAAAGGCTAAACGAACGAGGAATACAACGAAGGATTCCAGTCGCTCAAAGAACAGAGCACTACTCATAAGAAATGATTTTGATACTACTTTTGTTGCTTATTGAATTACATACGGTGTGACTGATTGGTTAATTATATCTATCTGTCTATGATTATATAAATATATTGACTTTTGATGAGTGATGTTGACTTTTTTTGACTTTCGTCTTTTCTTCACTTCGTGATGTATTTCTGCAAACTCGCGAACAAGTCAAACTTTTGAAAGCCAAAGTAGCCTCCGAAAACCAAAGCGTCGCGCATTAACACTTCGTCCGCTTCGCACGCGTGGTGATCTCTCCAGAGCTCTAAGACTAAGCACGCTTCGTAGTGTACCAAAGCGCCGGCGACGACCATGATATGAAAAATGTTGTGACCGCACCCAAACACGTCGAATCTCCCGGGCCAATACTTCTCTGGAATTTTCAACGCGTAACAATACGCTCCAGAGCAGTAACAGAAACCCATGAGTAATTCTAACCAAAATCCGTGCCAAATTGGGGTCGGTACGACTTTCCAAACGAAGAAAACGTTATGAAACCAAGGAAAGAAACCAAACGATGCCAACGCGGTGAACAGCGCCGCTCGAACCGGGGTCCACGAAGGCTTTTGAAACCTCGGTAAAATCGTCGGTATTAAAGCCGCCACTCCTAGGCACGTCACGCACGACAAATAAAAGTCTCTCAATTCCGGCAAACAATAGAACGAATAGTAAACGACCGGGTAAAATGACGCGACGATCAAAATCGCAATCCCGAGATAATCCATTTTCCACATCCGCCTGGACACTTGTGCAGAAATGTTGCAACAGGTGTGACAACACGTGGAACATCCCAAACATAATATGGCGCCCAATAAAAAAACGCGCATGGGCCATCGAGGGACTTTATTTAACCTCTCTACGTCTTTTGGGATTTCGTCCAGAACGTTTTGCACCTCTCTCAAAGCTTCGGTGACCTTTGCAAACGCTTGATCGTCGTCGTCTTTTTTTTCGCTCCCGTCCTCTTCTCGTTTTTGTTTTCGTTGTTGTTGGTACTTCTTCTTTTGCTTGTTATACGATTGATGTTTCTGCAACGACCTTCTCGCCTCTTCTATAAACATCGCCGTTTCTCTCTTCAGTTCTTTAAAGGGTCTATCTTCCTCTCGTCGCAAATGGTCGCGCAAATTTTTTGATGCGCTTAATATCGAGTCAATCGAACGTTCCATCTCTTTCGTTTCGATATCTTCATCAGCGAAAGAAATCGATGAGGACGAATGCGCTTTCTCTTCGTCCTTGTTATTATAATAATTATTATGATTTGTATAACTATCACTCATGCGGCTAATCTTCTCCCTCACGAAGCTCTTTCTCGCCTCTCTCAATCCTTCGTCTACCATTATGACTTTATCGCGCCATCTTTGCGTCATTTGTAATCCCAACACTCTCTCCGCGCTCGCTCCGGTCACCCACGTCTCCGGTATCATCTGCACTCGCTCCGGCTCTTTCACGTTGACTAAAAACGTAAAGAAGAAAATCATGCCAATCAAGTGCGTCCAAATATTTGTCGTTTCGTTATGTTTCTTAAAGATCGATCTGAACGCGTCCCAGAACGTATTCCTTGTCCGATATCCGCTCAAGATGTACGTGTTGTGAATGGCGTACAACGGCGCGTCCGTTTTCTTACACGTCGGGCAATCCGCGCACAGCCATTTTCGGTATCTCTCTTCCGGGCACGGCATCGCGTACGGACCGAAGAAAAACGGTTCGTGTTCTTCTTCAAAATGCTCGTCGTGGTCTCGCTGTAAAGATTTCTGCGTTTCAATCTCGTGCGCCGATTGTTCTTCGTTTCCCAGACGACGACGACCACTGCGACGAGTAGAAGTGGTTTTTGTTTTTTCTCCCTCTCCTTTTTTATTTTTTTGTTTCTTCTTCTCGTCAACAACAACTTTTTCGTCGTCGTCGTCTTTCCGTCGTCGAGCAGCGGCGGAAGAAGTCCTCTGTCTCGTCGTCGCCATGATGGTATCGACGACGAAGAAGAACAACACCAGTTCTTCTCACGCAAAGAGAGAGAGAAACACAAAGACAAAAAAGCCCCCTCTCACCAGAGATGTGTAACTTTAAACGAAACTCTTTTCGGTCGGTCGAG
>Ga0181598_1000316_pt1 | contig 46879 bp, 39 predicted proteins | sample 041ome_4_FD_153295 | JGI IMG/M metagenome (GOLD analysis project Ga0181598, IMG submission 153295) | Coastal salt marsh microbial communities from the Groves Creek Marsh, Skidaway Island, Georgia - 041404US metaG (spades assembly) | ecosystem: Environmental > Aquatic > Marine > Intertidal zone >... | reverse complement strand
GGAGTTAAGGACATAATGGTGTAGAAATCGATGGGTTTACACGGGACGGCACAGAAAAAGCCCTAAAAAAGCCCTAGTTTGGAAAAGAAATGCGAATCCGTAATATATAAAAAATTCCAACGCTCTACGAGTTGTCTACGCACGAATTCTAGCGCATCGTCACGCCTGAGGCGTGTGTTTCTTCACCGTGTGTTTCCCTTTCTACCTGGGGGACAGCTAACCGCCCTAAATAAACCCTATTATCCCACAACGACTGCCAACCCATTCGTTCGCTTAGCGAAAAAAAAAACCCTAAAAAAATTGAGAAGGTCGATCGTTATGAATTTAAATGGAATACTAAGGTACGCAAATGAATTTGCAACAAGCAGAGACTGTCCATGTTGTTGCGTCATGCCGGTCGTCTTCATCGTCGTTCCCTTTCACAATTCCACTTCCTTGTCAAAAGTTACGGGTAGAAATCATCAAAGGCCGGGGTAACACCGCATGCGGCAGAGGTAACAATCGAAATACCCTAAAACACATTAGGGCTTTTTTACACGGACGAGAACGGCAACGACGGAGATGCAATGCGACGCGCGCGTATGAATCAAGGCACACATTATCTGTTACACATTCACAGCGAGTTTTATGAGCGTTTTCGCCCCATCGCACCCTTTTCAAAACTACATGCACCGACGGAAAAGATATAAGGACAAGGAAACATCCGTGGAACAACACTATGCGGTCGATCGATTGAAGGACGTACATGACATTGAGGCGAAGTTGCGTTCGCTGTCACAATTCCACTTCCCTGTCAAAAGTTACGGGTAGAAATCATCAAAGGCCGGGGTAACACCGCATGACGCAGAGGTAACAACGCGAAATAAAACAAAACTTCAAAAACGCGCAATCTACGCGCGACGCTATGCTCGAGCAAAGTCGAAAATGTCAAATTCCCACGGCTGTTTAAAAAAACACTGGTAGTAGTACTATACAAGTCTATACATTTCAATGCGCTCGGGTGCTTTAAACGGTACCGCCACCGTAGACCACGATGCGAGCGCGTCATTTTCAAAGTGAAAATGTCCGATTACGAGTTGGTCGACGACGCGTGTGACGTCTCGGCCCGTCGTCGACACGCCTGCGACGTTCAAGCAACACGAGTACCACTTCTCGTCATCTTCTGGCATGTCTGCATATGGAATTTCATCCAAACTAAACCATGTGGGAATCATGTCGACGGTAGTTTTTGTGCTTGACTTTGATTTTGTTTGTTGGAACAACAGCGCCAACGCTGCATCGTCAAACACCGCTACGAATTCGTGCTCGACGACAAGAGTATCCGGAATCCATCCAGTGAATCGAAACCGGCCGATTTCACGAATATCTAGATCCTGATTGAGCGCATCAAAAGCGCCAGGGTTCAGACCCGCTCGCCTGACAGCGCCGGTTCGCGCGAAATCAATCGGCGCGAGCTCTGAATCTTGTTCAATTTCCACAATAAAGCCAGTGAAGCGCTCGGCAAACTCTCCGCGTGTGTGCTTACCAAGCAATATTTTATCGCCTGCTACGATGAGCATTTGAGCATATCTTTTCGGAGGTGCCGTCAATGTCGTCTTTGGATATTTCTTATCTTCTAGCATTTGCGCCAAATTATCTGACGCGTTCGTGACTTGCCTGCCGACGTGATCTCCCTGAGTTGCGGCGATAAACTTCCGCGGACGTTCAACAGTGACAAACTGCGAGAGTGGTTCAACAATGGCAAGATCATTGAGACCATTGAACCGGACAAGCGAATATCTGTCTTTATCCCTTTGCGACGCCAGAACACGATGCGGCGTCGCTCGGACGAGTCCATTCGTAAAAATTTCGAGTGCATCTGCGAAAATAATAGTGAAACGCGGCAAATCTGGATGAGCAGCAGCAAGGCGCCATGCACCATCGCGACCTTTGAGTTCTAGCCCCTGGACGGTTTGATGAAGTATTGTTATAAATTCAAAGTCCGTGTGTTCAGCAATGCCGACAATGCTCACGGCGTCTCTTGTGCCAGAAATGTTGTGCGACGCATTCATTTCGCTTTGAATCTCTTGATGTTCCGCAATCGTGGGATAGTGCATCGCTCGCATTGAACAATGCGCCGTATCACCAAAATATTGTGAAAACGTTCCCTCGTCTAAACCGAGCGCAAGCGCCACCGACGCCATGAGCACCCCCGCCGCATCATCACACGACGAGTAAAACGCACGAAATGCGGGTTTCATATCCGATACCTCCACAGGCCAGTCCATCGGACCGAGTCCTCGCGCTGCATCTGCGCCGAGAGTGTCTCGTACACGACGCAAATCAGCGAGCGACAAGTCCCTTACGACGTCAAACGACTCGACGAGTGCAGCAGTTCCCTTCACGTACGCATATTCCTCGAGAATGGGTACGTAGCCGCCGCTTCCGCTAACGTACTGCGTATGGACGTATTGACATTTCACCTCTGTTGGTTGTGCAAAAAACTCTCGTGCAGCTTCATACGTGCGGTGTACGTCGAAAGACGATTGGCCAGATTGGCTGCAGTCGAGTTCGAAATACCCAAACGTTGGGGACAAGAGTGCATCTTTGAGAGAACGCAAGGCGCTGGGCGTACGAGCTCGTAGGTCCTCGAGCGATAGCACGGGAGGATATCCTGCAGACATTGTTTGCGGCACCACGGGCGCGCCGACAAGTCGCCACGAGCGTCTTGACGACCGTCCCGGCCACGCCGCACGCCTTGGCCGTCTCTAGACGCGAACACGCTCTACACACCGCTGCGCATGCGGTCCGTCGCCTCGCAGTTCGCCCCTGTGTCGCTCGCCCTGCGTCGCGTCAACGTATGGCGCACGCTGCGCCCGCGCGTCTCATGTTCACGTGATATAATAAGACGAGGATGGACATTCTATTATTACATGCTGGCATTCACACGCTGGCGGCGGCGCTGTCACTCCGTGTCGTAATATATTCACAATCGATGCGCAAACGCCTTTCGCCGCCTTCGCCCACAATCGCATGTTTTAGCATGTACGTGTCGACAAGCGCCTGCTGAAGAACGATGATGCTCGCCGCTCGAGGCAACAATTCCACGGGCTCGTGATGCGGTATTACGAGTTGTTCGATGGCCATGCGCACTTCATCCATCGCATCCGCAGCGTTTGCGTCATCAAAACTCGTCGTCGAAGACTTGCTCGGAGAAATACCGTCACTCGCACCGGTAATGCCAAGCATCGCTTGAAGAGCGCGAACGAGTTGCGCAGAGTTGTCTGTTCGCACGGCGTAAATTGGCATCCCGCGCGCGCGAGCAGCGCTTCGCAACCACGTCGAGGTCTTCACTTGTGACTTTGGCGCAATAACCACACTCGCATCTTCAAGCAAATCAACCAAACACACCTTCTCATTCAAATCCAGCTCATCCATGACGCGCTCCAGTGCATCGCGACTAATCTTGAACGGAAACACTCGCAACGAGTTGATGGCGCAATCGTCTTCTTCACTCGCCGTATCGCGCGAACTTACAGCCTCGAACGAGGTCGATACCGTACTCGGTGCACGGCGCGCAGAGGCTGTCGCAACTTCTTGCGCAGCGAGCGCCGAACTGGACTGTTGCGTCCCGCCTCGCTTGTTGTCGGGTCGCGCCGCACTCGGGTCATAAGCCAGGAACATTGACGATGACACTCCTTCAATGGAAGATGACATCGATGTGCGTCGAGAGTTGTATTCTGCAATCTTCGTTATCGTACCGTCCGCATTCAACGTTCGGAGTTCTGTGATGGGCGATTGGCCAGCGAGCAGCGCGTCGACCGATCCAGCGACATCTGTATGCACACGCCAAGTATCAATGTCCAACATCTCGACGCAGACACTAAACGTCGGTGGACCCGCACGCTCCAAAATCGACTTTTGGATTCCACGACGACGAGCTTCATCATCTCCTAATGTAACACTCACCACGCCTCCGATCAAATCGCACAGAGCCGGGTTTTTCAAAACGTTTTCAAGTGTGTGGCCGTGCGCTGTGCCAATCAGCTGGACACCGCGTTCGCTTATCGTGCGCGCAGCTGCTGTTTCGCGCTCCGTGCCAATCTCATCCACGACGATTGTCTGCGGTGTGTGGTTTTCTACAGCTTCAATCAAAACTAAATGTTGTTCACTTGCGATTGGAACTTGCATACGCCTGGCTTGCCCGATGCCAACGTGAGCGACGTCACCATCGCCGCCAATTTCGTTCGACGTGTCAACAATGACCACTCTTTTCTTCCCTTCATCCGCTAAAATACGAGACATTTCCCGGATGGCGGTTGTTTTACCTACGCCAGGCCGCCCAAGAAGCAAAATAGAATGTTGGTACGCCATTGAGGAGTCGAGAACATCGCGAATGAGTTGTGCTGAGCCAGCTATAGCCCGACCCACACGACACGTGGCCCCGATTGTTTTCCCGTATCTGTTCTTTATGGCGGAGATTCGGTGGAGCGTACCATTAATACCTGCGCGATTGTCGTGACCAACGTCTCCGATACGTTCCATCATGCGCTCTAAGTCTTCATACGTGATGACGTCTTCCGTGAGAACGAGCTCTCCGTCAGGGAAACGAGCAAAGGCTTGTCGACCGAGATCGAGTACAATCTCCGTAAGCTCCAAACGCCGTTCATCGTTAATCAATGCCTCTTTCACGCGACTCGGAGTTGCATCCAACAGCAGCGCAATCTCTTGTGCATCCGTCACCGCGGCTAACGTCTCACGACGACGACGTAGCGCGCTCGACACGTCATCGTCTTCGTGGTGGATAGACGTGTTCTCACTCGCTGCGGACGCGCGCGCCGCGCTCGAAGAGCTCGCTCGAGAATGTTTCAACGTCGTGCGACGCGAAACGCACGTTGCTCGCTGCGCGACTGTGTGCGGTTCGCACAGCGCTGTGCGCATCGCGAACGTGGTGTGAAACGCCGAATAGTGAGGCACGGACTTGGCCTTGTCAGAACTTGTATCGGTACCGGTACCTTTGTTGTTATAATTGTTATTACTCTCTAAAACTAAAAACTAAAGTTGCCCATCAACGCTTTCGCCGTCGTCGTCGTCGTCGTCGTCATTTTCGGAATGTTCTGGAGATTCGTGTCGCGACACAGAGCGTGAGCGAACGCTGCCCGTTGAGCGCAGAATTGATGTGCTCGCGCGACGTCGTGACGCCACAGAATGGTAGTCGTCGTCGTCATCGTCGTGAACATCATGATCTACATCAAAACCGTCGTCGTCTTCACTGCTAGATGCATGCCTAGATGATCCCGCGCTACTTGCTAGGGCGATCCTAGCAGAAGCTGCTTCAACTTGACGCCTATTATCAAACGCACGCTTCGTCGCGCTTCGTCCGCGCGGCGCCGTCTGCGGCGTGCTCGGAGACGAAGACAACGGTAGCACTTCTTCATCGCTTCGATTACCAGCATCCCAATCGATCGTGTGATCATTGGATTGCGGATGATCCTGGCGTGGCCGACTCAAGCTGCGAGAGCGACTTTGGCTGCGTACGAAACGCTCAACGGCGCTCGCGGCTTGCTCCACGTTGAGTGCACCGTCATCGCCCTGTTTCTGCATCGCGTCCGCTAGGATGATTTTCAACTCTTCGACGTCGATGTCGAGGCTTGCAGACCGAGAATGACCTGTGCTGTCCGAAACTCTATCCGTTGATGACGGTGAAGACGCTGCCGCGTTAACAACAACCAGTTTTGCGTTGACATTGTCCAAGCGTTGTTCAAGCTCCATCACGTCGAAAGCCTCGAGGGATGCGTCATCCGCTGAATGTCGGCTTAACACGCTTCCTAGACGACTTGTCTTCGGCGTCTCTTCCTTGCTTCGAATCATACCGTTTGGAGTATTTGTACCTGAGTCCCTCGCTTTCGAATGTCGCACTGTCGATGCGATGCCACTTTCGCGCACTTCGCGCATATGGCGCGTAATACTTTTCGCAACACTTTGTAACCTGACCGTCGTGAAGATTAGATTACTCCCACCATTTTCGCCATACACTCCTTCGACGGAAGCGCAGAATGAAAATCGATCCAAAATAATTGTAATGAAGAGATTTCCAAGGAAAAAGACACCGCAGATCACATACGTCACAAAGAAGAAAACTGCCAGGTACCGGCGTTCGCATGATACGCCATCCGGCAGAGCCGCGTCGTCGTAGCATCGATCATCGATGTATACGTCTGCGAAATATCCCTGCCAATTCCCTGTATAACATACGAATAATGTTACCATAGCTTTAGGCCAGTCTGAAAAGTTGGAATATTCGGACAACGAGCCACCGGTGTACGAAGCAGAAATGTCACCAAAGAAACTCACGCCCAAGCATGCGTAGATGAACATGAACAGTAACGATAAACACGCTACGTTAACAACGCCGGGTAATGCAGATAAGAACGTCGCAAACAGAGTGCGTAAGCCCTTCGATACCTGTACAACCTTGAAAAGTCGTAAAAACCTCAACATTCGAAACGCTGCGCCGTAACCAGACTTGTAAACAGAGGGCACCATCAATCCGATTGCCCCTGAAAGTGCGACGATAAAGTCAATTTTATTCCACCCACTCTTCCAGTAATGATGCCACTTCATGGCAGCGATTAAGAGAAACGCTTCGAGACAATACCATCCCGCCAAGGCATTTCCCGCAAACGTTTGAAAATCGTCTTCGGCTTGCGTGGCATCGGATCGAATCGCCATCACAACCCCCATGTTGATGAGAATCATAGTCACAGACAGGGCGTCAAAGTAATACTGTGAAACGAATCGATGAATCCAAGCCTTCCAACGAATACTTGGCGGAATGCGTCTCCATTCATTATCGGCGTGCGTCACGGCTAAGAGCATCGCGTGCTGCCACATTCGCTGATCTTCTGTCACAAGCATGAGTCCATCGCCGTCGCCCTTTGCGATGCGATTAAAATTATCAACCAACGCAGAAATGAAGAGATTACTCCACAAAAGCATCGCGACCAGAACGCACAGCAAAAAGTACGCAGCAGCCATGGGCGAATGGTTGTACACTGGTTGCACGTCAACTCCGACGATGTCCATGGTTTCAAACATAATGTCTTGCCAGTTGTCGCCCGTTGCAATGATGAACACGGACAAAAATGCCTCAGGAAAGCTGTCAAAATTAAACTTTGCCTTTCGCCAAACGCCGCCGGCAGCGATGCATTCGACCCTGGTTGTCACACTTGTTGACGTCAGCGTACACCTGTGCATCTTGCCCAGAAATAATTCCATGCCCAACACACTCAGCATGGCAAGCATGGCAACGCCGATTGCGCACACGCTCCCAACCGCGGGAATACTACTCATAATCGCTTCTACGACAATTCTCAACCCCTTCACTCGCTGAACAGTCCGCAATGGGCGTAACACGCGAAGCACGCGCAGAGAACGAATCGGGAGAGCGTCGCCGATGACGACGATGAACCACGAAACGCTCACCACCATAGCATCCATAATGTTAAACTTTGATTTTAAATACGCTCCGTGCGACTTCAATGCTGTGAGTGCATAGCATTTGAGGAACATTTCAACCGTAAAACACGCGTTGAAAAACACATCAACCCAAAAGTAAATCGTCGCCGTCGAAGTTCCGTCCACGGGAAACGTTTGAGTTTCAGTTGCGAGCATAGCTGAGCTAGACAGAATCAAAAGTAAAATGAAACGATCAAACCACGGATGTTTAACAACTTTTAGCGCCTTCAATCGCCTCGAGCCAATCGCAGTTTCTTCATCAATGTTGTAGAACGACATCGTCAAACGAAAATTATCTTGTTTCACGAACGTCATTTGTTCGTCATCATGCTCATCGGGACCGAAAAATGCATGGTATGGAATTTGGTCCGCGTTGATGTCAGATAATTTCATCGTGGCGTTCAAATCTTCAGATCTTGTCAAAATGCACCGCATACTTGTTTCAAGCAACGTTTTACCCTGACCATCTGCGGCAATTTTATGCTCAAGTCGTTCACTCGCCAACCGCTTAATTCGAGCACGCTTTGCTTCCGTCATTCTATGAACGCTATCAAGCCGCTGACGCGCCCGTAGCACCGACTGTCGGCGCATGGTTCGCGCGACTTCGAGCGATTTCTCCGTGTGCGTTTCGTATCCCATGCTTACAAGCCAATGCCGAACAACCGCCACTTCGTGCACGTGATGGAGTTTTTGCAAACGTTCTTTATGAGATAACTTTGCGTTTGCGTCTTCACCTCGTTTGAAGAAATCGATCACGCCGGCGGTGTTCTCCAATTCCTCTTCGTCCACGTCGTCGTCTTGCGAGTCATCCTCTTCACCGACATCTTCCCCTTGCTCTGCATCATCGCACTCTGAAATATGGTCGTGCGCATTACCAGCATCGATGATTGCATCCGCTTTATTCATAATCCAATCTGGTATGTCTTCAGGATCAAAGCCGAGCTTGGTGGCCATGTCAATCGCAAGCCTGGTGCGCGGGCCTCGGCGCTTTTTACGAATTTCCATTTCGTGAGCAGATTCAGTGATACTGTCGATCAGTATACCGAGCACGAGCGCGAGTATGGATGTCGTTATCAAGCACCACACAATCATATATATTCCTGCCGCATCACCAGATGCTTTCATTGTTGCCCAAGCCACCTCAAAAGTATTTTCTCCCGTGCTCACGACGAACAACGTCACCACAGAGGAAAAGAAATCTTTGAAATTGAGGCGCTCGTCGTCCAACGTGCCTTTGGCGCTAAATAGTTGCGTGCCAAGAACAGCAAACATAACAATGAAAATGAACCAAACGAGCAAGAATACCCATATCCGCTGTCCACCGACGAGAACTGATTGAACAATTCTTTCAAACGATTTATTGGATTTGAACAAACGCACGATGCGTAGCAATCGAAAGATTCGCAGAATACGCAAGAACGAGAAATTTAATCCTCCGCCACTGCTAGTGGAGATATTTTCCATGACTACATCAATAGATCCGGTAATAACGATCAAGCCATCCAAGCGATTCCACTTTTCGTACCAATACGCCTTTGGTCCGTAGGCGAAGTTTTTCATACAAAATTCAAGAACAAATGTCGCAAAGAAGAAAATCTCCGCCCCATATCTAAATGATTCTAGGCTTGCGTTTGGTTCTGCTGTGACCGACATCATTGTAAACGTATTAAGAACAATGACGGCGTTGATGAAGTTTATGAATCGACGATCCGCTACGAGAATCTTCGTTTGCAAGCGCACCCACACCGAACCGCGCACGCCTTGCAATTCTGAACTACTCGGCACTCTAAAACTTTCTTCCAGTATTCGAGAGCTAAACATACCAAGAAAAAGCGAAGACGCATACGCCGATACGTTTGCCGAAGACTCGCTCAGCGTACCTCCCGCGACCAAACCACCCAGCGTCTGTTTATCCTGAGACGCCGTCTCATCCTCTAAATCGCCCAGCGTCGCGCAAATGACCGACGTAAATAATTGCAACACGAAAAAACCGCCTATCAAGACGACGAAGAAAAAGTACGCGAGTGCAATCCATGCGTCTACACCACGTGCTGTCGGCCACGCAATTTCGTTCCATCCATCAACCGTCATCACTTGTAAGACGACGAATGCCCCGACGCCAAAATTGTCAAAATTTACAAAACCATCAACCGGAGACGTTCCACTATCGCAGCAGTACGTGTCAACGCTCGTTCCGTTTAGTAAGATTTGATTTCGTTCGTAGTACTTGCACATCTTTGCATCTGATGGATAGTATGGATCATCTTCGCTACCGTACGTTGACTCATAATTTTCAACCAAACTCGTGCACATTGCGCCGACATCTATTGGATTTGAATCGGTTTCGTCCAAGTACTTTCTATCTGTCATCGAGCCACCAAATAACATCACTCCAACAACCGTGCATATGATGACGAACCAAGACATGAAGACGACCACGTCCATCAACAGTGGAATTGATCGCCGCATCGTCTCTAAAACCATGCGTCCAGATTTGAACCTATTCAACGCTCGCAAAGGTTGGATAGTACGCAGCAATCGCAGCGTACCCACCGCACTGACGCCAGTTAGCGACAAATCGATTATACCTACCAACACTACCATGAAGTCGAATACGTTACTGAGTTGGCCAAGGTATACATTTCGACCGAATGCGAAGCCGTGCGCGATCGTCTTCAAGCACGCTTCAAACGTGAAAATGAGTACAAACAACAGCTGTACAATCCAACTTCCATTCTTGGTGAGTGGAACTGACCCTCCTCTAGCGGCGTAAGCGCGTTCGGGAAGTTCCATCGCTAATACCGCGGCGTTGAAGCCGACGACGGCGAGGACAAAGAATTCAAATGCGTGGTTCTCGCTCAAGCGCAAACACCACGCTCGAACATTCGAATCCTTCTCGAAATAGCACAGCGAACGCTCGTCGCGATAAATCTTTGTCAAGTACTCGTTCACGGTCCTTTTCATTGCCGCTAATCGAGTCCCGAAGCATCCCGGTGCAGGCGCGATTTTCGCCGCCGCAGCGTCGACGCCGTCTTCTTCACCATCACTGCGCGCCGAGGATGTTGACGGCGAGCGTTGCATCTCGGCTCGTTTCAAGCGTTCGATGCGCTCATCGAAGGCTTGAATCGGTGACGTCGACATTGCCGTCACGTACGCACGTGTCGCAACGCCTGGGCGCACGCGCCACGCGCACACCTCTGCCGTCGAGCGGGCGCACGCGGAACTAATTGAACGGTTCTGTTCCGCGGAACCAGCACCAGTTCCCTTTTCTCGAAAAAATGTGTTGATGTCAACACCCCTCCCGCCGCGCTGCCTGTCGGCCCCAACTGCGCGCCTCGGGAAAGGACAGCGCACACCGCGGGTCACACGCACGAGCGATGACCAAGTTCGAGGGTCTCGCTAAAGGTGATCGCAAATCAACGCGTGCGTTGTCTTCGGTGCTCGATGACGTCTACGACGTCCCCGCGACCGGTTTCGTGGTCACCGCGAGCGGGGCGTTAACGACCACTGACGACGGCGATGACGCGCTGAACAAGGAAGACGCGAGACGTGTCGAACGAGCGATGTCGAGGACGGCGACGTCATCGGCGGCCCCGAAAGCATTTTTCGACGTGTGCCATGAAGATTGGGCGAGCGCGACGGCGATCGTGGTTGAGTTTGCGCGACACGAACGCGACGCGATGTCAAACGCAGCGCGAGCGCTCGATTGGTTCGCCGCGAGGTGCGACGGCGTCGATGATGGCGTGTCATACGCGTCAGCCGCGGTACGATTGACGCAGGGTGGAAAACTTCTTACGATTGATGGCCCCGTAGCGTTTCAAGCGCTGAAAAAGATGCGAACAACGTCGATAGGGGCGGCGGAGAGTCGCGACGTCTGGTGCGACATAGAACGTGGCACTGTGTTTGCACATTTGGCATCTGTAGCGGGAACTGCGATAGATATACCACAAAGTGCGCTGTATCTAGGGAAAATAACAGAAATTTCGTTCGCCTCGATGTTGAAGTTAATATCACGATCGATAGATTGCTTTCAAGGCGATGCAAAAATTGTGCCACGCGTTGGCTTGTGCGGGGCGCTTGTGGATGAACGCGGATTAACCGCTGAATGCGCGTGCGTGGAGGTAAATCGAATTCGAGTGTCGCGTGCGCGACAGGAGTTAGAACTCAAGCGCGAGACTGCGGAAAGCACGAAGCGGCGTTTGCAAAACGAAAGCGAAAGGCTAGGTCGTGGCGTTCGCGACGCTGTAGCGTACGCCGCAAGCGCTAAACGGCTTTGCAAAAAGCAAAGCAAGAGTAGTATAGCAGCATGGGATCCTCTGTGTGGAGACGATGAGGACGACGATCACGAGGATTGAGCGCATTGAGAAGTTCGCAACGCGCTCGAAGGGGGACGGGGAACTCGATGTGATAATGCATTCAATTGAGTATAAAAACCGCTAACTAATTTTACGGGATTTATTTCCTACATTCGTTTTAAAACATTTCTCGTCAGTCTCGAGCCACGCGAACATGCGATCGACGTCACGCTTCAGTCGGGTGCGTCTTGGTCGTCAACATGTCTATCAAAAAACGCCACGTTGTCGAGCCAAAATCCGTGCGCGCGCGGACGCTTGAACGAGAACAGAGCCGCGTCACAGAAAACATGATCATCATCATACGTACCACCACGGGGCCAATCCCGTTCTGAAGTCCGTCTCCGTCCACGGGGTGAACACAACCGTATCGTTGGCGTCAACGGCAAGGTGCGCGAGAGCAAGCGAGAGCGGCGCCGGGCCACGGATCACTATTTGCGTTGAGAGGAAAGGATAAAACTCGTCAGTCAGACAATACACGCACATAACAAAACAAAGCAAAACAAAAAGGTGACAGGCCAAAGCAAGTAGGTTAATAACGTACCTTTACCGTCGGCGTTGTATTGGGAACCGTGGCACGGGCACTTGAACTTGTTCTCAGCCTTGTTCCACGGGACGACGCAACCCAAGTGCGTGCAGACGGCGTTCAAGCCGAATTCGGTCAAGGTGCCATCTCCCTTGACAATCAAGTACGTGGCATCACCCTTCAAGCCTTGCGTCAAAGAGTAGTCACCCGGCAAGTGCGTCTTCAACCACGCAGCGCGCTTGATGTCGTTACCGTTGGCATCCTTAGCCGGTTGGCCAGCGCCACCACCACCAGCGCTGTGTACGTTTAACAAAAACACGAGCGTGGTACAAAGCCGTCAGTCACGTGATCGTCATGGTTGTTGTTGCTTCACTAGTCTTTGCATTATCTCAACGCAGTGAATCATCATACATGCTATATAATCGTCGTCGCGATCGTGATCATCACGATGTGATCATTGGTTGGATGCTCTAGGGTCAATCGCATCGAGATCAACGCTTACCTCGGGGGCACGAAGAAGTACGCATAACCACCAACGAGGGAGGTCGCCGGCAAGCCGATAGCGCCAACCAACAATAAGTTCATCACATTGCGCTTGCCCATGTCAGGGACTTCGCCCGCCGCAGCGGCAGCGCGAACGACGGTGGACTTGGTCGTCTTGCGCGCAGCGACTTGGCGGGTGGAGCTCACGCGGGAGCATCCGAGCTTGGAGGACGTAGACAAAGCGAAAGCCATGTTTATTTCGTGTGTGACAGACGCGTTAAAAGGCGACGGATATTCCGCGCGGCGCAAAGTGTGGTCGTGCGCGTCGCGTCGCGGGCCACACCGTCCCCAACGTCATCCATCGATCGCGCGACGAACGCTATCCACCTCACCTTCAAACTCAGGCTCGCACGTCACTGGTCGTGATCGTGATCGGTCCACGACCCACCCCCTCCTCGAGAGATTTTTGGATGACGAAAATAAACACCACGATGACACGTATATTGATATGACATGCCTTCATTACGCATATAATGTCCCCGCACCACAAAAATCCCCCCGCACCAACAAAACGAAAACCACGCGACGGAGCGCCGCTGACAGGAGGTGTCCAGACTGCAGAGGCGCGAGGGCCACTGCACTGCGGGCGGCACACGTTGCCGCGAGCGACTCGAACGGCGACACGATGGCGATGGCGACGCCGTGACCGTGAATAGAACAGGACACACACGGCACAGTATACGCGTGCAGATGGATGCGATATACAACGCCTTTGGGGTGACGACCGCGCCAAAGCGCGTCGTCGTGTTTGGCATTGATGGGAGCGGCAAGACGAGCGTGCTTGAACGCATCAAGGATGCGTACATGGACGTCACGGGCTTACGTCCCGAACAAATCATTCCTACGGTAGGGATGAACATAGCTAAGGTTCCATACGGGCGACTCCCATACGCGTGCACGTTTTGGGATCTAGGAGGAGCCATCGCGTTGCGAGGAATTTGGAACAACTATTTCAAAGACGCCGACGCCGCGGCGTACGTCGTGGACGCCGCAAGCGAAGAATCCTTAGAAGAAGCCATGGTAGAATTAGAGCGCGCATTGAATAATGCTGCATTTCCTCGTACGATTCCAATCGTTATCCTCGCAAACAAGAACGATTTGAGTGGTCCAGAGGGCGTAGAAATGGTTCGAGCGGCGTCGCGCGACGTCTTCGCGAGCGCGCGCGTGGCTCCGAACGCGCGCGTGTTCCCGACCGATGCGCGCACGGGCGTGGGCATCAAGCCCGCCATAGAATGGCTCATTGGCGAACTCGTCCCCACCAACGCATCGCTGTTCACGTTATTGTAACACAAGTTCTAGATAAAGTCAACTACACGCAGGCTTGCACTCTGACCAGGCGTCCTGCCGTCGGCGGGTCGGGTTGAGACCGTTGGCGCCCGTCACAGCGAGGCGAGGACGCGAGAACGACGACGACAGGTGGTGGTGGTGACGACGACGACGTTGGAGACGACGGAAGATGCGCGGTGGGGTGACGATGATGCGTACGGCGTCGTCGTCGTCGTCGCGTGCGTCGACGTCGTCGCGTGCGTCGCGAGGAAGGCTCGAGGGGATAACAACACGCGTGAAACGCGCGCGAACCACGGGTGAGAGGGTCGTTGTCGTGCGCGCAAACGCCCTTGGTGATGGTGGCGGTGCACCGAAGCGGCGCGCCGCACCCGAGCTCACGCCCGAAGTGTTGAAAGAGGAGGAGGCGCGCGAGCGAAAGGTGTTTGTTAACGAAATGGGATTGATGTTTGCTTCGGGGGCAATCTTAGGGCCACTGCTTGATCACCAGCATTCGAGGTTCGATGTATTACATTACGAACATCCTCTCGTGTTGCACTTTGATTACGTCCTCAAACCGCTCATGGATTCTCCCGTGGGGAATTTTTTTAGTTGGCTCACGCCGAACGCGCTCAAAGGATTACTCGAGGTGACGTTTGTGAACGAAACTGGAGCTCTGGAGACCGGTTGGTGGGTACCACCATTGTTTGGAGTAGCTGCGATTATTATTGGCTTGGGACACACCACGCTGGATGGTGTACGATTACGCGCATACGTAAAGACGGCTCGTGAAGCAGAACTCAAACGCGGCTCTGGGCAAACCGTCGGCAAGACGGCAGATTTAATCGACGCATGTCCAGGAAAGCCTGCGCTTGGTTGGCAACCCGGATGGGTTAGTGTGAACGCGTGTATTTCTTTATTTGCATTGCAGTATATGGCGAGTGGCGTGCTCGCGTCGCCGGCCTCACCTTTGGTGAACTTGATTCCTTACCACACGACTGATGTCGTTTTGTTCTCCTGGGGACTTGTGACGTGGTACGTGTTCGATAACACCGCACAAGGTTTATTCATGGCGTCGCTTACCGCGTTTGCGGGGCCATGCGCTGAGATATTTCTCATCAACTTTGGCCACCTCTATGAATACTCGCACGCTGACTTTTTGAGTATTCCAAGCTGGATCCCGTGGGTTTACTTTTGCGGCGCTCCCGCGGTGGGCAACCTTTCGCGGCAGGTCAGAAACGAGCTTAGAACTATGAATGATCTTCCTGGACCTACAACACGGGTGACGGCTTATGCACGCCGCAAATGGCAGCCGCTTAGCGCGACTTCCCCTGTGGAGAGGCCGCCGGCGCTGACAAACGTTGCGTACATGGCTTTGGACAGAGACAAACGCGTCATCAACAAAGATTTGAAAGAGATACCCAAAGGTAGATTTACAGTTTTGCCAAATGGTCCCTTAGACATTCAAGAGCTCGCACGCAAACGGCGAGAAGAGAAGGCGCTATTGAGCGCGATTGCCGATTCACGTGGCGGAACGCAAAAACGGCGCAGACAGCTGAAGAAGTGGGTAAATCGACAAAATGATATCAAGTACGGACGCAAAAGCGTTCGTGAGCGAATCTTGAAGCTTCTGGTCAAGACTAAAAATAACAACGAAGTTGTTGAACCGTCTTTGGATCCAAATGATCCAAAATACAGATCGAGGCGTCTCGCTGAAATCCAAGCGGAAATCGAGCGTGTTGAGTCCACCATTAGCGAAATTGAGCGATTAAAATCGCTGAAAATAAAGCTTCAGAAAGTACAGAGCGACGTGGATGCCGCGGCACCACCATTACTACCTAAACTTCAACGAATTCAGAGTAAATTTGATGAAGCTGTTCCGGTGCCATTCAAACCGACGTGGACTAGAATTGAACAAGCGCTCGGTACCGCAGTTCTACCAATCGTGCGTGAAAATCCTACTGTGCGCCGTGTCGTGAACGGCTCGTATGAAAGTGAAGCGCAAAGAGTGCAGGCACTGAAACAAATTCAAAAACAAGTTGAGCTGATTCAAAATGAAATGCAGGATGTCGCCATTTTGTCACCACCCTCTGAAGCAAAGCAAAAAAACAAACCATCGCGCGCTGCAAAGTGAAGTAGAAATTTAGTACAGACGGGTCGTTTGTTATACCATCACGTAGAGAAAATAAAGAATTTACTTCTAGCACGCAATTAATCATTACATAGATTCACGTACCTAGATTCACCTACCCGCGGGTATCGGCTGTACTAGAGTTCATGTAACTTATACGTGTGACCACACTGTTTTCGCGCGCACGATGTCGCCTTGACCCGGACGCTCTAGCTTGTGTAGCAACACAAATTGATCACCGTCTTCGCTAGTCAGCTCGCAGCACGTTGCCTCGATGCTGTCACCGAAATTGCACTCCGAACGGTATTCCAAGATAATTTCTTTGAGCACGTGACCCGCCCATACGTCAGATGGGACGCTCTCCAAAAGCCACTGCACGTAGACGACGTTGTTGACGTGGCCATTCATATCCAAGTCGTTACGACGCACGTAGTGACGCATCGGCGCCATACACACTGCTCCTATATCATTGACATCCGGAAGCTTATCTGCGACGTATCCCTCTTCCATGACGCTATCGTGGAAAACTTGGGCTGCAAAGTCATCGGAAACGGACTGCGGGATGCGCGCCATTTTCCTCGTCTCCAAGTTGAAAACAACCCATTGTGACGTCGCTTCGCCCAACTGCTCGCCAGAGTTGTGATCGTTAATTCTATAATCTCGCCTAGCTGCGATTTTTCCTTGGTTGAGAAACCAAGTACTCACGTTTACTTTATCCCCCCACTTTGGGTACGTCCTCATTCGCAGATGGAGTCGCGTGCATACCCACGCCAAGTTGGCTTTGCGCATGTCTTCCGGCATCGACTGCGCGACGCCCCAAATACCTTGTGCGTGGTTACACGCGCATTCTTGAATTAAACCCGCAACGCTCACCATGGTGGCTTCGTTATTAGGTCCAACCTCGGCGAACCGCACAGGGAAGATTTCACTGAAACTCCTACCAGATTTTGTAAACGCGCGGGTATACCACTCCGTCCCCGCCACGCCCTCGTACTCGTCATCGCTCATCATCTCACCCGTGACTGCGTTGATTTGATTTGCATCCGTCGGTGCTGCGCCGTTCACACTCGATGCGCGCACCATCGTCGTCTTCGGCGACGATCGACCCCGACGCGGTGTCACCGTCGGGCGCGAGGCGTGACGAGGCGCGGTCCTCGAAGACGTGGTCACCGACGTCGTCGTCATCCCCGGTCGCGGACTCGCGCGGTGCATCGCAGTGGCGCACGACATGTCTCGTGACGACGACGACGACGACGACGACGCGCGCGCGCGGGTACACGACGTGGCGTCGGTGAAAGACGACGACACCGTGAAGACGACCCGAACACCTCCGTGGCGGGCTGTTGTCCAAGATGCATCGACCAATCATGATCATGATCGCGTGATCACGTGAACGGTCCAGAACGATCACGAGGCACACCACGACACCACGACACCACGACGAGTTGACGCACGTACGTAATGTGTACCCCGGTCGGGGTACACACACGCACACGTCCACCCACCAAAAACCGCGCCAAATCCGCACCCTTTTGCCACCAAAACGACATCGATGGCGATATACACGTGGCGACGCGGTGCCGCGCTCGACGCGGTGCGGGCGACACACGACGACACGCGACGACACACGACGACGACGTGAGCGATACACGCGATACGCGATACGATTCTCTCGCGCGCGCACGCAGCACAGCACAGCCCGACAGGGTGAGGCATGGGGACGATGACCACGGCGCGCGCGACGACCGCGGCATCGTACGCGGCGGCGAGATACGCGCGCGGCGATGGTGGTGTACGCGCGAGAGAAGATGCGCGCACGCGAGGAGGACGACGCGAGGTGATGCAGGCGAGGAGAAAGATGACGACGACGCGAGCGTTTAACACTCTGTGTGCGGCCGATCGTTCGGGCAGGATGCGCGCTGCGGCGAGCGCTAATGTCGTGGATTACGCGCCAGCGCCAACAGTCGGCGTTAACAGACAGTTTGAAACATCGATGACGAATCGGCGACGACAAATGATGCCTGTTCGACTCTTAACTGGGTATTCTGAAGTCATCAACACGTTATGCGATGAGTTACGGCGCACGAGTGCGGGTGACGAAGTTGAGTTTAGCGTGTACGTCTTTGAGAGTGGAAAATCTTCGCAACGCGTCATCGACGCTATGGTTCGAGCTGTGAATCGCGGTGTACGCGTGCGTTGTTCGATTGATGGTTCGCCGGTGAGTAAGTTTACGCGCTGGTGTGAAGGTAGTACGACGTTGACGAGCGAACTCGAGGAGCTACAAACAAAGCTGGGCCGAGAGCGTTTCTCATTCGAGGCCGTACGACAACCGACGCATGCTAAATTTATGGTGATTCATCGAAAATATTCTCTACCTACAGCCATATTCGGCGGTGTGAACATTGGTGATCGGTTTGCAAACTGGCGAGATTTTGCTATTCGAGCGGAAGGACATGAAGTGGTGCAAGCGATGAGGTCGAGTCTGTTTAAAGCGGACACGTCGGGCAGCGTAGACGTGAGAGACGCGGGCATACGATTCGTCACCAACCTTCCCACTGGATTTTGTCCACTCGCATGGACGTTTCCGCGCTACAAAAACTTTCCTGGAACGTTCAACATCAAACCGACAATGATGAAATTGCTTGAAGATGCGTCCTATTCGCGATATCGTATCGCCATGGCTTACATGGACGCAGTCGGCGCGGACATGTTGGACGCTATGTTGGCGCGCGGAAACACGTCGCTCACGCTCGTTGTTCCGCGAAATCCAAATGTGTATCATGATGCAAATCGTAAGGCGTTGAAACGTTTAATTCAAAGAAACGCTGCTCGGAGAAATGGAGACTCGAGTAATTTGAAAATAGTCATGCTCGATGACATGCTCCACGCGAAGGTCTTCTTCGCCGAAAGTGACGACGGCACCCTTCCAGACGTCGCTATGTTGGGGAGCTGCAACTTGAAACAACGTTCGCTCGGGCAGTTTGTCGAGCTGAATGCGGAAATTCAGCAACCTATTTTGACTCGGGCGTTGCGCGCGAAACTTGACGACATTATCAACGAATCGTTGCCGATTTGCGACGACGATTTACTGTACGCTGAACCAAAGGCGACGGTGGAGGAGTGGCTCGGATGAAATCGCACGGAGCATAATAAAGTGTGTTGTAGAACTGGTAGTAAAACTCTGCGTAATATGTACTGTAAAAACAGTGTACCAATCTATTAAATGTCTACGATTACGAATAGTTCTGCGCCGCGCGCGCCACCATCTTGAATTTCTCTCTCGCTATATTCTATGATTTTCATGGCGCTGTACGTGATGGCTTTTATCTCCGTGCCTTGTCGCGTGACACCTTCAACAAATGTGGTTCCACCGACAACTGCACGAATCTCCCACTTCTCCTTGCTGAATTCACACACTTGCACTGAAGTTACAATGAGCATCTCGGTGTGAAAAGCAAATAAAAGCTCGTCCAAAAAAGCAAATAAAAGCGTATCCAAATCATGCCCAGACGCGTGTATCGCTCTGTATCGAGAGGTTGGCTCTCGGGCACAGTCCTCGAGTGGAGTCATGTAATCAAACATCGCAAGCGCTGACCACGCAAAAGTCTCGGCTAAATTCACGCCCCACGCATGAATTTGAATATCCGCCGTGTGGTCCTTGTATTCGTATTGCACGCCGCGGTGGCGGCGAATGGCAGCCTCTTCCTCTTCTGTTGTGGTGGCGCTCAAAGCGCGAGCTGCGCGCGCGTCGTCTTCGCCGACGTGTTCGCCGACGTATTCCGGGGCATACCGCACGACAGGTGCATCACCATCCTCAAAGCCAAGTCGCACATCGGCGTCGGCGTCCGCATTCATCGTCGTCATCGGCGTCAACGCCGCCGGCGGAACTGGTGCACCGACGCTCGACGCCACGCCGCCGTCGCGTCGACGGCGTTTTGGCGCGCGTTGCGGTAACACCTCGTGCGAAAGTACGGCGTCTGTGCCATCCTTCCGTGGGTCATCCATCCCACGATGGACGTCGACTGGCGCGCGTCAACCACTGGCGCCGTGACGGCAGACGAAGCGCAGCGTTGGCCCACATTCGCTGACGCCCGACGATCGCGCGCACGTCGGCGAGAGAGTATTTCGTGACGGTGCGTTGCGGAGGACAATATGTCGGCGGTAGATGATGCAGACGTGCCCATGGGTGATGCGGTCGCTGATGCCGCCGCCGACGACGACGACGACGACACGCCGCTCATGCCCGCAGAAGGGGAGACTGCGCGCCTATGCGTTGAAGCGAGCTTACGAGCTATGCAGGACGGTAACGACGCCCTGCGACTGTGTACGAGTGTTGGCGAGCCATTTCAGAGTGTGGAGGATGCTTGTTCGAGGTTGATACCATTCCACGTGTTCGCAGCGTCGGGAGAGTTGAGTTGGCACGTCGCGCGCGACGACAAGTCGGAACAAGAGTCTAAGTCTCACCCTCAGGATGGTAAGATGGCGGTGGTGTCAAAGCTATCCAATGAAGAATGCTGGAGGCGAGATGTAGATACTTTTTCAGAGTCTATTCTGGAGTTTATGAATCAAAGTTCTTCGGCGCTTGTTCGGCCGACCAAAGGTCAGTACGCCGGCGCTGCGCGCCCAGTGTTGTCAACCGAAGAGGTCTATTTGATCGATCGTTTGACGTGTGAATACGCCCGAAAGCACTTCAATGACGAAAGAATTGAACAACAAGTAAACTCTGCGCGTATTTCGAAAATCGAGAACGAGATAAGGCGATATGAGGATTTTATACGCCGTCGCAATGCCGTCAACGAGGCGGCTCCCGAGCAAACGCCTCTTCAGAGAGCGCGAGAGCCTTGACTTGAACAAACGTATCGTAGAAGTAGAGTTTAGTCGTTTAGAACAAACGTATCGTAGAAGTAGAGTCGTTTCTAGATCATCCGTATCGAACGTGACACTAAGCGCATTTTATTGATTATCCTCCTCTGGTGTGTGTGTGTTTCTCGCCGCGAGCACCATATCCACCACGGTGGGTTTTCCGGAAGTCTGCACACGCAGGCGCTTTCACGCGATTTAACGGCGTTCAACAACGACGCGTTAAAAAATCGTTGAAACAAAACGTGTGTGTATTCAGCCGTCGTTTCGTGCTCGCTCGAGTCTTCGCCACGCCGCTGAGATGAACTCTGCGAGCGTCATCGTCGTGGTATGCTGGTACAGCGCGAATATCGGTGTTTTACTGCTAAACAAGTACTTGCTGTCGGTATGGGGGTTCAAGTTCCCAGTATTCATGACGTTATGTCACATGATCATGTGTTCCATCCTCAGTGCGGCGGCGAGAGAATTCAGAATCGTGCCTAAACAATATATTAGAACGCGAAGGCACTACTCAAAGGTGGCCATCTTGGCGATGACGTTTGCGTTGTCTGTTCTTGGTGGTAACGTTTCGTTGAGATACATTCCGGTGTCATTCAACCAGGCACTCGGGGCAACAACGCCATTCTTTACAGCCATATTTGCCTACGTCATGCTCCAAAAGAAAGAATCTTCTGAGACGTATATGTCGCTGGTACCAGTCGTGGGAGGAATAGCCATCGCGACGTGGGGCGAGCCTAGTTTTCACTTTCTTGGATTCATCGCATGCCTAGTCGGTGTGTGCTGCCGTGCTTTGAAGAGTGTTTTGCAAGGGTGGCTATTGTCCCCAGTTGGCGAGAAAGCGGAAGACAGACCGGTTGGCGAGACCAAACTTGATAGCATGTCGCTACTCTATTACATGTCACCCGTGGCAATCGTTACATTAGGCATCTGCACGTGCATTATGGAGCCGAACGCTCTTTCGGCATTTCACGAAGCCGCGGTTTTAAATCCGTCATTCATCGCCATTCTTCTGGCGAACTGTTTCATTGCCTACTTGGTCAACCTGACCAACTTTCTCGTCACCGCACACGTCGGAGCGTTGACACTTCAAGTTTTAGGCAACGCGAAGGGAGTGGTGTGCACCATTGTGAGCATTATGCTGTTCCGCAATCCAATTACATTTAGAAGCGTATTGGGCTATACGATCACGATGATTGGTGTTTGGTTGTATTCTTCATCAAAAAGACGCAGTGCTCGATTATTGGCGGCGCTTGAAAACGCCAGCAGATCCAAGGTGTGATCTAATTGGTTCGCTTGATAAATTTTGATTATAAATACTCGTACAAATAAACTACAGTAGCTACAGCACGATGTCATCATCTTCCTCCTGATGCAATCACACGTTCAGCCCATATTCGTTGTGCGAGACCTGCGAGCGGTTGCGCCAAGGTTAGTAGGGTGCGGAGAAACAAAACGACAACACGTGCACGTTGAGTCTTCGTCTCATGCGTCACGTCGTGCGTGACGGCGTTGAGTTGGTTTCACAAACCAAGTCACCTGTTACCAGCAACTCGATTGCTCAAATAGCGATACTGACAATGGTCATGGTCATCATTGACGAAGTAATAAAGCGTGTTGTGCTGCACTGGATGAGCGTCGGGACGCACCATGATGCTCACGGGCACGCGCGCGTGCATTGTCGAAAGAGTTCACGCCATTTCGCTTAAAATCTGCGCTCTCGGTTGACTTGCAGGGCGAGCGACTTGTGACGCCGTTCTTTTTGTATCTGTCCGCGCTGCACAAAGAAAAGCGCACGCGGTCCCAGATGCCCCATAATCACACGCAAAAGAGGGCCAAAACTCGTATCCGACGCCCGCGCACGGCGCACGGGGTTTCGAAAAGCGTCACGCCATGAACGCTATCGATCAGCAACGCGTGGCGAACACGCAGCGTGGCTATTTGATGGCGATTCTCTTTTTTTTCCTCTTCTTCTCTGCGAATGACTTTACACCCGCAAAGACGCGGCGTAATGCTAACACGGGTATCGCTGGTGTGAATAAAGCATCTGCAGAAACGTCTCGAAGACGGGACGAAGTTCGCGACAAGGTAGGTTTCGCCCTCGAAGCGGCGCTCGCGCGATTTCCCTTGCTTTGTACTGCCCTAGACACTTTCTACGCGATACGCGAGATATACTTGTCGATACTCACGAATCAATCGTCATCAATCGTTTTATGTGTAGGTGATTATAGATTTAAGTGAAAGTAACGCCGCGCTGGAGGTGGAGAATCGCAAATTACGTGCATCCTTGATCGGTATGCGTGAGGCGCTGAGGAAGCGCGCGGGTGATGATGACATCAAGAACTTCGACTTGGCGTACAACCTTACGCATCTTCTTGGTGTCGCCACGAGCGTTACACCACAATTAGAGGGGAGAGATATCGTCAGCGCGCGTCACAATCCGGAATTGGGTAGAGACGGTGACCAAGATGTTGCGGAAAATGACATTCCAAGCGTGTCCAAGGCGAGGAAAGTTTTGCGCACGTAGCGGCACAGAAGGTTGCCTTAGATTTGCTATAGATTGATTAGGTGATTAGATCGTTGTACATTGAATGTATTTTGCGCACACATACGCTTTGGCATCGAAAACTTTCTCCCTCGAGCACGCGGCGCGTAGATATCAGTTTCGCGTGCGATATGCGGAGAGTATCTCTCAATCAGCTCCCACATTGTACGACGACGGCTGCGTGATGATGATCGCGACCTCACCGTGCGCGATACGCGCAAACACGACAAACGCGACATCGACGTCATCGCGCTCCACTAACGCTCATGTGTCGCGTCACACGCACACAGCGCGTGCGTCGCCGCGTGTGGCGCCACAACGCTACAACGAGATATCGCGCTGTTTGCGTACCTCGACAATCATCACTCGCGCGTCCAAGGATGACGGACGACGCGTCAGAGGTCGTCCACCCATTGACGGCGAACGCGTACCGGGCGAAGATGACCTGTACTACGGCACGTACTCGAACTTCTTCACCGATCCCGCGCAGATCAAAGGTGTAGTGATTTTTTGTGCCTTCTTAGCGTCGTTCTTTTCGCTGGGAAACATTGGTGCGGCGGTGATTCTACCGATACTCTACGGCGTCGACTCTAATCTGAGTGATTTCTGCCTGCAATCATTGATTTTCGGGTACTACTGCAAGTGAAGGTCATCGTGGCGGGTTGTACGAGCGCATGCGTCCAAAAGTCGTTTCGCGTGGCGTCCAAATTGTGGCGGCAAAGTAGACAGTAAAAGGTCTTATGTGTTGTAATGTATTTCATAAGTGCGTGCGCTATATTGGCATATAATCTAATGCGTATCGTTGTGCTAAAAGCAATACGACATTGCGGTCTTCTGACGCGCTCTGTCGGTTGCCGCGGTGAGCGGAAGAACGCGAAACGTCGCGACGTTTGATGCTCATCGCATCGTCTTGACGCTCACTCGAGAACCTTGAGTCGCAGCTGTACTCTTGTCTAATTTACGTTTCCCGTGCATTGTGACGTTCTCCACGGAAAACAAACGCAAACCACTCGTTGTCTGCGGTGACGATTCAAACGACTCGCGGTTAGTTTGGTGGCTCGGGCGATCGCTTGCGTCATCTTGTCGCTCCAACACACTCGCTCGCCTCACTCGTCGTACCTTCTTCACCCCCGAATTACCTGCTAGGATATGTTTACCCGGAGTAAGTTTATTCTACGTGAAGCGTACGGCTCGTCAGTCGTCGTCCCGAGTCATTTAAAATTTGAAATCCACTTTTGCCGCCAAAAATCGTGCGTTGCGATCGAGCGCTCGCGCGTACCTCGAGCGGCGTAAAGCGACGGGTGATGTCCACCAAAACCGGTCGCGACGGCGTGCGCGATTTGCGTCGCGTTTCTCCGCACTCGCCGTCGCGGCCGACGGGGACAGCGATGACGCGGGCCTTCTCGCCGTCGTCGTCAACGTCATCCGAGCGCACCGCCAACCACGCGGGCGGCACGTTTTCCTTGTCCATCAATCCGAATGGGGTGAACGTCGCACGCACCGCCGCGTCGCGCGCGGGCGTGATTGGGGAATGCGTGCGGGTGGCGAACATTTTCAACGCTGTGTTTCAACGCGCACGACTCGCTCGCGCACGCACACGGCCGACGCACGCGCGCCAATGCGGCGTCACCCGTGTGCGCGAGCGTTGGTACCTCCAACTGTCCGATTGTGCGCGATACGAATCGGCTTTTTTTTTTCGCACCCACTCCGTGGAAGCGAGTAATGATTACAAACGTAAAGTTATCGCCACTAATAAAATAAAACAAACTAATATTGAACATCCTATGCCTACACAACGTGACCGCGATAGTGAAAAATGAATGAATGAATGATACGAGATATTCTGAACTCTTCAGAGACCAAGATCGCGTTCCAACTGATTCAAAATTTCATCGTCATGCGACCGACGAGGGGGGTGGCCTCGAACAGGGCTACCGAGCGGTGGCGAGCGCATACCTGGGTTTCCATGAGGTTGCTGCAATCTGTCGTCGTCGTAGCCGCCGCTGTACGCCGGTGACTGTGGGCTGTATTGCTGTTGGTACATTTGCGGAGCTCCTTGACCGTACTGCTGTTGCTGTTGGTATACACCATTTTGGCCGTACATGTGCGGGGAAGCTTGACCATAATTCTGCCCAATAGGTGGGATTCCTTGGCCCAAAAACTGTTCCTGCTGCCCTCTTTCTCCTCTGCCGCCGCCAGCAACTGCACCTCCGACGCCGCCGTAATATTGGGATGGCGGCATTTCTTCCGTTCGATGTGGATTTCCACCGTGGCGATGACTACGCTCGGAGTTTCGATGCCGTCCATCACGATCGTCTCGATGATGATGGTGTGATCTATGCTGACGCTCACCTCCCTCGCGTTTGTGATGATGCGAGCGGCGGTGGTGTCTTCCTTCTTTCGAAGCTTTCAAGCCATCAACATCCATTTGACGTGACTCATGCGCTCTTCCATTGACGTTGTTCAGTCCATCATTTGAAAATGGAGGCTCACCAGATCGAGGTGCGCGGCGACGTTCATGCTTCCGTCCAACTTGAGGAGCGCCTGCCGCCGCTCTACTGTCGCTTGGGCGCCGGCGCCGGCGCGCTTTTTGTTCTCCATCTTGGTTGATTCGCATCGCCGCAGCAGCCTTTGGATCAATCATGGCACTGACTTCTTTCCATCTACCACTCTTCATGATTTCCTGCTTCAATGCGTAACAAGGTTTTGAATACTGTTCCAGCGCCGACCAGAGCTCAAACGCCGGCGCAACGAGATGTGGAGAGTGCGACGCAAGCACTTTGAACTCGTCGATTGTAATAACCCCGTTATCGTCTATGTCAGCTTCTTTAATTAACGTGGCAAAACCTTTGACTTTAACGCGCGCGCCAGCGCGACCTAGAACTACTTGACGGTCTTGCATTGCGTCCGTGTTTGCGCTGCGTCCCACGTAATTCATGGTGTTAAATAAAATATTCTGAAACTCTTCCGAGTTCATCGATCCCGAGTCATCGTGATCGAAAAGCCGCCACGCAAAGTATATGTGGGCATGTTGATTCGAAGTGAAGAATTGCGCCAGGCAGAGAACGAATTCCAGGGCGCCGATGTCGCCGTCCCCAGAGACGTCGAACAAAGACAGCAGACGTGGAAGGAATACATTCGACGTACGCAGGCTAAACATCGTCGCAAACTCAGCGATACCGATTGAACCAGAGCCATCTTTGTCAGCTTGTCCGAAAATCTTAAGCGCACTGTTCACCGTGGATCTTTGGCAGCCTATGCGAGTGAGAGTATCGGAGAGTCGTCGCAGTTCCCCCGATTCAGGCACCTCATTCAACATACTCGCGAAGCAACCCATGGCGCGACGATGCGTCAATCGATGTGTTCACACGCGATTAGAGTAATAGAAACACCAAAGCACGAGCGTATGCAACGTGTTGGTACTTGACGTCGATCGCAGCCGCACACTGACGTCGAATGCATCGTCGGAATTATTTCCGCAGCAATCGCGCGTTTTTTATGTCCACCTGGCCCCGTGCGCCTCCGAGTCCCATTTAATGCCCACTGCGCACCATCAAGGTGTGCGAAAAATACATGCGCTCGCCTGTACCCTAGCCTCGAGTCCGGCGAAGGTTGGCGCCGCTTGAACCGCACATCACGCCGCACGCGACGCGTCGACGTCGTCGATACGGGCGTGAACACCGCGCGAATACGTGTATAACGTGTGATTGCAATGTCTGGCGCACCGACGAACGCCGATGGATCATTCGCGGCGGCGCATTTGTCGTATGGATTGAACCTGCCCAAGAAGAAGCCTGCGGCGAGCACGGCGCACGGTGGAGCGCGAAAACCGACGCTCGCGGCGTTCGCGTGCGATAGCGAAGACGATGAGGACAATGGTGGTGGCAATGGGAGCGCAAACGATGCGGCGGCGCAAAGAGCTCGCGCGAACAAGGAGGTGAAACGTCAGCAAGAAGCACTTTTGGCGAAGCAAAGGCGCGACGCCGAGGCAGAGGCTGCGCGCGCGGCGGCGTTGAACCAGGACGCCAACGCGTTCGAGTACGACGCCGTATTCGATGATATACAGAAATCTCGCGGACAGAAGGTCAAGGCTCTGGATGAAGAGCGAGTGGAGCGAAAGTCAAGATATATTGGAGACCTCATCGCTAAAGCCGAGGCGCGCAAGGTTGAAAGCGACATTTCCTACGAGCGTCGCTTGCTCAAGGAACGCTTGAAGGATGATCACCTGTATGCGGACAAAGAAAAGTTCGTCACCGCTGCTTATCGTGAAAAACTTAAAGAGGATGCAAAGTGGCTGGCGAAAGACAAGGTCAAGGATGCGATTGAGGAGGAAGAAGACGTCACGCGACGCGGCGATATGACAGCGTTTTACTCAAACTTGATGAATAGAAATTCAGCCATGGGTGGAGACATGGCAAAAGACACTCGGCGTGCGGCACCCGAGCCGGAATCTACATCTAAAGTACCAAGTGAAGGCGTGGTTGAAAAGTCCCAATTCACTACTGCCGCTGAACGGGAACGCGAGTTCGCCGAACGAGCCAAGGCGAACCAAGGTGATACGCGCGACGAGCCAATCCCAACCGACGTTACGTTTATCGAAAGGCAAACTAAACGCCGGGAAACTAACGTGGACTCGAAATCTCCTGCGGTTGAGACCGCATCTACATCAAAACAGCCCGATCCTTTGGCTCGGAGGAATACGGATGATGCTGTGAGCGATGCGAGGCAGCGCTACCTCGAGCGCAAACGAAAAGCGGCGAGCAGCGGTCAATAAACACAAAACGCCACGCGAGTAGCAAATGAACATTTTAGCACCCTATATTAGAATTCAGTAGCATTCGTAAAGGTAGTCATTACAACATCAAAGCGCGAGTCTGCCTAATCGATCGACAATCATTTGTAACCATTCTCTCTTTGGTTCTTTCTGCAAAGGAAACAAGTGGTTGCCCGCGATTTCGATAAGCTCAAACGCGCCAGTCGTGTGCATCTCCCAGCCTTCGACCATTTCTCGCGTGATCATCTTATCGCCCGTGGCGTAAAACGTAGTCAACGGGAAATCAAAGTTATCCTCGTCGATGTGCACGAAATCATATTTATCAAACAAATGAAAATCGCTACGCATCAACGGATGATAAATGTTCCACATCGGGCCAAAGATGAGTTCGTTGACGTCCCATCGTCTGCACTCGTCTTTGAAAGTTTCATCATCCAACAAAGCGTTTACACGCCACGGTCGCGACTTGTGTGGAATATCAGGGAATGGAAAAGCTGAAAAGAAAACCTGACGTGGCATTTGTATGCCAACTGCTCGCAACGCCAACAACAACTCAAAAGCTACCCACGTACCCATGGAGTGGCCGATGCACACATACGGCACGTCAGCGAGCGTACTCGCGACGATTGGCAGTAATTCCTCAGCAACCTTGCGAATTTCAAAAATGTAGCTCTCATCTCTCCGATTGGCTCGTCCAGGAAGCTGCACCGCGAGCATTTCGGCGCCATTCTGTTTGCACCATTCCAACAGAGGACTAGTCGCGCGCCTCGGACCGGTACCTTCGCTCGTGTACATATCCTCCGTGTTTCCAGCATTCGCAAAGCACAACACGCGCAATTTGGGTATTTTACCACCATCCACGCGCGTCTGCGACCGATCGAGACCAGGAAACCATCGCTTGAACGCGTCATCCAGATTCACATTTGGCGTTTTCGTGCCATTCGAACAAAACCACGCGCGCACGTCGTCTTCGGTCCACCACCACACGCCTTCGCGCGGAATCGCCGGGCACTCTGGGTATTGCTCTTCCAGCACGTCGATGAGGTTAATTTTTCGTACGGTCTTCGCATCCATGTCGCGACGTCGAATGTAGTACGTTTGCACGCGAGCGTTTTTTTTGTTCCACAGTCCAGCTCGTCCAGCGATGTCGTGGGTAAAAGTGTCTTCAGACTGGCGCGCACACGAGTATTTCGTCGCGTCCAACACGTCGCGCACGATTTTGTCATTCGTACGCATAGCTGCGGCACCCACACCGAGGGCGGCACCGCGAGCGATGCGCGCATCGACGTCGACGTCGGCGTCAGCCGCGCCAGGACCATTCGTGGTGGTCCTTTCCCCCGCCAAGGCGCTGAATGAGCGCGCGATGACGAGTGCGCAGAGTGAACTCGTGCGCGTGAGCACACCGCGGTTTGCTGAACGCGCCAACACGCTCGCAGCGTGTGCGAAGAAGGAGTTGAGTGCGGGGAAGATTAAATCTCTCATGGGCGTGTCGGATGCGATTGCTTCGCTGAACGCGAAGCGGTTTCAAACATTTGAAAAAGCTACGAAGAAGCCGTGCGTACTGGCATTCGATGGACCTGCGTTCAAGCATCTCGATGCGCCGTCGTTCACCACGGTAGATGAGGTTGAGTATTTACAGCGACACTTGCGGATTTTATCAGGGCTGTACGGGACACTCAAACCGTATGATGACGTCGCTCCGTATCGTCTAGAAATGGGCACGAAGTGGGCCGCGGGCGATGCGAAGGATTTATACGAATATTGGGGCGATGACATTGCCAATGCATTAGTGGACGATGTCGAGACGTTGGCGAAAGAATCGAATTCGTCGACACCTTTTGTCGTGAACTGCGCTTCGCAAGAGTATTTCAAATCGGTCAAGTTGGATGTATTGAAGGCGCGCGGTGTGCCGGTCTACACGATGACGTTCCCAGGCCCGTCAGTGTATGCAAAGCAAGCGCGCGGTGCCATGGTGCGGCACTGCGTGGACGCTAAGGTGCGCGCAGCGGAAGATTTGAAGACGTTCCAAGGCGTGGATGGCGCGTGGCGGTTCGATGCCAAGGCGTCAACCGAGTTCAATTTTGTCTTCATACGAGGCGCCGCAACAAAGACTGCAACGGCAAAGCGTCCCGCGAGTGCGACGAAAAAGACATTAGATAAATCAAAGCGTGCCAAAGCTGGTGGGTGATTCATAGTCGATCGATGTATTGTAAACCAATGAAAATGTAAACCAATGTAAACCAATGAAAATGAAATGTTTTACGCGCGCCTGCTCGGCGGCGACGCTGTAATCAGCAACGAGAGCGCCTGCACACCTCAAACGTAGCCGTGCGTTGCGCGCGAAACCACAGTGTGAGAGCGCCGTGCGAACCTCAAACGACACATACCTACGTTGTCTACGTGCACGACGCACACACGCGCGCGTCTCTTCGCATACGTCGCTGGGTGTCGTTCGCCGATCCGGCAATCTCGTGATTGGTGTTGGCCATGTTGAGTAAATCTTCGGGCGTCTTGGGCACGATGCTCAGCCCAGATGGGTTGCGCATTATCGCATGCGTCGTCGGGGTTGTCGGTTCGTTGCTTGTGTATGGAATTTTGCAAGAACGCATCATGACTCGGCCGTACTCGGGCGAACAAGGGGATGAGTTTTTCAAGTTTAGCGTCTTCTTAGTGCTCAACAACAGGATACTGTCCGTATGTGCGGCATCAATAATCTTGATGGCGACTCGAGGCAACGTCGCACCCGTCGCGCCGTTGTACAAGTACGCCGCGGTGAGCGTGTCTAATGTTCTGGCGACGACGTGTCAGTATGAAGCGCTGAAGTATGTATCGTTTCCGGTGCAAACGTTAGGCAAGTGCGCGAAGATGATTCCAGTGATGATTTGGGGCTACTTTATCAACTCAAGAAGGTACGACGGCGCTGACATTTCCGTCGCTGCGTTCATTACGCTTGGATGTACGATTTTCGCCCTCTACGGTGATGTATCGAGCAAGGCGAGTAAGTCTGGTGCGAATACTTCGACGTACGGCGTGGGTCTCATGCTTGGCTATCTCGGATTTGATGGCTTCACATCGACGTTCCAAGACAAGTTGTTTAAAGGATATCAAATGGAAACGTATAACCAAATGATTTGGGTGAATACATGCAGTGCAGCTGTGTCATTTCTCTGGTTATTTAGCGATAGTTCTATCGGACAAGCTTTTGATTTCGTCGGTCGCCACCCCAAAGTCATGTACGACATCATGATCCTGTCCACGGCATCCATGCTCGGGCAATTATGCATTTTGTACACCATTCGCGAATTTGGTGCGCTCTTATTCGCAACAATTATGACGACCCGTCAATTCCTTAGTATCTTGCTATCTTGTATCATTTTCATGCACCCGCTTACGCTCCAGCAGTGGGGCGGCACATGCATGGTATTTGGAGCGTTGTATTACAATGCGTTCATCAAGGCGGGGCGCAAGGCAGCGAAGAAGAGCGACGCTGTGAAGTTGGATGGCACTGAAGATGAAGAATCCGATAACCTCATCGCAAAGCTCGAACGTTAGAAATGTAATTTGATGTAGTAGAAATGTGCACTAAAGCAAAGAAACACACGAAAGAAATTCAAACACTAGCGAGCTCGTTTCGTATACGATTACAACACTAAAGTGGAGGAGCTCAAGCCTCTTGGTATTTTGTATGATCAATACAACAGGAAAAGAATCCACCGGATGCACGTCCAGGAGATTCATTGCTGCCGCCATCAATTGGCCTTGCCGTGCAAGGCGGACAACTTCAAGTTAAAACACGTATCCAACACAATCAAAACGTCAAAACGCGTATTTCCTCTACAAGGAATACGAAATTAAGTGATCAAACTGACGCGCGATCAACGCGAGTTTGCAAAACAGATCTCGATCTTGGCCCATCATGTATTCAAGGGATTGGGCACCGCTGACCAGATCAGTGAGTTGAGCCGCGCCGAGAACAGTTCGCAACACGGGACCTTCGGGGATGTCCACAGGTTGACCAGTGAGACATCTCTTGGCGGCTACGCGTCGCTCTTCATCGGTGCTGTCTTCGGCGATGAACTCGGAAATATCCGCGTGCATCAAACCATAGACTTGCTTGAGCTCTGGGGTGGAAAAGTACTCGCCCATGGCGTTGCGCAAACGCACAGAGACGATGGTATTCACGCCGCCGTATTGCCATTCGTTTTCATAGTCAATGGGCTGAACAAACTCCAAGTCAGGAGCATGTTGTTGCGCTTCTTCCCGCATGGCAAAAACCCAAGAGCGGAGCTTGTCTTCAACAACAGAAACACCACCGGCAGCGATAGTAGCTTCATTCAAAGATTCCATCTCGTACAACCCAGCGGCCCAACGCAAAAGCAAACCAGTGTTACAAAACCCCGGTGGCAATGCGTCGTGAAGACGAGGAAGAACTTGACCGACGTCGTATGACGTGAGATAAGACGCACACGCTTCGGCAATGTCCACGATCGCGCTTGCGGGTTCAGCCGCAAGTTGCTCGTTCATTGTCGCCACGTCTCTGTGAGAAAGAAAGACGCCACTTCCAAACGAAGGGCCACCGTAAAACTTGGAACTCGTCATTAAGACGGGACCTTGCTCTCTCAACCAGCGCGGGATGAGTGATGGGGCACTGCGCATTTGGCATGCATCGAGAACAGAGATGAGACGATCGCCAAATTCAGCCTTGAGGCGTTCTGCGACGCCAGGCGACGGAGCGCAAAGACCAGTCTTACTGCCAGCCACAGTGTGAACGACGACGATGGTGGTGGGATCCGATGCAAGCGCTTCGCGAGCGGTCGATTCGACTAACTGATCATAATCTTCAAGAAGATTACCGTTCACCGTAGATCGAGCCACGAGTTCGATAGCTTTCATGTCACAAAGTTTGTGAATAGCCGGTAACTCTTGGCCATCAGCAACTGTGTTGCCTCCAAGCGGTACAGATTTGGAGAAAAACGCGCCCTCGGACGCTTGTCTGGTTCCACTGCCAACTTCGCCTGCACAGCACACGATATTGATCACTTTGCCTTTGACGTCCGTCGCTCCAGCTTCGCGCTTGAGCGCTCGAGATGCGAGGACGGCTTGGAGTAATGGAACCATTTCAGCATCCGTACCCGACGGGTGGATGATCATCTGCCCAGCACCATCGCAGAATAAAGCAGTGACGCGCTCACGGACTTCTTCGGAGAGCTGCCCATCAGCTTTTTCTTCAAGCGCCCAAAGACGAAGAAGCATATCACGAGAGGCTTGCAAAGCGCCCGCCGTCGGAGAAGAAGACGTGCACGTGCCGCGGTGCAACAACTCACTTGGGCGAGCGCACATGCCAGTGTAGTACTTGTTCAAGCGTGCAGGACCACTGAAAACTGATCGATCATCGCTTCCCTTCTCCATTAAGCAGATGAGACTTTCATCAATAACTTGTTCCTCGAGAGCGCGAACAAGACCGTGGAGGCGACGCGAGCGAATTTGATCCGCAGACATGCCTTCATTCTTCTTCGTACGCGTCTCTAACGCCGGAAGAGGAAATCGAATTTCCGCGACGAAGCCGCTGCCGTTTGTTTCCGGAACGAGGTTGATCAATCCCTCGTCGGCGTTTGCGACAACAGTTGTGACTCGAGCGACGTCATCCAAGCCCTCCATACGAGGAGAGCCCATTAAAAACTTCACCGAGTGTTCGCCAGTGGGTAAAACGTTGTACGAGTACACGCGGAAGTGGGGAGATTCAAGCAAAAATTCTTTGAACATTTGCCCTTGTGCCAAGCCGAGCATGAATATCTCATCCTCGCGAGACAATTGAGCGCCGCTCGCTGTTTCGACCCAGTTGTGAGGCGAAATCTCAACCAAGTCGCGCATGCGCGTCACACGCATTTTCGCCTCGCTTTTCATGGTGCCAGACGCGTTTACACCGCGCGAACGCTCAGCTTGTGCGCGTACGCTCACCACGCGAGATCGACGCTTGGTCTTTTGTTGATTGAGTTGTGCGTCACACGCGCGACTCAACACGCAAGTCGCCTTGTTGGCGCTCGCAAACATGTTCAACGTTTAAAAACGTTCTTTAAATATAAAATCTTTTCGCGCACCGCAAATATCGGTCACGCGCAACTCAGCACCTCAAAAAAACGGGACAGGCGGCCGCCTCTGTCCCAAAGTTAAAGAGAAGTGTCGCGCTCAGAGTCGAGCGGAACGCGCTCGCGCAACACACGAGCCGCGTCCGTTGAACTCTCGTCAACGATGTCGTGCTATTAATTAAGCTACGACGGTGACGAAATCTGCTCAATCACAAAGATGGCAACACACACACGCCGTTCGTCAGTCATCTCACTCTTCACGCGCGCTCCCATAGTCTCAGTCGTGTCAAATCATACAAGCAAATATTCCGTTTTCAAAGGCACAATTATATCACCCTCACCCACGTGCGGCGCCACCGTCGAAGCGCGCATACCGCCACCACCACCGCGCACGCGTCGTCAATCGTTGCCTCATCCTCATCCGCCCGCATCCGCACCCCGTCGCACCCCCGCGCCCCGTCGCACGCGTGGCGCGTCGCTCGACGCCCGCGACCCCAAAGCCCCATCGATGCGAAAGGTCACGCGCGGGCGGGCGACGAACCGAGACGATGCGCATCGCGCGGCGACATACCTGTGTGTGCGCGTGCGTGAGAGATCTCGTGAACGCGACGCAACGATGGCGTGCGCGTGTGCGGAGGACGACGACGAGGACGACGACGTCGACGACGTGACCGACGACCGCGGCCCCGGCACGCCGACCGGCGAGTGGGTGCTATACCACGAGTCATGATTGGTCAATCCGAAATTCTAGAAAAAACCAGCGGGTCAGAGGTGTCTGGATTGGTCACGCGAGGGGTGTTGTTTTCAGAAGAGCGCGAACCTGCGAACGACGCGACGAAAGCCGCGAGTCGAATGTGGATGATGTAATTGCAGCACGATGCGGCGTGATAATATTAAAATGAAATACAAATGACGCGATTATCCGTAGATGGATTCGTAGATGGAGGCGGCGCGCGCGCGCTGCTTTGGGGCGTTTTTACCGCCGCCTCGACCGGCGGTTCGTCCGCCTCGACCTCCGCCTCCACCTCCGCCTCGTTTAGGACCAGGGTTGGAACCAAACTCGGTGTATGAACGCTGCGGGAGTTTTATTTTGTTTGGGTAATTGCTCTTGTCGCGCAAGTCTCTTGGCATTTGGCTGGGGTCTGCGATGTGCGCGGCGGGGACATCCTTGAGTTCGGGCACCCAATGGCGGATGTAATCCCCTTGTGGATCGTAGTCCTTGGTCTGCTTGACGATGTTGAACTTGTTGATGCGACCACCAGTCATGCCTGCAGCGGCGCACCAGTTGCCCCAGTTCGACGCCGTATCATAGTCGAGGAGGTAGTGTTCAAACCAGTCGGCGCCGTGACGCCAATCGACGCCGGCGTCCAACGCGAGCCACGATGCAACGTTTTGTCGACCTCTATTGGACATGAACCCGGTGTTTTTGAGCTCGCGCATGTTCGCATCAATAAGCGGGTAGCCCGTCATGCCCGATTTCCACGCCTTCAACGCCGCGTCGTCTTCTCTCCACGCCGCTGAGCGATTAGAACACGTGCCGTGCAAATGGAAAATCTTATTTCCATACTTGAGCGCAAAAAACTTATAAAAGTCGCGCCAAATGAGTTCGAAAATTACCCAATACGTGCTCTTATTTTCCATTATCTCACTCTCGTACTTTCGAATCTCACTAACGACGTATCGCGGGGAAACGCATCCGAGCGCGAGCCACGGCGCGAGCTTGGTGCTGTAGTCGCCGCCCAACATTCCATTTCTAGTCTCAAAATACGTTTGCAAAAGTTTGGACTCCCACAAATAATACTTAACACGTGCCAACGCTTGAGATTCACCACCCTTAAAGTCCATTGCACATCTTTCGTCGACGCCATTTGAAATCAACGCGGCACAATCCTGCGCGAGTTTTGGCGTCGCAAAGGGCAAATCGCTCGGCTTGGGAAACCATTCGAAATTCCCCGCCGATGTCGGCACGCTTCCGAGCGCGCCGTTGGAAGGTGACGGGATCAAACTTCGAACTTCGCACTTAGACTCTACTTTGTTCCTAAACGGCGTGAAAACATCGGGCAAATCGCTCAACTCAAACGGCAAATCATCGATGTGGTACAACGTCGACCCCCAGATGCGCTCAAATCGAGCGTCACCACCACCCGTGCGCGCTACCGCTGTGCATTTCTTCTCTGCGCGTACATCCATGTCTGTTTCTTCGCTCGTCACTTCGGTTTGCGTGAGCACAATCGTGCGTTCATTCGCACCAGTAAGCGTCAACTCTGCGACGACGTCTTCGCTCTCGCCGACGCGCACTAATAAATCGCTCCCTAGCGCCTTCAACGTCGTCTTCAAGTCCTCGACCGACTCTAGGGCAAACTTCGCTCGCGCCGCACCTAAGCGAGCCACGCCGCGCTTGGATGTCTTAAAGAACGTCGGATCGAATACGAATACAGGGACTACTTCGGCTCCGGACGCGCGTAAAGCCGCCGCCCGCGCGACGCACGCGTTGTCGTGCACGCGCAAATCATTGCGGAACCAAATCACCACGCGCGTGCGCGACGGCTCCATGGAATCGGACGTTGACTTTCCCATCGCTCTCACCGGTGATGTCGTCGACGTTCTTGTTCTCGAACGGGTGTCAGCAAAAGCGCGAGAAAACGATGGTGACGTCAACGAAAGCGCAGTCTGTGCGCTTCTCGGTGCGGTGGCTTCAGGCGCGGTGAATGCGTACTCGCGCGCGAGAACGCGAGTGAAATGCGATGAAAAGCGGCGAATGATCGCTATGCGCTATGCGCAAGCTCAAGCGGTTTTCGAGTCCTTCGCGAAGCGCACAATGAAGCTAAGCGGTGCGTCGAAGCGCTCTTTTTCAGTTTAGATTATTTAGATTATTAGATTATTTTACCCCATTCTTACAAACTACCGCTTATGTTTCTTCTTATTCTTATTCTTGAAGAAGGCTTTGTCCCTGTTGCGCTTTTCTACGTTTTCAGACTTGGCTTGCGCGCGTTCGCGTTTCCCACCACCAAACTGCGTAACAAAGAGCTTGCGAGCCTCCGCGGTCTCGCTCGGCGCCGAACGCTTCTTGGATTCTTTCACCTCTATGTGACTAGGTTTTAGTGGCTGAAAATCTCTTGGAGCACCTGAACGTGCGATATCCAACATCGCTCGTTTTGCTCGTTCTGTTTCTTCGATGTTCTGCAATCGAACTTCGGGCGCGACGGCAACTTCTTCGATGCCAGTGAGCCACTTTTCGTTTCCTCGGTTGTCGTCCCCGTTTGACGCGCCCAGCGCGCCACCACCGCCACCACCTTCACCATCGTCATCTACAATCTCACCTCGTCGTCGTCTGAGCTCTTCTTCCACGTAAGCCGCCGCTCGCGCTTCTTCGGCGGTGCGCAGTCCGAATCCCGTGCCAGCGTCTGCATCCGCGTCGCGCCCGTCGAACACCACCCCAGCGCTGGCAAACATTTGCGACGTGCCCACCATAGCGGTGACGTGTCCGCGCGATTCATCGTCTTTCTGCGCGTCGGCCGCCTTCGCTGTCGCCGCTGAAGGCGTCGAGCGCGAGCCTCGAAGCAACGCTTCGTGGTCGAGTCCTTTCGCGCGCGTGCGCGCGAGCTGCCTCGCGCGCGCCTGCGCGAGCGCGTCTAGCGCACCGTCGCCGTCATCGCACGCGTCATCACCACCACCACCAACGCCACCGACGTCGTCGTCGTCGTCGCTCGCCGGTCGCTTTTTGCGAATGTTTCGCGGTCGCGGCGGCATGATTGTGACGACTTCACATCGATGCACGCGCGCGTCTTCAGCGTCTTTAGCGTCGTCGGTGTCGATCGCGCGCACACAGGAACGCAGAGAAAGCGCGCGCGCGTTGGTTTTGCCTCGTCGTCGTCGTCGCGAGCGCATTCGCCGCACCGCGCGGGGCACGTCGACGACGCCGCGATGACGACGAGGACGTTGTCAGCGCGTTTGCCGCCGCTCAGCACCTTGGAAGGCGTGCTGTTCGACCTCGACGGCACGCTGTGCGACTCCGATCCCGTGCACTTTGAGGTTTTTGACGACATGTTCACCGCGCACGGCGTGTGCGCGCCCACCGGGCTCACGCACGACTTTTTCACCGCGCACATCGCTGGTCGAGCGAATGTGGATATATTCACCGAGGCATTTTATCCGAATTTAACGCCGGCCGAGCGCGAGGCGTTGGCGGAGGACAAAGAGCGCGCGTTTCGTGAAAAGTTGTTGTCGCGAGAGTTGCCAAAGGCGAATGGGCTCGATGCGCTGTTGCGCACGCTTGATATGAGTGGCGTGAAGACGTGTGTGGTAACCAACGCGCCGAGGGCTAACGCGGAGGCGATGCTGGCGCGTTTGGGATTGAGAGAATACTTTGGGGAAGATAGATTGGTGATTGGGAGTGAGTGTGCGCGCGCTAAACCAAATCCAGATCCGTATTTAGAAGGTTTGAAACGCATCGGTTTGACATCGAGCGAAAAATGCGTGGCGTTTGAGGACTCTCCAGCTGGTGCGCGCGCCGCGGTGGCGGCGAATATACCAGTCGTAGGTATTTTATCTTCACAAAATGCCGAGGCGTTGATAAGTGCTGGATGTGCGCTGTGCGTCAAAGATTTTGCCGCCCCAGAGCTCTTCGACGCGTTCGGCGCCACCGTTCCTGAATGATTGGGTGGTAATTCGCTCGCCGCGCCTTGTTTGTTTGTGTATATCATCACTACTCGTATAATTAATTGCTACTACCTATTATGCTTGCTACCGGTACCTATTTCATATCAAAGTGTTACAGACGCGAGCGCGGCGAGACGTTGGAGACGTCGAGCAAAGCTTTAATCTCGTGGGCGTCGAGCGCGTTCGATCGAGTCGTCGGCGCCGCGACGACGTCGCTCTGGTCACTCGTAACGTCCAGCAGAGCTCGTCGTGGAATCATGCGAACGTCAACGAATGTCATGGAGAAGTCCCCGGCGGCGCCGATAGTAAGCGGCATCCACGTCTTTTCGTCCGTCGTCGAACACATCGAGTCGCTCGGTAACGGCGCGCCGTGCAAAAGCGGTGCCGAGACGTATATGAGCAACGCATCAGGCGATACCACAGTTGCTGAAGATGTAGCACAGGACCATCCGTTTACCGTGGCTTTGAGACGCGAGCACGTGCGAGAGTCGATGTGTGCGCCGCGCGCAAGCGCAGCGACGCGCGTTCCATCGCGCGTCAATACACCGACAGCGCGAATAAACGTCGCCGATGGCCCGAGGTGCTGACGAAGCTCAACAATGCTGCTGTCATGTTGTCTCGATGACACCGCAGGAGAGGAAACACCGTCATTGTCGTCATGCGCTACAAACGACTGCGGCGCTGCGATGCGAAGTGCTGCGATAAGCCGCTGTCGGTATGTCTTCATCGCATGCGCGTACACCGCGCTTCGCGGTTGGCTCAAACTCGCCGATTCTCGTAGCGCACGACTGACGGCTTCGTTCGCGTTCTCTACCACGGCTAGATCGTTGTTGCCATCATTGTCGTCTTCAGCTTCGTTGTTGCCGCCATCGGTTTTCACTACAACGCGACCGTCTTGTAACAAATATCGCGTCGGCACAAATTCGCCAAAGTAACCAGGGCGCGACTTTAAAATCTTCACAATCCTGTCTTCGGGCATAGCGATATTGGTGAACACATCGCCCCAATCTCGGTCGTTCACGAGCTGTGTGAGCTGTGCGTTGCCGAGCGGCGGGCACGCAAACGTCACACATCGAACGTGCTTCACCGCCTCGGGGCGTCTCAGTAGCAACATCAACGTCGCCAGCGCCGCCGTGGCTCCTCCCAAACTGTGTCCACACATCACCAGTCGTCGACCAGATGCACGTGCGCGGTCGTACGCCACATCCATCGCCACCGATTCTGCGCGGTTAACGAAGCCGCGATGCGCGCGCGCGCCGGACGCCACCGGCGTCAACCAAAAGTTTGCATCAGATAGTAAATCCTTCGCCGTCTGTGTGCCCGCAAAAGCGTAGAACACCGCATCACACGTCTCCAACGCAAGCGCTCGCGCAGACGACGTTGTCTTCGATACCTCCACCGCCTCAAAGTAGTAATAATCTTTCGCGTCGTCGGTTGGCGGCTTTTTCAACCACGACCACGAACGCTTCATCACTCGCGCGAGGAACGACGACGGCGGCGACGGCGACGGCGACGGTTGTTGTAATACTGGCGTCACCATTCGTCGTTCGAGTGACCGTAACGCGCGCTGCACATGTCTCCCATCGCCATCGTAACTGCATTCGCACGCACAACAGCTCACGACAATGTCCAGCGCGTGCGCGTCGTCGCGCGCACCGAGCGCGCGCACGCACGACGCGTGCACTCCCGGCGGCATGATCCTCGTCAGTCGTCACTCTTCACCCATAGGGTTTCACCATAGGTTGCCATAGGTCGTGGCTTTTTGTGAGGTGGGTGCGTGCGAGGTGCAGACGAGAGAAATGTTACATTGCAAATATAGAGTTAAAATTTACGTGTCGTCGGTCCAGGTGCCGATGCGGAACCGACCTATGCGTATGGCAAAACCAAATCCACCACCCGATTGTTGTCGTTGATTGAGGACGCCGTCGCTGACTTCGGCGACGCGTCTGACGAGGCGCCGGGCGCGACCGCGCGCCTTGGTTTGAAACTCGCTGAAAACGCGCTTCACGACTTCTATGGCGTCAACAATTAACACATCTTTGACGATTTCGAACGCACTCATCTCTTGGTTTTCCTCGCGAATTTGAGCAAAGCGTTTGAGCACTTTTGGCGCGAACATGGCGAAAAGTGTAAACACGACGCCAGAGACAAAGCTCGCGACAAAGACTTCTACACCAGAGAGCCCAGCGGCGACGGCACTACGCGGGTGATATCGCGAATTCAGTGGTGCACCAATCTTTTGCGCCGTTTTCCACGCCTGTGACGAATTTGGCGGCGAAGGTGAAAAAATACTCGCAAACAACTTTGACTTTTTCTGCGCCAAGTACGCCTCGCGCGAGGCGTCGCCAAACACCCCCGTCGGCTCTACGCCTCTGGCTCGCTGCCATTTCTTCACCGCCTCCGTCGTGCTCGGGCCAAAAAACCCTGTGGGTAAGCCCGTTGGAAGCTCTAACATGGACTCTCGAATCAACATCGCTTGCAACGCAGAAACCGCCGGTGCGCAATCGCCCTCGCACAACCGTCTATCACCCAAGTTGTGGACTTCGATGCCCGCCGCGCGCAGCGGCGCGAGCTCGCTCTCAAACGAGCGCGTGTACGACGCCGACGCCGAGGACGAGGACGACGCCGATGCCGATACCACCACCACAGACGCCGCCCCGCGCCGCCGTGGCTCGCGACCAGTTCTTCGCGCGCACGTAAAAGCTGCACCCATACCACCTCTCGCGCGCGTCGCGTCGACGACGACGCGACCGCGATGAAGGCTGCGACGCGCGCCACCACCCGTCGTCGTCGTCGTTCCTACGCCTCCGCGCGACGCCGTCGACGCGGTGAACATGGCGTCTCGCCGTTTCCCGACGTCGAGGACTGCGGTGCGACCACACTGTGCGTCGTAACATGTCGCCGCCGCCGCCGTCGTCGTCGTCGTCGTGCGCGCCGCCTCTGGCCCTGCGCATGGCCCTGCGCGAACGATACCGCGGCACGTTCGTGGATGGCTTGCGCGACGCCAACGCCGCGCACGCGCGCGAACACGGCGTGGGTTGGACTGAACGGCACATTGAGCGCGCGTACGATGCGCGATATGCGCGCGATGTCAAGGCGTTGTGGGAGTTATCGACTGGTGGTGACGATGATAATGATGACGACGATCGCGCCTCGCCATCGTCGCCGTCGTCGCACCCGTCGTCGTCTCAGCAGTCGTTTGATGGATTTGTTTTTGAATGGTGCGGACGCGCGTTTGGCGTGCGCGCGTTGATTGAAAAACGAGCGTGGGAATTGATGTGTAACGCCGAGGCGGGACGGAAGAGTAAGACGAGCGAGTGTTGTGAGCTGTTTTGTGCGTTCGTGCGCGGGGGTTATGATGAAGAGGCGTTGTTATTTTTCTTATATTGTCGTCGGTGGGCGCAGGCGGCGTTGAGCGACATGGTGAAGCGAGGAGAACGCGTGACGTCTGCCTCAGTTGATGCGTCGACAGTGGCAGACGTGAGTGCGGTTAACTTATGTGAGATGTCTCTTGATGTCAAGCAAGCGTTGACAATTGTGCGATTGATCTTCGTCGGTAGCGAAGCCGAAGGCGTCGGCGGGACGTCGTCTTGTTCTTCGTTTCTTCACGCCACAGTTCGGGCGATGATTGATGACGCGTTCAACACCGATTGGGCCACGGCACAGCGCGCGACGACGGCGAAGAAATTAGCAAGCAATACGGAACCCGTACGCATGGATGTTTATAGACTGCTGAAGATGTTGTTATCGGTGTTTGTGGACACGACGCCTCCCGCGAATGCGGCAAATACACCGTCAAAGACTCGAGGTTTGGAAGCTGCCATGAATGCCGTCGCTCTCGACGACGCTACCGGCACACCACTGAGTGAGCAAGAACAGACGCAAGGACACGAAGCGCCGCCGCCGCCAGCACCCATCGATCGATCGGCGGAAATTGCGAGATACGAACTCGCCGTCCGCGCGGCTCTTGCCGACGCCGCGAGCAAGTACGCCGCCGCCGTGTTCCCCGCCAAGGTACCGCGTGCGACGATTGCCGATGCCGAAACTGAGCTCAACGCCGCCGCACAAGACTTATTAACGCGTATCATCGATAACGCCTCGGCCGACGGTGATGAAAACGCGGACATTGTCAACGAAGCGCCCGCGGCGTGCAAGGCGTACGCGCGCGCGAGATCCTCGCTCCTTTCTGGCGCTGGCACGCCTGGTTCTGAATCGCCCGCCATGGGATCGAGCACGCGTGATATCGCACGTGCACTCCTAGCGACGCCTAAAATGCGTCAAACCATAGAGCCATTGCTCAAGAACGCGGTGGAGGCGTTGAAATCATCGTCATCCATCGACGTGTAAATTCTAGTCATACAATGCATAGCAGCACTCTATCCACTTTTCACGACACTGCGCGACGCGTCACGCAAGAACAATCGCGTCGTCAAGAGATTGCCCTGAGTGACGCACGTGCATCATAGCATCTTCATTATGTCCTCGCACCCGTCGTCGTCAGATGCGGCGCGACGTCGCGTGGCGTCTATAGCCAACCACTTGCCGTCGTCATCCGCTCATCCAGAGCAGCCGCAGTCTCGAGCGACGTATGCGAGCGCCACGGGTGAGCCCACGTCGTACGAGCGCGTGCATGGGGACGTCAGTCGCGAACCCGTGCAATGGCACGTGTGTTCGCCCGAGGAAGGCCCATTGCGCGACGTGATTTACGAAAAGAGCTCCGAGGGCATCGCGCGCGTGACCATCAACAGGCCCGAACGGCGCAACGCATTCACCCCACGCACGGTGAAGGAGATGCGGTGGTGTATGGATGATGCTCGAGATGATACGAGCATTGGTGTGATTGTTATGCGGGGTATGGGGGATTTAGCGTTTTGCAGTGGTGGTGACCAGAGCGCGCGGGGCGTGGGCGGGTACGTGGACGCCAAGGCGGGAGGCGCGGAAACCACGCCTCGATTGAACGTATTGGATTTACAGATGCAGATTCGACGAATGCCAAAGCCAGTGATTGCTTCCGTTGCGGGCTATGCCGTGGGTGGTGGGCACATCTTGCACATGGTGTGCGATCTGACCGTGGCGGCGGATAACGCGGTGTTTGGGCAAACCGGGCCAAAAGTCGGGTCGTTTGACGCCGGATACGGGTCGACGCACATGGCGCGATTGGTTGGGCAGAAAAAGGCGCGTGAGATGTGGTTTTTAGCAAGATTATATAATGCCACCGATGCCTTACGTATGGGATTGGTGAATACTGTGGTGCCGCTCGCAGAGCTCGAGACGGAGACCGCGGTGTGGTGTCGCGAAATTTTACGCAACTCGCCCACGGCGATTCGCTTGTGTAAGAATGCGCTGAACGCTGCGGAAGACGGTCAGGCGGGTTTACAAGACTTTGGTGGCAGTGCGACGTTGCTGTTTTATCAGTCCGAGGAAGGTAATGAAGGTCGACAGGCGTTCTTAGAAGGACGCCGTCCAGACTTTTCCAAGTTTAAGCGCTACCCGTGATTTACATTTTTTAATAACGTGCTACTAAAGTTGCTCTTCCGCCTTCCGCTTGAGCTTAACGTCTCTACGATCTTTCTTCCGGCTATTTCTTTGGTCTGCACTCATAATTTTCTTCGTAAAGCACGTCGTGAGCGACTTCCCCGCGGCTTCGTCGGCGCTCAACGTGATTTCTAAACCATCCAAAACTTGTCCCTCTCGCATGAGCACAGCAGATGTGGATCCGTCGTCGTTAGTTTTCAATCCAACTCCGAATAAAAGCATCTGTCGATCAAACTTGATGCTCTGCGGGGCGTGTTGCCACTTTGGTCCCCAGCCAACGAGGAACAGCTTGGGAACGCCGCGAAATTGCGTGAGATGCACGACGCCGAGCGTGTCTCTACCCTCCAACGCGACTGCAACGTGCGACCCCTCATAGCGCGTCGCGACATCGACGATAGTCCCGTTATTGAACGCAATCGCCGCTCCAGGATCGGTTTCTTTGCCGCTTGCAGCGTCCCACATGCGTAAATAGCTGTCGGCGCTCGCCGAGATGAATGTATCCTTTGTCGTCCACTCCTCCAGTACCTTGGGTTTCTGCACGACTTTTCGAACGCACGACACGTGCGCGGTGTGTGCATAGCAAAACGATTGAATTTCGGGCGCTGACCCAGGAAATCGCATTCGATCTTCCGGTTTCGGCATAACGCTTACTCTAATTTTATTTTCTCGATCGCCCGTCAAGACGTATCCCGTTTTCCCACCCGCCATGCATTCCAAATCGGTAATAATCGTCGAGCAATGCCCGAGAACGAGCACGGGATCGGCGCTATCGTCCACGGCGCACGAGTGTACTTCACCAAACTTGTCAGCGCAGAAATAGTGCTTTGAATCGTGCGTGAATGCGGCGGCGGACACCTTTTTGGGCATGGACACCGTGCGCGCGCACGTCCACGAATCCGTCGACCACAATTTGACCATTTTATCATCCCCCGCGGTGATGAACCACTTCCCGTCGTCACTGACTTTGAATACACGAATAATGCCCGTATGTGGCGTGGCATCATCCTTCAATTCAATCATCTTCGCCGGCGTCAATGGACGTTCGCGTCGTCGTTTCATGCGCTTGATATCGTCTTCGCTCGAACTCGACGAGTACCCTCCGTATTCATCATCCGAATCCATCGCGTCGTCCTCGCCATCGTCACCATCATCATCATCATCATCGACACGCACACCATCCATACCGCGCCACTCCGCGACGACAACTCGCGTACCGTACGCCATCCCGATGCGCAACTCGTACGCCTCGCTCTCGTCGCTCTCGTCGTCGCTCTCGTCGCTCTCGCTCTCGCTCTCGTCGTCGTCGTCGTCGTCGTCGTCGTCGTCGTCGTCGTCGTCGTTACCACCACCACCACCACCCACATCACACCGTCGTCGTCGTCGTCGTCGTCGTCGTTCACCTTCAAACACACACATCATCGCCCTCGGCGCGGCATCATGCGCACCATCCACCACGCCCGTCACCCGTCGCCCACCCCCCGTCGCCGCCTCCACGCCCGCCCCACCGCCACCACCCATCATCCTCGCGCCGCCGCCCTCGCCCTCGTCGTCGTATGGTGTCCCAGTGCGCATGTCTATGCGTAACAACGCACTCAATTCATCCAACGCCTCTTCGCGCTCGGCATCCGCATCGCTCGTCCCCTTCGTCGTCCCCTTCGTCGTCCCGTCGTCGTCGTCGTCGTCGTCGTCGTCCCCCATCGTGACGCGCACCACCACCACCTCGTCCGTGTGCCGTCTCGGGCGTCGGCGTCCGTCTCGGGGGTCGGTGGGTGGGGGGTTTCGGACATATGGCGCCATCATCGCGGTCGGTCGCCGGTGGTGCGCACGACGGACGGCGTCGCCGTAGGTGTGCGCGCGACACGTCGCGCCCGTATTTTGTATTGACGTGTACGAGTGCACGACGTCGTACTATCCTTTTATGCTGTCCGAAAAAAAGCCCTTTTTGTTGGACACATATGTACTACAATAGCAGCATAAAAGGATAGGGGAAACCCGAGTGACCACGTATACTATAGGGGAAACCCGATCGAGTGACCACGTGATGCACGTCCACCCGACCTCGTAAATAAACCTCGCGCGCGGACAAACGCGTTTGAAAACGCCCGCGCGCG
>Ga0181598_1000306_pt1 | contig 47270 bp, 27 predicted proteins | sample 041ome_4_FD_153295 | JGI IMG/M metagenome (GOLD analysis project Ga0181598, IMG submission 153295) | Coastal salt marsh microbial communities from the Groves Creek Marsh, Skidaway Island, Georgia - 041404US metaG (spades assembly) | ecosystem: Environmental > Aquatic > Marine > Intertidal zone >... | reverse complement strand
ACGTCGTCGTCGGCGGCGGCGTAACTTATTGTGTCAGCTTCGTAAGCAACTTTCTCTTCTCGTTCTTTATCTTCCTCGCGGTTGAATATAAACTCGGTCTTGATGCCATCCCCACTAGTTTCATCTTTGATATCTTTGGTGCTACTACTACTACTACTACTACTACCACTATTACTACTACCGCTACCGTTCTTCGTGCCGCTTTCCTCCAACCACTCTCGGTATCCGACGGTAAAACTCGATGAGTCTTGCGTCTGTTTCTCGAGCGTCACGTCGATAAAGTCTCCGCTGCTGCCGTCGTCCTCCTCTTTTCCTATTTTTCGACTATTTGTTGATGTTAATGTTGTTGCAGACTTCTCAGAGCTTGACCTTCGCGCTCGAGAATAATTTTCTTCGTCCTCATCAAACGAAAGTCCCAAATCCCGCAAGGCGTCGCCACCAAACTGCGCCGCTCGATTCAAGTTCTCGCTCACGAAATCTGTGAAAGGAATTTCCAAATCCATCAACTCGTCGTTCATAGTTGACGACGCGTTTCTGTTATCCCCTTTTCCCCACCTCGGGTTGGATCGCGTGCGATATTGCGAGCCTCTCGTGTACGCTCTTCTGTTCGCGTCAAAATCTCTTCTTTTCGTGTTTGCTGCCGATCTTTGCCTCCTCCGTCTATTTCCTCCATCAACGCTCCTTCCTCCGTACCTGTCTCCGCTGAAATTACCATTCAGACCTGCATTCAAGGCGCCAAAGAGTAACAACACTCCTCCAGTACACGCTAACAAAACTAAAAACCTTTGCGCCGAGGACACCGCCAACAGCACCCACACGCCGTAGACGCTCCATCGAATCGCCGCTAATGGTATTTGATACGGTACCACTGACTCTAACGCGCTCACTATTGCGTTCGTGACGTATGAAAACGCTTTAAAGACTTGTTTTAACACAAACGGAAGATCGCTCCTCCTCAGCGAACGTTCTTCTTCCTCTCGTCTTCTTCTCTGTTGTCTTCTCCTTCGTCTGTTTTCTTCTTCGTTTTTGTCGTCGTCGTCGTTGGCTGCGGCGCGAACGCCTCCCGCCGAGGAAGAGAACACATCTTCTCTTTCACCGTCTGACTCTTCTAACATCTCTCGCATCTCCGTCGCGCTCTCGAATATGTTCTTCGCGAACCCTCTCTTCATTTCCGGTTCCACGAACGCTCTCGCTTTGCGTATCTCCTCCGACGTGATGGATAAAAAATCAATCCGTTCTTCCTCCTCCGCGGTGAGGAAGAACGACTCGTCGCTTTTCATTTTCGCTGTTCTTCCTCTTCCTCTTCTTCTTCTTTCCTCGTCGGCGTTGAACAAGTCGAGCTCTTGCGAAGAATCCAACCAGTCCGATTGCATCATCGTCTCATCTTCTTCCCTCTTGGACGACGACGACGATGACGACGAGGAGGAGGCGAGTGTGCTTCTTCTTCTTCTTCTTCTCGCTTGCGTGTCTTCGTTTTGTCGTCGCCGGTGTAACGGCAACAAAAAGAAAGCCGTCGTCGTTTTCATTTTCAATTCCGCGTTGTTGTTGTTGTTTTCACTTTTACATCGAAGACGACAACACGATTACGACGACGAAGAAGAAGATTCGACGACGAAGAAGATGAAGAAAAGGAAGTCGTTCTCATCTTCTTCTTCTCTTTCCTTCTTCTTTTCTCGCGCGTGTTTTCTCCCCCTCTCTTCTCTCTTCTCTCTCTTCGTTTTGTGTAAGTGTGTTGTTCAAAAAAAGTGAGTTGTTTTTGAGGAGAAAAGAGAAGTGAATTTGTGGGAGCGATTTGTGGAATTTTTTTTCTTCTTCTTCTTCGAATTCTTTCTTTCTTTTTTGTGCTGTTTGCCGTGTTGCGCTTTTGCGCTTTTATTTCAACGTTCTCATCACAACACATTTACACACTTACACACAGCACAAGACACACTTACACACTTACACACACAGAGAGAGATACTCTGTGTCTCCTTCTTTCGTTCTCTCTCTTTTACCAACTCTGCTCGTAAACACCGTCTCAATACCGAAAAGAGAGTAAATATACACACACACTTACATACACGCATATTGAGAGAGAGAAATAAAAGAATGGCGTCGAGGAGTGAAGAGGACGGTGTTGCCTTGGATGAAGAAGAAGAAGAAGAACAGAGACAGCAACTGCAACCTTCTTCCGCGACGACGGTAGGATTGATGAACAACGCGTTCTTTTCCAACTTTGGCGAGACGCTCTCTCAGTACGGAAACATCGCCAAAGAAAACGCGGAGAAGTTGAAAGAGCAAATACGTTTGTCGCAAATGCAACAAACTTTGCAACAAGAGAGAGACGAACAACAACAACAAGAAAAAAAGAAAAACAAAGGCGATTACGTGCGATTACCGATCGAGAGCGCGAAACGGCTGAGAGCTTTGGACACTCAAGACGTGAACGAGCTGGAGATGTTGCACAAGGCGCAAATCGCAAAGGTTTTAGCGGAGAATGAGTTATTGAGAGAAAAAGTGAAACAGTTATCGACGAGCGAAAATTTGGAAGAGAAGGAAGACGAAGAAGCGGCGAGCAAGAAATGCGCAGAAATCGAGACGGCGACGAACAGAGTTCTCGTCATTGGACTCCAAGAGCAAGTCAGCGAGCTAGAAACAGAAGTGAAGGAAATCGAGGAGGATTTAGAGGTATCTCGAGAAAATACCAACAAATGTAAACGCGTGTTGGAAGACGTAGAGGCGAGCTACCAGACGTGTCAAACGCAAAGAGACGTGTTGAAACAAGAAGTGGAGGATTTGAAGGAAGAGTTGGCCAAAGCGTCGTCGCTCAGTGCGAAACTGGAGGAAGAAAAAGTAGAAATGGAAAGAGAGATGAAAAGGATGGCCGCATCACCACCACCACCATCACCACCACCACAACAACAACAATCAAAATCGGTAGAAAAAGATGTGAAAAAATTAGAAGATGAGTTGAAAGCGAAAGAAGACGCCATCGCTTCGCTGAAAGACCAACTGGCAAAAATGACTGAAAACGCCAAGGCGTCCGCGACGAAAAAGAGCGAAGAAGACGCTAAAAAAGATCAAACGCTTCAGGCAAAACACGAGAAGAAAATCAAATTGATGGAAGATACGGTGTCGCAGTGGAAAAAAGCAGCCTCGGAAAATCTTTCCAAAGGCGAGACGAAACTCGAAAAAGCGCTCGAGGAAGCGCGTGAGGAGAGGAAACAGTTTCAAGCGAAAATCAAAACGCTCGAGTCGAGAGTGAAAGAGGCGGAAGAAACGGCGAAAAAGTTTGAGACGTTAGCGAACGATGCCATGGATTGCGGCAGACAACTCGAAAGCGAAGCGAACGAAACGAGCACGAAACAACTCGAAGAGATGAAGGAAAAATTAAACGAATCGAAGGAAACTTCGCGAGAGTATTCTCTTCGCGTCCGCGAACTCGAACAGGAGTTGTTAACGACCAGAGAGGACTTACAGGACGCAAAAACAGTCGCGAACGATTCGAAAACGAAAAGTGAAACGAAACTCGCGGCGTTGGAGCAACAGCTGAAAAGCTTGAAGGAGCAAAAAGACGATTTCGAAATGCAAAAGAACGAGGCAATATCGGAGATGGAAGCGATGCGTTTGGACATGGAGTTGGAGTTCGAACAGAGATTAGAGCAAAGGTCAGACAAGACAAAGGAGAACGCGCGATTAGAAATTGAGCGCAAAGATTTGTTGAGCAGCTTAGAAGAGAAAGAGAGAGAGTTAGAGAGGAGCTTACAATCGCTTCAAGCCAGAACGAACGAGTTGAACGAGGCGAAGAAAGAATTGAGCGAATTCAAGAGAGAATATTCAGCGCTCGAGAATCAAATGAAAGCGTCAGTTTCGGAACAAAAACACAACAAAGCTGTCTCCTCTTTGCATGCAACATCGCATTCTTCGCAAGAAAAGGAAGACGAAATCTCGTTGGTAGCGTCGTTGGAAACCGCTTTAAAACGAGCGAAAGAATCGAAAGCTACGGCGCTGGATACGGTCAAAGAGTTGAAGAAAGAACTGGAAACGGTGAAACTTGAATTTGACGAGTGGCGAAAGAAAGCGAGAAAAATTATGACTGAGAAAGACGCCGAGTGCGACGAGTTGCGAAAATTAACCGGTGGTGCTAGTGGCGTCGTTGGTTCGCGAAATTCAAGTTTCAGCTCGCTGAAATCCGGAGACGGCAACAACGTTGCCAGCAGCAGCAGAGGACTAGACAAGCAAGAATTCGGATACATCAAAGCTGTCGTTTTGAAATTCTTGATGTGCGACGAGTGGACCCAACAAGAGGCGGTGTTGAAAATTCTCATATCGCTCTTTAACATCGACGATGATCCCGAACAGTTGAAGAAAGTTCGCGACGCGAGAAGGTTCTTGGAACCTACGCCGATTTCTACCGCGGAGGTGTCTCTGGCGAAATATGGCGAGGACTCAGTGAATTACTTCACGAACGATATTCTAGGCTACGGCGACATCATTTAGCGAAGGGTAGGACAACGTCATTTGGGAACTACCTTATTATTTATAACATTAAAACTAGTTGCGCGCTAAACTAACTTCTATTCTTACATACTAATCATGCATTGGCGGTTTTGAGCTCGATGTCGCAATAAATCGGTAAATGATCGCTCGGTTCACCTTCGCAAGGACAACCGTCGAACAACAAATCTCTGCTTTTGATTTCTCCTCTGTGCGTGACTTTTTCGATCCAATTTTTCGAAGCGAATATATAATCTATAGTTTCCGTAAACGACGGCGTCACGTTCGTATATTCCGGTTCTCGACCAGTCTCTTCGTCTCTCATTAAACTCACGTAGTCGTTGTCAATCATACTTTTATACACGTCTGAAGTTGCGATACTGTTAAAATCGCCGCCGATTAAAACATTACCTTCAGTTTTTGACCATCGCTTGACTTCTTCTCGCAGGTATTCCGCCTGTTTCAACTTGACATGCGCTTTAGTTGGATCCCAATACAAGTGCGTGGACACGCACGTTATCGGTACGTTCGACGCTTTGTGTAGCAACATCACGCACGCCGCGACGCAGTCTCGTTCGTACTCTTTCTTTTCCTCTTCGTTTTCTTTCGTCGACGCCAACTCGTTGAACTCCACGCCCAACGTGCTCAACAACTCAAACTTTTCTTTATTCCAACACACCAAACTCCCGTCTCTTTTCTTGTTCGATTTCTGCGTCCTCTGCTTATAAAACACCCCCATGTTCATCTCATTCTCGATGAACTCTTTCCACTCGCTTTCAAACTCATCCACCTCTTGCAAACAGAAAACATCCGCTTTTATTTCCTCTTTTAACTTCACTCTGAGTTGTTCTTTTCGTTGCTTCCATTTCAACAAACTTTTCGGCGTCGTCCAGTGAAACCACTCGGATTTCACGTAACACTGCGCCAAGACGTTGTACGAACACATTCGGAAAACAGACGCCGACGAAGACGACAGGCTTTGCGAGGCGCTGGCGGCGGCGGCGGCGGCGGCGGCGGAGCAGAAGAGGGACATTTTCTTTCTCGTATGTGTAGTAGTAGTGCAGAAGAACTTTTTTGAAGAAGAGTTTTGTTATATTTTTATACTCGTACGCGAAGAAGAAAAAAAGTCGAGAGTGAGAGGTTTTCGTCTTTTGTCTCGCGCTTTTTTCCCTCACAAAGAAAGAAAAAAGAACAACAAAAAAGAAAGAGGTGAGGGATGTCTTCTTCTAGACTTTTCTCTCTGGCCGCGTCTTCTTCCTCGGCTTCGGCTGCCTCGTGCTCATCGACGGCGCCGCGGCGGGTTTACGACGCTCGCTCTTCTTCGTTTTCTCCGTCGAAGAGGAGATGCGCGAAACAGAGCAAAAGTAAAAGGCAAACAACAACAACAACACAGAGAAGAAAAACATTTCATCAAGATAAAAGAGGAAGAGTCGTCGTCGTCTTTTCGGCGTCGTCGTCTTCGTCGTCGTCTTCATCGACCGATGAAAGCGACGAGAACGGAGATAAAGTTTCGTTCGACCAAACTTTACTCACGGTCGCTAAAAAAGCCGCTTCGGAGATTTCCTCCGGGATGACCATAGCCGTCGGTACGGGAAGCATATGTTCAAAGTTGTTGGACGTTTTAGAGGAGGAGAAAGTGTTCGACGTGAAATACGTGCCGGCGTCGACGTTAGCGGCGAAAGAATTGGCGCTGAGAGGTTTGGCACCCGTGGTGGATTGCGAAGAGACGCCAGCTATCGACGTGGTGTTTGTGCAGCCGGACGAAACGGCCATCTACGACGGCAACATCGTTTCGATCTTGGATAGAAAGCAAACGCCGATACAACCGTCCATAACGACGACGAGAAACGTGCTCAAGAAATCGTTGAAAACGATATTGTTGACGGAGCAATTTCGAGAGTACGTGGGTGGTTCCGTTCCAGTTGAGATTGAGATGGAGAATTGGGAGGAAACCGCGGAAGATTTGGACGATTTGTTTTTGGGCGACGCGGAGTTGTGGCGAAGAGGCCAATCCGGAGATCAACAGTCGCACCCCATGGGTGGGAAAAACCCGTTCGTTTCACCGGATGGAACGACGACCATAGTAGACATAAAGTTCGAAGACGCGTTGAAAGGTGGGCGATACACGAAAGGATTCGTATTAGCCGGAGAAGACTGTTCGCCGTTTCAAATCCAAGCGGAAATTGAAAGCGTCGACGGCGTCGTCGCGCACGGCTTGTTCACCACCGCGGACGCGGTGTTGGCCCCGTGGGGAGACGGTGGATTGACTCCGTTGCTTTTACACAAAGGCGAGGAATTACCGATCGATTGATTGATGTGTGAAAGGTTTGAGTGTTTTATCGATTGCTTTTTTATTTTGTTTTGCCCCTTTATTAAAAATAGTAGCTCCGCGTGTGGTTTATGTAACGAATACGAGCGATACGAAACAATACACACACACACTTTTGTGTGAAACCTCCCTCTTCTCTCTTTCCTTTTTTTTCTTTTTTTCTCTGTCTTCTTGTCTGCTTGTGTGTGATCAATATACGAAATACGTGTTTTTGAACTAAAATCGCAAGTCAAAACACACGCGCCACAACATCTTCTCCACGCGCTGCCCGGTGGTGGCCGCGTTGTTGGTGCAAAAGCACACACACACACATATACACACATCAGTAACGCGAGGTTTCGTTTTAGTTTTGCCATCGAACGCGAGCGTTTGACGATAACAAGAAGAAGAAGAAAATATGCGTCACGAAACGTACGCGAGAACGCCCCCGGACTCTCCGACGTTTAGCAACAATTCTCCGTATCACTCGTCCACGCCTTCATCCGCCTCTCAAGGAGGACAAGCGATATTCAACGGGAACGGAAGTCCTTCCAAACACATCTCGCAGTTGATGGAGTTGAACTGTTCAGTCGGGAAAGGGAGAAGGAAAATCAATACGACGAGCATGGCGTTAGAGTCGAGCGCGTCCATGCCTTCTCTCTCCCCTCACCAAAGAGAACAACAACAACAACAACAAATGTCTTCGTCTTCGGGGATGTTCCGATCGAAAGTTGATGAACGCGTCTCCGCGAACGGAGGGAATCGAGAACCGTTTCTGATCGGTGTCGCCGGAGGCACGGCATCTGGGAAGTCCACCGTGTGTAATCTCATCATGAACTCGTTGCAAGAAAAACGCGTGGTGTTGTTAGCGCAAGACTCGTTTTATCGACCTTTAACCGAGGAAGAGAGAAAGAACGTCAAACAGTACAACTTTGATCACCCGGACGCGATTGAATGGCCTTTAATCGTGAAAACGCTGAAAGATTTGCTCTTGCGGAGGAACGTTAAAGTGCCGGTGTATGATTTCGTGACGCACTCGAGGAAGGAAGGAGTGGATATAAACGTCGAACCAGGGGACGTGATCATCATTGAAGGTATTCTGGTATTAGCGATGGAAGCGGTGAGAGATTTGTGTCACATGAAAATTTTCGTAGACACCGACGACGATTTGCGTTTGGCGAGAAGAATGAAAAGAGATACGTTGGAACGAGGGAGACAGGTGGACGGGGTGATTTTACAATACACGACGTTTGTGAAGCCGATGTTTGAGGCGTACGTTTCTCCGTCGAAGAGAAACGCGGATATCATCATCCCGTGGGCGGGTGGGCAAAACTCCGTCGCGATTGATTTAATCGCTAAGCACATTCGAACAAAGCTCGGCCAAACGGATTTGAGAAGAATTTATCCCAATTTGGTCGTGCTACCGCCGCACTTCCAGATTCGAGGGATGCACACGATTATCCGCGACCGAACTGTATCGAGGTCGGATTTCGTCTTTTATTCCGATCGCATCATTCGTTTGGTCGTCGAGCACGCGTTGGGATATTTACCGTTCAAAGAGCATCAGATTGAAACACCAACCGGAGAAACGTACCGCGGAGTTTCTTTTTACTCGAAAATATGTGGCGTGTCCATGATTCGAAGCGGCGAAGCGATGGAAAACGCGTTGAGAGCGTGTTGTAAAGGCATCAAGATTGGTAAAATTTTAGTGAAAAGAAGAGACAAAGACGGGTTGGGAAGTGAGTTACTGCGACGCGAATCGCCTCCGGTTGAAGAAGAAGAAAACGTTGACGACGTAGATTCCGACGAGGACGAGTTAGACTTGAGTAAGTTACCGGACGTCTTGTACCAGAAATTGCCGTCTGACATTTCCGAACGGTACGTCTTACTCTTGGACCCGTTATTAGCTACGGGATATTCTGCCATGGCGGCCATAAACACCTTAAAAGCTGAAGGCGTTTTAGAGGAACGCATTTTATTTGTCTCTGTGATTGCATCCACGCAAGGCGTGCACCAATTATGTACGAAATTTCCGAGGATGAAAATTATCACTTCTGAAGTTGATGCGGGGTTGTCGGACGACAATCGAGTGTTGCCCGGTGTCGGGGAATTTGGCGATCGATATTTCGGGACCGAGAAAGACGACGACGAGTTTATCGTCGGTTCGCCGAGTAAATATTGATTGATGTGTAATAATACTGTTTCTACATACGAATGTCTATAAAATCTACTGCTGCTATCGCACACGCAGTGCTATGCTTTAACACGAATCAATCACCTACGCAATCAAAAGTTTCCTCACCTTCGCTTCCAACGCGTATAAATGTTTATCTTCGATATTGAACGATCGCATCGCGTCCGCTAAATTGAATAAATACTCGTAATTTGGACCGCTCGGACCTTTTGCGTTGGCTATAACCGTTGCTATTTCATCTATAGATTGTTCGCCCACCCAATTCACGTTCTTCTCGTCCTCTGTCGCTATCCAGCACACCGCTTTCGAGCTAATCAGCTTCTTCGTCTGCTTCGCGTCGTCGTCGCCGTCTTCGTATATTTCTAACTGCACGCGCAAATCGTATTGCTTTTCTCGAAACTCTAAATTCTCCATGCACTTTTCCACGTCTTCTTTTCTGATTCTATAAGCGACGCCAGAAACGGGAGAGTTCTTCGAGCATTTCGTCATCGTTACGGTTCGTCCCGGAAACTCTAAAGTGCCTCTGTGGTCCGTGGAACCTTGGTAGAATCTTCTCTGCCATCCGAACGCTTTACACCGAACGGTTTCCACTGGTGTGATCCCTTCAATCTCAAACTTCCATACGATGGATCCATATCCAAACACATACAGATCCCCGTTCTCTTCTAATGTTATCTCTTCGTGTGCTTCTCTTTCCATGGGACTGAAGCCGTCGTTTTTATAGTTATTATTAGGGGTTGCGCTCCTCATCGTCGTCGTCTTTGGAGAACAACGACGACGACGACGAAGAAGAAGAATGTTAGCACTACTATTGCGCGAACGAGGGAGAATTGCAGAGTACTGGCACGAATTTTGCGCGGCTCGCATTTGATTTTCTTCCTTTCTTGCGCGACGAGAAAAACAAGGGGTGGGAAGTCGCGCGCGTGTGTTCTCCGTGGTGTAAAAATGTGGATAGAGTGGTCGCAACTGTGTGACTTTTTCATTTAGCTGATTACTAGGTTTCTAGGTTACCACACACGCGCGCATAATATCTAAGAATCATCGTCATCACTCTTGTCATTCATCACCAGGACGCACCTCGTCTGGCATGTATAACGAATACACAAGCGTTAAAAGTTGATCGACTTTGTCCTTTTGCACCTGCTCGCCTCCACCGTCGCCGATGTTCTTTGCCCGGTCTCTCAAAACGTCTCTGGCGTGAGAGACGTCGATTTCGTTGTTTTCTAAATCGACGAAAATGCGTTTCTGAATCGCATCGTCTAATGTCGCCCATAAATGCGCAATGATGATGGCGACGTTTTCTAGACTCGACAATCCGTGGTCGAGTTTTTCTAAGTAAATATCTTGCTCTTCCTCGGAGTCTTGCGGGTTTTCGTTGGTTTCGATTTTCGATACTCTTTTGCCGTAGGAAACGTACGATTCGACGAGTAAATCGAGCTTTACGAACGAGTCTTCCACGAACTTCGAGACGACGCGGTTATATTTCGCCGTGTTTTTCGCGACGTCGATATTTTGGAACAGGGAGGCAATAATGGATAACGTGCGTTCACACTCGGCGTCGACGTAATCGTTGCCATACTTTTTGCGAATCTTTTTAATCTTCTTTTCGTCGCCGCTGAAACAACCAACAAAGGTGGAAAAGATTGTTTTCAAACCGAGTGCGTCGATGAATTGCAAGCACCCGAGCTCGTTCTCTGTCAACGCAAAATCTAAAATTTTCAACGCTGAGACTCGGACGAACAGTTTTGATTTCACGCAGATCAACATCAACTCCAAACCTTCTAAATTGAAAAAAGTCTCTTGACCTTTCTTCGTTTGAAGTAAAGCGCACAACGCGTCGGCGAGATTCTCGACGATTTCTCGTTCCTCGCTATCTTGCGGTTCTTTCTTTTTATAAGTTGAGATTGCCATCATGATTGGATCCATAAACGCATCGTTCGCTAATAACATCGATTCTTTTACGGATTCGTCGCACCCCGTGGTTAAAATCGAGAGCAACTCGGACGCTTGTAACTTTACGCCATCCGTACTTTGTTTCTTCCCTATTCTTTCCAGTAAGTACTCTTTCAATCGCGTGTTGCCTTCGTGCAAAAAGTATTCGCAAATCTCGCTCGTGCCTCCGCTGATTTCAACCGCGTTTTCTACGATTTGTAAAATAGTCTCCTCGGCGTTTCGTTTCGTCTCTTCCCCGGCTAAATCTTCTTCTCCTTCGTTCTTCTTTTTTTTGGGCATAGTAAAGAATCGATCCATCAAGCAATCGACGAGCATTTTGATTCCATCGTTCTCTCTCAAGCAGTTTAACAGCTGAAACGCCTGCCTGTTTTCGTCCTCCTCGCCTTCGTTGCTCGCGTCTGGATCGAACAACTCTCGAAATAACTCTAAAATGTCAACGCATATGTCCTCGTTCTCGTGCGCCAACACAGAGAGTAAACTCGGCACGCACTTCGTATCGATCAAAACGTGAAACAAACTCGGTGCGGATGCTAACGACTGCAAATTCTTAATCGCGTTATCCAATTCAACCTCTGAGTCTAAAAACTTCTCCGGTTTCGTTGAAAACTTTGCTCTCTTTTCCACGTTTTCGTTCAAAGCTCTTTCGAACTGAATCACCAACTTTCTGACACTCTTCACGGTCAATTCCGTCGTCTCTTTGGTGATGTCCGGATTGTTCTGCTCAATTTCAGCGAGCATTTTATCGTAATCTATTTTTGTTGTTGTTGTTGTTGTTGTTGCTCCTGCTGCTGTCGTCGTCGTCGTCGTCGCGGTCTCGTGGGATGTCTTTCGTCTCTTCATCAACGCGGTATCATCATCGAAGGCGGCGAATTCTTCTTTGTAATACCCGACGCCTTTCTCTCCGTTTTGGAACTTGTACCCATCTCTCGGTCCTTGAAATCCACCCGGAGCTGGAAGGAACGCATCCGCGTCTTCCTCATCTCCGTTGTTACCGTCTAACGTTTTGATGAGATTTTCAGTCAGTTGAACGCCAGAAGAAGACATTATTCGTTCAAAAGTGTGTTAGAAAATGTGATTTGTGATGCCGGGGTGCAGTCGTACATATATTTTATGGTCATACGAGTTAAAAAATTCAAAAAAATGTGTGAGTGCGAGACTTTTGGTTCTTAATACTAGTTTAACATCAAATAACAACGACGAGAACAAAAAGTACCGTTATTATATGTATATATATATATGTGTGTGTATTTACTTGCTCACGCCGGTGGAACCAAAACCACCCGCACCGCGTTCAGTCGCTTCCAAGTCTTCCACTTCGACGCACTCCGGCGTGGTGATTCTCTCCAAAATCATTTGCGCGATTCGGTCGCCTTTCTTCACCTCGAAATCCTCGTCTCCAAAGTTGGCCAAAATGACGCCGACGTTTCCACGGTAGTCGTAATCGACCACACCGGCTAATACGTCGATGAATTTTTTATACGCCAAACCGCTTCTTGGAGCGATTCGAGCGTACGTGTTCTTTGGAATCGCAATGGACAAGTCCGTCTTGACGAGCTCCTTCGATTTCGCTTTGACGACGCAATCGTACGCGGCGGATAAATCGTACCCAGCCGCGCCATCCGAGCCTCGAACAGGGATCGTCGCGTGCTCGGAAAGTTTCTTCACTCTCAACTTGTTTTCAAATAAGTCTTCCTCGCTCATCATTTTAGCCTTCTTTTCGATTTCGTTTCCTTCACCTCCGGATCCCATTTTTGTTGTTGTTAGTGTTCTTTTGCTGATGTTTTTGTTGTTGCGTGTGTTGATATTAATTCTACGTGTGACGACGCGATTAATATTAATATTACTGGTAGTAGTCGTGATAGCAGTGCGCGGGAAGATAAACTGACGTTTGTAGTTGATATTGCGCGCGAGTCTGTACATCAAAGTGAAGAGAAGATGTTGAAGAAACGCGACGCGATGTGTTTTTTTGAAAATTGTTTTTTGAAAAAAAGAGCGGGAGAGACAGAGCGAGAGCGAAGAGTTTTTGTGTTTTTCTTCCTCTCTTTTGTTTGAGTGGAACCGGAAAACGTACGAGGTACGAGAGGAGAGAGATCTCTAATGTATCCGTCGTGTGCCACATCACCTTATTTTTTCCCTTTTTCGCACGTATGGTACGCTGTGTGTCGTCGTCGTCGTCGTCACTTTTTCTTCCCAATAAACGCGCGCGATACACAAAAGAGTTTGCGTGAGATTGAGAGCACGAGAGAGACTCGAATCCAACTATATAACGCGTTGAATCGAGCTTTGACTACCACTACGCGACGACGACGACGAACGACTGCGAAGAACACGACTTTACCCACGTGCGCGCGGTCTGAAATCAACACGAGAAATCCACTCCACATATAAAGTGACGACGATAAAACGGAGAAGAGATGGCTGCTGAAGAGGCAAAAATAAAAATCGGGGTCCTCGCTTTGCAAGGCTCCTTTCGCGAGCACTGCTCGATGATTCGAAGATGCGGCGGCGAAGCGGTTGAGATTCGCTCCGCGTCTCAATTAGAAGGGTGCCAAGGTATGATTATCCCCGGTGGAGAAAGTACCACCATGGCAAACATCGCGAGACGGTGGAACTTGTTCGATGCGTTGAGAGAGTTTGAGGACGAAGGCGAACGTTGCGTGTGGGGAACCTGCGCCGGATTAATCTTCTTAGCCGATCGCATCGAAGAAGGAGCAAAACAAGGCGGTCAAGAGCTTTTAGGTGGCATCGACGTGGACGTCTCTCGTAACTTTTTTGGCTCGCAAATCGATTCTTTCGAGACGACGATACCGTGCGACATCCCGGGATGTTCGGAAAACGACGTCAAGTGTCGAGCGATTTTTATCCGAGCACCGGCGATTAAGAAAGTAGGCAAAGACGTCGAGGTTTTAGCAAAATATTACTTATCCGATGAGAAGAAGAAAGAGATGGGCGTGGACATAGAATCGGTGGTGGTGGCGGTGAAACAAAAGAACTTGTTGGCGACGAGTTTCCACCCAGAGTTAACGAGCGATTTGAGATGGCACGAGCTCTTCATGCGAATGAGCAAAGGGTGCAAACCGTTCCAAAGCAAATTGGCAAAAGTTGGGGAAGATAGAAAACCAGAAGAATTTAAGCCTTTGTACGTACACCCAGATTTGCCGGTGTTCAAGGACCAAGTCATCGCGGATGTGATGAAATAAGAGAGTTATTGATTTATTTAATACGCAATTTTTTTACACAACCACACTAGTACGTTTGTATTCATTTCCATTTTTTTGGGAGAGGTGTTTTGTTCGTGCGGATTTTGATCACAACATCTACTTATTTATCGTCGTACGCGTTTCTTAAGAGTTCGTATTTACCACCTTTTCGCATGAGCTCATCGTGCGATCCACTCTCTGCGACTACAGAGCCGACGCCAGCTTCGTTCTCGAGTAAGTAGATGCGCGTGGCATTGCGAATCGTACTCAGTCGATGTGCGATAACAATCGTACTTCTTTGTTTCCCGTCCGCGATGACGGCATCGAGAGCAGCTTGCACCAATTTTTCTGATTCGTTATCGAGCGCCGATGTTGCTTCATCGAGAAGAAGAATCTTAGGCTCGTGCACAATTGCGCGAGCGATGGCGATCCTCTGCTTTTGACCTCCGGAAACTAAAGAGCCGCCAACGCCAACGTCGGAGTCGTACCCTTGCGGCATGTTCATGATGAATTCGTGCGCGTTGGCAATTTTAGCAGCTGCTATGACTTTTTCACGAGAGGCTTCGCTCGTAGGTGACCCAGAAGCGATGTTATCGTGAACGGATCCGGAGAATAACACCGGTTCTTGCTCGACGAGACCGATTTGCGCGCGAAGCCACATAACGTCGAGCTCTTTTATATCTACGCCATCGAAAAGAATCTTGCCACAATCGCTCCCGGGAACGACTAAAGAGGTCAAGTCGCCTTCGCTTCCACCGTTACCTTTTGCAGACAAAGATTTGGGCGCAACCGCATCGTAAAAGCGCTCTAAGAGTTGGACCGCGGTAGACTTGCCCGAACCACTCGTACCAATGAGCGCGATGGTTTCACCCGATTTCACGTTCATGTTCAAACCGTTCAATACAGGCGCATCTCGCGTCGGGTAAGAAAACTTCACCTCTTGGAATTCGATGGTGCCCGAGAAGTTATCCACAACTTTACCGCATTTTGACTCTTTCGCTTGAGCATTCGTCATTGGAATGATTCGCGCATCTCCACTTTCGACGAAAGGGTTCGAATCAATGGGAGGCTCGCGATCGATGAGCTCAAAGATTCGACTCGCCGCAGTGTTACCTGCGGTTTTATCACCCATGAACATCGCCGCCTGACCAGCGCCAGCCGCGCAGAAACCGAGCGCCCAAAGGGATTTCATAAAATCGATAAACGTGAGATCACCTTTGTTGATGAAATAGCCGCCGAGCCAAAACGCGTAGCCGTAGAAGCCCATTGTTATGGCTTGACTGATGCCAAACGTTGCACCTGCGCGCATGGACTCGTTTCGCTCGGCTCGACTCGGTTCAACCAATAAGGTGCCGTACAAACCGGCGATGCGTTTTTCCAAGCCGAACGCTTGCACGTCTCTGATCATCTGCACCGCCTCGCTTACGACGGACGATGACTTTTTTGTCGCATCGGTGATTGCTGATGCGCCACCGTCGCCCAAATTCTTCATGTTGAGCATTTCTCCGACAGATAAGAGGGGAACCGCGGCGAGTAAGCACAGACCGAACTTCCAAGACGACGTCAGCGATAAGCCGAGACCGAAGCCTAAAGCGCCCATCGTTTGGATAAATCCACCGAGCGATTGTCCAGTCATGTTGCGTACTTTGGAGGTTTCGACTGACAACACTTGCGTAAGTGCGCCGACTGAGTTCTCCGGGTTGTCAAAAAACGGTATATCTTGACGCATCATCGCGCGAAATGCATGCGAACGCAAACGTCTCGTCAACCGTTCCCCAACGATGCCAAATATACCTCCTTGAACACCAGAAGCAATAAATGCCGCGATGGCAACGCCAAACATGGCGATCGCTAAAGTTTCCGAACGATCGCGCATGTAGTCGGTATCGAAATTGAAGAATAACGCCATAATCTCCGCGAAAACAAACGCGACCGCGGGCATGATACATCCATTCACAACGGCGACAAAGCACCCGAAGATGACGAGAGGGAACTCCGGCTTTGAGTAGCTCCAAACTCTACTCGTTTTCACTTCGTACTTATCCGATTTCTTACTCTTTTTATCTTTTCTCTTGACTTCATCTCCTTTGGAGATTTCGCTCAAGTTGGCGTAGCTGTCGGATTTACCTCCAGAAAAACCTTTCCCGTCAATTTGTGAGTTTTCAGCAGAAGCGAGCGAGGCGAAAGATGCTTTCGAACTCGATTTTTTCATCGATTTCGAAGATGCTGAAGGCGCGTTGTCATCTTGCGATAAACCTACCAAAGCGCGATACTTTCCATCCTTGCCCAATTTCATGAGTTCATCGTGCGTGCCTTGCTCCATGACTTCGCTACCGGCGGATGGATCATTCCCTGGCTTGCCAAGGACGACAATTTTGTCGGCGTTTCTGACCGTCGTCAAGCGATGCGCAATGACAATGGTCGTTCTCGAGCCATCCGAAACCAACGAATCCAAGGCGGCTTGAACGAGGCGTTCATTCTCGGTATCCAAGGCAGACGTCGCTTCGTCTAATATTAACACAGGCGGGTTTCGAAGCGCGGCGCGTGCGATTGCGATTCGCTGCTTTTGACCACCAGAAAGTTTTGCATTCTTCCCTCCAACGATGGTGTGATAGCCATCCGGAAAACTTTGAATGAATTCGTGCGCTCGCGCAACACGCGCCGCGCGTTCGATATCTGCATCAGTGTTGGACGCCTTCGCCGAGGAAATCGCTCCCGCTGCGATGTTTTCGGCAATTGAAGCTTCGAAGAGTAACGGTTCTTGAGAAACGATACCAATAGCGTCGCGCAGGGCATTGATCTTGAGCGTTCGAATGTCGATGCCATCTAAGGTAATGCATCCTCCTTGTTGCGGATCGTAGAATCGCTCCAACAATCTCGCAATGGTTGATTTACCGCATCCGCTTTGACCAACTAACGCGCACATGGTTCCACCGTCGATTTTCAAATTGATACCGGCGAAAACTTTTCGATTCAAAGCTCCGTAGGCGAAATGTACGTTCCGAAACTCAATGTCACCTTTAATAGGAAACGAAAGTTCTTTCCCAGTTGGGTTCCTCGTATCGATACCGTTCTCTGGCACGCGATCGATGATTTTATATATTTTTGCCGCAGCGATGCGCGCTTTCGCCAAAGCTTCAAAAGCGGGCCCGGCTTGCCCGAGCGCGAATCCTCCGAAGAGAACAGAAAAGAACACCATGACGACGGTACCTCCAGACATGCAAACGTCGCTCGAATCGCCGAGTAACGAACCAACTGAACTTACCGTACGGTAGCCGCATCCACAATTTGGAGACTCGTATCCCTCCGGGTACTCGAGTTTACACATGCACTGCGAGTACGAGTTGGATTCAGAAACGATTGAATCGCTTTTATAAAATCCACAATAAGGTGCGGCGTATTCGTTGTGCATGGACCAACTGATACTTGAAGAGTCCGTTAAGCCATCTGGTGCTGGATACTTTTTCAAAGCGTCGTCCATGGAATCCGCGACGAGTTTATTCCCGTACCATAAACCCAAAGAGTACATCAAAAACATCGTCCCAAACAAGGAACCGCCCGAAAAGGCTGCTTTCCAAGTTCGCGTCGCCGCTTCTTTCTCGGCGGCGCCCAAGTGACTGTCGTATCGTTTCGCCATGACTGGTTGCACGTTCAACGCATTCGTTACGCGAATGGCGTTCAAGGACTCCGTGGCCACTGCATCGGCAGCTTTGTACGCCTCCACGCCTTTTTCAGATCCAGAGACGGTTTTTACGAGCATCATGGTTGCCATGCCCAACAACGGAGTCGTCGCCAAAATAACCAGAGAAAGTTCCCAAGAAAAGTAAAATCCGACGCCAAAGCCACCCGCCATTTGAAAGAACGCTTGCACGAGCTCCGCAAACTTCTTCGATAAACCTTGTTGTAATTCATTCACTTTATCGGCAGTATACGACGCTAGTTCACCCGCTTTCGCTTGGTCAAAAAACGCCACGTCCTGCGTGAGCAACGATTCAACGTATTTCTGTCTTACATGTCTCGAGTTTCGACTCGCCGCCCAGGACACTAAGCCATACGCTAAGAACAAAGACGTCCCGAGTGTCAACGCGACGATTTCCATCCACATGACGGCATTTTTCGTTTGATCCGAACTGGTCGCCGAGGCAGCTGTGCTATCCATCATGTTCCTGAATGCAATGTTGATACCGGGAAAACACAACCCGCCAATGGCGGCGAACAAGCAACCGACCAAGAGCATGATGATATCGGGAGTAGTATAAAATCGGAACAGTTGCAAGAACGGGACAGGCTGAATAGGAGCAACATCGTCTTCTTCTTTTTTCTCTTCACCTTTAATCTTTTCGTCTGTTGTTGCCGTCGTCATCTTTTCCTTTCGTCCCATCTTTCTTCTAAGAAGGAAGTTTTTTTACTATGCGTGCGTGTATCGACGCAGAGTTGCGAAGGTGAAAATGTATAGATGCGGTCAAAAAGAGGCGTCGGGAAGGATTATTATCCGTTACGTCCTCTGTTGTAAAACAGAACGCAAAAGTTTCGCTATCCGCTTTTTCTTACTGTGACTTGTGGTGTACTGACGATTTTATTCCAAAAAAGTGCCTTCTTTTCTAAAAAAGATACTTTCATACGTAGAACTGCGCGGGTTTTTACAAAGAACACCATCGACGATGCGATGGCGTTTTACTGGTGATTATAATTACAACACGAGACTTAATTAAACGAGGAGCACTGCGTTTACGCACCCGTCGTTTTCTGGGTTATTCGTAACTTGGGCGTATTTCCCCCACACTACTTTGCCTCCCGGCGTAACTAATCCCAACTCTTCTACTGAAACCTCGATGACCGTACCTTTTGTCATCACGCCTAACGATGAGTACATTGGCCCGTTTGGATTCTTCTTCACGCCTAGAATTTGCAATTGAAACGTGGCTTTCAGTTCTGGATGCGTGACGTGCGCTTTCGTGAATCTCAAACCAGACGGGCGAATAAAGCGTTCGTATTTAGGTGGCTTACGCGTGAAACCTGGCCCAACGAACGTCGCTTTCGTGATCATTCTCTTCCACGTTTTCTTCTGTCTTTTACCAGAACGCATGACTCGGAACATTTCGTCCTCGGCAATAGGTCGAACTTTCGGTAAAGGCACTTCCCACTTGCCCGCCTTTTCTTTTCGTTTTTGCTTGATAGTGTTGGAGAGTACTTTAGCTCTCGAAGTTGTTTCTCTGTCCATCAAGTACGCAGGAATAGCTCCAGGCGCGACTTCGTCCTCCACTTTTCTCTTTCTTCCTTTCTCTCCGTGTTGATTGATTGTTTTCTTCATCGTGATCTTCTCCTTAAAACGTTCTTTGCTGTACAATTTCGCCTTCAATCCGATAAGCTTCTTCGCCATGGCGCTTCGCTTGTGCGGCTCTCGCGCTTCTTTCTTCCTCGCTTTCTCCTCATGATCGAGACGTTTACCGTATCGCTTTTGGAAAAGCTCGATGTGCTCGTTTTGCGGCATTTTGTTGAACTATGTGTGTTGATCTGTTTCTCGTCTCGTGATAAAAACAAGAGTCCACGTTGGGTGGTGTTTTAGAAACTCTTTTGAGTGCGGCGGCGTCTCCTTTGGAGGAGGAGTACAATTTCCAAACGATGTGTAATTCTGTAGCGACAAAGACCTGAGATCTGGTGTCTTTCTATCCCAAACGTGTCAGAGAGAGATGACTTGTTCTCGTTGTCGCGCTGTTGTTTCTATATCTCCTCCTTTGTGGTGGAGACGAGATGGTTGGTTCTTTTTGTACGCACCCGGTCCCGTTTCTCGGAACTCGTACAAAGCGCAATTATTTTTTTTTGTGGTGTGCGTGTCGCGTGCGTGTGTGGCTGTGTTCTTTTTGCAAGAAAATTAAAAAAAGGACCCCAACAGCGCAAAACCATCCAAGTCACACAAGTCATAAAAAGAGGGAAAAGAGGCTGCCGCAAAGGGCAAAGGGCAAAGGGCATCATACTACAAAAAAAAAGAGAGAGAGAGAGGCAATGCGTCGAGCGCTCTCTTCTTCCTTGCGAAGAATACGCTCAACAACGAGCGAAATAAACGGAGCGGCTGGTTCTGTTTCTTCGCACAACCATCGAACGTTGAATAACGCAAACGTTTCTTCCGCTTCTCGATGTTTGAGTGGATTTTTTAACGCTTCTTCGATCGAACAACGACGAAGCGATGGAAGGAATGCTGCGCCGTACAGCGAACTTCAGCAAAAGCGATCGATGTCGTCCTTCTTCGCATCAACATCATCGCAAAAAGTATCGATTTTTCGAAGTGTCACCACGTCGTCGTCGTCGTTTGATGAAGATGATAGCGGTAGCAGTAACGGCAACAACAACAACAACAACAGAATAGAACAGGGAAGGAAAATAAAACTTTCCGAGAGAGGCATCGTCGTCGAGCCGGGTTCGAGCATCGCCGCCGAAGGTGTTTTAGGTTTGAACAACCTGCGAGACGTTCCGGGGTCGCGAAAGTATCAGAAACGAAAAGGTAGAGGCATTGGATCCGGTAAAGGGAAGACTGCTGGTCGAGGACACAACGGACAAAAATCGCGTTCAGGAGGAGGGCCGAGACTAGGTTTTGAAGGCGGGCAAACGCCGTTACGATTGACGTTACCTAAACGCGGATTTACGAACAAAAACCAAATGCGCTTTAACATTTTGAACTTGTCTGAAATCCAAAGAACTTTTGAAAACGAGAAAAACGTCGCTTTCAATTCTGAAACGATCGGGAACGTCGTGACGATGAAACATTTATTAGACGCGGGATTGCTCGATCGAAGGACGAGATTCGGGGTGAAACTGTTGGCTGGAGACTGTAAACTACACGACGACGACGACGAACAAGAAGGAGAATACGAAGAAGGATATGCAGAGAGTATGAAGCCGAAGAAGGTTCCATTCACGCTTAAATTGGATATAGAAGTATCTCGATGTTCGGAAACAGCGAAAGCGCTCATCGAAAAGAACGGAGGAAGAGTTACCAAAGTTCATTATAATCGATTAGGATTACGCGCGCTATTAAAACCACACAAGTTTCCGAGAGGATTGCCGAAGCCTGCGAGGACGCCACCGAGACTTTTAAAGCACGTCGACCGCGAGGGCACATTAGATGTCGAAGAACGCAAAGCTTTTGTTTAATGACATAAAAAACTACTTCTTTTTAGAACTATACACGCAAAACTAATGAACAATCTACCTACTTTTATGCAATAAGCCCTTGTCGCTGTTGCTTTTGAAATTCTCGACTGCCGTATACGGCATTCGATGCGCGCAAGAGCACGGATGCTGTTACTATTGCAGCCCCGGTCAACTTTTTCTCTAAGTATCTCTCTACAACCAACACAGCGTGCTGTCGCGGCGAAGAGCTCGTTGCAGCGAACGAGCCAAACTGCTTCCCAACTCTGTGCGCCGTCGCCGTTTTTCCATCTCTATCCAAAGAAGACGGAGGGGACGTCCGAGCGTCGTACAATACTTCTGCCAACGTTTGCATGACAAAGCCCATGGCGTAACAACACGCGCCAACTTGCGCCGAGACCGTGAGAAATGCTACGGATCTACCTCGTTTTCGCGTTGCCGTGAATGCATTTAAACCAATCGATCCTCTCGTACGAATAGCCGGTGAAACTAAGCTTATTATAGCCGCGTTCATGCCGATAGAAGCGAGGATATCACACGCAAAAAATTCCCATTCGTCCCAAAACGAAGGTGATGCGGAGGCTGCTTCTCCCGACTTCTTATACTTCTTTTTACTGACGGTGCTACTCTTTTGGCTATTCCTGGATGAGGATGAGGATGATGACGCCGACGATCTCGCGCGCACTCTCATGAACTCTATGAATGATAACAAGGCAACATCAATGGAGATGTCCGTGAAGAGTCTGCGACTGAAACTTGCATCCATCAACGCTCGGTTACGAAAAAACGCAAATCTTGAAACCACGTGCTTCATGAAGAAAGATTTCGAGGTCGCGAGGTCGAACCACCGCATCAAAACGGCAGTCGAAACACCATTGGATGTGCGAATCATAGTGAGCATATCCGCAGGTAGCGGTGCTTGGTGCTCTTTACACAGCTGCTCGACTTTTGATGTTGGAATCGACCCGTCTGTTGAGGCAGAAGATATCGAGAGAGCGCCGCTGTCATCGGCTTCGTTCTCACTCTCTTCGCTACCATCACCATTACTGCTATTATCGCCGCCACTACCACCATTACCACCATTGTTATTGTTATCATTACCGTTGATGTTGTCACCACCGCCGTCACCGCTCTCAGCGTCGGGCGCGCCGCTAGATTTCTTCTCCTTCAAAATGCCAACCTTGCCCCCACTGAGTTCTGCTTCTGAAAAATAAGTAAACGCCCGAGCTGCAGAGGACGACGAGGACGACGAGGATGAAAACGAGACCGATCTCGTCGTAGACACGCGCGTGGAGGAAGGCGAAGACGCATTCCAGTTGTTACAACTCTGCATATTCCACGTTCCCGTCGATGAAGACAAGGACGACGAGGTTGATGAGGAGGAGGAGGAGGAAGATGATGGTGGATAACAGGATACGCCTCTTCTTCGCGATGATTTTTCCCAGTTTCGTTTGCTTCGAAGCAGCGCCGAAGGTTTGACCGACGACGCTGACGACGATGACGACGACGCGACACACTTAGAGGGACCACACGTCGAGACATTCAACTGCTGCGTGGATGTTCGTAATTGGAAACAGCACTCCATCTTTTCGTTAATCTAAAAGAGGAGAATAGATTTTTGTGTCGCAGAAAAACAGAGCAAGAGTGAGCTCTTCCAACAAGTCTTCCTCAGAAACAAGTCGTACACCGAGAGAACACACTCTCTCACAACTCACAACAAACACACTTATTACACACACAACCATAAATTTTCAAAAAAGAAGAACAAAAAAAGCGCGCGCGCGTGTGGTTGTGCGCGTTATCTCAGTGTTGGTTGTCGTTCGTTCGTGTCAAACGACACGGAGCGAAGAATAACAGCCATGAACGAAGCGCACTTGAGGATGCTTTCAGATGCCGCGCTGCTCGCGGATGCGGAAAAGCCAAAGGAAGGTGCGACGACGGCGACGATTCAGACGACGACGAAGCACGAGAACAAGGGAAAAAATCTCAACAACTTTTCGACGACGATGAAAAGAGCACTACCACAGTCATCGAACACAACGAATGGTGGCGACGATTCAGACGACGAAGATTACGTCATTGGTAATCTAGAGTGGGATTCCGGTGGCTCTGGTTCAGACGACGACGACGACGACGAAGAGGACGAAGAGGACGATGACTACTCCTCTTCGGGAGACGATGAAGACAGTTCAGACAAAGAAGAAGAAAATAGAAATAGAAATAGAAATAGAAATAGAAATAGAAAAAGGACGAGTAAAGAACGTTCTGTACCTGGAAAACTCAGTTCGCCGCCAGTGAATAAAGTTGGCGGAGAGCGCGAAGAGTTGGAGTATTCAGAATCGGAGGAAGAGCCAGCGGATGAAGATAGCGATAGCGATAGCGATATAAAGAGAGCAAAACGTTACGAAGAGCTTGAAGCGGAAAAATTTTCAAGGATACAAAAGCAAGAGAAGAGTACGAGAGCAGGGGTGCGTCGGGTCCAATTTGAGAATAATCGCGCATCCGCTCATGAAGCGACGAGAGAAGAAGCAAATGCGAAAGTGGCGAATGGAAAAGAAGTGTCAAAAGATATCATCAGAGATACAACTGGTTGGATCCCGCTCATAGCGTCTCCAATGAAGGCGCTTCCAGGGTCGCTTGATTTTTACGAGCGTCAAATAGCCCTGAATGATATTAGCGCCCCAAATGGAATACATTCTGTGTCAGGTACTGGTGGTTTGCATTACTTTTCAGATAGTGATGACGACGACGATGGCAGCGGTGGCGGTCATGGTGCGGACGCTTCCAACAGAAGCGCTTCGCGGCCGAGCGCAGGACCAATCGCCAGAAGAACCCGGGCTCGTTTCAACATGGACGATGTTTCGTTAGATGAACTAGAACAACGATTAAACACGTTGCCAGATGAAGAAGAGATGATGTTTGCGAGTGAGAAAGACATATACGAGGATTTTTTGAGTGCAATTCGTGTCATAGATACGAATGAGGACATCGGTTTGCTGGATAATATGGAAGCAAGCGACGGCATTGATGGGAAGAAGGAAAACAACGATGACGACGACGATGACGACGACGACGAAGATTTTGAAGACGAAGATGTGCGAGCGAGAGAATTTCAATTGAAGTTGCGTGCGGAAAGACGACGAATGGAACGAGACAGCAGAGACGCCGGGAAGGAGAATATCCAGGAAGGCGGAACGGGAAAGGCAAGTAGGAAGATCATACCTCAACACATGCCACTCGTCACGAGGCAGTCGCAGAGAATTGTGAATCAAAATGCGCGTAAGCTGATTTTGATGAAAAGGAAGTCGCACATGACCAAGAGTCAAGTGAACCAGTTGCGCAATCAAATAGCTATCCATTCGCAACTTCTGATACAGACGTTTGCGCTACACGCCTGTGGGGAGAGCACCGAATACCAGGGTCTGAAGGATCTTTCGCTCAATTCAGAATCAGGGAAGTGCAATAAAGACATGCTCAACGCGTTAGATGTAGCGTACAAGACAAGAATAGAATCGTCTGAGCGTGTAGTAAACGTGTTTGATAACGATATGGTGCGCAATGCAGCGCAATACGTGAGCGACGTGGAGGAGTTTACACTCTCAATTAGTCCGGATCTTCTCAAATTTACGAAAGAAGAAGGCAAACTTTGGATGTCTCCTAGGGATAGAATGACTACGCCAAAGTCGAGACATAAGAGCCCGAATCTACACTTCTCGAGAATAGATTGTATGTTTAGAGTGGATGACAGAACGTCCTGTATGGACTACCCGGGGGCGAAACGCAGCGAGCACGTCACCGAGATTGCGTGGAAACCAGCAAGCAAGCAATTGATACGTTTGACGAGGGAGTTTGCGTTGAAGGTGCGCATGCAGCGAGCGTATTTGCCGGGGGAAAACTCTTTACTTTCATTTTTAGTGCCGAAACTCATTGGCTACGGCGCGCAAAGTGAGGAGAAGGAAGCAAAACTGGAGAATGCGTGCGAATACGTGCCATCCAGAACTAAATGGCTTTACACGGAAGATATTTTGCTCGCACATGCATTGCTTACGTTCGGTTGCTGTTCGGAAGATACTTGCCAAGATGTGAGGACTTCAAAACAGCGCGAGTTTATGATGGAGCGCTTCGGTGACGTGCAACAGTGGTTTTTACCGGCGAAAACAATCAGAGCAATCAACGACCGTCTCATACAGCTCTTGTTCGCAGATGGAGAGGAGGATAACGGTAAGAAAGATACGCTGTGGCATGCAAACAATATCATCAGGAAAATTAGACGACGAAAAGATGTGTTCCTCACTCGTGAAGATATTTTGTTTATTTCGGATGTTCTCGAGTCCGTGAAAGGCTTGGACGCGCGATATGTAGACAGACATCTCCTCTGGAGAGATATTGCGACAAAGTTAGAAACAAAATTTAGGAAAAATAGTGAGTACGACAGCGAAGATTTCTTGATGTATGTACCAGGTTTGCTCAGTGATCAGTACGAACGCATGAAATGGAGCATACTGAGAAGAGGAGATGAACCTGCAAAAAGAGTATCAGCCTCTGACGTGAATCCGAGCGCGGTGGTGCCTCGACCGAATAAGAAGAGAAGGAAACCAGCAGCGCTGGCGGCGGAAGGACGGAGTAGTCGATACAAGATGCAAGCGCAAAATCCGAGCCTTCAAGAGCACGTCGTTGTTTTGGAAGAGCTACAGTATTCAGAATCCGACGAATCGGATGAAGATTTTGATGAGGGCGAAGCTGAAGAATTGGAATATTCTGATTCGAGCGAACTTGAAGACGAGGACGATTTCGACGATGATGGATATTGATGCGTCGTTATCCATTCGTAGATAGGAGGAAAGAATGGAACAAAGAAAGAAAGATAAAAAAAGCTACTGCTGTTAAGGCATGTCTTGTACCAAAAACAAAAAGTGTTGTAAAAAGAGAAAATACGCGCGCGAAAACACCTAATAATTTCAAAAGCACCTTGTTTGAAATTGCACCGATAATGTTTGTCGACGAATCGTTTAAGCGAATATTTGCTCACGCGGGCGTCATTGGTTGTGCAATTATCGATCGCGAAGCAGGTCGCGTCGTCCAAGCGAGAGGGTCGAAATGCATCACCGAAAGTAATTTTATTGCGCGTGTCGCGTCTCTGTTGACCAACACCGCTTCTTTTTCTCTCGACAAAAACGACGAAAGGGGTGACCATGGCAACGAAGATGAGCGAGGAATCAATACGTTGCCAAAATGCTTAAGAATCCGATTCGATCGGAACGAAGTAATTATTGCTCCAGGAGATGAATTTGCTTTAGTTGTAATCCAAGAGTGCAAGAGATGATTATCGTTATTGTTCGTTTACCGCGGGTTTTCAAAAAGTCAACCTTTTCGATCCCAAAAAGCCGATGTTCATCGGAACGCAAAAAATATTTTCGTAAAAACCAACGTGCGCGAACAAACTTCTCGTAAGAACATCAATCAATGTTTTTATCATCATCTCCAACTGTACTGCATACCGGAGCGTTGCATCCAACGCGCGCTCACGCGTTGACTCTTCAAAAACGCTCCTTTTCTCTCCGCGCGCCGAATGGAAAAACGCGCACTCAGAAAGGTATTTTTGATGTTGTTGTATCTTCAACTTCTTCGTTCCACGAGGGTGAAAAACTCATCTTATGCGAAGCAGCAAAGACGTCTGCCGCGATGTTGTTTGTAAAGGATAGAGAAGGGAGGTACAGCGCGTGTAACGATGCGTTATTGAACAGACTTGGATTCAAGAAAGAGGATATCATCGGGAAAAACGACGAGGAAATCTGCAAAAAGATACAAGATATTGCCGAAACAGACGAGGAGCACAAGCGCTTCCACTCGAAACACTCGTATCGCGGCGAGGCAATCACTGATTTGCCTAAAAGATGGGGCATGAACGACTCTCTCGTGAGAAGCGGTCGTGTTGGTGAAGGGAAGATATTCAAAGAGCGCTACGCGTCGCTGGTTGACGATAAGTTCCACGAAGTCGTGGTTTACAAAACCAAGATGACGGAAGACGGGACTATAAGCGGCATCGCTATCCCATACATGAGTTAATTTTACATATCGTGTCAATCTTTTACAAAATTTTACACTTTCTAAACTGCAATCATACACTCGAGCATCATCTTTACGAATTTCTTCGCGCCTGCTGCTCGCCCCCCGCCTCTACCACTACATATGCATAGCGGACAGCCTCTTTCGCACGGACAATTCTTCACCACGTACGCAGCCTTCTCGAGCAAAACTTCTGCCCGCTCGAATAGTTTATCCGACAATCCAACGCCATTGGGACAACAATCATATATGAATATGACGCACTTTGAATTCGGAGGGTCGTTGGAAAATTTCATGCCACTCGATACATCCTTTCTAGAACAAAACGCAATGGAGCTCGCCAACTCAACGCAGACGTTGCGCACGCCTAAGATAGCCGCAAAGACGTTTTCGCTCGGAATTTTATTCAGCACATCTTCCGGCAATGAAAACCAGAGTGATTTAGTTTGATAATTTGCACAAACGAGAGGCACATGGAATTCAACTTGACTCACACTCTTGCCGCCTTCAGCACTAGTGACGCGAAAGCGATGGTAGCCTTGAACAAACTCCTCCACACGGACGTTCCCTAGAGATATGCGCGTATTGTACACTTCACGGTTATATCGAACGGCACAGTTCTCCGCGACACTTGTATCTAATATCGTGATATTTTCAGACATCTTTGGCATCGTGGCGAGTCCATTCCACGCGTATTCCTCGCAAAACGCGATTCGTTTCATGGTATCAATCTTTTTAACTTCATACGTACCGTCTCTCGTTGTGTGGATGCCGCCAACATACAGGCGCATCAAAGCTCGATCAGAATCTATGCACTCCACGAGCAATTTTCGTTTCTCAAGCACATCTTTTGTTTCGGGGTTTTGGAGCAGTTGATCGTAATTAATTCCATTCCCACCTTCCTTTGGTTTCAATACGAGCCACCATCCGTCGCCGAACGGATTGCCGCGCAACATCACAGCCGAATGTGGGTTCACTCCGTATTTCTTCTGTTCCACCAGCGTTTTCGTCGCAGCGTTGAACGCGAGTGGTTTCGTTTTGGAATCGCTCGAAACTAATTTTTTTAACGCGGCGTGAAACGGTGTGTACTTTTTTACCGCCTTCTTCTCGTTTGCGTTTATGCTTTCTTCATTCGCCGCGTGTATTTCTTCAACATTGAGTTTCGCGTACTTTTCATTTTTTTTCTCGATATCTTCCGCGCTCAAGTCAAACATTTGTGTATCGAAGGTGGATGATAAATCCAGTGGGAGTTCTTTTGCCGCACACGGTAAGTGCAGAGTCAACAATGCCTCGTTCTGCGGATCTATAAACGCTTCTTCAGGAGGACGTTTGAACAGTTCTTCGCACTTATCGCAATAATAGGCGTCGATTGGATTTTCCCGTGCAATAACCACGGCGAGCGAAGTGCCACGGCGTCTACCAGCGCGGCCGGCTTGTTGTAATAATGAACTCGCTGTTTCTGGAACGCCCACGTGCACAGTAGCGTCCAAGGATCCAACGTCGATTCCCATCTCCAAAGCGGATGTGCACACGAGCGCGCATATTTGATTGGATTGTAGGCGTTTTTCCAATTCTCTACGCTCAGCGCGCGAATAACCACCACGATAGGATTCAATCTTGTTCGACAAGTGCGGGCATTTATCTTTATTCAAAATCGTGCGGACCTCGCGCTTTACTGATTCGCACTGCGCGCGAGATTCGACAAAACACAAACATCGAATATCGTTTTTAGCCAAATCTGCGATCATTACGGCCGCTTCGTGATTGGGACTCTTCCGAGTTTTCATCTCCGCAACTGGATCATCCGCGCTAACTTGAACACCTCCTTTACTCGTCGATTTCAACTCTGCCGGTTGCCAAAGCATAAATCTTTTCTCTCCACTCGGTGCTCCACTATCTGCGACGCTCGATGTGTCCCTCGTCGTCAACGCCTTGACGTGCTCGGATGGGTTCCGGATAGTAGCGGACGTACAGATAAACTCTGGCGTTGGATTACCATAGCTATTGCACACGCGAATTAATCTTCTGAATAAGAGCGCAACGTTCGATCCCATAACTCCGTGGAATACGTGCGCTTCGTCTAAAACTATGAGCGATAGATTGCCAAAAAATTTCTTCCCCCACAATGCGTGCTGTGGTAGCATCCAATGCAAAGAGTCCGGATTCGTAATTATTATTCTATTCGTATTCTCTGCGCGTATTTTGGCTTTTTCCTGTGCGTCCGAATCGCCATCGCACACTTTAATTTGGCAATTGGCTAGTCTATCAATTTTAACCATATCCACAGTATCGTTGGTTAACCTATTCTGTCTCGCTTCTACTACCACGCGTTTCGCCGCCTCGATAAACTTGCGAAAACTCTCCGCCTGGTTATTCGCTAACGCTTTTAAAGGATACATCAACAGTGCCCGTGCGTTTGGTTCCGACATTATCTTCTCTAGTATAGGGATGATGTAGCATAAACTTTTCCCAGAAGCCGTCGGTGTGGAAATCACCACACTTTCGCCCCGGCGCGCTCGCCGTATCGCTTCCGCTTGATGCGAATAGATTCGTCCAATACCTACTTGCCTACAAATCACCTTCATCTCGTCGCTCACAATATTTCTATCGACGTTTTCTAAAGACACGTCGTTCGAAATCTTCGCAGGAAGGGATTCCACGTGCAAGCATTCCTTGAAACCGCGCTTGATGTTGATGAAACGATCCACCTTATCGTCGCCGTTTTTCAAAACAGGAACGTTATTATTATTATTATTAGTAGTAGTAGTAGCGGTAGAAGGTCGTTGGTTTTTTGGCGAAAGCGACGAAAGAAAATTCCCCCCCACCTCACCGTTGTCGTCGTGCATCCCACCGTTTGAAGAGAGCGAAGAGAGTTGTCGCGACAAGCGCCGTCGCTTTCCGATCGGGATATCTTCGACAGGAACGCCGAGCCACTTCGTATCGTCATCTTTGTTTCCATCGATTTCATTCGTAATGTTCTCCATTCGGCGTTCGCGCGAGTTTTTTTTTATTTTGTGTGAAGAAGAAGAAGAAGAGGAAGAGAGAATTTTCTCTTTTGTGTGCGTGATGAAGTCACACAGGTGAGATGTGGGCACTTTGTTTTGGAACACCTACGTAATAACTAAAATATCAACTCTATACTGCTAACCTCTCCTTTTATTATATGATACACACACACACACACACACAAATGATGAAAACTAACTACGCGCAATCACTTCTTCTTCCTATTCGTCGCCGTCGGCGTCGTCGACTTTTTACTGCTCATTTTTTTGTTCTTATTCTTCTTCTTGTCTACTTTACTATTTCGAGCGTCGCGAATAGCTAGTTTCGCCTTCATCTGTCTCTCCTCTTGTTCTCTCGCCATCGCCTCAATGGCTTTATTGAAGCCGCCGAAACTTCGCCGTCCGAATACCCACTGCGGGCTCGACATCGTCTTCTTCTCGCGCAAAGATGCGAGCTGTTCTTTCAGTGCTTTTTGCTTTCGAGCGCGTTCGTACTGTTCTGGGTTTTCGTACGTCCAGTGCTCGTCGTTCGTCGTCGTCGTCGTGGTTGTTCTCGCCGTCGTCGTCGTCGTCGTCGTTGTTTCCTTCTCGGAGTTTCCCGTTTTCTTCTCTTGCGCTCGTTGCATGAACTTCAAGCCCTTCAGTTTAGAGCTAAACTTGCTGTTGCTCCCACCCGCTGTTGTTGCCGTTGTCGTTGTTGCTCCCGTCATGGTGACCAGAGTTGCAAACGAGTTTTGCGTTGTGCGCGCAATATTTATTATTATAATGAAAAGAATCGCGCGGTTATGAACTCTAAAAAGCAGAATACGAGTAAAAAAAAACAAATTCTCTCCATATACTCCTACTTCTGCGCGCGCTCTTCAAATACGCGCTGCGTAGTAAAAGTAATTCATATTCACGCGCGCACGCATAATCCTTTCGATCTTTTCTAAAAAAAATGGGGTCGTTGTTTGGGAAGAAGTTTAAGCGCTTGTTCAACAAGAAGAGTACCAAATCGAAAACAAAAATAAAAGAAGGAAGAAGAGAAGTAGAAAATGCTTTAGCTGCCGCGGCGGCGGATGAGATGTATTTCAGTTGTTCGGAGTCGTTCGATGACGCAGACGAAGAGGTTAAGAGATTTAGTAAGCGTTTCTCCTTTGGCAAGAGCAGTAACGATGAAAACAACAACAAGAAGAAGAATAAAGAGTTAGCGAACGCGCAACCGGACGATGACGACCCGAAAGGTTTGAGACAACTGCACAATATTGTCGTAACGAGCGAGCAAAAAGAAATGTTGAAGAAAGTTATCGCTAAAGATCCAAAGTTATTCGATTCGAACGGTCACATGGAAGAATCTCGAGTGCTCTCCGGTCGATCGCTCGAAATTTTCGAGCGGATATCGAGTCGCAACGGTGGCCCAATAAAGGAAGAAGATTTTGATCCGCAGGTGTTAGTTCGGCATTCCCGCGTTGCCATCGAAAATAACCCGACGAAAACGATAGAAGAACAAATAGAATACATGAGAAATCAACTTGAGTGCATCCGGGAGTGGCGAGGGCGTTTAGGGGCAGATTCAGCGTTGCGCGACTACGAGAAAATCCCGAATCAGAAGGAGTATTTTGATCTCTGGCCTTTGCATATTCATGGAAACGACGCTTACGGGCATTTAATTTTCGTGGAAAAGATTGCCGAAGTCGACGTCGACTACCTGAAAACCATAATGACCGTGGAAGAGGCATTGCACGTTCGAATGGTATGTCACGAAGCCATCGCGGAGTTGAAGAAAAGACAGAGCAAAGTGCTGGATAAAGTGGTGTATAAACACATATGGGTGATGGATTTAGCAGATATTAAATGGTCCTCGTTTACTCACGACGTTCGCGACGCTTTACACAAGATATTAAAGATGTGCATCGAGCAGTATTCCGACACGTTATATAGGATTATCATGATCAATACGCCGGTGATTTTCAGAATGGTATATAAAGGCGCTTCTTTGGTCATTAAACCCGCAACAAAGAAGAAAGTCAGAATGCTTGGTCCTACAAAGCATCCGGCGACGTACGAAGCTTTTAGAAAATTAGGCGTCACGAGAGAAAACGCGCCTCCGTGTGCAGGTGGGACAAATAAAGGCGTGGATATATTAGATCTGGTGCAAATGTACTCGAAAGAGCTGAAGCACGAAAAGAAGCATTGATTTGTTTCGTATATGTTGTAAAAATACCATGGTACATTATGTAATGAAGAATAATCTTACAAGTTCCATTTTCCGCTTTAAATAAATAAACTGGAAAAAGACACGGTTTGACACAAACTCTAATAAAGCACGCAGACTAATTTTTTTACTATTCGTACAATCTATTCTCTTCTATGTATTCGGCGACGAAAGGATTCAATTCTCCGATAGTTGATGGTTTCGCTCCATTCTTTATGGCCTCTCGAATAGCAGTGCTCGAAACGTCTCTCAGACCTGGTATATTTTCAAGAAAAACAACGGACTTTGCTTCTTTTATCATCGCAGACGTCGCCGTTGTTCCCATCGTAGGTGTTTTCGACGTGATTCTAGGAACGACGACGATATTCGTTGTTTTCAGAATCTCGTCACCGCGTATCCATTTACCGGCAATCAAATCATCGTATGCATCTCTGCCCATCACGAACGTGTACTCAACATCCCTCTTTTCATCGTCTATTTCCTTCTCTTTGTCGTAAACGTTTCTTAAATATTCCAGCAACTCGAACGTCCCTACTATGGTCGCGTCGGCGTCTCCGGTTACTTTCCTCTTCCATTCCGTCGCTTCCAACTCGATTCTTTTCACTTTGACCCGCGCAATATGCATTCCTTCTTCTGCAGATGCAGAGAACTGTTTCTCGCACATTTCGCATCGCTGCTGAAAATTTGGCATTTTCGTTCTCTCTTTCTCCGAGGAGGATTTGTCAGAGGTTGAGCCGGGCTGCAGCAGCATCGCGTTATTTTTGGATTCAAACGCGTGCCTATACACCGGCACTACCCAGACTTCATCGTATGTCATTTCCATCGCTAACAACGCTTTGACTATTTCTCCGTGCCCTCCTCTATCTGTAACGGGATTTGCACTCAAGCCAAACAGCGCGATGTTTTTTGTCCTCTTCTTCATTTTTGTTCTTCGTGCTTTCGTCGAACACTCACACGCACGACACACACCCCTAATTTACTATTGCTATTGTCGTTGTTACATAAATAAGTGCGCGAGGAAAAAGGAAGGAAGGAAAGAAGACAAAGAACGTCCCGCACGTGCGCGTGGTAAACTGCTATTCTCGTTCCCAATTCTTTCCTTCGCTGTCACTTTCTTTTTCTTTTTTACGTACGAGCGTGGGAAAAAAGTGAGTCACGAAGAGAACGTGCGAACAAAGTGAAAAGACGCAAACAGCAAAAAAAATATCTCCCACACTTCGTACACGCACACTTACACAAAGAGAAGAAGAGGAAGAAGAATACGCGCGATGAGCACAGTTACACCGTCGGGGTCGTGCTCTCCATCCTCGTCGACGTTGTCGTTGTCATCGCTCGTAGCTTCGACAGACGCGTTTGCATCGTATACTCTGAACAGAAATCGTCGTCGTCGTCGAGCAGATTATCCATTCAGAAATAACAACAACAAGAGCACGAGAGGTGGTCGGGGTGCTTGCTGTACTTCTGCCTCCTCCGACGATAAGAATGCCACCAACACACACAGCAACACCATGAAATCGTCGTCGTCAAAGTCATCTTGGACGGCGAGGGAGAAAACTCAGAAGAATAAAAATATCGATTACTTGTACGAACTCGGGAAGAACGACACGGGAAACACAAACACAAACGTCGGAGCGAAAGAAGGAAATATTGACGATATATTTACTCGGAATCGAGGCGATGGCGAGTTTAAACTCGGAGCAGATTCCGACATCGCAAACGGTGATTTGCGCTTTCGATTCCAAGAAGTTCGACAGTTCAACAACTTAGTCGGAGACTACTTCGTTCCGGAACAGTTTCTCGAAAAAGTAGCTTTACACGTGTGCAAAAATTTCATGTGCGCGGCGCAACCGAATAGTCCGAACGTGCCTTTGATTTTAGGTATCTGGGGAGGCAAAGGATGCGGGAAAACTTTCAACTTAGAGCTTGCGTGTAAAAAGTTAGGAATGATGCCCATTGTGACGAGCGCAGGGGAGCTCGAAGACGAAAGCGCAGGCGAACCTGGCAGGCTCATACGACAAAGATATCGGCGCGCGGGAGAAGTCGTTCGAGTGCACGGGAAAATGTCGTGCTTGATTGTGAACGACATCGATGCTGGATTAGGATGGTTCAAAGATACACAACAGACAGTAAATAATCAAACCGTGTGTGGGACGCTCATGAACTTGTGCGACCATCCTGAATTAGTTTCCTTAGGTGAAGAGCGACGCGAAGACGGCTCGAATTTACAAACAGTGAGAATACCAATCATAGTCACTGGGAACGATTTGAGTCGTTTGTACGCACCACTTTTGCGGGATGGAAGAATGGAAAAATGGTATTGGGACCCACGATTCGATGATATCGTGAACATGGTAGACGCCCTGTTCAAAGACGATCCGTTGTGGACTATTGATAATACAAGAGAGCTGGTGGCAAAGTTTCCAAATCAACCTCTGGATTTTTTTGGCGCTACGCGTTCCACGGTGTACGACGACGCCATTCGTAATTGGATGATTGGAAACTCAAAAAAGAAGATCGGCTACGACGATCAGTTTGGCAAAATTTTGATGCGGAATCTAGCCCTGGGAACCTCTGGCGTGGATTTTTTTGGTAACGTAGGTACGGAAGAAGCGCCTTCTTCAGCTTGGAAATACCACGCGCCTCCGGAGATAGTTCACTCCGAGAAGACGCAAATCACCATGGAAAGAGTAATGGCGGCTGCAAAAGAGCTATCGAACCAACAAGATTTGGTCAACTCTGAAAAGTTATCTGTAGACTACATGAAATGGCAAAAGAATCCCGAGGATTTAACGCCGGAAGAAAAGGAAGCCATGGAAGCGAAACAATCGTGGCAGAACACGATGAGGAAACGACAACAAGAACGCGAGTTGAGACGCATGGAGATGCGTTCGAGCGCAGCGAGCGAGCAAGCTTTGAAAGCTCGCAATCTGATGCTTGAAACTGTAAAACAACGAGCGCGCGAGAGAGAGGCCAAGCGTAAAGCTGAAATAGCCGCGAATCCATCGTTGCAGCTCGAAGAGATCGCGAGGAAAATGAACTCAGAGGAGGCCGAGAAGAAAAACGCCATTCCGGGACCGCCTTCTCCCGAAGACAGTAAATATGCCATCGTATCTGTTGAAAATGCGTTTGACGCTTTCAAAGCAAAAATGTGCAAAGTAGTGGATGTGCGAGACATGCGATCCTTTCGACGCGAATCCGTCGTCGGCTCAGTCAACGTTCCAATTGTCAAAGTTGAAGGAAAACCGCTCGCGTACACATACGAAGCGAATGCGGCGGATTTCATCGAGCAGTTTACGAAGATGTTTACGAATAAAGAGGAAATGATTGTATTGTTAGGTGGAGATACAATTGACGAATCAACAAATCTTGAAATTGATAATCCCGAACTGAATGGCTTAGCGGCTCATTTGGCTGAAACGCTCAGATACGAAAACATTGCGGTCGTTCCGGGCGGGTACGATGGATGGGTCCGGGAATATACTCCGGGTGGCAAAAAGCGACTAAAGGAGTGGTCGCTCGATTATGTCACCGGTGCAGCAGGAACGACGTGCGTTGGCGCCGAGTTACCCGTCGTTGGATCTCTCGCTGACGAGCGTCGCGCAGCAGAACTCGAAAAACTGGAGAAACTGAAGAAGACTATGATGAGTGGCGGCGCCTGGAAACGTGCTTTTGATCCTCGAAGCGGTAAGGTGTATTTCTACCACACAAAATCAAAACGAACTCAAAATCAAAATCCCGAAATGTATAACGCTAAAACAGGGAGATGGAAGTTGCTAGATCCATTAGTTGAGAATGAAGAGGAAGAAGAAGAGGAAGATGAATCTGGGGATGAAGTTGATGTTTCAAATGCGAAAGTAGATATCAAAACGATCACCATTGATGAAGCTGTGGAGCGTTTTTATTCGAAAAAAGCCATCCTCATTGACTGCAGAAATGCCTTTGAACACAAAACTGAGAATGTTGAGAAAATGTTGACGTGTCCGTTGCGAATCGCGAAAGGAACAAAGTTGAGTCCGGAGTACGAACCCGTAGAAGAAAAAGATTACATTGAAAGACTAGTCTCGACAGTACTCGGGGTCGGAGGCGATGCCGCCGAAATCAAAGCGAAAGCAATCATTTTCGTCGGGGGGGACGCAGATGAGGAACAATCGCACATCGCCGCATTGAGAGCGTTGCGAAATGGTTTCGAGAACGTAGAAATAGTGGATGGGTCCGTATCAAAATGGCTAAAATTTTACAGTCCATCCGGGAAGAAGAAAAAGGTTGTCGCGAGTGGCGCCTATAAAACTGACCTGCTAGCGAGTGGTGCGTTCAATCCGTTCGCTGGAGAGAGTTGATCGCACTACGATGTGTATTAAAATCAAACGTTATGTATAACTAGTAACTAAAATGCAACGCGATACGTCATCATTATTGCTGACGGCGGCGGAGCTTTCGGCGGCTTCGGATTCCCGCGTCGCCCACCGCTTCTCCCTGGCTGCGTCGCAGATGAACCTCGTCCACCCCTGAACCTCCTTTGGGATGGCTTCTGATCTGACGAAGACCGTCGCTGTTGTTGTTCTCGCGTTGATGACGGAGATTGCGTGCGTTGTTGCGGCTTTTGCTTCTCTTGTTCTTTTTTATTGTTTTTCCATTGTCCTCCGCGAAATCGCCGCTTTCTCCATTCCTTCAGCACGTGTGAAACGTCACCGTCATAACGCCGAATCGAAGTGACCCCTTCCGTCAAAGATTTACATCCAGGAGGCGTGATCTCTGATCTCCACGCTTCCATCTCTCTCGTCGTGTAGAAGTCTTGTTCTTCCACGTCGTTCGTATCTAATACCTTACGCTTCCAGTACAGCACAGGACTTCCAATCGTACGGAGCACCTCTTCGTCCTTTGATAAAAGTTCGTCTGCGGATAATCGCGCTACTGCAGCTTCGAGCGACGGTAGCGACATAGGTGGCTTATCAACGTGAACGAAGGCGTTCTTGACGTGTTGTAGATGATTCCTATTCAATCTGCGCAACTCGTCGCGAACTTCCTCGTAGGACTTGTAAGTTTTCTTGGACGGGAATTCAAGCGGAGGATCCACGTATTCGGAAGCGTCAAAATTATCGTCGCTCACTTCATCATCTTCGTCGGATGAGAGAAAAACTTTCACACTACCATCTTCACTCTCGTCTTCGTTATCCTCGTCTTCGTCTCCGTCTTCTATTATGATCACATCTGAAATATCATCGTCACTCTCATCGCCATCGTTCAAAACTTCTACGTACATCGGTGACTTCTTCGCCAACAGTTCGTCCATGCGAGATGAGTTCCCACTTTTTTTCGATTGCTTCTTTTTCGACTCGCTTTGGCCAACATTACCGGCAGACGTGTTTTTCGGCCCTACGAGTGCTTTCCCGGTCCTATTCCCAGAAAGCTGTTGTTGTAGTGTTCTTTCTAAAGGGGCCACTTTGATGCGATGTTTAATACATCTAGCGCAGTAATCGCACACGAAAAGTTCACGCAAAGGAGAATTTGGATCTACCAAAGATTGAATGCCTTTACACAACTGGGCGCGACCGCCTCGCGGAATCACCGCTAACGAATATGCCAAAGGCGTAATGGGTGCTTTATTGTAAAACACAGCCTCTGCTCGGGTCTTATCTCTCAACGGATCACAACTCTTATCAAACGTGTCGGGTATAGAAGCGTAATCAAGCAAATCATTTCCACCGAGCCCACCAACTTGGTTTACTAGTCGCGGTCGCGTAGAGGAATCGTAGAGCGTATAGAATGAAAAGTCCGCACATTCTCCGGCGTGATATGTCGCCAACACCCACTCGACACCGTACATGTAATCATACACGCGTTTTACGCTGCTGTCGTTATTCTCATTAACATTTGAAAAATTATTCCAAACGTGTGCAAAATCCTCAGCTGGCATGCTTGCGAGCATAGAATAGTTGATTGCAAAATCTTTGATGGTCACCATGTCTTTCGCCAGTGGACTCGCATATTTACCCGTGTGTTTGAAAGCACTCGCATCGTTTTCTTCCAACCAGTCCAAATAATTTGGGTTTAAAAGTGTTCCGGCTAAAGCTTTGAGCATAGCCCAATTTACCGTGTCATCCATTCCCGTCATCGGTTGCGAACGTCGATCTCTCTCCAAACGAAGTTGAAACAAAGGATCTTTTGAATTCGATGGAGGTCCAGGGAACAACCGGTTGCGACCTTTGAACATTTTGCAACTCCTCACGCGAACGTAATTTCTCCACGAAAACTTTACCCCAAATCGACTCCCGCTAATGTAATCATTACCTGACATCACAGACAAACCAACGAAGTCCCGTCGAATCGCGGACAACTCCTCTGCGTATTCCTTTGGATACTTTTTCCGGTCTGGTAAAATACCGCTCCACCACGATTGCCCATCGTCGCCTTCATCGCCACTCCTATCCTCAACACTAGTATCACAGCTATTGCTACTCGATTTTTTAGCGCTCGGAGCTTGTAATTCACCGCCTCTCTTCTGATTGTACTCATTCATTTCCATTTCCCTTTTCGCTTGTCGTTTCGATTTGTTTGCGGTCCCCGCGCCGCCGGCACCACTCAAATTATTTTCTGCGCTGAGCACTTTTGAATTCGGGTTTAAACTCATAGCTAATTCTTCGTTGAACATTCTGGCTGAAAATACTAGTCTCTGCGCACCACTAACGAACACGTCCATGGTTGGATTGACCGTCAGCGCTAAAAGTATGGCGTCTGAATCTTCGGAAACGATGCAGTGCGTGTGATTTCGAAAGTTTGGATTTTCCTGTCTCAACTGCATCGCTCGAACGAGTTTGATTTCACCTTCACCAGGCACAGTCGTGCCCGAGAGCTCGTATAAAATGTCAGGTCCAAAGTCTTCTCGATGTACTTTTGACGCAATGTAATACTCAATCGCTCGATCGACTTTCAGTGCTAACCTCGACCCGGGCGTAATCCCCAGTTTCATCATTCTTGATAAATCCGTCGATAACGGTTCTCTCTCTCCCGATGATAATCTCACGCGTCGTCGTCGTTGCGTGATTGTTTTAGCCATTGGCGCTGGTCCATCTAAAGCGAACGTAATCGAATACCTCGGTCGCGTCCGCCGAATAATACCAGTGAGTAAGCCAAACAACTTTTTGTAAAAGGCGGACTCTGTTTTTGTGTGATGCGCGGCTACATGTAAAACGTTATTCACGTCCACGTACACGTGGTCGAACGAAGCCAATCTTCTGGGATCCAATTTATATGCATTTTTTATATCAGGCAATGAAGAGGATGACGACGACGTCGACGAAGAATAGTTGCTGTTACTTCTGTTGTTATTGTTGTTGTTGTTCTTGTACTGTCCACCATCGGATTTCGGCTGAGCGAAACTCTTCTTGAACTCCTTCTGCATCATCTTGTTAAACCCAGAGATTCCCATGATTACTCACTTGTATATCTTTTCTTGAATGCGCCGCTCTCTTTCACTCTCTTTCTCTTTTATGTGCGCCTTCCTACGTCAGAGAAAGAAAGAAAGAACGAAGAGATGTTCGTTGAAATTTTTATCGCACAAAAAGAGAAGAGCTCTTAAAAAAACCAATTTTGCGCACCGTACGCCGCTATTTAAATGTCATCTTCTCTCCAGCGACTCCCTCGTCGAAAAATCAAAGCGTGTGTGGGAGGGGGTGTATTTTACGTGGTACGGAAGAGTGCGCGCGCGAGAGAGAGAAGTACAAACAAATCAACGCGCGTCTTCGAACTCCCCTTCTTTTTTTTTTCTCGCGTTCGGAGAAGTGAAAAAACCTATAAAATATGTACGCGCTTTCGGTCTCTGTCACACCGCAGCACACGCGTTTTATTTTCTAACGAACTTTTTTGTTTGTGGGCCACAAATATTTTGCACAAAAAGAAGAAACAAAAGCGTGCGTTATCACCGAGACACGCTTGGTGTGTGTGTGTGGGGTGGGTGGGAGAGATTATCATGCTGGCCACGACACGACATCTTTTCTACGAACGCAATCATTTGGTGTGCCGACGATGCGTTCAGAGAGAGGATGCAAGAGCAGTGCGCGGAGAACGACGAGGACGACGACGAGGAGGAGTTTTTTTTGCATCAAAAGCAGCTTCTCCTCCTCCTCCTCCTCCTCGCGGGAGAAAGAAAGAAAGAGTAGACCGACTGCTTTCGAGGTTGGGATATTGCGACGCTCGAAGTAAAGTGAAGAGTGAATTTTTGAACACGAACAGACTCGCTTTGGCGTCTTCTCCTTCGACAGAAATTAAATCTCCATCGGAGAAAGTGGACCCGAGCGACGTGCTCATAGACGGACGAAGTTTGGAAGACAACGAACTCGACGGCGTGCTGATTTTATTTCACAAACCGAAAAACTGCGTGTGTTCGAAAGAAATAGATGAAGGGAATAACGTGTACGATGAATTGATGAAAGCGACACTCGCGATGAATAGTAACAGTAACAGTGATGAATTTAAGAATGACGGTAACGGCAAAGAACGAATAGAGAGATGGTTGAACAGAGTTCCGGAGATAAACACGGTCGGCCGCCTCGATAAAGACACCACCGGAGTCCTTCTTTTCACGGACGACGGTAAGCTTTTGCACGCATACACGTCTAAAAAAGTCGAAAAAGTGTACGAGGTGACGTGTGACAAAGCGATTCCTTCAGAAGCGATTCCATTATTTGCTTCAGGAACGATAAAACTTTCGGGAGAACCAAAAGCGTGCTTACCGGCAAAGCTCGAGATTGATGAAACAAACGCCGCAAAGGCTACAATTACACTTTCGGAAGGGAAGTTTCACCAGGTGAAGAAAATGTTTTTCGAAGTTTTAGGCTGTACTGTGACTGATTTGCATCGCTCGAGTTTCGCCGGCTTCGTATTGAAAGATGGCTTTGGACCGGGAATGTGCGAACAGTTAGACATTACAGAGGCGAGGAAAGCGTTCAATCTCTAAAATTGGAGTTAAATTAAAGTTGCTGGTGATCAATTCTTAGTATTTATGATAGTAACAATGATGATAGATAGATAGATATTAGTAATTAATAAACACCACCCGGCATGTGGAAGGCGCCGCAATACGCCTCGACATCCGCGCGTAACTTGGCGATATCGCCACTTTGTTTGCAATCGGCGCCATCGACGTACGCTTTGAAATCTTTCAACTTTGTCCCCGTCGTGACTGAGGCTTTGCACTCGCTCGCAATCTTCACGCCTCGGTCAATGAACTCTGCAACTTTCACAAAATCAGCCTCCTTCATGCCTCTCGTCGTCATCGCCGGCGTTCCAATTCTAATGCCGCCCGGAATGAGCGCAGACGTATCGCCGACGACAGAGTTTTTGTTCAAAGTGATGTGCGCCATGTCGAGAATCTTCTCCACGCGCGCTCCGTCGATACCTTTCGGTCGCAAGTCGCACAAAATCAAGTGGTTGTCCGTCCCACCAGAAGATAAACTGTAACCTAACTCCGTGAGCTTGTTTGCCAAGGCTTTGCAGTTCGAGCACACTTGCTTTTGGTACTCTCTGAATTCTGGTGTGTTTGCCACTTTCAACGCCACGGCCAACGCGCCGATTGTGTGGTTGTGTGGACCGCCTTGTAATCCCGGGAAGACGGCAGAGTTAATCGCTTGCTCAAACTCCTTTTGGTAAAAGATGATACCGGACCTCGGTCCTCTCAAGGACTTGTGCGTCGTCGATGTGACCACGTGCGAGTATTCGAAAGGATCGTCTGCCACTTTTGCGGCGACTAAACCGGAGATGTGCGCCATATCGGACATCAAATACGCGCCGACATCGTCGCAAATCTCGCGCATTCTCTTATAATCGTAGTTTCTCGGGTACGCCGAGGCACCAGCAATAATAATTTTCGGTCTGAACAACGTCGCGTTCTCGTGCAACTTGTCGTAATCGACCCACCCTTCGTCGTTCAATCGGTACGGCATGGACTCAAAGTACACCGACGTCGCCGAGATTTTCTTCTTCGGCGTGTAGAACCCGTGCGTCAAGTGACCGCCGTGCGGTAAATCCAAACCCATGATTCTGTCGTGCGGATTCAACAACGCGGTATACACCGCAAAGTTCGCCGGAGATCCCGACAACGGTTGCACGTTCACGCCCCACTCGCTTGGGTTTAACCCGTACAACTCCAGCGCCCGTTTTTGGCACAAGCTTTCGGTTTGATCGATGAACTCGTTGCCGCCATAATATCGAGCGCCGGGTAAACCTTCGGAATATTTATTCGTCAAGCACGAGCCGTTCACTTCCATCACCGCTTTCGAGGTGAAATTTTCAGAGGCGATGAGTTCGCACCCCAAAGCTTGCCTTTCCTTTTCGTTTTGCATGATGGCAAACAACTCCGGGTCTAACTCTTTCACGCCCAAGTCTTGGAACGGATGAGAAGACGTTGAGCTCGCCGCGGATGGATCGGCCACCGCTTTGTTCTTTTGAACCTCGTTGCTTCTTTTTCTTCCTCTGCTGTTGTTGTCGTAGTTGGACATGGAAGACGCAGACGAAGAAACAACAATCGTCATCGTCGGCGCTTTAACAACCTTCCTCGCCGACGACGACGTCGTCGGCGTCTTGTTTGAATTCCAAAATTTCTTCGACGACAAAGAGGAAGCTGAGATCATGGCTTTCGAAGACAAAGTAAACATCTTCTTCGTTGGTTACAACAGCACGTTCAAAAGAATGTCGACTTTAGTGAGTTGTTGTTCTTTTGTGATGTGTGAAGCGTGTGATATAATAACGCGTTTGGTTTGTGACAACGCGTGTTTTTCAAAATAAAAAACTTTGCGGCGGACCGGCGGTCGTTTTGTGTTGAGTCACGGTGTGAGTGAAACAAACCACTTTTCAAAAATTGTGCCAAAACAGACATCAGCAGATCAGGTCAGAGAGAGAAATTTTACGTTGTTCCCGAAACACAACACTGTGCCAAAACAGACATCAGCAGAAAAACGACGCATCAAAAAAAGCGACACGCAGCACACTTTACTCACAACGCACAAAACAAATTGCAACGCGCGCTCTATATTCTAGAAACAAAACGACGCATAAAGTATGATGACAACAACAACAACAACATCAGCAACATCAGCATCCTTCTCTCGGACACTCGTTGCGACGAGGAAAGCGACAAACACTCGAGCATCTTCATCTCGTCGTTGCTTCGGGAAGAAAATGATTAGTAATAATATCAAAGCGAAAATGGCATCGTCGTCGTCGTCGTCGTCGTCATCGAACGAGAGCAACGCTGAGACGGAAACGAATCTATTCAGAGCAGCCGGTATCGCGCTGTTACCGATTTCCTTGACAAATTTATTCAACACGCCGGAAACGTTGACGACGTTCTTAAATTTCGAGAGTGCTGAGCAGTTTCCTGACTTCACGTCAGTTGAGTCTCTGACACACTGGTCTAATCTCTTCGGTTCAGACGCATTTTCGTTAATCACCTTATGCTCGTGTTACGTGTTAGCAGACGCCGCCGAAAATAAACGCTTAAACTCCCAAACGTACCAACGATTAGCGGTTGGTAACGTTTTAGTGTTAGCGTCCGTCATCGGGGCTTTAGTATTGACGCAAGTTGTAGGCGAAGCGCCGCGACCAAACGCGTCTGCCATTGCGACATTCACCGGATTATCTTTACCGTGTTTGTACGCATCCATCAGTGCAATAAACACGCACGGCGGTGGATTTGGTGGAGTGTCAGATTTGTTCGCAAAGGATTGGGATGATTTAAAAGACTTTTCCAATAAAGATGCGTCGTACTTATCGCGATATTATAAGCTCAGTTTTTTTACAACTTTAGTCGTCGGCGGGGCGTTCGCGTTCTCGCCAACTTCTCCTCTGAGCGCAATCAACGAACCATACGCGAGCGCGGAGTTCATCAGAAGATTGTTCGGTCTAGGCGCGGTTTTTGGCTTAGCGCCAGCGCAATTTGTTTTGTTAGACGCGAGTAAAAGAAACAGACTTGGAGGAGGAACTTTTAAGAAACTTAATTGTTCGATCGCCTTGGCGATCCTTTTAGTAGATTTTATGACTGTGTGGGGCTTTGGGAAAATCGCTGAAATCGCGACGCCAGACCAAATTCAAGTTTTGAACGAAGCGAGCGCGACTGGGGGAATCTCTCAAATTTATAACTACGTCGGCGCGATTTCGGTTTCCTTGGCCATCGCTGGCGTGTATCTTTATCAGGGATTATTTGCGAAGAAATAAAAGAGCAAATTCCTTCGATTTGTACTGTGTTCTCAGCAGTGAGCACGATGTAATTCTAATGGCACCTACTATATATTACTAATTATCGAGCAATTCGTCCGTAAATGCTGTGAATAATTGCGTTTCGCAGAAATTTTTCATGAATGAGCGATCGCGTCCAACGTACGAATCGATGAGTTCGTCTTTCAGCAACACCGCCACTTTTTGCCCATCTTTTCCAACTTCGGCGATGGAGTAACTCCGTATGCGACCTAGTATCGCGTCTCGCATGTGATTTCTAAAACATTCACCAAACTCTGCGCACAACTTCGAAGACTTCTCCGACGGTTCTAAAACAGAGGAGAACACCTGCGTTTCAGCAGCTTGACGTATGGAGGCGTGTATTGGTCTCAATTTTTCTCGCAGTTCGTGCCAGTTCGGCGCCGTCGCCACTATACCGCCCATAATTTTGATTTCATCCTTGTACGCATTCAATCGCGTGATGTGCTGCGTGCGATGTCGTATGTCGTTCGTTTTGTGCTGGATTCCAACAACAAAAGGCACGGGGGCCTCGAGAAAATCAGTCATCGAATTCGGCAAAATTGGTAAGAATAATCCTCTCGGACGCAACGGTCGTAACATCGCTAACAAAGATAGAATCACACCGGACAGTTGACCTAGATTTGGAGAGAACACAACAACTTGTTTCTCCAACAACGCGCAAGCGATGAATGCCATGATGTTTTCAATGCTCAGCGATCGACACAAAGCCGCAATTGCCCAAGGTTCGATATGTGCGGCTTCCTCGTCAAACGCGTAGGTGATTTTCCCAACAGAATCGCGGATGCATTTCCTTTCAAAGCACGGGTCATCAGTAGTACTCACTGGGCGACTAAACGGAATCGGCGCGTCAAGAACAGTCTTTCTTTTTTCGGAATCTGCGGCTTTACCACTATGATCCTCTACCAAAGGACCGGTAAAAACATGTGACTCATCGCCAAGTTTCGGAATCGACTCGGCGTGAAATGACTCGAGTATCCGCAATGAATCATCGTTCTTACGTGGATGTACCTCCTCGCTCCTACTGCAGTCTTGCTGTATTGGCGCAACATCACTAATCTCTTTATTTTCTATAGTTGCCGACACTTCTCCGCTAAAATTGAGATCGCGCGCAATATTTTTACTCTCTTCGTCTTCACCGCTTGTCTTGGGAAGTGGGGGTGGACGAGGTTTCGTCGGAGTAATACCAGAACGCGAAAATGCGAGCTCCAAATCCTTCATCAATCGCCTCTCGTCTCGGCGTAACCTCTCTAGCTTTTCTGATGTCACTACTGCTCTCAAAACCTCAAATATCGTCTTGAAAAACGGCGTTTTCGTGATGAAACAATAACACCTAGGAGCCGCGACGAGGTACTTCCTCAAATTTGCCTCTTCATTTTCGCCTCCATCGCCGCCGCCAGATGTATTCTCCTCCGAAAACGAAGAGTTCGGCGAAAGCGTTGACAAAGACGACGATGCACCCGCGATAACGGGCATTTGACTCACAAACTCGTTTGCGTACAAGCAAACGCCATATAAAGGTTCCTCTCCGCTTTCACCACCAGTTAATCGAAAGACAAAACTTGAAGTGTCGTGAGTTTTCTGAGCGTTGCCGTATGCCACCTCTAAAATTTTTGACATGGACGCTGTTTTCTCCACTAGTTTTGGTTCCACGCCATTCGGGAAACAGAAGTGCGCAATTGATTCAACGTCGAACGGTTGCTGCTCCATTTCCTCTTCCGTGTTGTTGTTGTTGTTGTTGTTGTCGTCTTCGTCGTCGTTGTCTCCTTCTTTTCGCACGTTAGAAGGAGGATAGGAAAACAAAATGTCCGCCGAGTACGTTTCTCCAACCGTGCCTCGATGCGGTGGTGTATGTTTCGGTTGAGATACGCGCACGTCTTTTGAAGAGCGTCTCCTGCTGTTGTTGTTGCTGTTGTTACTGTGACTATTCGCATTACGTTGTTGTTGATGGCTAGCTTCGCGAAACTCTCTCGGCGACTCTGCCACCGCGGTAAAATCACTCCGGTCCGGATGCAAACCAACTACGAGAAATTTCTCGAAAGTGAATTTTCTTTTTCTCTTTTTCTTGGATGCGGATGAAAGATTTTCATCATCGTCGTCGTCTCCTTCTTCGACTACTTTTTCGATGTTCTTGTTTGCGTTCTTATTGCTCTTCGGCTTTCTGTTCGATTGTAACCACGACCGTTTCTCTGCGGTTTTGGCTTCCGGATTAAACCACGTCATGTGATGCGTATTACTATTAATATTCGGCCGCTTCTTCTTTGAATGTGAACTCGTCGCGTTTTCGCTCCCAACGAATCGATTCGAGGTCGGGGAAGGCGTTTGGAACGCGTCTTCTTCTTTTTTCTGTTGTTGATGTTGAAAAGGGGAATTCACCATATTCTCGTCGCTGATGTTGTTGAAGCTTTTTTTGAACAGTCGATTCCATCCGCCTCCACCATCATCCGCAGAGAGGACTCTTTCTTCTTCCCCATCCTTCTCG